>Ga0194121_10000875_pt1 | contig 52451 bp, 43 predicted proteins | sample TA2MahCa50mmetaG_FD_148609 | JGI IMG/M metagenome (GOLD analysis project Ga0194121, IMG submission 148609) | Freshwater microbial communities from Lake Tanganyika, Tanzania - TA2015020 Mahale Deep Cast 50m | ecosystem: Environmental > Aquatic > Freshwater > Lake | place: Tanzania: Lake...
CCTGCGGCGGGGGTGATGATCGCAACCGATCTCGATCCCCTTGTGCTTGCCTTCTGCGCGGGGCTCACGCTAATTACCGGCGTCGCTTTCGGGTTGTTTCCGGCGCTTCAGGCATCACGGCCCGACCTCGTCAAAGGACTGAAGGACCAAGCCGGGCAGGCCTCCAGCACCGGAGCAGCGAACCGCATGCGGCAGGTCCTGGTCACGGGGCAAATGGGCGCTTCACTCGCCCTGCTGATCTCTGCTGGCATGTTCGCCAAAAGCCTCATGAAGCTGACCAGTGTGGATCTCGGCATCCGCACCGATCATCTGCTCACCTTCTCCGTGGACCCACAGATCAACAAGTACAGCTCCGACCAAGCAAGGGCGTTCTATGAGCAATTGGAAGCACGGCTGCATGCCATACCCGGGGCACGGCTGGTAACGGCAGGCACCGTGCCGGCCATCGCCGGCGATAATTGGGGGCAACACATCCAGGTGGAGGGCTACACGCTGGCCGACGACCAGAACCACTCCTTCTACAACGTGGTGGCGCCAAGCTACCATCGCACGATGGGAATCCCCCTCGTTGCGGGGCGCGAGATCACCGATCGCGACAACCAAGCCGGTCAGAAGGTTGTGGTGGTGAATGAAACCTTTGTGCGAAGGTTCTTTCCCCGAGAAACGGGCGGCGCTACCGAGGCGCTCGGCCGCCGCATCGGCTTGGGCGGCAAGCCGGATCATGTCATTGTCGGCGTCGTGAAAGACAGCAACTATTCCTCCATCAAGGAGGAGCCCCGGCCGGTCTTCTACCTGCCGTACCGGCAACAGGATACTCAGGCCGGCATGTACTTCTACGTGCGAACCGCGGTGGAGCCGGAGGGGCTGATTGCGCAAGTGAGGCGTGAAGTGGCTTCGATGGATGCCAACCTGCCGATCAGCGAGTTGAAGACGATGCAGGCGCAGATCAACGAGAACATCTTTGAAGAGCGGCTGATGACCGCCAATCTGGCGGCCTTCGCCGCCCTGGCGACGCTGCTGGCCGCCATCGGGCTGTACGGCGTTCTGGCATACAGCGTGGCTCGCCGGACTCGCGAGATCGGCATCCGCATGGCGCTGGGCGCCGCGGCGGGCCGCATCCGCAAACTCGTGATGGGCGAGGTGGCCTGGATGCTCGCCATCGGCGGCGGCGGCGGAGCGGCGGCGGCATGGGGGCTGACGCGGGTAGCGGGACGGCTGCTGTACGGCGTCCAGGGCCCGGATCCGGCGGTCTACGGCGGGGCCGCTGCATTGATCGTGCTGGTGGCGCTGGTTGCGGCCTACGTACCGGCGCGGCGGGCCAGCCGCGTGGATCCTCTCCGCGCCTTGCGCTACGAGTAGCCGCCGTTTCCACTCTGCAACGGATGTATCGTAAACAGGAGTGTGTCCGTTATGCAGACCAGGAACCGATTAAGGGAATGCCGCGAGCGGCGCGGCATCAGCGCGGCGGCGCTGGCGCGGGAGGCGGGCGTGAGCCGGCAGACAATTTACGCCATGGAGGCCGGCTCATACGTGCCCAACACCACCGTGGCTCTGGAGCTTGCGCGCGCGCTGGAGGCTAGCGTCGAGGAACTGTTCTGGCTGGAAGGGGAGGCTGCGGCGCCCCAGATGGAGCAGGCCCGGCTGCTTGAGCACGGTCAGGGCAGCGCACCAGGACAGTCCGTGCAGCTATGCCGTGTTGGAAAACAGCTCATCGCCGTTCCGGTGTCGCCGCATCCGGTCTACTTGCCTCCGGCCGATGCGGTGCTCGTGAAGGTGCGGGCGGGTTCGGCCCATGTCCGGACGTTTGGAGCCGCCGCCGCGGCGGAGCGGCGCGTATTGGTGGCCGGATGCGACCCGGGAATCTCCGTGCTTGCCCGCCATCTGTTGGAGACAGGCGGCGTAGAACTGATCGCCGCGCCAGGTTCCAGCCGTCAGGCTCTTCAGTGGCTCAAGGAAGGCCTGGTGCATGCCGCCGGGACCCATTTGGAAGACAACGACGCCGCCGTGGCGCGGCTGATGCGTGGCTTGGGATACAGCATGGTGACGCTGGGCAGCTGGGAACAAGGCCTTCTCACGGCGCCCCGCAATCCCAAGAAGATTTACACCATGAAGGATCTCAGAAGGGCCGATGTGCGGCTGATCAACCGCGAACCGGGGGCCGGAAGCCGCGATCTGCTGGAGCGCCTCTTGAGGGAGGCGAAGCTCTCCCCGGAGAGAGTGCGCGGCTGGAACGATATCGCCTATGGCCATCTCCCCGCGGCTTGGAAGGTGGCCCTGGGAGAGGCCGACTGTTGCGTCGCGACCCGTTCGGCCGCTATCGCCTTCGGGCTCCACTTTATGCCTCTGGCCGTCGAGCGTTACGACCTGGTCATGCGCCGCAAGCAGGAGCGCCATGCCGGAGTCAAGGCCCTACTGGCGAGCCTGGAGGAGGCAAGCCTGCGGCGGAAGCTGGAGGCGCTGGCCGGATACGATACCCGTGAGACAGGCGCCATGAGATAATCTCTGCAAGACAATGTCTTGCACACTTGTCATCTGCCTGCACCTCGCCGCGGCGCTGCTGCCGGCGCAGGTATCCGGCATCGTCGTGGATCCGGCGGGCCTCGCCGTTTCCGGCGCCTCCGTGGAGCTGCACAATCAGGCTACCGGCCTGATCCGCCGCACCCAAACCGGCCCCGGAGGCGAATATCATTTCCTGGCCGTCCCGCCTGGACCGTACTCGTTGCAGGCAGCCATGACGGGCTTCGCCCCGCTGACGCGCGAAGGGCTGGCCGTCCACTTGGGGCAAGCGGTGCGTGTGGATCTCCGACTGCCGCTCGGTACGCAAGACCACAGCGTAGTCGTGCACGCCGATGTGCCTCTGCTCGAATCGAGCCGCGGCACGGTAAGCTTTTCCCTTCACCACAGGAAGCTCTCCACGCTGCCGCTTGACGGAAGGAACTTCGTGCCCCTAGTCGCCCTCTCGCCTGGTGTGAATCTTCCTCCGGGCAGCGCATTTCCCCGCATCAACGGTAGCCGTCCCCGGACCAGCGAACACCTCTACGACGGCATCAGTGTGCTGCAGCCGGAGCCTGGCCAGGTTGCTTATTACCCGGTGATCGACGCGATGGAGGAGTTCCGCGTCGAGACCAACAGCTATTCGGCCGAATACGGCCGGTCAAACGGCGGCATCATCCTGGTCAGCCACAAGTCCGGCGGCAACCAGTGGCGCGGATCGCTGTTCGAGTTTTTCCGCCATGAAACACTGAACGCCCGCAATCTCTTCGCACAGCAAGGCAGCAAACCAGTCTTCCGTAGAAACCAGTACGGGGCTGCCGCCGGAGGCCCCATCCGGCGCGATCGGGCCTTTCTGTTCGGGGAATGGCAGGCAACGCGCCAGCGAACCGGAGTGGTCCGCACTTCCACGGTTCCGCTGCAAGCCGAGCGTGAAGGGCTCTTTGCCGTTCCCGTATTCGACCCGTCCACGGCGCGCCGGGATCCGTTTCCCGGCAACTGGATTCCCGCCCACCGCGTCGATGCGGCAGCACGCATCGGGCTCGCTCGTTACCCCCTTCCGAACCTCCCTGGCGCCGCAAACAATTTCCGCCGCGTGGGCAAGGAGACCGTCGATCAGGATCAGTTCGGGCTGCGCGTCGACCATTACCTCAGCAGTGCCCAGCGCTTGTTCGCCCGTTGGACCCGATTGCGGGACCAGACGCGTCCCGTCGCACCGCTTCCGGACGGAAGCGGCGAAATCCCCTCCGGTGTGACGGGCCACACCTGGACCCGGGGAGGTACCATCATGGCCGATCATAGCTGGACTCTTTCTCCATCTTGGGTGAATCAGGTTCGCCTGGGCCAAACTTGGCGCGGTTTCGACCGGGAATCCCTGCGCACCGGAGGCAGTGCTTCGGAATTGTCCGGTGTGCGCGGCCTGCCTCCCAATGCGTTCGGCGACGTGCTACCCACCTACGACATCGCCGGGCTGGAGTGGATCGGGCCTCCTCCGAATGCCAATGCACGATTCACTACGCGCGTGACCCAGGTGGTGGAACAGGTGGCCTGGGTACGCGGCGGCCATAGCCGCAAAGCGGGTGCGGATCTGCGCTGGCAGGGCATGGACGCGCTCCAGCCGGCAAGCCCCACCGGCCTGTTCCGCTTTAGCGGCACTCTGACGGGCCGCGTATCGGCGGATGGCGCCCCCGTGGCCGGAACCGGAAACAGCCTGGCCTCGTTTCTTCTGGGCCAGGTGGAGGGTTTCCAAATCGACCTCCAGGATGAAGTATTGAAACCCCGCGCCTCGGCGGCCGAGTTTTACTTGCAAGACGACTGGCGCGTGAACGCGCGGCTCAGTTTGAACCTGGGCATGCGATACACCCTCAATTTCCCTTCCACGGTGGAAGACGCACGATCAGCGGTCTTTGATCTGCACGAGGAGCGTTTGCGCTTCGGTGGCGCCGCCCGTGCGCTCCGGAAGGATAATCTGGGGCCCCGCGCCGGTCTTGCCTGGACGCCAGCGCCGGGCCTAGCTCTACGCGCCGGTTACGGAGTGACTTGGTTTGAACAGAGCGGCATTACCACCCCTTTCACCACGCCTTTGTTTCCCTTTGTACGAACCCTTACACAGCTTTCGCTCGATAATTTGACACCGGCCTTCCATCTCTCGGCGGGGCAGGCCGTGTCACCGGGCTTGCCCGGTCCAGATGCCGGGCTGGGCCAAGGCGTCTTCGCGGTTCAGCGCGAACAGAACAGCGGATACGCCCAACAATGGAACCTCTCCATACAAAAGACCCGCGGGAAAAGTTCGCTATGGGAAGCCGGCTACCTCGGCTCAAAGCTCACCAATCTCGGCGTGCCGGACGTGAACCTGAATCAACTGCGGGTGGAGCAACTTGCCGGCGGCGTTGGACTCACGCGAGCCGTCCCCAATCCCTATTTCGGGCTGATCCCGGCAGGCTCCTCGCTGGCCGGCCCAACATGGGCCGCACAGCAGTTGCTTCGTCCATATCCCCGCTTCACCACGGTCGCTCTTTATAGAAACAACGTCGGCCACTCCAGCTATCATTCTCTCCAGGCTCGCTGGCTGCGGCGCCATTCCAGCGGATTGAGTTTCAGCCTCGCCTATACCTTCTCCAAGCTCATCGACGATGCCGGAGCGGTCTTCGATGCGGCGCTGCTGACGGGGCCGGCCGCCACCTTCCAGGCCGCAGACAGCCACAACCGGCGGCTGGAGAAGGATGCCTCCACCGGCGACATGCGGCACGTCTTCTCCAGCGGATTCGTCTTCGACCTGCCGCCACGGCCGCGTTGGAAGGGCTGGCAAGTGGCCGGACTGGCTCGCGCGCAATCCGGGCGGCCGCTCACCATCAGTCAGATACCCCATCTGAACGGTTTCGCCGGCTTCGGCATGCAGCGGCCTGATCGTCTCCGTGATCCTCGGCTTCCTGAAGGCCGCGGCGTGGACCGCTGGTTTGACGTGGCCGCTTTCCAACCCGCCGGTTCCTTTAGCCTGGGCTCGAGCTCGCGCAACCCTGTCCGAGGCCCCGGATATGTGGCCATCGACCTCATGGTCTCCCGCACCTGGAAGCCCACGGAGCACCTGCGCGCGGAGCTTCGCATGGAGGCCTTCAACCTCTCCAACACACCGCCGCTGGCCAATCCGAACGCCAGCCTTGGCACTCCGGCTTTCGGCTCCATTCGCGCCGGTCTAGACGGACGGGTCTTCGAGATTGTCGGCAAGCTTCATTTTTGAACCCCCGCTCACCTTTGCCGCGCTGTCGCGTCGGAATAGAATAGAAGTATGCGCTATTTAGGCTGGGCTTTGTGTGTTTCCTCCTTGGCCGGCCCCGTCTTCGGACAAGGCTTCAAGCTGTTCGAGAAAGCCCCGCCACATGTGGACAAGGCCCTCCGCGACCGCATCGCGCATTTCTACCAGTCGCACGTCGACGGCAAGTTCCGGCTGGCCGATGAGGCAGTCCATGAAGACAGCAAGGACGTTTTCTTCGGCGCCGAGAAGACCAGGTTCAGGAGCTACAAAATCGTCAGCATCCAATACGAAGACAACTTCACCAAAGCCAAGGTCGTGGTCGAGTGCGACATGGACTTCTTCATGCCCGGCATCGGGACCACCGTTGTGCATCGCCCCATCTCCTCCCTATGGAAGCAGGAGGAAAGCCAGTGGTGGTGGTACGTAATCCCCTATGATCCAAAGGTGGGCCGGGAAACTCCCTTCGGCCACATGAAGGAGACTGCCGGTGGCTCCGGACCGCCCCCTGGTGATTTGATGAGTATGCTCAACGCCGCGCCCAAGGGCCCAGAGCTGCAAAAAAGAGTCTCCGCCGACAAGGAGAGCATCGACTTGAGCAGCACAGAACCCTCCTCCGGCGAGATCTTAATCACCAACCGCTTCGACGGTCCTGTCAATTTGGAGCTTCACGCGCCGGAATACCTAGGGCTTGAGGTGAAACTGGATAAGACCAAGCTGGGAGTAGGAGAGCATGCGAAGCTGACGGCTCGCTACACCCCGCACAACCAGGCCTGGAAACCGGAAATGGACGCCTTGGTCAGAGTTGAACCCCTTGGCGCCGTCATTCCCGTGAAGATTCGCTTCCAGTTGCCCCCAGCCCCCAAGCCCTAACCCCAACCCAATTGGCTCTCCACTTGCCTCCATTACAGCAGGAGGCAGTACACAACATGTTCAGTTTGGCGGATGTGATGCGGGGAACGCACACGAACGGGGCAGCCGGCGGCGGATCAGGCCAAGCCGCCCGCCCCTCGCAAGCCGTTGATCCTGCATATGGATTCGGCGATCAACTTTCTCAGGCCATTTCGAATTCCCTGGCATCGCTCGGAATTCCAACCGGCCAACTCAAAGTCGACGTGAAGGAAGCAGCCGGACAGAATCCTGGCGCCGGCTCCATGATGCGGCAATTTGTCGTCACGGTTAGCCCGTCCACTCCGTCATTGGATTCCGGTCAATCCTCCGCGCTCGCCAACATCCCGCCCGGACTGTTTGTCGGCGAGAGCGGGAAGCTGAGACCGCACCGTGCATCCGATTTCGCCCCGGACACGATTGACCGGCTTCCTGCTATCCCTTCCAACAACCTCTCGGTGAACGATCTGGAGAACCCCGTTCCTGAGCTGGTCTCCATCCTGCAAGGCATGGGCGTGGACACGTCGCGCATGACGTTCGAGCTATACGACGACATCGTGGATAATCTTGGCGGACGTTACACTAACCACTACATCCGTACCGACCTGGGCAACGGCATTCAGCAGGACTATTCCGTCGAGTGGACGCTACGCAACCCCAAGGTGACAGCTGTGGATATCGCCAGCCTCCTCAAACTCAAGCAGACCTGAAGAAATGGAGGTGGTCCCGGAATCGGGACCACCTCAAGTTGAGCTTGCTGATTGCCGCCCTACGGAGCGATGGCAATCACGGGGCTGTTGAAAGTGAAGACCACCTGGCCGTTGGGTTGATTCATGAAGAAGCCCAGTGGCCGGGATGCGCCGGTCGTGGTTCCCGTGGGAACCTCGATCGCGATTTCGAAGACTCCCACGTTACCCAACATGTAGGTTGCCGATACCAGCCGCACGCCGGCATCGTTGATGCCCGCAGCGGCCGGCGCGATAATGTTCTGGCCCGCCACGCCGGTCACGTTGGTGAAGGCGCTGGGCGAAACCTGGCCCGCTCCGGTAACGAAGAATCGTATGATCTCCCCGTACCGCGCCGGATTATCCGGAGTCACGAAGCTGCCGTTTGGCCGAAGCGCGACGGCATAGCGGCGGTTCTGTCCGTCAACGGTTTCAAAGATGCCGGGTTGCAGCCCGATCACCGATACCCCGTTGACGACGGTGGAACCGGAGCCTACGCGGACGGTAACCGCAACAGGCACTCCCGGCACCAATTCAAAGGGCACCTGCAAGGTGATGCTCTGCCGTCCGCTGATGTTGCAGACGTTGATCAGCGGAGCCAGCGTTGCTCCAAACTGCACTTCGACGTTCGACAACCGGGTGGGCAACGGCCCGAGGATGGTGTTGGCGGTAACGCAGCCGCGCAGATCCTCGGCGATTCCCAGACCGGACAGCACATACAGGCTTCCGGGGACTACTGCTCCACGTTCTCCGGATGCCGCGTTGAAGAAGTCTAGCGGGTTAAGGGTCGGGCCGGGCAGTTGCGCGGTCAGGTTAAAGGTAAGCCCGGGCAGTCCGGCCACTGCCGCATTGATCACAATGGGACCCGGGTTGGCCCCGGCGCGCACCCCGACTTGGGCTCGTCCGGTGGAGTCCGTGTTAACCGAAGCCGCTGTTAGCGTTGCACCGCCCGAGGCAACCGTGAACGTGATCGCCTGACCGGGCACGCCGGCTCCCCGATTATCGAGCACCTGGACTACCAGCGGGTTGCTGAAGTTGGCCCCTGTGAACGTAGTCTGATTGTCCCCGGAAACCTTGTTGAACTGCGCCAGTGTCGCCACGGCGCGGGCGTCAAAGGTGACGGTTGGCTGGTTTCCACCGAGCGCGGAGACCACCACTTGAACCGCTCCCGGCGTGGAGCCCAGCCGGATGGTGTTGCTGGCGCGTCCGTTTCCGTCCGTGGTCGTAAGGTTGTTGCCGAGCAGTGTTGCGGCGCCTTGCGGGACAATCGTCCAGCGCAACTGGGCGCCTGGCAGCCGGTTGCCGCCGCCGTCATCCAGTTCGACAACCAGCGGCGCCTGCAGCGTATCGCCCGCGCGGGCCTGCTGGTTATTTCCGGAAATGATGGTCAGGTTCCCCGGCTCTCCGGGCAAAGCATCCAGGAAGATCACCCGGTCGCTAAACCCGCCGATATTCAGCCGGATCACCGCTCCCGTCCCGGCTCTGCCGGAAATCCGCAGATCGCAGGACACGATACCGGCTTCGTTGCTCAGGGGCACCGGTTTCGGCACGCAGGCGACAACGGGACCGGCCGCCGGATCATTTTCCGTAGCCGGAAATATGCCGACATTGGGCAACACCGCTCCGAAGTTGATAATCGCGGAAGAGGTGATTTGCAGACGGATCGCATCCGTTATTGTTTGTCCAACCCGGCCGGTGATCCGCAGCGGCTCACTCGTGGGCGCGAGGAAATTAACGCTCGGATTCGGCGTCTGGAAACCGCTCTGGAACGCCACCATGGTGGTCACGAAAATGGTGGCCGTGGAATTGGCCGTGCTGGCGCTGATCACGCTCTGTAAAAAGGCTACGCCTAGTGACAGATTGAACGGCGCGATAAATTCATTGCTGGTAAGCCCGTTGGCGTCGGTCGTCGTGGTCCGGCTGATGGCCCCGTCCACGGAATCGCCCAATCGGAGGTTCCCGCCTCCCTGGGTGATCGTCCATGTCACGGTCACGTTACCGGCAGGCTTGCCGTCCGCGCCAAGCACCCGAACCACCATCGGGTTCGGGGAGAAATTGCCCTCACGGACTATTTGGCCGTCGCCGGAAACCACGGTAATGCCGCCGGCTCCGCCGGGGCCTCCGCCCCCTCCGCCTCCCGGAGCGCCAACCGTGAACGCGAAGGAGCTGCCCAAACCTGAGCCGCCAACGGCGACGTTCACGTTAATGTCGCCAGGCGTGGCCGGAGCCACCAAAGTAGCAAAGACCTGTCCAAGGCTATTCGAGTTCGCGCTGCCGGCAGGTTCAAAGCTGACACCGGCCGTCGGCGAGCTGAAGGTGATCGGCACATTGAAAACCGGCTGGCCCGTTACCCCCACCAGTTGCACGCCGAACGGCAGCGTTCGCCCGCTGGGAGCAATCGGCTGCTGAGCCGCGTTGAAACGCAAGATTCCGCTTACTGGATTCTCCGACTGCACTCCCGCTGGACCAGCGAAGCCCATAAAAGCCGGAAGGAAATTCAGGCTCAGCTGCGTAAAGACGTTGGGCGTCGTCTGCGTCAAGTCCGCCACGTAAATCGTGTTCGCCGCATTCGGATTCAGCAGCCGCAGCGGCGCGGAGATGAAAAGCCGCAGCGAACTCGGAATCTCACCGGAGACATTTACATTGTCGATGATGGGAATGCTGCCGAGGGAACCGAAGAAAGCCTCCGCGATGCCGGGCACTCCCTGTTGCTCCCCCTGACCGGGAACAGGTGGAATCGCCAACTCATACAGCTTGCGCGGGTTCACCGAGTTTGACGTCGTCGTTACGTAAGCACGGTTGTTTCCGGCAACCACGATCTTGTCGAACACAAACCCGGAAAAACCCTCTTGCGTGGTATTGATGCTCGTGACTCCGCCGCCCGACAGAGTCAGGGTAAAGAAGAAGATCAACTGATTGGATTGAGTTCCAATATTAACCGCCAGCGCGCGCGTCCCATCGGGTGTGAAGTGCAGCTTGCCCACGTTCGAGTTTTGAATGGGAAATTGGCGCCGCACGGCGTTGGAGGTAAGCGGAGTGGCTCGTGGATCGATCTCCAGTACCCGGCCCTGAGTGTTTACGTAAATAAAGCCATTGGGGGAGGCAGCGATGTTGCCTGCGGTAATACCGGGAAGAGGGATCTCGCCATCCGTGCGTAGATCCACCAGATCCACGGCCGTGACGCGTTGCGCCGTGGGGCTGATTACGAAAGCGCGGCGGCTGTCGGAGCGGAAGGCGATTCCGCTCGGCGTCGGGCCGACATCGACGGCCTGCGTCGCCTGGATCTCGGTATCTGTATCGGTATTGAAGACCCGGAGGTTGTTGCCGGCGATAACCACAAGCCGCCGTCCATCCGGCGAGATCTCCGCGGCGGTAACCGTCTGGCCCAAGCTGATGCTTTGGCCGATCGGCTGAAACGTGCTGTTCAGAATCTGAACCGAATTGCTGCCCGTCCGGGAAATCACGTAGTACTTCACGTCGTTCGGGGCGGCCGTCGGCTTAGCCAGCACGGTGAAGACGTCGGTGGTGGAGGTAAAAGTCCCCGCCTGCACCAAGGGGTTACCCCGCAGCACCGATGCGGAGCCGGTCGGGGTGTCTACGAAGGTCGGAAAAACGAAAACATTACTGGCCGGAAGGCTGGCGGCGAGCAGCAGAAGCCCGAATGCGCCAAGCGCGGTTTTCCTGGAAACCAAGAGGAACCTCCTTTTGAAAGTCAAGAAGCAAACAGGTGGGACGCGGCTGACGTAATCAATAGTTTAACACGGTGCGCAGGAGCAGGGTACTGAATGGGTTGGAAAATTTTCTTCATTACGTGAAAAACGGAAGGGAGGGCCGAAGCCCTCCCTTCCTTGGTACAACGGTTGGTCCAGTGATTAGTGGCTGAGACCTTCGCTGATCGAGCCCGTTCTGCTGGGCGCGATCAGGTCGTCCATCACCAGCGCCAGGTAGCCCTGAGCCAGTCTCTGCGCACCCAGGTCGCTGATGAAGGCATACCCGTGAGCATACTGGAAGGCGCACTGCGCGATGATGTAGCCCTGGAATCCAGCGGTTGCGGTTACCGCGCCGCCGTTTGCCAGTGACCAGACGAAGTGTTCACCACCGGTGATCGAGGGCGAGGAGAACGCCAAGGTGACGTTCGAGCCGCCCACGTTGCCGTAGTAGTTGATCGTGCAGGCCCCGGTTTGCAGCGAGGTCCCGAACGGATCCTTCGACGTGTTCGAGATAGCGAGACCCGTGTCAAAGCCACCCTGATTCGTCACGAACGGGAACAGCAGGTTCGTGCGGCAGGAGTTCATCGTGACAAAGTTGCGGGTTACGCCGGTGTCGATGAAGCGAGGCAGCGGAGCAGAGTTCGACGCGCCGGAGACCGTGCTGATCGGAGCCAGGTTCCCATTGAAGGTAGCCGTTCCGAGGCTCGGCAGGTTGTTGGTCGTGTTCGCGCGATAGGCGACGAAGGTGCGGATCTGCACACGCTCGATGCTGTTCGTGTCGGTGTCCAGGATCTCCCAGACGGCCTGACCGCTACCGCCTACGATGGCAACCTGGGAATACTGAGCCGTTCCCGCACCTAGGACGGTCTGGGAGGCGGCGGCGTTGAACGCGCCAGCGCCATTGGCGTCAGTGCTTACCAGCCGGGCAACGCCAGTCTGCGTGGCGCCGGCCAACTCTTGCAGAGTGAACACGGCGGGCTGGGATTCCACCCACAGCTCAATACCGCTTTGCACACCGTTGAACCTGGCGATCAGGCGGGTGCCATGGTCGGCCAAGCCGAGCGTACGGGAGGCGGTGTCGGCGATGACCGTGCCGTTCTGAGCGGTAGCGGGCCACCAAGTTCCGGTGGTGTGCCTATAGAAGCTGCCGGTTTCCGTGTTGAATGGAGCACCGAGCACGCTCTGGCTGATCGGGGTCGGCGGAGTATTACCAGTCGGACCAGGCGACGCCAAGTTGCGGCGGCGGAAGGCCGACGGGAACAACTCCGTGAAGCGGAGCCGCGCACCGGCCCCACCTTGAGCCGTAAACAGACCGTCGCAACGGGTTAGCGTGCCGGAGGTCCTCAGCGTCGCGCTCTTGTCACCCACGAAGGAGCTATTGGCGCTTTCGCACTGGAGACAGCTGCGCGGATCGCTGACCGAGGTCACCATCGAGTTCTGCGCCACCGCAACCTGGGGAGCTGGGTTGGTGATGGGCAGAGCGATCGGGTTGGTCAAGCTGGCCGCGCTGGTGGAGACCACCAGGGACACGGAAGCCTGGCCACCGGCCGGAACACCCAACTGGGAAGCATTCACGCGCACGTTGGTGAGGCGCAGAACGCGGGTTCCCACCGTGCCCGGAGGATCAAACGGCACACCTTGCCAGATTAGCGAGTTGGCCGCCAGCTGCCGCGCCTGGAAGGCGTTGGGCCGGTAAGTGGCTACACCACCGATCGTGGGCTTGAAGTCGTCCGGATCGTAGGTCAGCGTGGACACCGTGCCGCCCGTGTGTGCGCCGCACACACCACCGACGATCGGCTGGCCCGCGGGAGCCGTCACCGGATTCGAGGCCGGGATGGTGGCGCTGCCGCAAAAGGCCTGCTTTGAACCGACCGGCTCGTCGATGAACAGCAACGCTTCCGAGAAGGAGCCAGTGCCCGGGCCAGAACCGATGTGCAGACGGCTGGTGATGTTGATACTCGGCGAAGTGAACACCTGGATGTTCACCTGAGGCAGGTTCGTGCTCAGGCCATTCGGGGTTCCGCCCGAACAGATGATCAGAACGTCGCCCACAGTCTCGGTAACGCCTTCCGCGCGGATGGCGGGGTTACCGGCGGCCTGCGCCGTACAGCTAAGGGGCTGGGCAAAGGCCGCGGTTGATGCGATCATCAACACGACCAGCGCCAGAAACAACTTGCGAAAATCAAGCATTTCCTTCTCCTTGTGGAAAATCGAATTTGAATTGATGGAAGTCTCTCTCAACCTGAGCCTCAAAATCCCGCTCGAACAGAAGGTTTCAAGACTGGGCCGCAAACTCGCAGGAAGGTTCCGGTACGGGTGGGTACCGCGTCCTTCTCCCCGGTCTGTCGTCCGTACAGCAACTGCACTAGCAAGCTCAACACGTTGATATTATCTTCTTGTTCTTCTATCTTCTTGTGCTCTCGGGATTCATTCGTGAATGAATGCCTCTTTATTGTTGTACTGCTGTAACAACCGTGGACGCGGTCAAATCATTCATAACATTATCGCCGGAGCTCTGTCAAGCCCGGCGTGCCCAATTCTTCAGGCAGATATCGTCAATGGTTGCAAGTCTCCCGGTTGGGACCTTACACCATGCGCCAGCCTTCGATTTAACCATGTGGCGCCGCCGCCAGTCAACACACAAACCGCTTTTTTTCATTGAACGGCAAGGATCACGGGTCCAGCGTCGAAACCGGCCTGCCGAACGGTCAACCGTAAAGCCAAACCGGGCGGAAGATCGTCGGGAATCCGCAGGTTGATCTGATAGACGCCAGGGAATCCAGGGGCCAAGCCCGCAAACAAGGTTTCGAGCGTCCGGTTTTCAATCGATGCCGTGAGCGCCGCCACCGCCGGCCACAGCGCCCCTTGCGTCGACACAGCCCCCAGCCCGGTGGCGTACACCACAATCACTTCTCCGCGCCGCGCAGGATTGTTCGGCAGGTTCAATGTTCCGTTCTGGTTGAGGATGACGCCGCGCCCGTCCGCCGTCGTGAATACAGCCGGTGCGACCGCCGAAAACCGGGCGTTCTGCGTTTCCACTCCGAAAGCCGAACGTATCGAGATCTCCTGTTCGCCCGGCGGGAGATCCAGTGGAGCGACGAGATTCAATTGGAACGATGTTCCGGAGATAACGGTGGCCGGACGCCCGCCGATGGTCACCTCCGTCTGCTGGCCGGTCACTGCCATGCCTTGTCCGAACACCGCCAGCAGAGCGCCGGGCGCGAGATTGGCGCTGAAGTCCGCACCATTCAGAACCCCGCGCGAGGAGAAGCTGAGCCGCTGCAAGGAAGCTTCCCACGTTGGACCCGGACGCTCCAGCCGGAACGCTGCCGGAAGCGTGGCTGTGGTCAGGCTGCGGCCTCCGGTGGAGCTGAGATCCGACAACAGGAAATCGCGCCGGCCGGTTCCCGCCAAATCCAGCTGATAAGCGGGTTGCAGGCCATCGCAGTAGTGCATCCGGATCAACCCTGTCGACGCCGCGCCTGCGGGCAATGCCGGCGCATCGGGCCAGGACAGCTCGAATCCGCAGCCACCGGCCGCCGACGAAATACGCGGCTGCGCGGCCCCGGAGATCACAACCAGGCCCAGCGGCGATGGCGTGCGCGCCAGCAATTGCGCCGCCGAAGCGACGCTAGCACGGTACGTAGCTCCGCCGGCGGAGAAGCCGCCAAGATACTCCTCAAGCGTTGTGCGGTTGAGCACCGGACTCGGATCGTGAATCAGGATCGCGCCACCCGCCGCCACACCGATGGCAACCACAAAATGCGACGCCGGCGCTGCGCTGCCTGATTGTAAGGAAAGCGCCAGCAGTACGGGAATACCCTGCCCCAGCAGATCACGCAGGGAGGTGGCCGCGGCATCAGCTCCCGCGATATCCAGATTGCCTCCCGTAAATGCCCCCAGCCGCCAAAGGTTCAGCGTTGGAGCCGCCGCCCCCGGAGCCGTGAAAAAGGCATCGCAGATACGCTCTCCCTGCGAATCGAAGACGCAGGAATCGGAAAGGAACAGGTGCAGCAATGCCGGATCGGCAGGGCCGTTGGGAGCGGCCAGCTGCGAAGTGTTTTGCAAGTGGCGCACCATCGCCGCAGCGGCGTTTACCAGCGCGTCTCTGGTTTGCGCCGAATCACCTTGCGTGAAACGCGGGAATCCGGGCAGGGAGCCGGCCGCCGCGCGCGCGCTGAAGGTGACCACCTGCCGGCCCGCCTCCGCCGTCGCCAGCGCAGGCAATTCCTGCGAGGGCAGCCGCAGGAAGGCCTGCGCCTCGCCTCGCTGGTCGGTCATCGCGGTGGCGCCTTCAATCTGCGCCCCGGGCGATGGCGTGAATCGCACCGGAACGCCGGTGAGCGGATTGCCGAACTCGTCGCGCACGAGAATGCGCAGCGGCTGCGGCAGCCGCGCGCCAGGGAAACCGGTTTGCAAATCACCGCGCGTCTTGCTGATCTGCGCAAGCACGGAAGAAGCCGCCTGCACCAGGAAACTGCCCACAGCCAGCGACGCGCGCGCCGTATCAGCCGCGCGCAGACTCACCAGGCCGGAAGCCGAGCCGGAGGGCACAAAGAATTCCCACGTGAAGGCACCCGATTCCGCGGTCACCACAAAGTCCGGCTGGCCGCTCACGGAGAAGCGCAGAGTGGCGCCTTGCTGGAAACCTCCCGCCGCGATGCGAACCTTGCCGCCGGCCGGAACCGTGGAAGGGATGGCGGTAATCGTCGGCCTCCGCTCCCGCTCGGTTGCCGCCACTTCGCTCGAGCCAGGCGTGTACTCCATCGCGCCGCCCTCGAATTCCTGCCGGCGGCGGCCGCCAGCCGAAGCCTCATCGCCAACCGGCAAACCGAAAGCGCCAATCGACGCGCCTAGTTCGAAATACTTCGCAAGGATGGCGCCGGAAATCAGGAACGCGCGTCCGGCCAGTTGTCCGCTGATATGACCCGCGATCATCCCGCCCGTGAAAGGCTGCGTGACGCCGATGGTGGCCGCGAAACTGAGCACGGAGGTAGCGGATCCGGATGGAAGGCCGGCCGCACCGCGCTCAAAGTTCTGCAGCGCCCACCGCGCTAATATTGGGTCGTTCACCATCACGACGGGATTGCCGCCCAGTGCGCCGCCCTGAAACAGTTGCCGTCCGCCGGCAGGATCCGCTGTGGGGAATCCCAGCGCACCGGCGGGCCCCTGCTGCGCGAGATAGCGGTCCAGAATCGCACCGGTGGTTAGGAAAGTAACCGCGGAGGCGTCGGACTTGGCCAGCAGGTAGCGGATGGAGGGATCGTCGGCCGACACCAGATCCTGCACAAACCCGTTGCCCTGCCTGCGCACGGGCGTCGCCGCGGGCAGCCTCACGTTCAGGCGATTGCGTGTGACGGCATCACGGAACGATTGTTGCGCCGCTGCTGTCGGCGCTCCTTCCCCGATTTGGCAGCACGGCGCGTTGACAAAAAACGTTAGCCCGCGGCTGGTGCGCCCTTCGCTGATCGCCGTGATCGTCGCCGAACCGCCCCCCACCGCCCGCGCCGTTACCGTCGAACCGGCCGGCTCAATCGACAGCACGCGGCTGTTGGTGCTCAGCCAGGTAAACACCCGCCCATCCAGAATTCCACCGCTGGCAGCAAATGCCGTGGCCTGGAAGCTAATCGTGTCACCGAGATTCAGCCGCTCACTGGAAGCCGAGGAAGAGATCGATACCGTCGATACCGGGAGCCGTAACTGTGGAGGCTGTCCAGGCTCAAATTCAATCACGCCCCCTTCAAAGTTTTGCCGCACGCGTCCGTTGGCCTGTGTGACTTCTTCGCTCGTGGGCAGGCCGAGAAAGCCGGTGTGGCCCAGGTTGTTCTGATACAACTGATGAATCGGCTCCCGCACCGCGAACAGCCGTCCGGTAAAAGCGCCTGCCGTGATGCTGTAGAGCGAGCCCGTGCGGAACCGCTGCACCACGGCCGTGGAGGGTGTGGTGCCGATCGTCGAGTTGACGGTTTCCTCCGCGCCGATCGCCGAACCAAGTCCACTGATGCCGCCCAGCGCCTGCCACCGCGTAAAAAAAGGATCGCGCACGCTGAAGGCTGCCCCATGAATGGTGGTCGGAGAATAGGCGAACAGAGCGTAATTCCTGTTGAAGGCCTGCCAGGTACATGCGCTCCCGCTCACCGCGGGGCAGGTGAAAGTGTCGCTGAGCGGATAACCGGCGGTGTTGGGGCCGAGGCCCGACCCGTTGTAGAAGCTGAAAATGCCCGGGAATACTTGGTAAACGCTGTCCACTCCCTCCAGAACCTGGTCGGAGGTGGTCGCCCGCACCAGCGCGTAGCGCACGCCCGAGGTCTTCTCCGCATCCGGAAACTCCTGGATCAGGCCCGTGGCGCCGTACCGTCGCACATCCCCGGACGGCGGCAGCGACGTCAGGTTGTTAAAACCATTGCGGAAATAGGCGCGGACAAACTCGTTGCGGACAATGCCGGTGATCGGTCCGGAGCCCACCTCCTGGGCGCGAAGCGCCGGCAGGCAGGCCAGCAGGCAGATGAGGCGAAGGCTGGGTTTCATTCTCGGGATAGAAAGGCGGAGGCCGAAAATCTATCATAGATGAAACCCGTCCCGGACGGCGGGGTTGCGGCTACTATTCCTTGATCATCTTCGTCAGCCGTTTCAGCTTATTGCGAAGCTCCTCGCTCGCGTCGGTGATCTGGTTCGTGTCGTAAATCACCCGCGGTGTCATAAAGATGATCAACTCGGTCTTATCGCTGCTGTAGGAGCGGCCGCCGAAAGCGGCCCCGAGAATGGGAATCCGATGCAGCAGCGGGATTCCTGTGCTGGAGGATCCTTCGCTCTCATTGATGATGCCGCCGATGGCGATCGTATCCCCATCCTGCACCGTAACCTGCGTGCTGATCGAGCGGCGGGAGAAGGATGGCGACTGAATCGACCCGGCCGGCGGCGCCTGGGGTGCGCTCACTTCCTGGTTAATGACCAGCGTGACGATTCCGCTGGGATTCACGCGCGCCATCACGCTGAGATTCACGCCGGTGCTGCGGGAAGCGATCGTATTGGCAAACAGCGAATTGCCCCCGCTTTGAATCGGCGTTACCGATTGCGAGGTAAGAGTCGGCACTTCCACGCCAACACTGATCGACGCCGAGATGCTGTCGGTGGCGATCACGCTGGGCGCCGATATCACCTTCGCCCGCGTCGAGTTTTCCTGCAACGTCAGAAACGCCAGCAGTTCGCGACTCCTGCCTACCAGCGCCCCCGCGGAAAGCGTGGTCAGCCCGTCCGCGAACTTGCCGACGAAATCGCGCTGGTTCGCTGGTCCCCGCTGCTGCAGAAATGCCGAAACTCCACTGGCGAAGGCGCCGGTGAGGCTCACCTCGTACACCTTCGCGTCGATCAGCACCTGCCGCGGCGGAATATCCAGTTCCTTCAACAGCCTTAGGATCTGCTGATAGTCCTGCGGCGTAGCCTGGATGAGCAGCGAGTTGTCGGTTGGGTTGGGAATCACGCGAGGGATCCCGTAGCCGAACATACTGCCCATCCCGGTCAGGTAGCTGCCCGTTTGATCTTGTCCGGTACCGGCTGCGCCTGCGCCAGTTCCCGCCGCCGCCCCTGCGCCACCCGCCGCCCCAGGCATTCCGCCCTGAGGATACTGGGGCGCGAAACCACCCCCTCCGTACGGCATGTACGGCGTCCCAGGATAGCCGCCGCCCATCCCGCCGTACATTCCACCGCTCAAGTTGCCCGGATAACCGCCGGAGCCGAACATTCCGCCCGTATACCCCGGAATGCCAAACCCTTGCTGCGCCCCCGGCATCCCCATTCCATAGCCACCCATTCCATAGCCCATGCCCATGCCCATGCCCATTCCCATCCCCATCCCCATTCCAAAACCGCCGTACAACTGCATGATGCTTCCCGCCAGCGCGTCCGCACGCCCGTACTTCACCCGGTAGACATAGTTGTTGATCGATCCGGCCGTGATCTGGATCTCCGTATCCAGTTTCTTGATCCAGTTCTCCACCTCTTCAAACGCCCCGGGGTTAGGAGCCACCGCGATGATCGTATTGATGCGGTCAATCGGCATGAACCGCACCAGCGCGTTCTTCTCGGTCAGCGAAATCGCACGCAGAACCTCTTCCACTTCCTTGGCGATCGCCGTCGGGCTGCCGTTTTTCACCTCGAACAGCCGCACCCGCTGGTTGGCTAGCGCGTCGGAATCAAACAGCGAAATCAGCTCTATTGTCCGCCGCGTGTTCCGCCGGCTGTCGAGTAGCAGCAGCAGGTTCGCGGGGACATAGGTGAACGTCTTGGCCCCCTCGCCGACAAACGGCTCCAGCAACTTCGAAACCTCCCCGACGCTGGCGTACTTCAAGAAAATCAGGCTGAGCATGATCTGCTCATCCGGCTGTATGTTGCTGATATCGGCCGTCGGCGGAATCGGCATCCGCGCCGCGTCCGCCATCGGAATGATGCGGTACAGCTCGCCCACCTGCACCATCGTGAACCCATTGATGCGCAGCACCAGGTCCAGCAGATTGCGCGCGTCGATCTGTTGCGTCTCCCCGTAGGTGTTCAGCGTCACGCTGCCTTTCACCCTCGGGTCCAGAATGTAGTTGATCTTCAGCGTCCGGCATAGCGCGTCGATCACCTCCGTCAGCGAGGCGTTGCTCAGGTTTAAAGAGCCGGTGGAAACGGTCGGCAGCGTCTGCGCCGGCTGCGTCTGTTGCGGCGCCGGCTGCGCTTGCGCCTGCGCCCAGGCGCGCGGAACAGGCATCAAAACGAGGGTCAACAACAGTGCGAGAAAACGTTTCATCCCTTACTCCTTGACGGCCTTCGCGGTCTTGGCGGCCAGGCGCTTATAGGCGGTCAGTTCATCGCCGCTCAACTCCGATTTCAGCCGCGTCCAGCGGCTTACTCCAAACGGTGTGCGCCGCTCAAACCGGACCTTTTCCCCTTCATCAAACGCCGCCAGGTCCGCGGCGCTGTTTTCGGCTTCCGGCTCCGGTTCGTACTTCGCCATGCCGAACGGTGTCCGCCGGTAGTGCCACACCTTGCCCTTTTCATCGGCGTGCCGCCAGATGCCGGGCTCCACCTGCTCCGCGTCCTTGGGAATGGTGGTGGAGCCGGGCGCGGGAGTATCGGCTTTGCGCGCCACTTTCGCCGGCCCCTTGCGCGGCTCCTGCTTGGCGGGCTGCGTGGCCAAAGCGCAGACAGCCGCTAGCATCAAGATCCGGCAAATTCCTGTAACAGTCATCACAAAAGATTCCTTTCCATCTCGCTCTAGCGCGCAGGCACCCAGCGGCAGTTCTTTCCAAACGGTGTCGTGGTCACCACCTTGCGGTACCCGCCCATGACAGTCCCCGGCGGGGACTGATCCCCGGGTGCGCAGACCAACTCCGCCCCTCCCGTATCGATGCCCGGCAGGCTTCCCGTCGGCTTCTGCAATTTTTCAAGATCTTCCTTCGGCGTGAGATCGTTCTCATTGCGTCTTTCGCGAGGCACGAGATCGGAATTGGTCGGAGAGGAAGATGCCGCCGACGCTTGTTCTTGCGGCGGCTTTTCCTTCACCTTCAGCTCCGCAATCGTCTTGGGAAACTGCTTTCCTTCCCACTCCAGCACCAGATCCTGGCCGCTGAGCGAGGCCAGCGTAAACGGACCGACCTGATCGCCCTTGCGGTATCCTTTCTGCGGATCGCCGGACTTTTGGCTCAGAATCACCGTCGGCCCCGCTCCCAAATCCATCACGCCGTGCGCCACCGGAAACGGCGGCACCGGCTTTTCCGGCGCCGCTTCGATGGCGACGTCGGGATTGCGATCCGGCGCGAACACCAGCTTCTGCGCCACATCGATGTATTCCGACGGCGTGATCGGCGGCGCCGTCTCCTGCTCAGCCAACGGCCGCAGCGGAGGCGCGGGAGCCTTCTGCGACAGCAACGCCTTGGCTCGCGCATCGGCCTCGACATAACGCTCGCGCGCCTGCCAGCCCAGTGCCAGCAGTCCCGCCAGCAGTATCAGATTCAAAAAGGCGAGTCTTTTGCTCAAAACATACCTCCCTGGCTGCGTTCCGGCGCCAGCCGGCCCGGCAATACACCCGAGACCGTCAGCCGCACCGAAAGACTCTTCTTTTTCTGATCCATCGCTCGCACCTGCATGTCGTGCGTCGCGATCAATTCCGGCTGCGCCGAGATATCGGCCAGCAGGTTCACCAGCTGCTCGATCGCGCAGGTGAAGGTGACCGATACAAACGCTTCTCCGTAGAAATTGCCTAATCGGCGGATGGGACCAGTCTCTACTTGCCGCAGATCAATTGCCGGGGACTGCGCGCGCCCCAGCCGGCCCAATATCTGCACCAACTGCGCCTGCGCCTGAGCCGCTGTTTCCGCCTCCAGCAGTCCTTTCTCTTCCTCCCCCAGCTGCGCCGAAACCTGTTCCAGCTGCTTGGTCCGTACAGGCACTGTGGCCGCCATCTGCCGCAGTCGCGCCAGCCTCTTTTCGGCCATCGGAACCGACCCCATCGCCGGCGACACCGCCTCGGGCGCGGACTCAGGCCAGAACCGGAATGCCAGCGCAACCACCGTGGCTGCGGCCAGCAGCATCAGGGCCCGGCGGTCCCGTGCCGTCAGCTTCATTTCCCACCCTCCGCTTCCCGGCCCGTGCCCAAGCCCTCACGGCCGGCCTGGATGATGAACGATTCCGATCCCGATGCCGTCTTCGACATCGGCTGCGAGAATTGCGAATCGCGGAACCGCTCGGAGCCGTCCAGCAGCTTCAGCAGCGGCGCCGCCTGCTCCGTTTCTCCGGTCAACTGCACCTGCTCCCGCGTCAGTTGAAAAAACTGCACCCAGCCGGGAGGAGCCACAAGATTGGTCACCTCCAGCAGGGAATCGGCATCGGCGCGCGAACGGGCTTGGAAGCGGCCCAATAGCCCCAGCCGCTCTTCCTTTTCCTGGATCGCCTTCTCAATGGCCGCAACCTGGCTGGCCTGTTTTTCCACCTTCGCGATCTCCGCCTCCATTTGCTTCAGCAGCCGCTGTTCCTGATAACCCGGCTGCGCGGAAACCACCGCCAGCGTCACCAGCAGCAGCGCCGCCAACGCCGCGGTCGGAACGTAGCGGAATCGCGAAATCTGCGCGCGCCGCTCCACCGGCAGCAGATTCGCATCCAGCGACAGCCGCGGGCAGGCGTTGGCAATCGCCGCCGAGGCCGCCAGGCTCATCTCCGCATCCACACCAAGCCCCAGCAGCCCGTCCACGGGCAGCGCAGGCGCCTCGTCATCCAGCCGCAGCTCGTTCCGAACCAGCGGCGCGATCTCCTCCGCCGGCCTTTCAAACAATCCCGCAAACACCGGACGCGAGGGACTCTCCCCGTATGCCTCCACCGTTCCGTTGTGCGCGATGAGCGAAAGGAAGCCCGCCGGCGGCACATTGTGCACACGAAAGGCCCCGTACAGAACAACCGCGGAGAATGTCAACGACGCCACGCGAACTCCGGCCTCGGCGAACAGGTTCGAGTACCGGTCGATCACCTCCTGCCGCGTGATGCCCGCCAGAACATGCTCGGTGCCTGGCAGTCTCGCCCAACAAAAGGCCGCCTCCCCCTCCGGGTACGGATGCAGACCTTCCATCTGGTAGCTCAGCGCCGAGGCAAGATCGCTATCCGCGACGCCCGGCATCGAAATCAGCCGGACAATCACCTCTTGCCGTGGCAGCAGAACCGTAACCGGATAATTGGCAGCCTTGGCCGAGCGCAGTCCGGCGGCCAGTTCCGCGCCCCACTCACTCGCCGGCCGCTCCAGGTAACGCTCCACGCGGAACGTGGTCAACAGGCGCTTGCCGGAAGGGCGCACGCGAACCACGGCGACTCGCAGATCCTCAGGTCCCGCCTCGATGCCGGCGCCGGTCCCGACGGCCAGCCACTTCCGCATTCCCGGCGACGCTACCACCACGCGGAAACCTCCGAGACCGCGTTGTCGTTCCAGCGCAGGATGTGGATCCGCTGCGGGCCCATGTTCTCGTTCAGCTTCACCAGCGCCGATACTGATCGCCGCAGGTCGGAAAACCTCTCCGGCCCCAAACGCAGCCGCGCCGTCGCGCGAATCGTGTAGATCGTGTTGCCGCCCACCATCAGCCGGTTTGCCCCAGGCCCGCCTATTTGCCCCAACTCCCCGGCATCCCGGAACGGCCGCAAGCGGCGTGCTTCCATAATCCGCCGCACATCGTCCGGCGGAAACCCGAGCCAGGAAAAAATCGCCGGATCAGCGCTATTCGCGTCAAAACGGTGCGCCGTTCCATAGACCGACACGCAGTCCTTGAACGCGCTTTGCCGCACAAGCCGCCCTTGCGCGTCACGAACATAGGAGCCATGGAAAATCTCCGGAGTCATTCCTTTCACCAGCAGAACTTCTTCCACCTCCTCAAAAGACGCATGCCGCGCCTGAAAAGTCGGAGTGCGGGAGGCATAAAACTGGTCAAACGCTCCTCCCGGGGAGGGTGTCCGCCAGTGAATGATGCCCGCGGCGATCTCCCGTGCCCGCTCCGGCTCCACCCCCAGCGCACGCAATAACCCTTCAAAATCTTCCTGTTTGCCCTCGTTCAGGCTCAGCTTGGCAGTATCCGGAATCACCTCCACAATCGCCTGGCCGCCCGGCATGTTGAAGCTCATGTAAGGCGTGTTGCGCGACAATGCGGCATCGCGCGGTCCATAGGCAACATGGACCAGCGCGCGCGCCAGCGCCCCCGTGGCCAGATAGTACGTCCGCACCCCGTCGGCAAGCGTGGAAGCTCGCTCGGTTTCCGCGCGCACCGTCGAGGCCACGGAAAACGCGATCGCCGCTAGCGCCGCGGAAAGCCACAGCACGGCCAGCAACGCTCCGCCTTTCCGGCGGTACGCTCGTTTAACGCGGTATCGGCGGGTCATCCATATCGGCATACTTTTCCCGGAACTGGCGCGTCAGTCGCAGCGGGACGGTCATTGACGCCATTTGCAGTTGCGCCAGATCCGCCTGCAGCGGACGCATTTCAAAACGCACTGCGATCGGAGCAATTGTGCTGCGGAACAGCGGAACCCATCCAGTAGCCCCCGTTTCTGGATCGCGAACCTGATAGGACATCCGGCAGGAGGCCAGACGATCCGCCAGCACAAACCATCCCGGCTCCAAACCTGGCCGCCCCAGCGGAGGGGCCGGACCGCAGTACCGCCCAAGCGCAGACGGCCCTGTGTACAAAGTCTCGCGCGCTACCAGACGCACACCTTGACCAGCTTCGCCCGGGATCACGGCATACTCCAGCAGCCGCGGCGTGCCGCGCGCGGCCTCCTCCAGCGAATAGCTGCTCACAAATTGCATCGAAACCGGCGTGCCCTGCATGAACAACACCGGGGGCCCGCCGCAACGAATCGCCACCGGCATCATCCCCGCCAGCTGCTGATACAGCGCCTTCTGCGCGCCCAGCACGCGGCGGTTCGCCGCAAAGCGCTGGTTCGTTTTCTGCATCGCGTCCAGCCCGATGCGCATCGCCAGCAGCATCCCTACCGCCAGCAGACTCACCAGCGTCACCGCGATCAGCAGCTCCAGCAGCGTTACGCCCCGGCGGTTGCGGCGGCCCCTCATCGCGGACCCCGTTCGATATGACGATAGGTCTCCACTTGAAACGCACGGCGCTGCGAACCCTGCATCCACCAGACCTCTAGCACCACGCGCTGCACCTCGGCCGGCTCCACGCGCTCAAACGGCTCCACCCGCGCACGCCAGCCGCCCTGCAATCCCGTGACCCGCGGATCAAAATTTCCTTGCAACTCGCTGCCCATCGGCAGTTGCGGCGCGCTCAGCAGTTCGTCCATTGTGCGCTGCGCCAGTATCGCCGCACGATCGTTGTCGGTAAGCTTGCCCGCGTTCCGCATCGATGTCGATAGCGCCGCCAGAAGCGTCCCCACGGCCAGGCCCATGATCGTGGTGGCCACCAGCGCCTCCAGCAGCGTAAACCCCCTGCGTCCGCCGCGCCTCACCGGCTGCTTCTCTCCATCTGCGGAGCCCCGGAGATCGGGTCCACGCGCACCAGCGTCCGCGCCCCCCGCCGGTTCTCCAGCATCACGCCGATGCGCGGTACGGTTCCGCCGGGAAACACCAGGAACTGCCTCGGCCCGAACTCCGACGTCGTTTGTTCGGGCAATATCGCCTGAATGCGCACCTGCTCGGGCAGTTCCACCAGCCGCCGGAACCCAGGTTCGGCCGAGGCCAGCGTGATTGTGTTCCGGCTCGCGTCGATCAGGATCTCCACCGCGCCCTGCCGCCGCTCCGCCCGGTTCACCGCCACGTTCAGCGCCGATGCCACCGAATCGGCCGCCGAGCTGAGCCGCAGCGAATCCAGTCCCGAAGTCACCGCCGGAAACGTCAAAGCCACCATCAGGCTGAGCAGCATCATCACAATCATCATTTCGATGAGCGTGACGCCTCGCCTCGCGCGCCGCTTACCGGCTTTTCCAGCTGACCACATCGGCATTGTTTCCGTCGCCGCCCGGCTGGCCGTCGCCGCCCAGCGACACGATTTCCGGCTCATCGCCCTGTTCGCTCGGATACTTGTAGAGATACGGATTGCCCCACGGGTCCATCGGGATCTCCTGCGGCAGATACGGCCCCTGCCACATGTTCACGTTCTGCGGCCGCGTGCGCAACGCGTTGAGACCCATCTCCGTCGTCGGGTATTGACCCGTGTCCAGCTTGTAGGCGCCCAGCGCCGTCATAAAACCGTTGATCTGCGTCCGCGCCGCCGTCACGCGCGCCGCATCGGCGCGGCCGATCATGCGCGGAATCACCAGCGCTGAAAACAGCGCAATGATGGTCACCACCACCATCATCTCGATCAGCGTGATGCCGGCCCGGCGCCGGCCATTTCTGCGGTTCCAATTCTTCATCTTTCCCTCCACTACATCGCCACCTCGTTGATGGAGGTGATCGCCAGCAGCATGCTCAATATCAATGTCCCCACCATCAACCCCAGCACCAGAATAATCAGCGGCTCAAATAGCGACGTGAACCGCTTGATCGCGTTCTTCGTGTCCGTCTCGTAAATCTCCGCCATCCGCGCGAACATCTGGTCAATCCGCCCTGTCTCCTCCCCAACGCTCAGCAGATGCGACGCCAGCGGCGGAAACTCGCCCGTCTTCTTCATCGGCCCGGCGATGCCTTCACCCCGCTTTACCCCTTGCGATACCGCCTCCAACGATCCGGCGATCTTGCGGTTGTTCAGAATGCCGCGCGAAATGTGAATCGATTGCACCAGCGGCACGCTGTTGGCCACCAGCGTCGACATTGCCCGTGCAAAGCGCGCCGTTTCCGCCTTCCGCAACGCATCGCCCAGGATCGGGATGCGCAGCCGGTAGCCGTCCCACCACAAGCGCCCCGCCGCGGTCCGGATGTGCGCCTGGAACGCCGCCACCCCCGCCACCGTTGCCAATACGCCGATCCAGGCATACCGGCGCACCAGTGCGCTCATCTCCAGCATGATCTGCGTCGGCAGCGGCATCTTCAGGTTCGAGCCTTCAAACACGCTCGCAAAACGCGGTACCACGAAATACATCAGCACCAGTATCGAACCAATGCCCACCAGCGTCAGCAGCGCCGGATATACCATCGAACCGATGATGTAGTTGCGCAGCTCATCGCGCGTCCGCTCAAACTCAGCCAGCCGCTCAAACACCGCCGCCAGCGATCCGGACGCCTCGCCCGCGCGCACCATGTTCACATACAGTTCGGAGAAATGATCCGGATGCGTGGCCAAGCTGTCTGCCAGAGACTTGCCGCCCTTCAGCACGCGCAGCACATCCTGCACCACCAGCCGGAAAGCCACCTGCTCACTCAGCTCGGAAGTGATCGCCAGCGCGCGGTCCAGCGGCACACCACTGTTCAGGAGCGTCGACATCTCCTGCGTGAAAAACAGCACGCCGCGCCTCTTGCCCCCGCCAAAGGAAGGAAGCTTCAGCTCAAACGCGCCCTTTTTCGGCTCCAGCCCGACGTAGACCGGCGTCAGTCCTTGCTTGCGCAGCTCCGACGCTACAAAGCGTTCCGTTTCCGCCGCAATCGTGCCCGTGCGCAGCTTGCCGTCGGTGGTGACGGCGCGGAAATGGAAACTGGTTACCGGCATCGGTTAGAACTCCTGCGTCACACGCATCACTTCTTCGGCGGTCGTGACGCCGGCCGCGGCCTTCGCCCAGCCATCCTCGCGCAGCGTCGACATCCCGTTGCGCCGCGCTGCCTCCGTCAGCACGCTGGCATCCTCGTTGCGCATGATCAGCCGGCGCAGTTCCTCGTTCAGCTGCATCATCTCGAAGATTCCCACCCGGCCGATATAACCCGTGCCCCAGCAATTCTGACAGCCCGCGCCGCGCCACACCGGAACGCTATCCCCGGTGGGCGTCAGCCGCTCCCCCGCCGGAGCCTTGCAATTGGCGCAGATCACGCGCACCAGCCGCTGCGCCAGCACCGCAACCAGCGAAGAGGTAATCAGGTAGTTCTCCACGCCCATATCGGTCAGCCGCGTAATGGCGCTCGGAGCGTCATTAGTGTGCAGTGTTGAGAACACCAGGTGCCCGGTAAGCGCCGCGCGAATCGCGATGTCGGCCGTCTCCCGGTCGCGGATTTCGCCCACCATGATCACGTCCGGGTCCTGACGCACAATGTGCCGCAACCCGGAAGCGAACGTCAGCCCGATCTGCGGGTTCACGTGGATCTGGTTGATCCCGTCCATCTGGTATTCCACGGGATCTTCAATCGTGATGATCTTCCGATCCGTCAGATTGATCCGCTTCAGCGCCGAATAGAGCGTCGTCGATTTGCCGCTCCCCGTCGGCCCGGTCACAAGAAAAATCCCGTGCGGCAGCGCGGTGAAATGCTCCATCATCGCGAGCATTTGCGGCGTGAAACCGAGGATCTTCAGGTCATAGAAGTCGCCCGCCGAGCGGTCGAGAAGACGCATCACCACGCTCTCCCCGTACAGCGTCGGCAACGTCGATACGCGCAGGTCCACTTCCCGCCCCAGCGTGCGGATCTTGATGCGTCCGTCCTGCGGCAACCTCCGCTCGGCGATGTTCAGCTTCGCCATCAGCTTTACGCGTGAAATAATGGCCGCCTTCAGCTCCCGCGGCGGAGCATCCTGCGGGTGCAGCACGCCATCTATCCGGAAGCGGATGCGGAACTCCTTCTCAAACGGTTCGATGTGAATATCGCTGGCGCGCTTCTCCACCGCCGCGCCGATCATCGCGTTCACCAGCCGGATCACGGGAGCCTCGCTCGCCATGTCGCGCAGATGCTCCAGATCCTCGGCCGCCTCCGCCGTCTCCTCGAAGCCCGCCGTATCGGCCTTCTGCAAGCCGTAGTAGCGGTCCACAGCATCCAGAATCTCCTGCTCCGCCGCCAGCGCCGGCTGCACCTTCAAGCCCGTCACATGGCGCACCGCGGCGATCGTTTCAAAGTCCAGTGGATCGGCCATCGCCAGCATCAGCGTCGAATCGTCGAACCCGGCCGGAATGCACCGGAACTGCCGCAGAAAACGCGAGCTCAGCCGCTCGGTCTCCGGCGTCACCGCCGGCGGACCCTCCAGCGTCAGCACGCGCAGCGAAAGCTGATCCGAGAGCGCCGCCAGTACATCCTTCTGCGAAACAAATCCCAAATCGACAAGGATCTTGCCGATCTTGTCCCCGCGCTCCTTTTGAATCTCCAGCGCCTGTTCCAGCTCCTCCGGAGCAAGCAGACGCCGCTCCATCAGCATCTCACCCAGCCGCATCGCTAGTAGACCATTTCCTGAATCGAGGCGTTCAATCCGTTCGCATCCAGCCGCCCCGCTTCGAAATCAATCAGCGCCTTGCGCTTGGCCTGCAGCACCAACTGGCCCGGCAACCCGCTCGAGTTCTCCCAGGAAAAATAGAACAGTGACACGCCCACGACAATCTGCTGCTCCGGCGGAACCGTCTTCAGCGCCGTCGCCGACGTGACCAACATGTCCCGCATCACCTGCCGGATCTGCGGCAGCCGCCCCAGCTTCTTCTGCCTCAGCTTTTCGATCTCCACCGGCGTCAGCTTCGGCCGGAACGGCGTGATTGCCGGGCCCGTCACCAGGTTCACCTCCGCCGTAAACACCGCGCCGTAATTCTCCAGATACACCCCGCGCGTCGAACCCAGCAGCATGAACGGATCATCCACGTTGAATGCCTCGATGCGCTGGTCAAAGCCGCGCTCCAGATGCGCCAGCGTCGAGCGCCCCACCCGCGGCGCCGACGCCAGGCATAGCAGCGCGCCCATCAGCAATGTCGAAACCCTTCGCCCGATCATTGCGCCACTCTCGATTCCGCGCTCGCCACGTACAACACGTTCATCCGCTTGCGCAGCACCTCAAACGTCTCCTGCACCGACAGCATCTCCGCCCGATGCTCCAGCCGCAGCCTCTGCTCCGCCGCCGCCACCAGTTCCGCTGCCTTCTTCTGCTGCTCAGCCTCGGTCCGCGCCACCGCCTGCCGCACCGCCGTGTCCAGACGCTTGGACAACTCGGCGTCCACAATGCTCTCCACCTGCGCCGCGCTCAACCCCGCGCCCGCCGGAGTAACCGGAGCCTCCGTCCGCACAAAGGCATGCACCAGAATCGCGCAGCTCAAAAGCGCCGCCGACGCGAACCCAAGCCGCGGTCCCGATTGCCAGAAACGCTCGTACCAGCGCGGCTCAAAGACTTTGTCCGAGACAAAGCCGATCCGCCGCGGCGGCTCTTCCTCGCGCAACGTCAGTAGCGCGGAGCGTGTCAGCCCCAGCCGCTCCGTCTCCCGGCGGCAGTCGGCGCAGCCCGCCAAGTGGGTTTCTACTTCACGGCGCTCGGCCGAAGCCGCCTCGCCGAGCGAATATGCTTTCAAGTCAAAAGAGGAGCAATTCATTGGGCACCTCGCAATTGGACCGGAGCGAGTGTATCCTTCAACAAGTCGAGCGCCGTGTACAAGCGCGACTTGATGGTCGATACCGGGCAATCCAGGATCTCGGCCATCTCATCGAACTTGAACCCCTGGTAGATCTTCAGCACAACCGCCTCCCGCTGCTCCGGGCTGAGCCGCTCCAGCGCCGCCGCCACCGCAAGCGATGTCTCCACCGGCAACAAATGCGGGCCGGAGGGCGGAGAAGCTGTTTCTTTAAGCTCCTCGCCGTCCGGCCGCTGGCGCCGCAATAAGGAAAAGGATTCATTGTGCGCAATCCGGAACAGCCAGGGGGCAAACCGGCCCGGGTCGTCCAGCTTGCCGAGGTTCTGGTACGCCTTCAAAAACACCTCCTGGCTCAGGTCCATCGCGTCTTCCCGGTTGCGAACCAGCCGGAGGATGTAATTGAACACACGACGATCCCATCGCGACACCAAGGTGTTATAGGCGTCCACGTCACCCCGGCGGGCTTTACCCACCAGGTCCCGGTCCTCGACCTCACGAAAGATCAAGTACCAAACTCCGTTCCAATCCTAGAGACGCCGTCCGTCGAGGAAAAGTCGAACAAGGTTCTATAAAAGTGTATCGGAAAAGCTCGCTCAGCGGATCTCGATGGGCGACACCTGCACCGTAACCGGCTGATAAGAGGAGTTGATCCTCTCCAGAACCGCCGGATGGGATGACGTCTCCGCCAGTCCCCATGTAAACCGGTTCGGCACCGCGTCCAGGTGTTTTTCGCTGGAACGGTGCTGACGGCCGAATCCAAAAACCGTCATCTCCCCGTTCATCTGCCAGAATGGATCCGGCGCCTCGTCGTCCTGATGGTGCACCAGGTACAGCACGCGCCTCAGATCCGCCGTGCCGAAGTAGATCCATTCCGGCCCAGGCATGTCCCCCGTCCAGCTTTCGGTGATCGGCTTTTGCTCGCCGGATGCGGTAACCAGGTAATCCTTCTCCAGATCCAGTCTTCCGCCCGGCACAGCCGCAGCGAGCGTGGGTGGAAGGTCCCTTCCAAACCCGCCGCCCGCAGCATCTCCGTGAAATTCAGACGTACCTCGGCCGGCTTATCGATGCGCGCATATTGACCGGAATTAAAACTCAGCCGCACACGATATTGCCAGCCCCGCTTCAGCCAACTGTTCTCGGCTTCCGCCGCTGGAATGGCCACCACCCAAAGCGCCAACACCACTCTTTTCATAACACCCCGTCGGAAAACTACCAAACAGTATATTTAAAACCGGCCAGAATGCAATCCGCTTCACCCTTGGGGCAGGATCAGAACCTTCACCGCCTTCCGGTCCATGCACAGATCAAACCCGCGCTTCCACTCTACAAGCGGCAGCCGTGTCGAAATGAGTTCGTGCAGCCGCACCCGGCCCTGATGAAGAATCCGCATCATCCGCTCATACGTCTGCGCGCTATAGGCAACCGAACCGCGCACCTCCAGCATCTTGTAGAACACCGCGTCCAGTTGCACGTTCACCGGCCTGCCGCAGATGCCCACTTGCGTGTACCGCCCCATCGGCCGAAGCATCTCCAGGCAGTTGTTCACAGACCCCGGATGCCCCGCGCATTCAAACGCCACATCCACGCCGGCGCCGCCCGTAAGCTCGCGCAGCTTCTCCTTCCAGTCCGCCTCGCTCACATTCAGGACCGCCGCCGCACCCATCCGCGACGCCGCCTGCAACCGCTCTTCATCTTCCGCCGGGCCGGCAACAACGGTCTCGATCCCCGCAGCCACCAGCAGCTTCAGGCACATCAGCCCGATCGGACCTGGACCCGACACCAGCGCCACGTCGCCCAGTTGCAACCGTGTCACTTCCGTCACCGCCTGCACCGTGGCCGCGAACGGCTCGCACAGCGCCGCCTCTTCCAGTGTCCAGCATGGCGGGATCGTGTAGCACTGATCCTCGCGCACCACCACGTAACGCGCGAAAGCGCCGTTAACCCCATGCCCCATCCCTCGCCGTGACGGACAGAAAATAAAGCTGCCCTGCCTGCACCAGGTGCACTTGCCGCAATGCACCGCCGAGGCCGGCAGCACCGTCACCTGGTCCCCCACCTTCCTCGTCGTCACTCCCGCACCCATTTCCACCACCGTGCCCGCGAACTCATGCCCCAGAATCACCGGCGGAAAATTCCGGAACGTGTCATGCATCACGTGTAGATCCGTGCCGCAAACCCCGCACGCCGCGATCTCCAGCTTCACCTGCCCCGGCCCGCAGCGTGGTTCCTCCATCTCCCGCAACTCGACGTTGCCTTCGCCCTTTTGATACTTCACCAGTGCCAGCATGAGATCCCGTAGAGTACGCCAACGGGCGGGCGGGAGGCAAGCTAGAAGGTGAACGCAAGGATCGCGTCCAGTTGGTTTCGGCGCACATCGTTGGGCGCTGACTGCCCGTACCGCCACTTCGTGGCCCCCCAATGCGAGAAGCGGAATCCAGGCTCTAAGCCGGCTCCTCTCCAGTTCCGCCGTATACCTGCCCCTGCCGTTAGCCCGCTGGTGCCCAGGGATCCTCCAAGATCCTGCGGTAGCCGGAACGAGGGACCGGCCTCCACGTAGGGCTGCCATCTCCCCGTTCCGTGCTTGTACCGCAGCAGCAACGGAAACTGCCATAACACGGCACTCTTGTGAGTCCCGGAAACCGTTACCCGCCGAAGCTCCCCATCCGGCAAAACGAGTTCGTAAAACCCCGCTGACCGAAACCGGAGCGGCCGGTAGCCGGCTTCCACGATCAAGCCGATTTGATCCGAAAGCGTGAACGCCACTCGCGGTCCCCATACCGGCGTCCTCAGGTACACAGTGGAAAAACTCGAGGGCGCGGTTCCACAAAGCCGTGCCAGCTTTGTTCGCGCACCGGGCGAATCAGCAGGAAGCCTCCCACTATGCCGGGTTGAACCCGTCCGCCCAGCGGCTGCCGGTCACTCACCCCATCCCTGCTGATGGCCACCAGCGCTTCCAGTTGATCCTGTTTCGATGGGTGCGTCCACCACGGGTCCGCCGCCCATCTCGTGTACCGGAACGTTGGCGCGACTCGAAAGCCCAACTGCTTCCAGTCCAGCCCGGCCCCTGCCGTCAGACCCGTGTGCGAAGGATTGGTATTGCGATTGCCCGTGGTGCGGAACGATGGACCAGCTTCAAGAAAAGGTCTTGCGCCCCCTCGACCGGCAAACCGGTACTTTGCCAGCACGGGGAACTGCCATGTGATTTGTTGGGCCCACTCCTTCCACCCGCAGCCGCCGGTAGATCGCATTGGTCTCGAGTGAAAGCCGGTCGCCGAACTGCCAGGCCAGCGTCGGTCCGCCAATCGCCGATCGAGAATCAGATCGGCGTGTATAGGGAGGAATGATGATTGCGGTTCGGTCGGGCAACTCGACCCGTGCGCCCGGAATGGCGAACGAAGAGTAATCGGCCGTGATGCCGGTGCCGGCGATCACTCCAAACCGGACATGTTGAGCCTCAACGCGGCCCACGCACGCCAAGAGAATCCCGCACATCCCCAACGCGGCTGCTCCGCTCGTGCCCGCCCGTGATCCCATCAACCCTGCTGACGCGCTCTCCTCGTTTATGGTTTCTTACGCTCCAGATCCGTGCTGATATTCGTAATCAGCCCCGGGCATTCACGTAATCTAGCGGCGCGGCGCGGCGCAGCGCAGCCGGCCGCCGCAGCGGTAAACTGAGACTTGTCTCGTAGTTGGTTTTTTCTCACATTCACCCTCTTTGCCGCCGCCGATGCGATGGCGCAATCGGCGCCTCCTGCGGCCCCGGCCAAGCCGATGGCTGCTCCTCCGCGTCCGCGTATGCAAGCCTCCGCGATGCGCAACGAAAACGTGGTGGTGAACCCGATCGACAACAACGCCATCAAGGAAGTGAATGTGCGGCTCGGGGCGACGGTGACGCTGGTGACCGAACTGCGTCCGGAAACGGGATATTTCGCGACAGAGTTCGGCCGGCCGGCCGGGCAGCTGCTGTTGCTCGGTCCGGCGGTGCGTCCGCCCTCCTGGCACGGAGATTTTTTCTACTGGCACCAGAACAGCGTGATGAACGCGCGCACCTTTTTTCAAGTGGGCCAGGTGCTGCCGTCGCGGAGGAATCAGCACGGGGGCCGGGTGACGGGCGAGTTGGGGCCTCGCACAGGACTGACGGCGAATTACTCCCAGCGCGATGTGCGCGGGATGGTCAACGGGAACGTGCTCGTGCCGCTGGAATCCGAGAGAACGCCGCTGACGCGGGATCCGCAGTTGAGGCCGCTGGTGGAGCGTTTCTTGAGCGCGTATCCGAAGCAGCTGCCGAACCGGCCGGACTTTGACGCACGGGCGCTGAACACGAATGCGCCCCAGCGCATTGACGATCTGGACGGGAACCTGCGGCTCGATCACGACCTGGGTTCGCGGGGGAAGCTTCACCTGCTCTATGTGAACGGGCGGGCTCGGACGGACGCGTTTCAGCTGGTGGCGGGACAGAATCCCGATTCGGCGATCCATAGCCACCGCGCGCAGGCCACGTGGAAGTTCGCAGCATCGCCGGGGACCGATGTGGCGATGGGAGGAAACTTTACCAGAACGGCATCGAACCTGTTGCCGGAGCCGAACGCAGTGGGCGTGCGTGTGCGGGTCGGTTACCAGATTGAAGAGCTGGGTCCGGAGAGCGAGTTTCCGGTGATGCGGGCGCAGAACCTGTACCGCTACGGCGCCGATGTAGCGCACCGCGTGGCGGACCGGCATGAGTTCCGGCTGGGCGGCGAGATCACCCGGTTCCAGCTCAACGGCATCGAGACCAGCAATCTCCGCGGGCAGTTCAACTTCACGAACAACTTTGGGCGCACGGCGATTGAGAATCTGCGGCTGGGAACACCGGCGTTTTTCGAGGCCACCACGGGAGAGATGGCGCGCGGATTCCGGACGTGGGGAGGAAGCCTGTACGCGGCGGACCGCTGGAGGATCACGACGGCGCTGCAACTGCACTATGGGGTGCGGTACGGCTTTGCAACAGCGCCGTCGGAGGTGAACGGACTGCACGAGACCCCGTATGCCTGCGACTGCAACAATTTCAGCCCGCGGCTCTCGCTGGCATGGCAAATGGGCACGGGATGGATACTGCGGACCGGCTACACGGTTTCGTTCGGGGAGATCCAGCCGGTGACGTTCCAGCAGATGCGCTTCAACCTGCCGCACACGCGGATGGTCCAGGTGCAGAATCCGGACCTGTTGAATCCGCTCAGCGGCGGCGGGAACCTCGACAGGAGCGCGCCGACGATCCTTTCGCCCGACCTCGTGGCGCCGTACGTGCACCAGTACAACCTCAACGTGGAGCGGAAGTTGAGCGGCGGGATGCTGTTGCGCGTGGCCTATATCGGCGACCGCAGCTTGAAGCTGATGAACTCCTTCATCCAGAACCGGGCCGAGCCCGTACCGGGAGTGCCGTTGACGCTCGACACCGTGGACCAGCGGAGACCGGATGCGCGCTACTTTGATACACGCAGTATTCTGAACGGCGGCATGGGCCACTTCAACGCGGGCCAGGCGACCGTGGATTTGCCCTATTATCGCGGACTGCGTTTGTCGGCCAGCTACACGTTCAGCAAGGCGATCGACGACGGGTCCGATTACACCTCGACGGCGGCCAACCGTGACCTGATGCGGGCGCGGAGCCAGTGGCAGTATGAATCGTTTGGGGACAAGCGAAGCCTCTCGGCATTTGATTCGCCGCACTCGCTGCTGACCAGCTTCAGTTACGATTTGCCGGCGCTGGCGGGCCGTTCGAAGTGGGCGCGGAGACTGGCCGGTGGCTGGCAGCTGGCGGGCGTTACGCTGGTCAAATCGGGGACGCCGCTGACTCTGTTTGTGGGGTCGGATGCGCCGGGGTTCGGGAACGTCGATGGAGGACCAAGCGACCGGCCGAACATCGTGGACGCGAGTATTCTGGGAGCGACGATCTCCCACCCCGACCTCGCGCCACAGATTCTGCGGCGCGACCGGTTTGCCTATATTGTGCCTGGGGAGCGGCGAGGGTCGTTGGGGAGGAACAGTTTCCGCAAGGCACGGATCTCGAATTTCAATGCCGCCGTTACCAAGCAATGGCAGTGGGCGGCCAGCGGGCGTGAGTGGACGACGCAGCTGCGCGCCGAGACGTACAACCTGACCAACACGCCGCAGTTTGATGAGCCGCAGCGCAACCTGAGCTCGCCTGCATTCGGCAAGATCACGAATACCTTAAATGATGGCCGCGTATTTCAGATCGGAGTGAGGTTAACTCTTTGAGGGATAGCTGGAGTTTCCACTATATATTCCTTCTAGTTTTCGGTATATAATTCGCTGGAGTCCATGATCGAGGCTGCTGGCAACTCGGACCCAGGTTGCGTCCGGAAGAATAACGAGGACAAGCTATTTATCAATCAGGCGCTCGGCTTGTACGTCCTGGCTGATGGCATGGGCGGAGCCCAGGCGGGGGAGACGGCGGCGCAAATTGCCATCGATGCGGTGGTAGATTATGTCCGGGGGACCGAGCAACGTTCCTCGGAAACGCTGGTGCAGGCATTCGAGCTGGCCAACCAGAAGGTGCGCGAGGAGGCAGCCACCGCGCCGCACTTGAACGGGATGGGGACAACTCTGGTTGCCGTGCTGGAGTGCGGCAATGAACTGGCGATAGCCAGCGTGGGGGACAGCCGCGCATACCTGGTGGAAGGCAATGCCATGAAGGCGATCACGCAGGATCAGACGTGGGCCAACGAGGTGGGCAGAAGGCTGGGATTGAACGATCAGCAGCTGAAGACACATCCGATGCGGCATGTGCTGACGATGGCCATCGGCGTGGATGCGCCCCTGCGGGTGCACTCCTATAAGGTGGCGCCGGGACCCGACGTGCAGATCCTGCTGTGCAGCGATGGGCTGCATGGGGTGGTAAACAAGGAGACGATCGGTGAGCAGCTGAACGCCACCGCGAGCTTGGAAGATAAGTGCTGCGCGCTGATCGAGTTGGCCAGGCAGGCGGGCGGGCCGGATAACATCACTGCGGTACTGCTGCACCACAGCGGCTCCAATAACTCCTATCCGCAGGCGAAGAATACCTACCCCGGTCAATAAAGGTGGGAGATTTCCCCCCCTCACCGCACTATACTCTTCGAGGCTAATGGGGCCCGTCAGTCGGGATGCGCATGAGGCTGTTAGCAGCGGCGCCGCTGGCACTGGTTGTGTCGGCGCCGGTCGCGAGTGGTGAAATCGCGAGCCTGCAAATCAAGATCATTCAGGGAGAGGATACGGTGCATAGCGCCGGACGGCGGGGGCGGCGTCCGATCCGCGTAGAAGTACAGGAGCCGACAGGCAAGCCGGTGGAGGGAGCGGTGGTGAGCTTCCGTCTGCCCGAGGAACACGGCAGCCAGTTCGCGAACGGGATGAAGACGGAGATTGTGACGACGGGCGCCGACGGGCGGGCGTCAGTGTGGGGCATGGAATGGGGCAAGGAACCCGGACCGGTGCGTATACGGATCACGGCTTCGAAAGGCGAGGCGCGGGCGGGCGGCATCCTGGTCCAGACATTGGCGGAAGAGGCTCCGGCGGTGGAAGCTGCGGCGGAACGGCCGGTGAAAATCGCTAAGCCCGGCAGCCGCTGGACGCTGATCGCGGTGGTGGCGGCGGGGGCGGCGGCCGGGGCGCTAAGCGCGGGTCTGACGAAAAAGGGCGCGGCGGCAGCCGGGCCCGCGGCGGCGGCGCCGGCCCTGCAGATCGGCCCTCCGGCGATTTCGGTGACCAGGCCATGAGGATTATGATTCCGGCAAGAGCGGCGATTCTGTTCTTCTGCGCGGCTCATCTGCCGCTGATGGCGCAACGGATGGGCGTGCCCCGGCTGGGGTGCGTGGTGAGCGCCGGCGGTGCGGTGCGGATGGTCTACGGGCTGCGCGCGAATTTTATCCTGGGCGAAGCGGCACAAATAGAAGCGGTGTCGGCGGCCTGTTCGGAAACCAACGCGGTGGTGAAGACAACGGATGCCTTGGTGGTGTTGGATGCCGAGGGCCGCGAACGCCACCGGTTTCTGGCGGAGGCCGGCGCCGCTCTTGTGTCCTTCCGGGATGACGGTGACGTGGGACATGTCTATCTCACCGCAACGCGCGAGTTGTTGCGGTGGGAGAACGAGGAATGGGTGAAGGCGGATCTTCCGCATGCGGGAGAGATTCTCTCGATTGGGGAGCGGGACGGCGCCGTCGTGGCGGTGGAGCGCCGGGGCGAGGAGCTGTGGCTGGTGGAGAGCCGCGCGGACGGACGGTACCAGGTTCTGTCGCGGTTTGTGTCGGAAGCGTTGTTCGCCGTGCTGCTGCCCGACGGCTCCCTGGTGCTGGCGGCGGGCGAGAAGCTGGTGCATCGAAAGCCGGATGGGAGCCAAACGGAGATCGAGGTTCCCGCGGCGGTGACACGGCTGTCGGTGATCGGCGGGAAGTGGGTGCAGGTGGAGACCGGAGTGCAGCGCATGGCGGTGCGGGTGGAGGGCGGTCAGGCCGAGGCCTACTATCTACCTGGGGAAGCGCGATGAAGCGTCTTGCGGTACTGGCGCTTTTGTGCGCCGGGTGCGTGCAGGCGCAGTTTTCCATCGCGACGATCAGCGGGAACGGCGAGGAACGGGCAATCGTGGGGATCGTCGAAACGGAGAAGGTGCAGGCGGGCGGGTTTCAGGATATCCGCGTGCGGCTGCGTAACACCGGGGAGGCGACGGCGGCACTGTCGCGGCTGCGGATAACCGGGGTGGGGTTTTCTCTATTGGGGCAGCCGCCGTTGCCGCACTTGGTGGCGCCGGGGCTGAACGTGGATTTCCGCGTCAGGTTCCTGCCGGCGCAGTTTGGGATCTATAGCGGAACGCTCGAGGTGAACGAAACGGTCGTGCTGTTTCGTGGGGTAAGCCCGCAAGGGATTACCGTGCTGGTGGAGCAAAGGGGGCGTCTGGAGACGGCGACAGAGACGGTGCCTGTGGTGGCGGGGCGCGTGGAAGTAGGCAAGTCGGCCGGGCTGCGTCTGGTCGTGCGGAATGACGCGGCGGGTCCTCTGGTTGTGGGTGCCCTCACCGTGCAGGGTGAGGCATTTTCGCTGTATCCCGCTCCGGCGCTTCCATTGCCGGTGGAGCCGGGACGGTCAGCGGAGTTTGAGCTGCGGTTCGCTCCGCTGCGGGTGGGAGTGGCGCAGGGAACTCTATTGGTGGATACGCTGAGGATCGCGCTGGAAGGCTTCGCGATTGCGCCGCCGTTTCCCGCGGCGATCCTGTCGCTGGAGCCCGCGCTTGCGAGTGGCCGCCAAGGCCGGATCGCGCTGCGGCTGGACGCGCCGCCGCTGGTATCGGCCGCCGGAACGCTGACTTTGGAGTTCCGGTCAGCAGTCACCGTGGGCGGGGACGATCCGGCAATCGTGTTTTTGAACGGAGCGTCGCGAAGCGTCGCCGTGGCGGTGAGGCAAGGCGAGACGAACCTGGGCGAGTGGATGTTTCAGACGGGCTCGACGGCGGGAGAGATCCGCTTCCGCTTGCAATTGGGCGACCAGCGATGGGAGGCCGCGGCGGCGATCGCGCCGGCGATGGTGGCCGTGGATGCGGTGCGGGGAGTAAGAACGGCGACGGGTGTGCAAGTGGATATTACCGGGTTTGATAATTCGCGGACCGCTTCCACACTGGGATTCCGGTTCTTTGACCGCCAGGGGAATGCGCTGGGCGGAGATGTGTTGCGGGCCGATGCGGCGTCCGGCTTTCAGAGCCACTTCCGGACGGCGAACGTCGGTGGGCTGTTTCTGTTGCGGGCTGTGTTTCCCGTAGGGGGCGATACGGCCCTGATCGGGGCAGTGGAGGTGGAGATCGATAACGCACAAGGCAGGACAAGGGCGTCGCGGGCCAGTTTTTAGGCGGGTCGCTTGGGAGTTGGACGCGGCAGGCTACACGACGTTCTCGCAAGCATGGGATTTTGAGCCCGGGCAGAATTTCATCCTGAAAATGCGGGACGCCGCCGTCGCGGGTGCGGCCTTTCGAGGCGGCGGCCGCCATCTGCAGTGAGCCGGGGAACCTGCCGCTGGTGCTGGAGCATACCGCGCCGACGCATCCAATCATGCGACCCTTCGCCTGTACGCATGGTATAAGTGTTATATACCTCCATGCGCTATTCTTTCGATGAACGAAAGAGCCGTTTGGTTAAACGCCTGCATGGAGTCAGTCTCGAGGAGGCTCTCGAGATCTTCGATCAGGTTCACCTGATCGACCGGAAGAATGATGATCCCTTGCCGTTTCGCGCCATCGGCTGGTGCCGCGGGCAACTCTGTTCGGTGATCTACGAGGTCAGAAGTGATGGGAAGGGGGAACTCCACCATCTGATCACCGCCTGGAAATCGACTACGGAGCAAATCGCCTATGCCGAAAACACGTAAGCCCCGCAAAACGCCGGATGAGATCGCAGCCATGGCCAGACGCGGAGAAGACGTGTCGCAATTCTTCTCCAATAAGTTCACCGTCGTGCGGCCGATCAGGCGTGTCAATGTTGACCTCACCGAAGGCATGCTGCGGGAACTGGATGCCCGCGCGGCGCGGCTCAACATCAGCAGGCAGGCTGTCATCAAGACCCTGCTCGCTCAGGCCATCGAGCAATCGTCCGGCAAGAGCGCGAGCTGAGATCCCTGAATACCGCGGATGCCATCAGGGATCTGTTCTCCGGCTGGACCCCCACCGAAGAAGCAGACCCCACAACTTCCGGCCTGGTCCAGCAGCAGGCGTGGTTCGCCAAGCTCCGGAAATGACCCCATCCTCCAGGCCGCGGCGGAGATCCAGCACTTCTTCGATCAACCGCTTTGGAGCCACTGCATCATCGGCGGCGTAGCGCTTCTCTATTGGGGCGAGCCACGCCTCACCCGTGACGTCGATATTACCCATGCTGGCCGGATACGGAAGAGAAGATGAGTTTATCCTGCCCGTCCTGGATGGGCCTTTTCGTTCCAGGGCGGAACGCATCGGCCTCTGTGCCAAATCGAAGAGCAGTTGAAGCCGCGGAGGCCAAGAGCAGCCTGAGATCCTTACGGCCGCGGGCTTTCAGAGCCACTTCCGGACGGCGAACGTCGGTGGGCACGATTGCGGTGATGTCCCCGGATTATCTGGAGTCGCGCTTCGCGGCCGATGAATGGTCGGCGGCGTTCGCGGGCGATACGCTGCTGCCTGTGCGGGTGCGCCCCTTCAAGGATAAGCTCTTGGGCGTCAGGGTCTATATTGACTTGGTTGATCAGGATGCGGCTGCGGCGCGGGCGGCGTTGCTGGAAGGAGTAAAGCAAGGCCGGCGGAAGCCCGCGTCGGCCCCGTCGTTTCCGGGCAACAAACGAGCGCAGCCCCCTCAATTTCCCGGTTCGCTACCGGAGCTCTGGCGCGTTCTTCACAGGCAGGGAAGAGCTGCTAAAGGCGCTCTACCGTTCCTTGCGCAGCGGGCAGCCCGCCGCGGTGACGCAGGCGATTGCGGGCTTGGGCGGGGTGGGGAAAACGACCCTGGCGGCCGAGTATTGCTACCGTCATGCCGGCGAGTACGGCTGCGTCTGGTGGGTTCGGGCCGAGCAGAGCGCGACGCTCGTGGAGGATCTGGCGCTGCTGGCCGAGCGGCTGGGCGTGGCGGAAAAGAATGAGCAGGACCGCACGGCCGCGGCGCGCCGCGCGCTCGAATGGCTGCACGCGAATCGCGAGTGGCTGGTTGTCTTCGACAATGCGGGGCCTCCGGCGGAGTGCGCGGATTGGATGCCACGCTCGGGCTCGGGCCACGTCATTATCACATCGCGCGACCCAGGCGGCGGCCCGGACGGTGGAGGTGGCGGTGCTGGAGCCGTTGGAGGCCGTCCGGTTTTTGCAGGAGCGCACGGGGAAATAGGAGCCGTTGGCGGCCGCCGCCATCTGCAGGGAGCTGGGGAACCTGCCGCTGGCGCTGGAGCATGCGGCGGCCTATGTGTTGGATGCGGTGATTGGACTCGCCGTCTACCTGGAGCGGCTGCGCACACGCGGGAAAAAGCTCCGCGGGCCGGTGGCCTCGAGCGTGGGGCTGTCGATTGATCGGTTGACCAAGGAGTCGAGCGGCCTGCTGGAGAGGCTTGCATTTCTGGCGCCGGAAGACATACCGCGCGACGTGTTCGGGGAGGAGGACGATGAAGCCTTCGCCGGGTTGCGGCGGCATTCACTCATTAGCACAGGGGCCGATGCGTTCCGCGTTCACCGGTTGGTGCAGGCGGTGGTTCGGGATGGGCTTGCTGAGCGGAGGGCTGGGCAGGCGGAAGAGGTTGTCAAATGGATGAACCGGGTGTTTCCGTTCGTGCGGGACAAGAATGAGATCGCGGCCATGGCCAACCGCACGGCTTCATCCAGTTCCTCCAGTAGCGCGTGCCTCTCGCGGTAGGCAGAATGGCCGCCTGGCCCATGGCCTCCGCCACGGCCCAGCAACAGCGCACTCTCGCGTTTGTTGATGATGCCTCAGAGGGCGGCTTCGATCAACTCATGGTAGGGCAGGCAAGCGGGCGTGCTTACCGCCTTTCCCGCCCGTGACGGCGCTGGGTCCAGCCGAACTGGCCCAGCGCGATCACTTGTTTTTGCTTTTCTTTGCCCAACACCGCTCACCGGCCAGAGCGTATTGCTCCGCCGAACTTCATCGAGAGATCAATTCTCGAACACCAGCTTCGTCGCCGTCCCCCCGATCCGGATCTCTCTCACCTTGTACTTGCCGTCTCCGTTCAAATACCGGATCGAGGTCGAGTTGAACTTGGAATCCGCCGTTTCCACCTTCACCGTCGCTTCCACTTCGTTCTTTCCGTTGCTGATCACAACCTTGTTGTCCTCGACGGTCAGCATGTAATCACCCGCCTTCAACTCCGATCCCGCAACCACCGAATCCTGATACAGCTTCAACCGGTGTGACTGGGCGGCAGTGGCGATTGCCAGCGCGGCAAACGCAAATAGAGTAAGCAGTTTTTTCATGGTTTCTCCTTAACGCTCCTTGGCTTTGTTCGCGCGGCATCGCCAGCTGGCACACGGGCCGCCGGTTAGCGGCCCCCGGAACTCAGTGGCTTGTCACTGCCGCACATTTCTATATACGAACCACGCCCCATAATGTTCCGCCGGATTTTGTGAAGTTTACTGCTTTACCCCTAAAAAGCGTTCCGCTTTTCCCTCCGCTTTCCGCTGCACTGCCTCCTCCTCTCCAAATCCCTCCAGCCACTCAAACTCCTCATCCCGCCGGAACCACGTCCATTGCCTCTTCGCGTATCGCCTCGTCTGCTTCGCCGTTTCCGCAACCGCCTCCTCCACGTTCAGCTCCCCGCGAATCACTCCCATCGCCTGCAGGTATCCCAGCGACTGCAGCGGCTTGCACTCCTCTCCATATCCCTTCTCCAGAATCGCCCGCGTCTCCTCCACCAACCCCCGCTCGAACATCCGCGCCGCCCGCTCCTCCAGCCGCAGGTACAGCTTCTCCCGCTCCGGATTCAGGCCCAGCTTCAGCACCCGGTATCCGCTCAGTCTCTCACGCCCCTCACGCAGCTGCTCCGTCATCGGCCTCCCTCCCACCAGCGTCACCTCCATCGCGCGGATCAGCTTCTGCACGTCGTTCGCGTGGATACGCATTGCCGCTTCCGGGTCCAGCCGCCCCAGGATACGGTGCAGCGAGCCCGGCCGCTTCCTCTCCCTCTCGGCCAGCCTCTCCCGCAGCCCTTCGTCCCTCGCTGGTCCCTCGAACAGCCCCTCCAGCAGCGCACTCAGATAGAATCCCGTGCCCCCTACCACCACCGGCAGCCTCCCGCGCCCGCTGATCTCCTCCAGCGCCGCCCGCGCCTGCCTTGCATAGTCGCCCGCCGTGTACTCCTCATCCGGCTCCGCCACGTCCAATAGATGATGCCGGACTACTGCTCTCTCCCCCTCGCTCACCTTCGCCGAACCGATATTAAAATACCGGTAAACCTGCACCGAATCGCACCCGATGATCTCCCCGCCCAGCCGCCGCGCCAGCGCCATCGCCAGCTCGCTTTTGCCCGAACCGGTCGGCCCGGCCACAACCACCACCGGCGCCTCCGGCCTCATGCCGCGTCCGGAAACTGCCGATTATCCAGCAGGTTTCTGCCGGAGTTGCCGGCCATTGACGATATACTGTAGGGGGAGGGGCTTGCCCCGGCAACACCTTTCAGGAAGGCCGTCGAATTCAGCCACATGAATCTTAAAGCTATTCTACGCGCGATCGGGGGCGTCGCTTTTGTCCTCCTCCCTGTCTTCGCTCAACAGGCGCCCAAGCCGAAACCGGCTGTCCCGCCGGCCGTTGACAAAGCCGCCGCCTATTATCACTTTGCCATGGGCCACCTCCATGGCGAGTTGGCCGGCCAGTACGGCGCCCGCAGCGCTCATGTCAGCCAGGCCATCGATCATTACCGCCAAGCCATGAAGGCCGACCCCGGCGCCACCTTCATCGCTGAGGAACTCGCTGACCTCTACATCCAGTCCAACCGCCTCCGCGAAGGCGTCAATGACGCCGAAGCCGCGCTCCGCGACAATCCGGACGATCTCAACTCCCGCCGCATCCTCGGCCGCATCTACACTCGCCTCATCGGCGATACCGAGCGTGGCCGCGTCAATGAGGAGATGCTTCGCCGCGCCATTGAGCAATTTTCCAAGATCACCGAGAAAATGCCTTCCGACGTCAACTCGTGGCTCGTCCTCGGACGCCTCCACCGCGTCGCCCAGCAATCGCCGGAAGCGCAGAAGGCTTTTTCCAAGGCTCTCGAGGTCGAGCCCGACAACGAGGAGGCGCTCACCGGCCTCGCCCTCGTCTACTCAGGCCTCGGTGACAACAAAAAGGCCGCCGAGTTGCTCAAGCTCGTCGCCGACAAGAGCCCCAATCTGCGCACTCTCATGTCTCTCGCCAGCTCTTATGAGCAGATGCGCGACTATGCCCTCGCCTCGGAAACTCTCCGCCGCGCGCTTTCCATGTCCCCCGACAACTCCGACATCAAGCGCGCCCTCGCCCAGAACCTCATGCTCGCGGAAAAGTATGAGGACTCCATCACCCTCTTCAAGGAGCTCGTCGCCGAGGAGCCCAAGGACGTTCTCTCTCATCTTCGACTCTCCCAGATCTACCGCCAGCTCAATCGCTATGAGGAAGCCCGCCAGGCGAGCGACGAAGCCAAAAAGCTGGAGCCCACAAGCCTCGAGGTCCTCTACAACGAGGTCGGCCTTCTCGAATCGGAAGGTAAAACCTCCGAAGCCATCGCCGCCATGAAGGCGATGCTCGATTCCACCTCCAAGCGCAACTACACCGACGCCGAAAAGAACAACCGCGCACTCCTGCTGGAGCGCCTCGGCCTCTTGTACCGCAACAACGAGCAGTTCAAGGAAGCCGTGGAAATGTTCCAACAGCTTGGCGCTCTTGATTCCGCGCTCGGCGCGCGCTCCGCCGCCCAAATCGTCGATACCCACCGCCAGGCCAAGGCTTTTGCCAAGGCCGTCGAGGAAGCCGATATCGCCCTCAAGAAATCTCCCGCTGACCGCATGATCCGCATGGTCCGCGCCTCCGCCCTCGCCGAACTCGGGCGTATCGATGAAGCTGTCGCCGACATCCGCAAACTCCTGGACGGCAACTCTGACCGTGAAACCTGGCTCACGGTCGCCCAGCTCTACGAAAAGGCCAAGAACTACTCCGAAATGGCCAAGGCCGTCGACGCCGCGGAAAAGCTCTCCGTCACCGATGAAGACAAGGAAGGCATCTACTTCATGCGCGGCGCCATGTACGAAAAAATGAAGCGCATCGAGGATTCCGAAAAGGAATTCCGCAAGGTCCTCGCCCTCAATCCCGATTCCGCCTCCGCCCTCAACTATCTCGGCTACATGCTGGCTGACCGCAATGTCCGCCTCCAGGAAGCACTCGACATGATCAAGAAGGCCGTCGATATGGAGCCCCACAACGGCGCCTACCTCGACAGCCTCGGCTGGGTCTACTTCCGCCTCGACCGCCTCGAGGAAGCCGAAGACTATCTCCGCCGCGCCCTCAACCGCGCCGGCAAGGACCCCACCATTCACGACCACCTTGGCGACGTCTACATGAAGAAGGGCAACCTCAAGGACGCCATCTCGCAATGGGAATCCGCCGTCGCCCTCTGGGGCGCCAGCTCTCCCTCCGAGCACGACCCCAACGAAGTCGCCAAGATCCGCAAGAAACTCGAATCCGCCCGCGTCCGCCTCGCCAAGGAACAAGCCGCCGGCCAGCGCCAACCCTAACCTGGCCCCTCTCTCGTAGCGGCGCCGCCGGGCTGACTTCGGCATGGAGCCGGTCATCGGCTGTGCCAAATCGCAAGGGTCATCCGCTCACCGCACGGTATAATTGCCATTCTTCGTGCCTGCACATCTAAGCCCGATAGGCAAACCTCCCCACTCCACTGTCATGGCCCGCATCGCGCGCGGCATGCTGGTGCTCATCGCGATTTATCTGGCCGTCGTCTACCTCATCCCCAAACCCGACGTGGTGAAGCCGGAGGGGTGGCGGCTGCTCGGTATTTTCGTAGCCACGGTCGCGGGCCTCATCCTCCAGCCGATCGCCGGCGGCGCCTTGGTTCTGCTCGCGGTGACGTTGGCCGCCGTGATAGGCGGTCTCACGATTCAGCAATCGCTCGGCGGGTTCGGCGATCCCACCGTTTGGCTGGTGATGGCCGCCTTCTTCATTTCCCGCGCGCTGATCAACACAGGGCTTGCGCGCCGCATCGCGCTGTTCTTCGTGCGCCATTTCGGCAAGACTTCGCTGGGCGTCTCTTACTCACTCGCCGCCTCCGACATGGTGCTGGCCTCGATCATTCCTTCCAATGGTGCACGCTCCGGCGGCGTGATCCTGCCCATTCTGCGCTCCATCTCCGAACTCTACGGTTCCACGCCCGACAAGGCCCACCTGCTCGGCGGTTATCTCTTCAGCGCCGTCTATCAAGGCATCTGCATCACCGCAGCCATGTTCTTCACCGGCCAGGCCAGCAATCCTCTCGCCGCCCAGATTGCCACCGAGGCCGGCTACACCATCACCTGGTCAAGCTGGTTTCTGGCGGGTATCGTGCCTGGTCTCTGCTCGCTCGCCGTCGGGCCGCTGCTGATGATGAAAATGAATCCGCCGGAGATCCGCCGCACACCGGAGGCAAGTGAATTCGCTTCCAGCGAGCTGCGCAAAATGGGGCCGCTCAGCTTCCAAGAAAAGATCCTCTCCGTGGTCTTCATCAGCGTGTGCGGACTCTGGGTCACCAGCGGCGTGCACGGAATCGACATCACCGTCACCGCGCTACTCGGCAGTGGCGCGTTGCTGCTCACCGGCGTGCTCACATGGGAAGACGTCAAGAGCGAGCGCGCCGCGTGGGACATCTTCATCTGGTACGGCGGCCTGCTGCGGCTGGGCCGCGCGTTGAACGACACGGGCGTAACAGCGGAGTTCGCCAAAGGTGTGGCCAACATGTTCGGCGGGGCGACTTGGGTGGTGCTGTTCGTGCTCGCGCTGCTGATCTACTTCTACGCGCACTACGGGTTCGCCAGCATCACCGCGCACATCCTCGCCATGTACCCGCCGTTTCTGGCGGTGTTGGTAGCGTCGGGTGCGCCCATCGGCCTGGTCGCCTTCGCGTTCGCCTGCTTCACGAACCTCGCCGCAGGCCTAACGCATTACGGCACTACGCCGTCACCGATGTTCTACGCGCACGACTATCTGCCGATGGCGAAATGGTGGAAGCTCGGCTTTGCCATGTCGCTCGTGAATCTTGCCATCTGGTCCACTATCGGATTCGCCTGGTGGAAGCTGATTGGTATCTGGTAGCACGTGGCTACTCGACAACGACAAGCAGCGGGTCGCTGGACTGTTCGCCCGCGGTGAGAATCACCTCCGCCGGCCCCACGGCGGCACGGTCCGATACTCGCGCATTGATTTGAAACAGCCCGGCAACCTGACCCGGCGCCGCACCGCCAAAAACGATCTCGGCCGGGAATCCGCCGATCGTCATCGAGACTGGGAGGACGGGGCTTGGGAGAGGAGCCGTTGCCAGCGCGCCCTCCAAGGAAGCGGGCGTAGTCGCGCCGAGGCCGGTTGCAAAGAACACCGCAATCGAGCCTCGCGCCAAGGAACCCGGCGTTCCCGCGAACAACGCCGGCGCCGACGCCGACACCGGAATCGCCACTTCGTTCGTTGATCGCCCGTTGAACTCCATTCGAAGGCGCGCCGTGGAACCAACGGAGAACGGCAGAATCGCCGCCACCATGTCGCTGCGCGTGAACAGTACAGGCGCGGGAGTTCCATCCACAAGGACTCGCGTTCCCGCAAGCTCACGCGTCACCGCCGTTTGATCGGCAGTGAGTTGCGCTGTTACCAGTTGCGGTGGGCCGACTCCTCCAACGAACACAGTCACAATCTGCCCGGGCGATAACGCCCCTCCCAGGAAACTGGCCGCATCCACTACACCAAACGCGCGCAGTGATGGCGGTTCCGGACGGAAATGCACCACCGGCACGTCGTGATCGGAGAAGCGCTCCGCTCGCGAATCGTCTCCGAACAGATCCACGGGAAAATCGGCGTTGACGTGCGCCACCTGGAAACGGGTGATGCGGCGGTGCATGGCGTCGCTGACAAGCACGTGATCTAGCGTCTGGGCGTTGCCGTCCTGGAGAAACGTGAATCCCTGATCCCGCGGCACGAGCGTGGTGAGGTTTCTCAGCCTGCCGGCGCCAATGATGCCCATCACGTCTACGTAGCCGTCGGGGAAGGGAAAAGCGTTGCAGTCGCACAGGACAACCAAAGGCTCCTCGACAGCACCGGCCAGGCGCGCGATCGCTTCCGCCTGCGCCTGCCGCTTCGCCTGCACCTCAGGCGTCTCAATGCCGATGAGCGAGCGCGGATGCAGATTCATCGCCGTGAAGCGGAAGCTCCCGATCGAGGCCCGCAGCACCAGCGGCGGACGGTCATGCAGAATCTGCGTCGCGCCGGAGGGTGTCCGGTACGTCGCGCTCTTTTCTTCCTGCGTCACGGATACGGGCGTGATCCGCGCCGTGTTTACCAGGAACCCGACGTCGATCCCGCCCGGATCGTTGCCCTCTTCCAGAAACGCGCGGTAGCTTGGGCCCAGTCTTGCCGCCAGCGCTTGAAGGGTCGGCAGATTCTCCACCTCCTGCACCGCGATCAGATCGGGCAGCCGCAGCGTGTCGCGAATGGCCAGCGCGATCTTTCGCAGGCGCCGCTCGAATGCTTCCGGTGTCAAAACCGGATCCGCCGTCGAGGGGTCATCCGCCGTGTCAAACAGCCGGCGCAGATTGATCGATGCCGCGGAGAACTCCTCCGGCTCCGGCGCCAGCACCGCTGCCGCGCGGTTGCCGCCTTCCACTGTCATGCCGGCTTCAGCAAGAATGGTGTAGGTTCGGAAGCCGTAGTCCAACGGTCCCCTCACACTGCGTACCCTGGCCCCGGCCTGCACACGCAGACGCAGCCCGCTTGCATCGATGCGCAGCCGTTCCGGGTTTCCATCGAACCGGATCCCCGGCTCCCGATGCGGCCGCGCGGCGCCCTCCAGCACAGCGAAGAATATGCCGTTGGTCGAGCCTCTCGCGTTGGCTTCATCGATCGCTCCTCCCGTGGGCGCAATCACGCGCAATACGCCGGCCTCGACGCGCATCCCCTCATACCGCTCCAGAAGATCAGGGCCGCCTCCTGGGGCCAGATGCTCCGTGGTGAGCAAGATGGGCGGAGGTAGCGCGTGACCAGTCGAAATCAACTCAACCGCGGGAGAGGTGATCTCGGTCAAGGTGGGTGATTCCGGATCAGCGGCCGGACGGAATCCCGTCACCATCCCCGTCACCCGCACCAGATTCCCGACCTCGGCCTCGGCGGGCGGCGCAGAACTGGTGAAGATGAGGAGCCCTTCGGAGGTCTCCTGATCTCCATCGTCATCCGCCGGAGCGCTTTGAATGTAGAAGCCGTTACTGCGTCGCGCCGTCACGATCCCAGTCGTCTCTACACGCTGGCCAACCAGCGGCGAAGTATTGCCGCGGCCCTGAATCCGGCTGATCGTCGTCGGAATGGCCGCCGGCGGCGCCTCCAAGCAGTTCACCAGCGGACTTGCGCTGTTACGAGGGATTGGCGAGCCGACATCGAAGTCCGCGCCGTTGTTGCTTGTATCGGTGCAGCCGCGGTTGCGCCGCAAGGCGGCGGTTGTGTTCGTCAGCGCCCTTACGGGAGTACCGCGGAAAAAATCGGCCGTGCCGTAGCCGACCAGGTCGGCAATCGCGGCCGAGGAGGGCGAGTTGCCTTCCAGCGGCGTAGCGTTGCGCACCAGCGCCACCTTGGCGCTGGTGGCGCTCATCGCGATTTCTCCCGAGGCGTCCGGCGAGGGCAGATCCTGCGTTCCGCCCGTTCCCGCAGCCTGCCGCACCAGGTAATAGCGGCCCGGGGAGATCACGCCCGATAGTGCCGTCACCTGCCAGTTGCTCCCCGCAGCCGCGGCATACTGCACGGACCACCCGTTTACATTTACCGAAGCACTGCCCCGATTGAACAGCTCGATGAAATCGTTGCGCAGGGTCGCTCCCGCGTTCCCTCCTCCGCCGTAGATCTGGCTGATCACCACATCGGAGTTTTGGGGAAACAGGGACGGCGCCAGCAGCAACAGCAGCCCGTGAATCTTCATCCAGGACTCAGTTTAGTCCTTGTACGGGTCGAACTCATCGGCGCCGGCCATGGCCACGCCGATCGGTTTCAGCGTGTGCAGCACCTTCACGGAAGGCGAGTGCTCCTCCAGCACCTTCGGCAGGCGCTTGTAGCAGTGCGGCGACTCATCGGCGCCCGCGCCGCGCAGCTCCACGCCTTCCCTCCTCACCCAATCGTGCATCATCTTGATAGTCACCTTGCCTTGCCGCAGCACGCGCCCCTTGCGGTCCAGCTTCCCCTTCGCCTCCATGCGGCCCATCACGCGCCCGGCGCCATGGATCGTCGAATACAGCGAGTGGGCCGATTCCTTACTCTCGACACCTTCGAGAATCACCGAGATGTCGCCCATGCTGCCGCCGACGAAACCCTTCTGCCCGGGAAAAGCCGGCGTCGCGCCTTTGCGCACCACCCACAAGTCACGCCCCTGATGCCGTTCGCGCCAGGCGAAGTTGTGGTGGTTGTGCACTTCTTCGAGAATCCGCGCTCCCAGGATCTTCGCCACGCGGTTGCAGACCCAATCGCGGCCGCCGTATGCGTACATTCCCGCCAGCTTCATGCACTCCAGATACTCCGCGCCCAAGTTGCTCTTCACGGGAATCACGCACGGATCCACATCCATGCCGTCTTTGGCTCCGGCGGCGCGTAGGAACCAGGTCGCCGTCTTGTGACCCAGTCCGCGGCTGCCGAAGTGCACGCCGATCCAGACGCGGTCCTTCTCATCCACGAACAGATCCACATAATGATTGCCTGAGCCCACGGTACCGAGCTGTTCCCGCGCCAGCTTCTTCAAGTCGCGAACGGCTTCCATCTTCCAGGCATCTTCATAGAACAGCTCGTGGTCGACCTTTTCCTGGTTCTTCATGCCGATGCCGAAACTGATGCTGCTCCAGACATCGTCCATGATGGTCTTGATCCGCCTCCGCACCTCCCCGGCATCGGCATCGGTCAGCACCGCCTTGTTGCCGCAGGCGATGTCGTAGCCCACGCCGGACGGACTGATGCAGTCTTCGTAAGCAACCACGCCGCCGATGGGAACGGCGTAGCCTTTGTGATGGTCCGCCATCAAGGCGACCTGGTCGGCGGTTCGCGCACAGTTGCGGATCTGCCGCAGCGAACTCTCATCGACGGGATCGCCCCAGACGGGTATGCCGTCGATCCACTGCATGAGGGGTGTCCTTATTTTCAGGATACCGTTCCCGCGATAAGATAATCCCGTTTGCCTACCACCTTCAGCGCGGGACAGACCCTTGGCCCCTACGAAGTCCTTTCCCAGCTTGGCGCGGGAGGAATGGGTAAAGTCTATAAAGCCCGCGACAAAAGGTTGGACCGTTTTGTCGCCATCAAGATTCTGCCGGAGCATGTCGCCAAGCGGGAAGACCTGCGCCAGCGCTTTGAGCGCGAAGCTCGCGCCGTGGCCTCCCTGAATCATCCCCACCTCTGCGTGCTCTACGACATTGGCAGCCAGGACGGCACCGAGTACATGGTGATGGAATGCCTGGAAGGCGAGACGCTAGCTGCACGCCTCGCCAAGGGCGCCCTCCCGCTGGATCAAGCACTCCGGTTCGCTGTCCAGATCGCCGATGCCCTCGACTGCGCCCACCGCGCCGGGGTCACCCACCGTGACATCAAGCCCAACAACATCGTGCTGACACGGGACGGGGTAAAGCTGCTCGACTTCGGTTTGGCCAAGTCCGGGTCGGCCAAGCCCGGCCCCTCCGATGCCACTCTCACGCAGGCGCTCACCGCGGAGGGCACCGTGCTTGGAACACCTCAGTACATGGCGCCGAGCAATTCG
>Ga0194121_10000876_pt1 | contig 52450 bp, 52 predicted proteins | sample TA2MahCa50mmetaG_FD_148609 | JGI IMG/M metagenome (GOLD analysis project Ga0194121, IMG submission 148609) | Freshwater microbial communities from Lake Tanganyika, Tanzania - TA2015020 Mahale Deep Cast 50m | ecosystem: Environmental > Aquatic > Freshwater > Lake | place: Tanzania: Lake...
CGGCTCGGGCACCGACCTCGTCGTGCTGGGCGCGCGCGGCCTCCGCGGCGTGCGTCGCGCGCTGCTCGGCAGCGTGTCCGAAGCGGTGCTCCGCCACGCCGGCTGCTCCGTGCTCATCGTCCCGCCGGAGTCGTCCCCCGATGGCCGGTGACGCGGCGCCCGCAGCGCCGCCGCCCGCGCCGCCGCCGTTGTCGCTCGACGGCGGCCTGAGCCTGCGCCTGATCGAGCCCGCCGACGAGCCGCGGCTCGTGGCGATGTACGCACGGCTCAGCCGTCACACCGCCTACCAGCGGTTCTTCGCCGCGATGCAGCGGCTGCCGCCGGACTGGGCGCACTTCTTCGCCAACGTCGACTATCGCACCCGCCTCGCGCTGGTGATCGAGCGGCGCGCGGGCGACGAGACCCAGCTCGTCGCCGTCGGCCGCTATGAGCCGACGGCGCTCCCCGACGTGGCCGAGGTCGCCTTCGTCGTGCAGGACGGCTGGCAGGGGCAGGGCCTCGGCCGGCTCCTGCTCCGCGAGCTGCTGGCCGCGGCGGCCGCGCGCGGCATCCGCCGGTTTCGCGCGTACGTCCTCGCGGACAACCACCGGATGCTGCGCCTGCTCGACCGGCACACGCGCGTGCTCGAGCGCAGCGTGTCCGCCGGCGTGGCGGAGCTCCTGTTCGAGCCGCTCGAGCCGCCGCGGCCGGGATGGGAGCCGCCGCCCGCGACGGGCTAAACTGCGGCCCATGGCGATGCAGGAGACGATGTTTCGCGGGCTGCTCGACGCCGCCCCGGACGGCATGGTGGTCGTCGACGGCGCCGGCCGCATCGTGTTCGCCAACCGCCAGGCGCAGGCGATGTTCGGCTACGCGCTCGACGCATTGCTCGGGCAGCCCGTCGAGATCCTCCTTCCCGCCGCGCTGCGCCCCAGCCACGAGGGCCATCGCGCCGCATATCACGCCGCGCCCCGGACGCGCGCCATGGGCACGGACATGGAGCTGGCCGCGCGGCGCCAGGACGGCAGCGAGTTCCCGGTCGAGATCAGCCTGAGCCCGCTCGCGACGGACTCGGGGACCCTCGTGATCGCCGCCGTGCGGGACGTGACCGACCGCAAGCGCACCGAGGCGCGCCTGCAGGCGCTGCAGCGCGACGCGGACGCGCGTCGCGCGCGGGAGACCTCGGAGCTTCGGACCAGCGAGGCCATGTTCCGCGGGCTGCTCGACGCGGCGCCGGACGGCATGGTGATCGTCGACCGCCAGGGCCGCATCGTGCTCGTGAACCGGCAGGCGGCCGCGATGTTCGGCGCCGCGCCCGAGGCGCTCGTGGGCGAAGCGGTCGAGCTCCTGCTCCCGGACGCGTACCGCGCCCATCACCACCGGCATCGCGCGGCGTACCACGAGGCCCCGCGCCCGCGGCCGATGGGCGCCGGCATGGAGCTGCTCGCGCGGCGCCTCGACGGCGGCGAGTTCCCGGTGGAGATCAGCCTGAGCCCGCTCGAAAGCGCCCGCGGCATGCTCGTCATCGCCGCCGTGCGCGACATCACCGAGCGCAAGCGCACCGAAGCCGCGCTGCAGGCGCTGCGTGAGGAATCCGAGCGCCAGCGCGTGCAGGCGGAGCGCGCGGCGCTCGAGCAGGCCGCGCGGCGCGCGGAGAAGCTGGCGGCGCTCGGCACGCTCGCCGCCGGGCTCGCGCACGAGCTGAACAACCCGATCGGCATCATGTCGTCCCGCATCGAGCTCATGCTGCTCGAAGGCGACGGCCTCGCGGCCGAGGCGCGCGAGGACCTCCAGGTCCTGCAGCGCCAGGCGCAGCGGGTGGCGCGGATCACGAACGGGCTCCTGAGCTTCGCCCGCCAGTCGTCGGGGGGCCGCGGGCCCGTCGACCTCAACCACGTCGTGCGCGAGACGCTCGCGCTCGCGGAGCGGCAGATCGAAAAGGAGGGCGTGCGCTTCGGCGTGGACCTCACGCCGGATCTGCCGGCGATCTTCGGCGACGCCGACACGCTCCAGCAGGTGGTCCTCAACCTCCTCACCAACGCGCGGGACGCGCTCGCCGCGCACGGTGGCGACATCTACATCCGGACGGCGGCGCGCGCGGCCGATCCCGGCGTCGTCGAGCTGGTGGTCGCCGACACGGGGCCGGGAATCGCGCCCGAGGACCTCGCCCGCCTGTTCGATCCGTTCTTCACCACCAAGCCCACCGGCACCGGCCTCGGCCTGTCGATCTCGCACGGGATCGTCCGCGAGCACGGCGGGACGATCGACGTCGAATCGAAGCCGGGAGAGGGGACGACGTTCGTGCTCGCCTTCCCCGCGATCCGTTCCGGCACGCCCCCGTAGGGCCCGGTCTCACGCCGCGCCGTACGTGTACCCGAGCGTCGCGCCCACGATGAGGTGGCTCTCCACGGCGCGGCAGCCGGGGAGCGCGCCGGCCATCGTCTCCAGCGCCGCGCGCTCGCTCTCGCTGCCCGCGATGCCCCAGAGCCGGATGACGCCCCCGGCCGCCTCGACGTGGATCCCGGCCGGGGTCCACGCCTGCGCCGACAGCTCCGCGCGCATCATCCGGACGAGCTCGGCGTCGGGCAACGCCACGACGTAGGACGGCGCCGCCGCGAGGACCTTCACCAGGTCGCTGCGTCCGAGGATCCCCGCGAGCCGGCCGCCGCGGACGACGGGCAGGCGGCGCAGTCCGCGGTCGTACATGATCCGCGCCGCGTCGGCGACGTCCACGTCCGCGCCCACCGAGACCACTGCCCGCGTCATGATCTCGCCCACGGTGACGCCGGCGGCCTTCTGGTACTCGCGCGCGAGCATCTCCGGGTCCGCGAAGAAGCGCCGCCACCATCGCCGCGGACGCGGCGCGGCCTGGCGCAGGATCAGGTCGCCTTCGGTGACGATGCCGAGCAGGTGGCCGTCGCGGTCGACGACCGGGAGCCCGCTGACGCCGTGGTCGCTCATCAGCGTCGCGGCGCCGCGCACGGTCGCCTCGGGCCCCACCGTGATCACGTCCGCCGTCATCGCGTCCCGAACCTTCATCGCGGATCTCCCTTCGCACGTTCTGGTCCGCGAGAGAGCAAGAACGAGTCCGCGAGGAAGTCCGCGGAATCCGGTACTTCTCGGACGTCGACGGCCGGCGCGCCGAGGCGCCGCCGCCTCACGTGGGGCGCCTCCGCCGCCGGTCAACGGGCGGGCGCGTAGCGGGGACGCAGGAGCTTGTAGAGCTCGTACCAGACGACCCCCGCGAGCCCGGCCACGGCGGCGTACCCGAAGAGCGCGGGCGCGAGGGGCGCGAACCGGAACACGCCGGCGATCGCGGGGACGTACACCGCCGCGACCAGCGCGGCGATCGCGCCGCCGGTGATCCACCACACCACGCGGTTGGGCGCCCGGAGCGCCTGGACGAGCGTGCGGTCGCGCGAGCGCGTCGCGTGGATCATCGCCAGGTTGCCGAAGACCAGCGCCACGAAGGCGAACGAGCGAAGCGCCTCCTCGCCGACGCCCGCGCGCACGGCCAGCCACGAGCCGAGGGCGATCGTGCCGAGCACCGAGGCGCCGAGGAGCAGGCTGACCACGAGCATCTGCGGGCCGAACAGCGGCTCGCGGGGATCGCGCGGCGGGCGGCGCATGACCCGTTCGTCGCCCGCTTCGGCCTCGAACACGAGCGAGCACGCGGGGTCGATGACGAACTCGAGGAAGACGATGTGCACGGGGAAGAGGAGCACCGGCCAGCCGGCCGCGAGCGGCACGAGCGCCATGCCCGCGATGGGCACGTGCACGGCGAGCAGGTACCGCATGGCGTTGCGGACGTTCTCGTAGATGCGGCGCCCGAGCTGCACGGCCGCCACGATCGACTGGAAGTCGTCCTCGACGAGCACCAGCGCGGCGGCCTCGCGCGCGACGTCCGTGCCGCGGCGGCCCATGGCCACGCCGATGTGCGCGGCCTTGAGCGCGGGCGCGTCGTTCACGCCGTCGCCCGTCATCGCCACGACCTCGCCGCCGTTCTTGTACGCCCTCACGAGCTGCAGCTTCTGCTCGGGGCGGATGCGCGCGAACACGTGCACGCGCCGCACCGCCTGCGCGCGCGCGGCCTCGTCCATGGCCGCGAGCTCCGCGCCGGTGAGCGCGCCGCCCTCGGTGACGATGCCGGCCTGCCGCGCGATCGCGAGCGCCGTCCCCGGGTAGTCGCCGGTGATCATCACGACGCGCACGCCGGCGGTCCGGCACCGGGCGATGGCGTCGGGCACCTCGGCGCGCAGCGGATCGGCGAGCGCGACGAAGCCGCGCCACGCGAACGGATAGCTCCGCGGATCGTCGAGCCAGCCGCCGTCCCACGCGGCCTCGGCGACGCCGAGCAGGCGCCAGCCGCGCGCGCTCGCGCGCTCGACCTCGCCGAGGACGTCGCGCACGGCGGCCTCGTCGAGGCGGCACAACGCCATCACGGTCTCCGGCGCGCCCTTGACGGTCACCCGGCGCGCGCCGGCCGGCGAGACCCACCCATGGCACACGGCGAGGAAGTCGTCGGTGAGCGGATAGTCGCGCGCCAGCGCCCAGGTCTCCCGCAGCGCGCGGGCGGCGGCGCCGGCCGCGCCGACGATCGCGCGCTCCATCGGATCGAAGGGCTCGATCTCGCACGCGAGCGCGGCCGTCTCGAGGAGGCGCGCGGGCTCGCCGTCCGCGGCGCGCGTCTCCACGACCGCCATGCGGTTCTCGGTGAGGGTGCCGGTCTTGTCGACGCAGAGCACGGTGGTCGCGCCCAGCGTCTCGATCGCGGGCATCCGCCGGGTGAGGACCCCGTGCCGGGCGATGCGCCAGGCGCCGAGCGCGAGGAACACCGCGAGCACCACGGGAAACTCCTCGGGCAGCAGCGCCATCGCGAGCGTGATGCCCGCGAGCACGCCGCCCAGCCAGTCGCCGCGCGTGATCCCCCACGCGAGCGCGAGGAGCACGCACAGCGTGATGCCGAACACCGCCAGCATGCGGACGATTCGCCGGGTCTCGCGCTGCAGGCGGGTCGGCTCCACCTCCAGCGACGCCAGGGAGCGGCCGATCCGGCCGAACTCGGTGTGTCCGCCGGTCGCCGTGGCCACGCCGCGGGCCTGGCCCTTCACGACGAGCGTGCCGGAGTACACGGCCGTGCCGGCGGGCCGCTCCACCGGCAGCGACTCTCCGGTGAGCAGCGACTCGTCGAGCAGGAGGTCGTTGGACGTGACGACTTCGAGGTCCGCGGGCACGCGATCGCCCTCGGCCAGCACCACGAGGTCGCCGCGCACGACGTCGGCGCCGGGCACCCGCTGCGCCTCGCCGTCGCGGATGACGCGCGCGCGGGGGCTCGAGAGGTCGCGCAGCGCCTCCAGCGCGCGCTCCGACCGCCGCTCCTGGACGGCGCTGATCGCGATCACCACGAGGATGGAGGCGCCGAGGATGAGGGCCTCGCGCACGTCACCGAGCGTCAGGTAGATCAGCGCGCCGGCGACGAGCAGCACGAGCATGGGCTCGCGGAGGACGTCCACCGCGAGCACGAGCGCGCCCCGCCGTCGCGCGCCGGGCAGGACGTTGGGGCCGTCGGCGGCCAGGCGGCGCCGTGCCTCGGCGGTGGTGAGGCCGGTGTCGGCGGGGGAGCGGCTCACGTCACGCCATTATGACGGCGCCCGCGAGACGGAAGAGATCGCCGATCGTGCGCGCGCCGCGCGCGCGCAGCGCGGCGAGGATCTCGAGCCGGGTGTCGCGCGCCTGGGGATCGGCGGCGCGGGCCAGGCGCCGGGGAGGGTGGCCAGCGGCGCGGACATCACCGCGCGCGCCGGATCGCCGGCCATCGACGCCGCCACGTCGGCCACCGGCGTCTCCGTCTTGCCGGTCAGCGGCGCGCGGGTGACGAGCGAGCCGACACGCGCGGGCTGGAGGCCCTCGTGCATGGCGAGAGCATAGTCCCGGACGGGCCGTCGTCTGGCCGTATGCTTGGCGCGGTGATCGCGCTCGCCGCCGGCCCGCTGGCCTTCGCCGTCGTTCTCGCGGTGCCGTGGGAGGGACTCACCCCGGCCGCGCACGCGCTGCTCGCGGTCCTCGCGTGGGTCGTCGTGTACTGGCTCACCGAGGCGCTCCCGGTCGCCGCGACCGCGCTGCTCGGCTCGGCGCTGTGCGTGCTGACCGGCGTCGCGCCGGCGGCGAAGGTCTTCGCGGCCTACGGCGATCCGGTGATCCTGCTGTTCGTCGGCAGCTTCGTGCTCGCGGCCGCCATGCAGGCGAGCGGGCTGGACCAGCGGCTCGCGTTCGCCCTGCTGCGCCGGCCGTGGGCGCGCCGCTCGCCGGGCCACCTCATGCTCGCGCTCGGCGTCGTGACGTGCGGGCTCTCGCTCTGGGTCAGCAACACCGCGACGACCGCCATGATGCTGCCGGTGGCGGTCGGGCTGGTCCGCGCGCTCGGCGCCGCCGGCACGCCGCTCGCGGTCGGGCTGCCGCTGATGACCACCTGGGCCTCGTCGGTGGCGGTCGGCATCCCGATCGCCTCGCCGCCGAACCTCATCGCCATCGGCATGGTGCGCGACCTCACCGACCGGCAGCTCACGTTCTTCGACTGGGTCGCCGTCACGATGCCGATGACCGTGGCGATGCTCGGGCTGTGCTGGGCGATCCTGCACTGGCGATACGGCCGCGGCGCCCGCAACGCCGCCGATCTCGCCGGGGTGGTGCCGGCGCCGGATCCCTGGCACCCGCGGCAGCGGCGCGTGGCGGTCGTGTTCGTCGCGACGTGCGCGCTCTGGGTGCTGCCCGGGCTCGCGGCCGTCGTGGCGCCGGGCTCGGCGGTGAGCGCGTGGCTCGAGGCGCGGCTGCCGGAGTCGGTGGTCGCCATCCTCGCGGCCGTGGCGCTCGTCCTGCTCCCCGCCGGCGAGGCCGACCGGCGCCCGGTGCTGTCGTGGGCGGAGGCGGTGCGCATCGACTGGGGCACGATCCTGCTCTTCGGCGGCGGGCTCGCGCTCGGGCGGCTGACGTTCGAGACCGGCCTCGCGGATACGGTCGGGCGCGCGGCGGCGGCGTGGGGCACCGAGGGACGCCTGTGGACGCTCACCGCCATCGCGATCGTGCTCGGCGTCGTCCTGTCCGAGCTGGCATCGAACACCGCGGCGGCGACCGTGATCGTGCCGCTGATGATCGCGGTGGCCGCCGGCGCCGGCGTGAGCCCGCTGCCGCCCGCGCTCGGCGCGGCGCTCGGCGCGAGCTTCGGGTTCATGCTGCCGGTGTCGACGCCGCCGAACGCGATCGTCTACGGCTCGGGCCTGGTGTCCCTGCGCCAGATGGTGACGTCCGGCATCTGGCTGGATCTCACGGGCGCCGTCGTGATCTGGCTCGGACTGCGCCTGCTCTGCCCGCTGTTCGGCGTCCTGTGATCGCCCGGCGTGCGGCGATCACAGGACGCCGAGCGCGCGGGCGACCTTCACGAACGCCGCCACCGCGCGCTCGAGGTGGGCGGGCTCGTGCGCCGCGCTGACCTGCACGCGGATGCGCGCGGCGCCCTGCGGCACGACCGGGTAGGAGAAGCCGACCACGTAGATGCCCTCCGCGAGCAGGTCGGCGGCCATCCGCTGGGCGAGCGCGGCGTCGCCCAGCATGATCGGCACGATCGGATGCTCGCCGGGGCGGATCGCGAAGCCGGCCGCCGTCATGGCGTCGCGGAACCACCGGGTGTTCGTCGCGAGCCGGTCGCGCCGCGCGGTCGACCGCTCGAGCAGCTCGAGGCACGCGAGCGAGGCGCACACGAGGGCCGGCGGCAGCGTGTTGGAGAACAGGTAGGGCCGCGAGCGCTGGCGGAGCAGCGCCACGACGTCGCGGCGCGCGGCCGTGAAGCCGCCGCTGGCGCCGCCGAGCGCCTTGCCGAGCGTCGACGTCACGATGTCGACGCGATCCTGCACGCCGCAGTGCTCGGGCGTCCCGCGGCCCGTGGGGCCGAAGAAGCCCGTGGCGTGGCTGTCGTCGACCATCACGAGCGCGTCGTAGCGGTCGGCGAGCGCGCAGATGTCCGCGAGCGGCGCCACGTCGCCGTCCATTGAGAAGACGCCGTCGGTGGCGATCAGCCGCGTGCGCGCGCCGCGGGTCGCGTCGAGCCGGCGCTCCAGCTCCGCCATGTCGCCGTGCGCGTACCGGTGGCGCTCGGCGCGGCAGAGCCGGATGCCGTCGATGATCGACGCGTGGTTGAGCGCGTCCGAGATCACCGCGTCGCCGTCGCCGAGCAGCGTCTCGAAGAGCCCGCCGTTCGCGTCGAAGCAGGACGTGTAGAGGATGGCGTCGTCGGCGCCCACGAAGCGCGCGACGGCGGCTTCGAGCGCCGTGTGGATGCTCTGCGTGCCGCAGATGAAGCGCACGCTCGCGAGGCCGAGCCCCCAGCGCGCGAGCCCGTCCTCGGCGGCGCGCACGAGGGCCGGGTCGTCCGCGAGCCCGAGGTAGTTGTTGGCGCAGAAGTTCAGGACCGTGCGCCCGCCCACGCGCACCGCCGCGCCCTGCGGGCTCTCGAGCACGCGCTCCGCCTTGGCGAGCCCGGCGCGCGCGATCGCGTCGAGCTCGCTCGCCAGCCGCTGCGCGACCGCGGGGCCGTACACGATCAGCCCGCCTCGGCGGCGGCGGCGCCCGCGTAGCGGCCGCGGACGTTCGGCACGAGGTAGTCGTCGAACGTCCGCGCGAGGTCGTAGCGCGGCCGGAAGCCCCAGTCCCGCCGCGCCCGCGTGTCGTCGACGTCCTCCGGCCACGCGTCGACGATGGCCTGCCGCCGCCCGTCGGGCGCGTAGGTGATCCGTGCATCGGGGAACGCGGCGCGGACGCGCGCGGCGATCTCCTCGGCGCTCGCGCTGAAGCCGCCGACGTTGTAGACGGTGCGTCCGAGCGACGCCGCCGGCGCCCGGGCGATCGCGAGCAGGGCGTCGACCGCGTCCGGCATCGCCATGAAGGGGATACGCGAGTCGGGGCGCACGAAGCAGGCGTACGCGCGGCGCTGGGCGGCGGCGTGGATCATCTCGGGTGCGTAGTCGCTGGTGCCGCCGCTCGGCGTCGTGAACGCGGAGATGAGCCCGGGGAAGCGGATCGCGCGGAAGTCGACGCCGCTCGGCTCGGGCGTCGCCGCCAGCCGGCGGTAGTGGCGCGCGTAGTAGCGGCCGAGGTGCTCGCCCGCGAGCTTCGTGCAGCCGTACATCGTCGCGGGGACCAGCCAGGCGTCCTCCGGCACGCGCCCGGCCGCGCGCTTCGTCGCCGCGTCGGGCAGCCCGTAGACCGCGATCGAGCTCGGGAACACGACGGTGACCGGCCGCGCCGCCGTGCGCGCTTCGTCGACGGCGAGCCGCAGCACATTCAGGGTGCCGTCGACGTTCACCTCGTGCGCCGCCTCGGGCGCGAGCTCGGCGCGGCTCGAGAGCAGGGCGGCCAGGTGGAAGATCGTCGTGAGCTCGAACTCGGCGGCGAGCCGCTCGAGCAGGCGGCGGTCGAGCACGTCACCGGCGCGCGCGGCCCGGCACCGCCGCGCGAGCGCGGACTCGAGCGGCCGCACGTCGAGCGCCACGATGTCGTGCGCGCCCTCGTCCGCGAGGCGATGCAGCAGCGCCTGCCCCATCTCGCCGCCGGCCCCGGTGACCAGCGCGACGGGCTTGCGGATCATGGAACGATCGCCAGGAGCGGGTGGGGCCGGCTCATCGTGTGTCGCGCCTCCGCGGCAGGAGGGAGCAAGCGGACAGCCACGGGCGCGGTCCACGATTCCGGGCACTTCGGCGGCGCCGCCATCGTCGGGGTGGGGCATCGCGGCCCCGGGGTGGGGCAAGGGCGCTATGGTCGGCGGTACGCCGAGGGCTTCACCGTGGAGCGCGCGCGGGCCTATCACGAGGCGACCTACTCGATCGGCATGGGCGCCGCGCGCAGCCGCTCATGGATCGGGAGGTCGTTGAGGGGTGGGGCGCAGGGACCGCGCGGCGGGGCGCGGTCGCCTCACTCGCGCCGTGCGTGGCCGCGTTCTCTCCCGCCCGGCCTCCGTGAATTCACGCAGTTGCCGCGCGGCGCGGGTGGGGCACCGCGCTTGCCTCCGTCGGGGTGCGGCGCGCACCCGCGGGCCGGAGGTGAAGCGTGAGCATCGCGACCCGAACATTCGACGACCTGGTCGCGGAAGCGGTGAGCTTCCACGGCCATCTCTGTCCCGGCCAGGTGCTCGGCGTGCGCATGACGCTGGCCGGGCTGCGCGAGATCGGCGTGGACGACCCGCGCGCCGCGGGCAAGTCGCTCGTGATCGTGGTCGAGATCGACCGGTGCGCGACCGACGCGATCCAGGCGCTCACCGGCGTCACCCTCGGCAAGCGCACGCTCAGGTTCCTGGACTACGGAAAGATGGCGGCGACGTTCATCGACCGGCGCTCCGGGGCGAGCGTGCGGGTGGTGGCGCGGGAGAGCGCGCGGGCGCGGGCCGCGGCGCTGGTCCCGGACGCCCCCGACGCGCGCCGCGCGCAGATGGCCGCGTACCGCGCCATGCCGGAGCACGAGCTGCTCGCGCTCGAGCCCGTGATCGTCGACGCCGACTGGCTCGAGCGCCCGCGCGTCCGCGTGATCTGCGCGCAGTGCGGGGAAGGGGTGAACTATCAGCGTGAGCTGCGCGTCGCCGGCCGCCCGATGTGCCGCGGGTGCGCGGGCGTTCCCTACTTCCGCTATGACCGGCGTCATACCGCCGTTCCCGCCGCGCTCGCATGATCGCCCCAGAGACCACGGGCTCCCGGGAGGACAGGATGGATCGACGGCGCTTCCTGCAGATGGCGGCGATGGCGGGGCTCGGCACGCTGGCGGCGCCCGCGGACCTCTTCGCGCAGTACCGGTTCCTCGCGCCGATGAAGGTCGCGAACCCGACCGAGGCGTATCCGAACCGCGATTGGGAGCGCATCTACCGCGACGTCTACCGCACCGACCGCACGTTCACGTTCCTGTGCGCGCCGAACGACACCCACAATTGCCTGCTCCGCGGCTTCGTGAAGAACAACGTGCTCATGCGCATCGAGCCCACCTACGGCTACGCGAAGGCGACCGATCTCTCCGGCCATCGCGCCTCGCCGCGCTGGGACCCGCGCTGCTGCCAGAAGGGCCTCGTGCTCGGGCGCCGGCTCTACGGCGACCGCCGCGTGAAGGGCGCGTACGTCCGCAAGGGCTTCCGGCAGTGGGTCGAGCGCGGCTTCCCCCGCGATCCCGAGACCGGGCGGGCGCCCGCGGACCTCATGAAGCGCGGCTGGGACGGCTACGAGCGCGTGGACTTCGCGACCGCCTACGCGCTGCACGCGAAGGCGCTGGAGAACATCGCGCGTACGTACTCCGGCGAGCGGGGAAAGACCTATCTGCTCGCCCAGGGCTACGACCCGGCGATGGTGGAGGCGGTCGGCGGCAGCGGCGTGCGCACGCAGAAGTTCCGCGGCGGCATGGCGAAGCTCGGCGCGACGCGCATCGTCGGCACCTATCGCGCGGGCAACATGATGGCGCTGCTCGACGCGAAGGTCCGCGGCGTCGGGCCCGAGCGGGCGATGGGCGGCGGCGCGTGGGACTCGTACTCCTGGCACACCGACCTGCCGCCCGGCCACCCGATGGTGCACGGCGACCAGACGTCCGACTTCGAGCTGTTCTCCGCCGAGCACGCGGGGCTGCTGCTCGTGTGGGGCATGAACTGGATCACGACCAAGATGCCGGACAGCCACTGGCTGACCGAGGCCCGCCTGCGCGGCACGCGCGTGGTCGTGATCACCGTCGAGTACAGCGCCACCGCCAACAAGGGTGACGACGTGCTCGTCATCCGCCCCGGGACCGACCCGGCGCTCGCGCTCGGCTTCGCCGGCGTGATCATGCGCGAGAAGCTCTACGACGACGCCTTCGTCAAGCGCTTCACCGACCTGCCGCGCCTGGTCCGGCTCGACACGCGCGCGCCGCTGCTCGCGCGCGACGTCTTCCCGGGTCACACGGAGGCGACGCTCGCGAACTGGACGAGCGTGCTGCCGAAAGGCACGGCCGCGCCGGGCACGGTCGACCAGAACGGCATCCAGATCCCCGAGGCGCTGCGCGGCGAGTTCGCGGACTTCGTGGTGTGGGACGCGAAGGCGAACAAGCCGGCGGCGGTGAGCCACGACATGGTCGGCGACCGCTTCGGCGCCACCGGCATCGAGCCGGCGCTCGCGGGCACGTTCGACGTCACCCTCGCCGACGGCACGCGGGTGCAGGCGCGCACGGTGTTCGACCTCACCCGTGAGTACCTCGACAACAGCATGTCGCCCGCCGACGTCGAGAAGATCACGTGGGCGCCGGCCGCCGCGGTGCAGGAGCTGGCCCGCGCGATCGCCCGTCACGCGGGCACGACGATGTTCGCGGTGGGCATGGGGCCCAACCAGTTCTTCAACAACGACCTGAAGGACCGCGCGATCTTCCTGGTCGCGGCGCTCACGGGGTCGATCGGGCGGATGGGCGGCAACGTCGGCTCGTTCGCCGGCAACTACCGCACCTCGCTCTTCTCCGGCATCCCGCAGTACGCCGCGGAGGACCCGTTCAACGCGCAGCTGAATCCCACCGGGCCCGTGGCCACCCGGAGCTACGTCCGGTACGAGTCGCTCCACTACTACGCCGCGGGCGAGGTGATCCACCGCGAGGGGACCAAGCAGTTCACGACGGGCGCCCACGTGCCGACGCCGACCAAGGCGATCTGGCTCACCAACTCGAACTCGCAGATCGCCAACACCAAGTACCACTACGACGTCGTCTTCAACACGCTGCCGAAGCAGGAGTGCGTGGTGGTGAACGAGTGGTGGTGGTCGGGCTCGTGCGAGTACGCGGACGTCGTCTACGGCGTGGACTCCTGGATGGAGCTCAAGTACCCGGACATGACCGCGTCGAACACCAACCCGTTCCTGCAGGTCTTCCCGCGCACGCCGCTGCGCCGCACGTTCGGCACCGTGAGCGACCTCGACACCTACGCGGGCGTGGCCGGCGCGCTCGCCGCGCTCACCGGCGACCGCCGCTTCGTGGACTACTGGAAGTTCGTGACGGACAACAAGGTCGAGGTCTACCTGCAGCGCATCCTGGACGCGAGCGCGCCCTGCAGGGGGTACGCGATCCGCGACCTGGAGGCCCTCGCGGCGCAGGGCATCCCCGCGCTGATGAACACGCGGACCTATCCGCGGACGTTTTCCTGGGAGCAGGTGCACGAGTCGAAGCCCTGGTACACGAAGACGGGGCGGCTCGAGTTCTATCGCGGCGAGCCGGAGTTCCTCGAGGCGGGCGAGAACCTCGTGATCTATCGCGAGCCCGTCGACTCGACGTTCTACGACCCGAACGCGATCGTCGCGCGGCCCCACGTGGCGATCCGGCCCGCGGGCCCCGAAGTCTACGGCTTCCCGCGCGACAAGCGCGACTGGTCGGCGCGCCAGGGCCGCAACGTGATCGTCACGCCCGACGAGCTGCTGAAGACGCAGCATCCGCTCGTGCCCGCGGGCTACGCGAGCGTGTTCCACACGCCGAAGTACCGTCACGGCTCGCACACGACGCCGATCGACACCGACCTCATGGCGAACTTCTTCGGGCCGTTCGGCGACATGTACCGGCGCGACAAGCGCAGCCCGCACGTGGGCGAGGCGTACCTCGACATCAACCCCGGCGACGCGCGCGCGCTCGGGGTGAACGACGGCGACTACGTCTGGGTGGACGGCGACCCGCAGGACACGCCGTTCAAGGGCTGGCAGGACAAGGGGCGCGAAGCGGAGGCGCACGTCGCGCGCCTGCTCTGCCGCGCGCGCTACTACCCCGGCACCCCGAAAGGGATCATGCGCATGTGGCACAACGGCTACATGGCCACGCCGGGCTCGGTGCGCGGCCACGAGACCCGGCCCGACGGGATGGCGAAGAACCCCGACACCAACTACCAGTCGTTCTTCCGCTACGGCTCGCACCAGAGCCTCACGCGGTCGTGGCTCAAGCCCACGCACCAGACGCACGGCCTGATCACCCGGCGCAGCTTCAGCCACGAGGTGACGAAGGGCTTCCAGGCCGACGTGCACTGCGTGACCGGCGCGCCGCGCGAGGCGATGTGCAAGGTGACGAAGGCCGAGGACGGCGGGATCGGCGGCACGGGCCTGTGGCGCCCGGTCACGCTCGGGCTCCGGCCGACCAACGAGAGCGACGCGATGAAGCGCTATCTGGCCGGTGCCTTCCGGCCCGGGAGGGCCTGACGATGGCGAAGGTCTACAACTGGCAGCTCGGGCGCGAGATGGACTTTCCCTACGAGGTCGAGCGCCCCGAGCGGCAGTTCGCGATGCTGTTCGACACCAACAAGTGCATCGCCTGCCAGACGTGCACGGTCGCGTGCAAGACCACGTGGACGCAGGGCCGCGGGCAGGAATACATGTTCTGGAACAACGTCGAGACCAAGCCGTACGGGTACTACCCGCTCGGCTGGGACGTCACCGTCCTCGACAAGCTCGGCGTACAGGCCATGGACGGCTCCGTCTACACGGGCAAGACGCTCTTCGACGCGGCGCCCACGGGCGAGGTCATCCTCGGCTACCTGCCGGACGACCTCGACTACGCGCACCCGAACATCGGCGAGGACGACGCGACCGGCGTCATGCCGCAGGGCGCGCACATGACGATGCCGCACATGCAGTGGATGTTCTACCTGCCGCGCATCTGCAACCACTGCACGTACGCCGCGTGCCTCAGCTCCTGCCCGCGCCAGTCGATCTACAAGCGGCGCGAGGACGGCATCGTCCTGCTCGACCAGAGCCGGTGCCGCGGGTATCGGGAATGCGTGAAGGCGTGCCCGTACAAGAAGGTCTACTTCAACAGCCAGACCAAGGTCAGCGAGAAGTGCATCGGCTGCTACCCGGCCGTCGAGGGCGGGCGGCAGACGCAGTGCACGACGAGCTGCATCGGCAAGATCCGGATCCAGGGCTTCCTCGGCAAGCCGGACACGCCCGACGCGGACAACCCGCTCGATTACCTCGTCTTCATCAAGAAGGTCGCGCTGCCGCTCTACCCGCAGTTCGGCCTGGAGCCCAACACCTACTACATCCCGCCCGTGCACGTGCCCGCGCCGTACCTGCGGCAGATGTTCGGCTGGGGCGTCGAGCGCGCCATCGAGACGTACAGGAACGCGCACCAGGACCCGAAGCTCCTCGCCGCGATGACGCTGTTCGGCGCCACCCCGGAGATCTCGCACTACTTCCGCGTCGACGGGGACGCCGTCGTGGGCTACGACGCCAAGCAGGCGGAGATCGTGCGCGTCCCGCTGCGCGAGCCCACGGTCGTGCGCGCGCTGTACGACATCAAGCACAAGGTCTACCGGACCAACATCACGTAGGCCGGCCCAAGGAGATCGTCATGATGGCTCGCCCGTTCGCGCTCGTCCTCGTGCTCGTCGCGGCCCTCGCGGCGTCCGCCGCGCCCGCGGCCGCGCAGGCGCCGATCACGGCGGTCCGCGTGCCGGGGGCGGGGCCGATCGTCGACCCCGACGCGCGCGTCTGGAAGGACGCGCGCCCGCGCGCGGTCGCGCTGCTGCCGCAGACGGTCGCGCTGCCGCACCTCGCGGCGCCCGCCGTGAAGGAGCTGCAAGTACGCGTGGTGCACAACGGCGGCTTCATCGCGTTCCTCGTCGAGTGGAAGGACCCGACGATGTCGGATCGGCTCGTCTCCGACACCTTCGGCGACCAGGTCGCGGTCCAGCTGCCGATCGACGCCGCCGCGACGCCGCCGTCGCCGATGATGGGCAACGCGGGCGGGCGGGTGAACATCATGCAGTGGCGGGCCGCGCTCCAGCACGACATCGACAAGGGGCCGCGGACCATCGGCGACCTCTATCCGTACGCGTGGAGCGACGTGTACCCGGACGAGGTGCTCGGCGCCACCGACGCGAAGCCGTACGCGGGCGCGCTCGGCATCGAGAACCCGGTGAGCCGCGGGGTGGCGTCGCCCGTGCTCGACCAGATGTCCGAGGGCTGGGGCTCCATGACCGTGAAGCCCGACCAGCACGCCGTCGGCAAGGGCGTGTGGAAGGACGGGGGGTGGCGGGTGGCGATCTCGCGGCCGATGGTCTCCGACGACCGCAACGCCCCGCGCCTGGTCGCGGGGCAGCGCACCTTCGCCGCCTTCGCGGTGTGGGAAGGAGGCGCGCGAGAGGTCGGCGCGCGCAAGGCGTGGTCGCCGTGGGTCCCCGTCGTGATCGGGCGATGAGCGCGCGCACGGCCCTCGCGCGGCAGCTCCATCGCGCCGCGATGTACCGGCTCTGCGCGATCGCGCTCGCGTACCCAAGCCCCGGCCGCTTCGCCGAGGTGGCCGCGGCCGCCGAGCGGATCGTGGACGCGGCGGCGCCGCCGCTGCGCGCGCGCGTCCGCGCGCTGGCGGCTGCCGCGCGCGCCGCGAGCGAGGCGGAGGCCGCGGCCGAGTACGTCGCCCTGTTCCACGGCGCCGCCCGCTGCATCCCGTGCGAGGGCGCGTACGGGCCGGTCCGGATGGCCGGCAAGTCCGCCGAGCTCGCCGACATCGCGGGCTTCTACGCGGCGTTCGGCATGGAGCCGTCGGCGGGCGAGCCGGAGATCGAGGACCACGTCGCCACCGAGCTCGAGTTCATGAGCGCGCTCGCGCTGAAGGAAGCGTGGGCGCTCGCGGAGGCCCACTACGAGCACGCGGAGATCAGCGCGGACGCGACCGCCGCGTTCCTGCGCGACCATCTCGCGCGCTGGATTCCTGCCTTTGCAGCGGCGCTGGACGGCGCGACGACGGCGCCGTACTACCGCGCGGTCGCCGCGCTGCTGACCGCGTGGGTGGCGCAGGACGTGGCCGCGCTCGGCGTCACCGTGGAGCCGCTGCCGACGGCGGCCGCGACGCCCGCCGCCGCCGAGCCGTTCGCGTGCCCGATGGCCGGGGAGCAGCCCGCGGACGCGTAACCGGCGTGCCCCGCGTCAGCCGCGGCGCTCGAAGACCAGCTCGGGCACGCCGCTGTCGAGCGCGCGCGACAGCACCGCGTGATGGCTAGGCGGCGGGCGCCCGCGCGCCGCGTCCCGGCGCCGTCCGTTTGCGTCCCGGCCCGCGGCGCCGGGGGCGCCGGCGGCGCTCGAGGACCGCGGTGAGCCGTGCGAGGAGCGCCTTGGGCTCCACCGGCTTGAAGATGGCGTCAGCGAACCCGAGCGGGCTGAGATCGCCCAGCTCGAGGCGGCCGGTGAGCGCGACCACGGGAACGGGACGCGAGAGGCGGATCTCGTCGAGCAGCCACATGCCGCTGCGGCCGCCGCGGAGGCTGACGTCGGTGAGCACCAGGTCGGGCACCACGCGCTGGAGCTTGTCGAGGGCTTTCTCGGCGGTGTCGGCCTGGAGGACCTCGGCGCCCGCCCGGCTCAGGATCGCCGAGAGGATGTGCCGGAGGTCGGCGTCGTCTTCGACGACGAGGATCACCGCGCCGGTGAGAGCGCTGGTTCGCTCGTTCACGACGCGGTACGTACGCACGCCGCTTGCCAAACCTGACGTCCGAGCTTCCGGTCGTGAAACCGCGGTGTTACAACCCCACTGCCGGCGGCTTGTGCAGCCGATTGCCCGAAAGCCCTGTCAGCGGGCCGCCCGCCGCGGCGCCTGGGGCCGTCCGTTGGCGGGGAGCCGGGGCCCCGGATGCTGGCCGAACCGGTCGGCCGCCGACCGTCCGAGCCGTGTCAGCGTCCGGAGCATCGACGAGCCGCCGCGCCCGATCGCCTCGTGGCCGCGGGCCGCGTTCTCCGTGTCCCCGCGGGCGGTCGGGAGGACGAGCTCGTTGACGAGCCGGAGCGCTTCGGTGGTGAAGCCCGGGAAGATCGCCTGGACGCGCGCGAGCAGGCGAGCGGGCACGGAGAGGATGACCTCGGCGTCGCCCCGCTTCGCGGCGTGCACGATCTGCCGGGCGGCCCGCTCGGCGTCCATCGAGATGCCCGGCAGGGTGGCGCCGAGCGCGAACCAGACCGACTCCGCCCGCGCGTCGCCCTTGAAGACGGCGTTCAGGTATGAACCGGTTCGCATCAAACCGGGAACCACGGTGACGACCTGGATGCCGTCCGCGGCGAGCTCGGCGCGCAGCCCCTGCGAGAAGGCCAGCGCGGCGAACTTCGCGCAGGTGTACGGCAGCAGGTGCGGCAGGCTGACCTTGGCGCCGATCGAGGTGATGTTGACGATGCGCGCGCCGCCCTGCGCCTGCATGACCGGCAGCATGGCGAGCGTGGGATAGACCATCCCCCAGAAGTTGACCCGCAGCGCCTCCTCGTAGTCCTCGACGGTCATGCTCCGCGCGGGGCCGACCTTGATGATGCCGGCGTTGTTGACGAGGACGTCGATGCCGCCGAAGCGGCGCACGACCTCGGCGGCGAAGCGCTCGACGTCCCGCCGGTCGGCGACGTCGCAGCGCACCGCGTGCACGGTGATGCCGCGCGCTTCGAGGTCCCCGCGCGCGCGGGCGAGCTCGTCGTCGTCGCGCGCGCAGATGGCGAGCTGACAGCCTTCGCGCCCGAGCTCGCGCGCGAGCAGCAGGCCGAGGCCGCGCGAGCCGCCGGTGACGACCGCGACCTGACCGCCGAGGCTCCACTCCGGACGCGGACGCAGCGCCGTCGCCAGACCGGCGGCCAGCGCGAGACTGACACCCGCCCACGGCCACCAGGGCTGTCGTTTGGCGATCATCGAACGATGCGGTGTGCAGGCGGCGTGCCGACTGCTCGCGCGGCCCGCCGCTCGCGTAGAATGATCTCCACCCTGGGAGGGCGCGCATGATCTTCCAGCAGCTCGTGAACGAAGAGTCCGGGTGCCTCTCGTACCTCATCGGGTGCACGCAGGCGGGCGAGGCGGTCATCGTCGATCCCGGCCGCGACCGCGTCGCCGAGTACCTCCGGATCGCGCGCAAGAAGGGCCTCCGCATCACCCACGTCATCGAAACCCACACCCACGCCGACCACATCTCCGGCAACCGCGACCTCGCCGCGGCCACCCAGGCCGCCATCGTGCTGCACCGCTCCGCCGCGGTGGCCTTCGCGCACGAGACGGCCGCGGACGGCGACGTGCTCAACGTCGGCAACGTCGAGCTGAAGCTCCTCCACACGCCGGGGCACACGCCGGACAGCCTGTCGGTGCTGGTCACCGACCGGGCGCGCGGCGATCAGCCGTGGTTCGTGCTCACCGGCGACTCGCTGTTCGTCGGCAGCGTGGGCCGGCCCGACCTCGGCGGCGCGCGGGCGGCGGAGGACATCTACGACAGCCTCACGCGCGTGCTGCTGCCGCTCGACGACAGCGTCGAGGTCTATCCCGGCCACGGCGCCGGCTCGATGTGCGGCAAGGCGATGTCGGCCAAGACCGGCTCGACGATCGGGTTCGAGCGGCGCTTCAACCCCGCGCTCCAGTTCCGGGACAAGGGCCGCTTCGTCGAGTTCCTCATGGAGGGCGTGCCGCCGAAGCCGCCGTCGTTCGACACCATCGTGGCCAAGAACCGCGGGCTGATGCCGCTCGTGTCCGCCAAGCCGCGGCCGTTCACCGCGAAGGAAGCGTGGGCCGCCGTGGCGGGCGGCGCGTGCGTGGTCGACCTGCGCGATCCGGCCACGTTCGGCGAGAGCCACGTGCCCGGCGCGATCAACGTGTGGATCGACGGCCCGCAGTTCGCCGAGCGGGTGAGCTGGTTCGTGCCGGCCGGCGCGCCCGTCATCCTCGTGCTGCCGGGGCCGTCGGACCTCGACCGCGCCACCCAGGCGCTGTCGCGGGTCGGCGTCGACGACGTCCAGGGCTTCCTGCAGTGGGGGATGATCGACTGGCGCAGCGAGGGGCTGCCGACCGAGAGCGTGCCGCAGCTCAGCGTGCACGACCTCGAGCAGTGGCTCGACGAGGGCCGCGAGGTCGAGGTCATCGACGTCCGCGAGCCCGCGGAGTGGATGGAAGGCCACGTGGCGGGGGCGTTGCACGTTCCCATGCTCGAAGCCGTGCGGCGACGGGACGAGCTGGCGCCGGACCGCCCGAAGGCCGTCGTGTGCGCGGGCGGGCTCCGGTCGAGCGCGGTCATCAGCGCCCTCAAGCGCCACGGCCTCTCGAACTTCCACAATGTCACCGGCGGCATGGCGGCCTGGAGCAAAGCGGGGTACGGGGTCGAGACGTCCTCGTAAGGAGGACGCCGGCGGCCGCGTCCGCATCGGCACGAGCGGTTACGTCTACGAGGATTGGCGGGGCGTCGTGTATCCCGCCGGCCTCCCGCAGCGCGCCTGGCTCGCGTTCTACACGGGCCACTTCGACACCGTCGAGCTGAACAGCGCGTTCTACTGTCTGCCGAGCATCGCCGCCTACAACGGGTGGCGCGCGCAGGTGGCGTCCCGCTTCCTCTTCGCGGTCAAGGCCAGCCGCTTTCTGACCCACATGAAGAAGCTGAAAGACCCGCGCGATCCGCTCCGCCGGATGCTGCGCCGGGCGGCGCACCTCGGCCCCACGCTGGGCCCGGTGCTCTTCCAGCTTCCGGGCTTCCTGCGCGCCGACCTCGCGCGGCTCGACGCCTTCCTCGACGCGCTCGCGCGGCAGCGCTACGTCCGGCCCGTGCGGGCGGTGCTCGAGGTGCGGCACGCCTCCTGGCTCGAGGCGCCGGTGATCGAGCGGCTGCGCGCGGCGAACGTCGCGCTCTGCTTCCACGATTGGCGCGAGCAGCCCGTGACGGGCCCCGTCACGGCGGACTTCGTCTACGTGCGCCGGCACGGCACGTCGCCCCGGCGCTATCACGGCTCGTACACGGAGGCGATGCTGCGCGAGGACGCCGCGCGGATCCGCGGCTGGCGCCGCGGCGGCGACGTCTACGTCTACTTCAACAACGACTTCCACGGGCACGCCTGGCGGAACGCCCTGGCGCTGAAGGCTATGCTGTAGGCCAGCGACCTGACGCTCGAGCGCGCGGAGAGAGCCGCGGCGCGGGCCACGGCGCGACGTTCGTCGTGTCGCTGCCGCTCGCGCCTAGTCCATCACCACGCCGCCGTCCACCACGAGCACCTGGCCGGTGATCCAGTTCGACATCGGCGTCGCGAGATAGACCACCGCCTGCGCGACGTCCGACGGGACGCCCATGCGCGCGATCGGCTGGTTGATGACGCTGTAGTCGTAGCCGCGGGTCATCGCGGTCTCCACCGGACCCGGCGCGACCGCGTTCACCCGGATGCCGTAGCGCCCGGCGTCCTTGGCGAGCCATCGCGTGAACGCGATGACGCCGCCCTTCGCCGCCGCGTAGGCGGGGCCGGAGCGGCCGCCGGGGCCGGCGCCTTCGGCGCGCTGCGAGAGGGTCCCGCCGGCCATCCCGGACGTGGAGGCGACGTTGACGATCGCCCCGCCGTCCCGCTTGAGGACCGGATACGCGGCCTGGCTCACCACGATCGTGCCCTTGAGCGTGACGTCGAGGGTGCGCGCGAGCGTCGCCTCGTCGAGCTCTTCGAGGCCGACGCGCTCGCCGATGCCGGCGTTGTTCACCACGACGTCGAGGCGGCCGAGGTCGCGCACGACCCGCGCCACGGCGGCGCCGACCGCGCCGTGGTCCGCGACGTCGACGTGGAGCGCGAGCCCCCGCCGGCCGCCGGCCTCGATCGCGGCGACGGTCTCGTGCGCGGGCCTCACGTCGAAGACGGCGACGTCCGCGCCGACGGCCGCGAGCGCGACCGCGACCGCATGCCCGATGCCGCGCGCGCCGCCGGTGACGAGGGCCACGCGACCGGTGAGCACGGCAGGTCCGCTCGCCGGCGTCGTCATCGCGCGAAAGCTTAGCGCGACATGGTGGGGTCGATCTGAGAATATAGGAACCATGCGAAGAATGATCGGCGCGGGGGTCCTGGCGCTCGTGCTCGCGATCGCGATGCCGGCGGCGGCGGCCACGCCGACGGAGACGCTCAAGGCCTACAGCGACCACGTCGTGAAGATCCTCGACGACCCCGGCCTCAAAGAGCGCAAGCAGGACCGGCGCGCGGCCGTCCGCAAGGTGGCGGAGGACATCTTCGACTTCGGCGAGACGGCCAAGCGCGCGCTCGGCCCGCACTGGCAGGCGCGTACGGCCCCGGAGCGTGAGGAGTTCACGCAGCTCTTCGCCGACCTGCTGGAGAGCACGTACATCGCCCGCATCGACGAGTACGGCGGCGAGCGCGTGAAGTACGTCGCGGAGAAGATCGACGGCGACACCGCCGTCGTGCAGACGCGCGTGGTCACGCGGAAGGGGCAGGAGGTGCCGGTCGACGCGCGGATGCTCAGGCGCGGCGACAAGTGGTACATCTACGACGTGATGCTCGAAGGCGTCAGCCTCGTCAACAACTACCGCAACCAGTTCGACCGCATCATCCGCAGCGCGTCCTATGCGGAGCTCGTCAAGCGGCTGCGCGAGCGCAAGGCCGTCCCGGCGCCGCAGCCGCGCGCCACGCGCTGAGCGGGTGGCGACCTACCAGGTCGTCGCCTGGAAGGGCATCCCCGCGAGCGTCGAGGCCCGTGACGACGACGGCGCGGTGACCGTGCCGCTGAGCGACCGCTTCCAGATGCTGATCGACTCCGTGGCCATGCAGCTCGGGCTGACGGACTCCGACGCCTACATCGACCTGTGGGCGCGCGAGGCGCCCCAGGAGCGGCCCGGCCCCGCGCGCGCGGTGGCGGAGGCGGTCGCCGCCGAGCTCGAAGAGCGCTTCCCGACCTTCATCGGCCGCGCGTTCGCGCGTCCGGCCTGAGCGGCGCCGCCGTGGCGCGCGCGATCCCGGCCAAGCTCATCGAGGACACCGCCCGCGAGCTCATGTCGCGCGCGGCCATCGACATCCCGCCGGACTATCGCGCGGGGGTCGCCCTCGCGCGCGACCGCGAGCGCAACAAGCTCGCGAAGTTCGTGCTGACGGAGATGGAGAGGAACTGGGACATCGCCACCGGCGACCGGCGTCCCATGTGCGCGGACACCGGCCTGCCGCGCTACTACGTGCGCGCGGGCAACGAGGCCGTGGTCGAGGGCGGCTTCGTGGCGCTCGAGCGCGCGCTCCGGCGCGCGACCGCGGACGCCACCGCGCAGATCCCGCTCCGGCCCAACCGCGTGCACCCGCTCACGCGCGTCGACCACAACAACAACGTCGGCATCCACGCGCCCGAGGTGACGTTCGCGTTCGAGCCGGGCGCCGACTGGATCGACGTCACCACCGTGCACAAGGGCGGCCTCTTCGGCAGCGACTACCGGATGCTGTTCCCCGCGGACGGCATCGGCGGGCTCAAGCGCTTCCTGATCGACACGCTGGTCGAGCACGGCAAGCGCGGGCTCGCGTGCCAGCCGGCCATCGTCGGCATCGGGATCGGCGGCTCGAAGGACACGTGCATGCGCCTCGGCAAGGAGGCGGCGTGCCTGCGCACGGTGGGCAGCCGCAATCCCGACGCGCAGATCGCGGCGCTGGAGGACGAGCTCACCGCGCTCGGCAACTACATCGGCATCGGCGCGATGGGCTTCGCGGGGACCTCCATGGTGGTCGCCACCCACGTCGAAGTCGCGTACTGCCACACGGGCGGCCTGCCGGTCGGCATCCACCAATTCTGCCTCTCCTCGCGCCGGGCGACCGCGCGCATCCATCCCGACGGCCGTGTGGAGTTCCGGACGGACCCGGGCTGGTTCACGGACTACTACCGCCGCGAAGGCCTCGAGTGAGGCTCGACGACGTCGCGATGGACGAGGTGCGGCTCACCACGCCGGTGAGCCCGGCCGACCTGACGCGGCTCAAGCTCGGCGACGTCGTGTACCTCGACGGCGTGCTCTACACCGCGCGCGAGGGCGTCTATCGCAAGGTCGTCGACGAGGGCGCCGGGCTGCCGGACGGCGGCGCCGCGCTCACGAACGTGAACTTCCACTGCTCGCCCGCCGCGAGCGTGAAGCCGGACGGCGGCTACGCGGTGGAGGCGGTCACCGCCACCGCGAGCTTCCGCTTCGGCAAGTCGTTCACGCGCTGGTTCGAGCGGTCGGGCGCGAAGGTCGTCGTCGGCAAGGGCGGCCTCACCGCGACGGCCTACCGCGAGTACTTCGTTCCGCACGGCGCGGTCTATCTCACCACCGTGGGCTACGGGCTCGGCGCCACGTACGGGCGCGCGATCAAGCGCGTGGTCGACGTGCACTGGCTGCGCGAGCTCGGCATCGCGCAGGCCATGTGGGTCCTCGAGGTCGAGCGACTCGGGCCGTTCCTCGTGGAAGGCGACAGCGCCGGCCACTCGCTGTTCGAGCTCGCCAACCGCGAGATCGACCTGCGCCTCGACGAGGTCTACGCGGGGCTGCCGAAGTACGCGATGGCGCGGTTCGGGGAGACCGTCTCGCGCAAGGACGAGGTGGTGTAGCCGGCTGAGCCCCGCGCCGGCGCACACGCCTCGAATCGTGACCCGCCGGTTCGCGACGGTCCGCGCCGAGAGCCTCAACTAGCCGCTCCGAGTTCACAGGGCCGTGACACACGGCGCGGCGGCGCCCGGTAGGCTGCGGGGCATGAATAGGAGGCGTGGGCTCGCCGCCGTCATCCTGATCGTGACGACGATCGTCGCGCTTCCGGCTGCCGTCGCCATCGCGCCGGTGAACGCCCAACTCGTCGCGCCCGGGCGGCCGGCGCCCGAGCTGGCGGCGGGCGCCTGGATCAACAGCGAGCCGCTCACGATGCGGACGCTGCGCGGGCGCGTGGTGCTCGTCGACGTCTGGACGAACGGGGTCCGCGCGTGGCCGACCGCGGTCCTGATCGATCGCACGGGCGTCGTGCGCTTTCGCCACATCGGCGAGGGCGCGTACGAGGAGACGGAGGCGGTGATCCGTCGCCTGCTCGGCGAGGCCGGCTGATATCCTGAGGACCCAGGGGAGGGCGGGATGCTGATTCGTCGCGCGCCGATGTTCCGGTCGTCCGAGATCACCGACGAGAAGCTCTATCTCGACCGCCGCCGCTTCCTCGCGGGCGGCGCCGCGCTCGCCGTCGGGGCCGCGTTCGGCACGGACGCGGAGGCGGCGCCCAAGGTGACGCCCGGCGCGCCGCTCAAGGCCGCGCGCAACGACAAGCTCAGCGTCAACGAGCCCCACACGAAGTTCGAGGACGCGGCCACCTACAACAACTTCTACGAGTTCGGCCTCGACAAGGACGACCCCGTGAAGCACGCGCACACGCTGAAGACGCGGCCCTGGACCGTGAAGGTCGAGGGCCTCGTCCACAAGCCGAAGACGTACGACATCGAGGAGCTGCTGCGCTTCCCCCTGGAAGAGCGCGTGTACTCGCTGCGCTGCGTGGAAGCGTGGTCGATGATCATCCCGTGGATCGGCTTCCCCCTCTCGGCGCTCCTCAAGCAGGTGGAGCCGACGGGCGCCGCGAAGTTCGTGGAGTTCGTCACGCTGCACGACCCGCAGCAGATGCCCGGACAGAAGCCGAGCATCTTCGGCGCCGCGCTCGCGTGGCCGTACGTGGAGGGCCTGCGGCTCGACGAGGCCATGCACCCGCTCACGCTGATGACCGTCGGCATGTACGGGTCGGTGCTGCCGAACCAGAACGGCGCGCCGTTCCGGCTCGTGGTGCCGTGGAAGTACGGGTTCAAGAGCGGCAAGTCGCTCGTGCGCATCCGGCTCACGTCCGAGCAGCCGAAGACCTCGTGGGAGAGGGCCGCGCCCTCGGAGTACGGCTTCTACTCCAACGTGAACCCGGACAAGAGCCACCCGCGCTGGAGCCAGGCCACCGAGCGCCGCATCGGCGAGTTCCGGCGGCGCAAGACGCTCATGTTCAACGGCTACGCCGACCAGGTGGGCTCGCTCTACACGGGGCTCGACCTCCAGAAGTTCTACTGAGCCGCCGCGCGCGCGTCGTCCTCAAGACGGCGATCTGGCTCGTCTGCCTCGGGCCCATCGTCTACCTCGTCGCCCGCTTCGCGACCGGCTCCCTCGGCACCAACCCGATCGACGAGGCGACCGACCTGCTCGGCGACTGGACGCTCAGCCTCCTGCTCGCGAGCCTGGCCCTGACGCCGCTCCGCATCGTGACCGGCCAGGCGTGGCCCGTCGCGTTCCGCCGGCTCCTCGGCCTCTTCGCGTTCGCGTTCGCCGTGCTGCACTTCTCCGTGTGGGTGGTGCTCGACTTCTTCTTCGAGTGGGAGCTGATGCTCGACGACATCGTCGAGCGCCCGTACGTGACCGTGGGGATGAGTGCGCTGCTGCTGCTGGTGCCGCTGGCGGCCACGTCGACGGCGGGGATGATCAAGCGGCTCGGCGCCGGGAACTGGCGGCGCCTGCACCGGCTCGTCTACGTGGCGGCCGCCCTCGGCGTGCTCCACTACTTCTGGCTGGCGAAGGTCGGCGTGCGCACGCCGTGGATCTACGCGGCGGTCCTCGCCGTCGTCCTCGGCATCAGGCTCGGGGACGCCGCGCACCGGCGATGGAAGCGGGCGGGTGCCCGGAGATGAACATGCTAGGCTCTACGACGATGCGCATCCGGTTCGCGGCTCTCGCTCTCGGCGCGCTGCTCCTCGCGGGCTGCGCCACGACGCCGAGCGGCCCCACGAGCGTCCCCCGGCCCCGGCGCGAGGTCCTTCCCAACGGGCTCGTGCTGATCACGCGGGAGCACCGCGCCGCGGACGTCGTGGCGCTGCAGCTCTGGGTGCGCGTGGGCGGCCGCGACGAGAGCCCGAGCGAGCTCGGCCTCTCGCACTACCTCGAGCACATGCTCTTCAAGGGCACGCCGACGCGCCCGCCCGGCTCGATCGACGTGCTGATCGAGGGCGAGGGCGGCACCAGCAACGCGTTCACGTCGTACGACTACACGCACTACGACGTCGTCGTCCCGTCGCGCGGGCTGCGCACCGCGGTCGACCTGCTCGCCGACATGGGCGTGAACGCCAGCTTCCCGCCCGCGGAGATCGAGGGCGAGAAGGCCGTCGTCTTCGAGGAGATGCGCCTCGTGCAGGACGACCCCGACAAGTTCGCGGCCCGCCGGCTCGGCGAGCTCGCGTACTCGCCGCATCCGTACGGCCGGCCGATCCTCGGCACGCCGGAAGGCATCCAGGCGCTCACGCGGGAGCCGCTGCAGCGCTACTACAAGAAGTTCTACGTCCCGCGGAACATGGCGCTCGTGGTCGTCGGCGCCGTGTCGCACGCGGACGTGCGCGCCGCCGTGGATGCGACGTTCGGCACGCTCCCGGGCGGCGAGGTCACGCGGGCCATCCCGCCGCCGCCGCCCGCGCTGACCGGCGGCCGCCGGGTCGACGTCCCGCGGCCCGAGCAGCAGGCCACGCTCGCGATGGGCTGGCGCGCCGCCTCCGCCAACGAGGCCGACACGTACGCCGTCGACCTGCTCACGTACATCCTGGGCGACTCGCCGAGCTCGCGCCTGAACCAGGCCGTGCGCGAGCGTGACCGGCTCGTGTTCTCGATCGAGTCGAACTACGTGCCGTCGCAGCTGGGCGGGCTCGTCAGCGTGAGCGCGCGCATGGACCCGGGCAACCTCGAGCGCGCCGAGGCCGCGATCCGCGAGGTGATCCGCCGCGTGCGCGACCAGGGCGTGACCGAGGCCGAGCGGGAGCGCGCGCTCATCACCGCGGAGTCGCACTACGCGTTCGACATCGAGACCGCCGAAGGCCTCGCCCGCGTGCTGGGACAGGGCGAGACGACGACCTCGCTCGAGGCCGAGCTGCGCTATCTCGACCGGCTCCGCGGGGTCACCACGGCCGAGATCCAGGCGATGGCGCGCAAGTACCTCGGCGACGACTACGCGCGCGTGCGTTTCGTGCCGGGCCCGGCGCCCGCGGGCGAGCGCCGATGATCCGCGCGGGCACGCTGGCACTCGCCGCCGCCCTGCTCCTGCTCGCGGCCGCGCCCGCGCCGGCGCAGGCCCCGCGCATCGAGCGCCTCGACAACGGCATGACCGTGATCGTACGCGAGAACCCGCTGGCGCCCGTCGTGGCGCTCAGCCTGCTCGTGCGGGTCGGGACCACGTGGGAGCGCCCGGAGCAGGCGGGGATCTCCAACTTCATGCACGCCCTCATGGTGAAGGGGACGACGAAGCGCAGCGGCGCGCAGCTCGCGGAGGAGATCGCGGCGATGGGCGGCAAGATCAGCGCCGCCGGCGACAGCGACTTCTCCGAGATCAAGTCGTCCGCGCTCGCGCGGTTCTGGCGGCCGCTGCTCGGCCTCACCGCGGAGCTGGCGACCTCGCCGCAGCTCGCAGCCGGGGAAGTCGCGGGCGAGCGGGACTGGCTCCTGAGCCGCATCCAGCGCCGGCGCGACAACCCCCGCGCGCGCGCGTTCGACGAGCTCTACGCCGCCCTCTACGGCGCGCACCCGTACGCGCTGCCGTCGCTGGGCACCGCGGCGGCGCTGCCGCGCATCGACCACGCGGCGCTCGTGCAGCACTACCGCACGTACTACCGGCCGGAGCGGATGATCCTCAGCGTCAGCGGCCAGGTGCCCGGCGACGAGGTGCTCGCCGAGGCGCGCAAGCTCTTCGGGGGCCTGCCGCGCGGCGGTGGCGCCGCCGATCCGACGCCGCCCACGCCGCCGCCGTCCGCGCGGCGGCTCGTGATCGAGCAGCCGGCGCAGCAGACGCAGATCGTGGCGGGCTCGCTCGCGCCGTCGCTCGATCACCCGGACCACGCCGCGGTGAAAGTGCTGAGCACCGTGCTCGGTGGCGGGATGGCGGGGCGCCTCTTCGCCGAGCTGCGCGACCGCCGCGGGCTCGCGTACGCGGCCACGTCGTTCTACGAGCCGGTGCCCGGCCCGGGCGCGCTCGTGCTCTACCTGGGCACCGCGCCGGAGAACGCCGCGAAGGCGGAGGACGGCTTGCGGCAGGAGATCCAGCGCATCCGCACCGAGCGCGTGAGCGACAGCGAGCTCGCGCGCGCGAAGAACTACCTGCTCGGCCGCTACGAGATGGACCGCGCCACCAACGAGCGTCAGGCGTGGTACCTCGGCTTCTACACCCTGGCGGGCGTGGGCGCCGACCATCCCGCGCGCTACCGTCGCGCGGTCGAAGCGGTCACCGGCGTGGACGTGCTGCGTGCCGCGCAGACCTACCTCGCGACGATCACCACCGTCGTCCTCGAGCCCCCGAAGCCGCGCTGATCCGCTGAATAGCCTCCGCGGCCCCGGCGTCGGACACGCAGATAGGGACGCCACGGAGGAGCAGATGGTGACCAGAAAGACCCTTGGAGCGATCGCCGGGCTCGCGCTCATCGGTGCGCTCATGACCGGCTGCGCGACCATGACGGGCGCCGCCGTCGGCGCGGGCGCAGGCGCCGCGGTGGGTGCCGGCTCGGGCTACGGTGCGGGGAAGGGCGCGCTGATCGGCACCGGCGTCGGGGCCGCGGCGGGGACGATCTACGACGCGGTCAAGAAGTGAGCGGGGCGGGGTCCCGCGGCGCGGGGCCCCGGCTCAGAGCTGCTCGTCGCCGCGGCGGGCGCGCGCTTCTTCGGCGGCGCGGATCTCGTCAGCAAACATGCCGACGTGGAGCGGGCAGGGCGGCTTGTTCTCCTCCACGTACTGGCAATCGGTCTGGTTGCACTGGACGTAGTAGCCCTGCTGGCGGCCGAAGCCGCCCGGGCGCTTGAGACGGATGGACACCATCTCCGACACGACGTTGCACCAGTATTCTTTGCTCCGGCCTCGCGCCATCGATCACACCATACGCTAAGCACCTCCCCATCGACAAACGTCGTGACCGGCTAAATTCCCCACAACCTCCGGTCGATATTGGCTATAGTGTGGCCCACAGCCCCGTCATCCGGGGACACATGCGGTCACGAGGAGGGTTGGCCTTGCCCCGTTCGTTGATGCCGGTGGTGGTCCTCGTGTTCGGGTTCAGTCTCGTGGGTTGCGCGAGCACGACGGGGTCCCTCCAGTCGGCGCTCGACGACAGCGCCGCGCCCTCGCCGGTCGCCGTGTCCGACCCCGTCGTCGTGTCCGACCCCGTCGTCGTGTCCGAGCTCGTCGCCGAGCCGGAGGGCACGGAAGTCGTCCTCGTCGCCGACGACTATCGCCTCAGCACCGAGACGCCGGACGTCACGGCGCTGCTCGTGGCGCAGGCGACCGCCGTGGCGGACGCCTCGCAGAGTGACGCGTTCGAGGAAGAGTACGACCCGTGGGAGCCGTTCAACGAGCGGATGTTCGAGTTCAACCGCCGGCTCGATCGCTACATCCTCAAGCCGGTCGCCACGGGCTACAACTACGTCGTCCCCGATCGCGTCCAGGTGATGGTCGCCAACGCGTTCGACAACATCTCGTTCGTGCCGCGCATGATGAACAGCCTGTTCCAGGGCAAGTGGGACGGCGCCGTGCGCGAGTTCAGCCGCTTCCTCTTCAACAGCACGGTGGGCGTCGGCGGCCTCTTCGACGTCGCGAAGATCGAGGGCATCGAGAAGAGCCGCGAGGACTTCGGGCAGACGCTCGGCTTCTATGGCGCGCAGGCGGGCCCGTACCTGATCCTGCCGTTCATGGAGCCGCTCACGGTGCGTGACGGCATCGGCAAGGGCGTGGACGGCTTCATGGACCCGCTGTCGTACTTCGTCGCCTTCTGGCCGGCGCGTTTCGCGATGAAGGTGGAGGAGATCGTCAACGACCGCTCGCTCAACCTCGAGCTGTTCCAGGGCTTCGAGGAGAGCGTGGTCGACATGTACAGCGCCGTCCGGCACGCCTACCTGAAGCGCCGGGAGAAGATGATCAAGGAGTAGTCGCTGCGCCGGTCAGCCATTCTCGGCGGCCTTCTCCTCGTCGGAGCGCTCGCCGCCGCGCTCATCGTGCTTCGTCATCCCGGGGCCGGCGCTTCGCCGGCCGCCGATCGTGACGTCCAGGCCGGGAAGGTGCTCTACGACCGCCAGTGCGCGTCGTGTCACGGCCCCGGCGGCAAGGGCGATGGCCCTTCCGCAGGCGGCCTCGCCACCAGGCCCGCCGACCTGAGCGACGGCCGCCTCATGAACCCGCTGCCCGACGAGTGGCTCGTGAGCATCATCCGCGGCGGTGGTCCCGCCGAAGGCCTCGCACCCACGATGCCGCCGTTCGAGAAGTTCCTGAACCCCGACCAGACGCGCCACGTCGTGGCCTACGTCCGCACCCTCGCGCAGCCGGCGTATCGCGGCGACGCGAAGCCGCTCGTGCACGTCGAGCCCGCGCCGCGGCAGCCGATCTTCTTCAGCCACGTGATCCACGCGGGCTCCTTCGGCATCGCCTGCCAGCACTGCCACGCGGACGCGCGGCGCTCGGACTACGCCGGCATTCCGTCGACCGAGCGCTGCCTCGGCTGCCACAAGATCATCGGCGCGCAGGACAATCCCGAGATCATGAAGATCCACGAGTACGCGCAGCGCGGCGAGCCCATTCCGTGGGTGCGCGTGTTCAAGGTGCCGGAGTTCACGTACTTCCCGCACAAGCCGCACGTGCGCGCGGGCGTGGAGTGCCAGACGTGCCACGGGCCCGTCGAGCGCATGCGCGTGGTGGGCGCGCAGACGGGGACGAGCCTCGGCAACGACCTCCTCAACCTGGTCGGGATCCGCACGGCGCCGCCCCCGCTGTCGATGGGCTGGTGCATCGACTGCCACCGCGCGGAGAACGCGAAGGGCGCGCGGGCGCCCTTGGACTGTGTCACGTGCCATCACTGAACATGGGGGGGCCGCGCAACTGGAGGACCCCTCCAAGCCCCCCCGGCGCTTTCGCGTGAAAGCGGCCCGCAGTGGGCCGCGGCACGAAGTGCTGCGCGCCGGGATCCTCACGGCCGCGGCGGATCTGTTCCGGCAGCGCGGGTATCGCGCGGCCACGCTCGACGAGATCGCGCGCAAGGTCGGCGTGTCCAAGCCCACGCTCTACGGCTACTTCCGCTCGAAGGAAGAGCTGCTCGCGGCCATCTTCCACCGGACCATGTCGCTCTTCGAGCGGGACCTCGAGGCGATCCGCGCCAGCGCCGACGATCCGCCCGCGCGGCTGCGGCGCGTGATCCGCTTCCACGTCGGCGCCGTCATCGCCGAGCGCTCGTTCCTCGCGGTCTTCTTCGGCGAGGAGGCGAATCTGCCTCCACGGCTCGGGCGCGCGATCCGCCGCCGCAAGGCCCGCTACGACCGCACGGTGCGCGCGATCGTCGAGGCGGGCGTGCGCGACGGCTCCATCCGCGCGGACAACCCGCGGCTGCTGGTCTTCGCGCTGCTCGGCATGGCGAACTGGGTCTACCAGTGGTACGACCCCGCGGGCGCGTGGGACGCCGACACGATCGCCGCGTCGTTCATCGCGCTGCTGGAGCCGGGCTACGTGACGACGCCGCGCTCGCGCGAGCGTGCCGTGACCGAGACCCTGACCCGGATCGAGCGGGAGCTGGCGCGGCTGCGGCCGCTCGTCGGCGCCAACGTCGCGAACGGCGCGGTCCGCCGCCGCGCGCGGCGGGTGAGCGGCCGCGCGCTCAGGCCTTGAAGTACTTCGCCGCCGGGTGGTGGAACACGAGCGCGGAGACCGAGGCTTCGGGATCCATCATGAAGCCCTCGGTCAGGTGGATCCCCACGCGCTCCGGCTGGAGCAGGCGCCACAGCGTCGCCTGATCGGCGAGCTCCGGACACGCCGGATACCCGAACGACACGCGCAGCCCGCGATAGCGCGCCTTCAGCTTGTCCTCGACGGTGAGCTCGGGCGGATCGGGGAAGCCCCACTGGGTGCGCAGCCGCGCATGCAGCATCTCGGCGAAGGCTTCCGCGCACTCGATGGCCAGCGCCTGCAGCGCGTGCGAGCGCAGGTAGTCCCCGCGCTCCTTCCATGCCTGCGCGCGCTCCCGCACGCCCGCGCCGCACGTGACCGCGAACAGCGCGATCCAGTCGTCCGTGTCGTCGCGCACGTAGTCCGCGAGGTTGAGCCGCTCGCCGTCGGCCTGGCGCGGGAAGTCGAAGCGCCCGAGCTCCTCGCCGGCCGGGCTCAGCACGCGCAGGCTGTCACCCGCCGCGCGCGCGCGGAACCACTGGTAGAGCCCGTCCGCGCGCAGCAGCCCCGAGCTCACGGCCTGCTGCTCGAGGTCGTCGATGACGGCGTGGAGCTCCCGCGCCTTCGGATCGCCCTCCTCGAGCAGCTTCGTGACGACCCCGCGCAGGCCGAGGTGCTTGCCGTAGAGCATCTGCAGGTTCAGGAACGGATAGATGTGGGTGAGCGGCACCCCGCGCAGCACGTGCGGCTCGAGGTCCGGGGGCCGGGGCGGCGCGACTTTCGGCACACCGGAGGCGCGCGACGTCGGCGCCGGGGCCGCCGGCGCGACGGCGGCGTCCGCGCCGGCGGCCAGCGCGGCCTGGTCGCGGCGGATGCGCTCGAGCAGCCCGTCGCGCGTGAGCGGCGAGAAGAGCTGGTTGGCCAGATCGAGCCCGTCCATCGCGTCCTTGGCGTAGAGCGTGGCGCCGCCGTACTCCGGCGCGATCCGCGTGGCGGTGAACTTGCGCGTGAGCGCGGCGCCGCCGACGAAGAGCGGGATGTCGATGCCCGCGGCCTTGAGGTCCTGCGCGGTCACCACCATCTGCTGCGCGGACTTCACGAGGAGTCCCGAGAGCCCGAACGCGTCCGGCTTGTGCGTCTGGTACGCGGCGATCAGGTCTTCCGGCGGCACCTTGATGCCGAGATTGATGATCCGGTAGCCGTTGTTGCCGAGGATGATCTCGACCAGGTTCTTGCCGATGTCGTGCACGTCGCCCTTCACGGTGGCGAGGACGATCGTGCCGCGCGTGGCCGACTCGGCCTTCTCCATGAACGGCTCGAGGTGGGCGACCGCGGTCTTCATCGCCTCGGCGGACTGGAGCACCTCCGCCACGATGAGCTGGTTGTCGTTGAAGAGCCGGCCGACCTCGTCCATGCCCGCCATGAGCGGGCCGTTGATGATCGCGAGCGGCGCCGCGTCCTTCAGCTTCAGGTCGAGATCCGCCACGAGGCCGTCGCGCGAGCCCTCGACGATGTAGCGCGCCAGCCGCTCGTCGAGCGAGAGCGTGCTCGCGGCCGGCGGCGGCTTCTTGCGGTCGCGGAAGTGCGCGGCGAACGCCGCCACCGGATCCGCGCCGCGCACGTAGATGAGGTCGTCGGCGAGCCGCTTCTCCTCGTCCGGGATCGACGGGTAGCGCTCGAGCCGCTCGGTGTTGACGATCGCGTAGTCGAGGCCCGCCTTGGTGCAGTGGTACAGGAAGACGGAGTTCAGCACCTCGCGGCCGGCGGGCGGCAGCCCGAACGAGACGTTCGAGATGCCGAGGATCGTCCGGCACTCGGGGAACCGCGCCTTGATGAGGCGGATGCCCTCGATGGTCTCGACGGCGGAGCCGACGTAGTTCGCGTCGCCCGTGCCGACCGGGAAGACGAGCGCGTCGAAGATGAGATCGCGCGCGGGCACGCCGTACTTCTGCGTGAGCAGCGCGTAGGAGCGCTCCGCGATCTCCAGCTTGCGCTGCCGCGTCACCGCCATGCCCTGCTGCTTGTGCTCGTCGATGCAGCCGACGACGACGGCGGCGCCGTACGTGCGGAGCAGCGGCACGACCTTCTCGAAGCGCTCCTCGCCGTCCTCCAGGTTGATCGAGTTCACGATCGCCTTGCCCTGGCAGTGGCGGAGCGCGAGCTCGAGGACGGCGGCGTCGGTGGAGTCGATCATGAAGGGGACCTTGACCTTGCGGGCCACGATCGCCATGAACCTCTCCATGTCGGCGGCTTCGTCGCGGTCCGGGTTCGCGAGGCAGACGTCGAGCACGTGCGCGCTGCTCTTCACCTGCGCGCGCCCGACTTCCGCGGCCTCCTCGAACTGCTCCTCGACGATGAGCGTCTTGAACTTGCGGGAGCCGATCACGTTGGTGCGCTCGCCCACGAAGATCGGCCGGTTGTCGTCGGTGGGGTAGAGGACCTCGACGCCGCTGACCGCGAGCGGCTCCTGCCGGGCGGGCACGCGCGGCGCGCGGCCGCGCACGAGCTCGGCGATCGCCGTGATGTGCGCGGGCGTCGTGCCGCAGCAGCCGCCGATCAGGTTCACCCAGCCTTCGTCCACGAAGCGCTTCATCTTGAACGCGAGGCTCGGCGGCGTCTCGCCGTACTGGCCGCGCTCGTCGGGCAGCCCGGCGTTCGGGTAGACGCTCACGAACCGCGTGGACATGGCGGCGAGCGAGCGCAGGTGATCGGTCATGAACTCCGGGCCGGTCGCGCAGTTGAGGCCGATCGAGAAGAGGTCGAGGTGCTCGAGCGCCACGTAGAGCGCTTCGACGCCCTGGCCCGCGAGCATCGTGCCCGTCGGCTCCACGGTGCCGCTGGCCATCAGCGGCAGCTCCCGCCCGGCCGCCCGCATCGCCTGCTTCACGCCGATCGCGGCGGCTTTGAGGTTCAGCGTGTCCTGCTGCGTCTCGAGCAGCAGCGCGTCCGCGCCGCCGGCGATCAGCCCGGCCGCCTGCACGTCGTACGCGTCGATGACCTCCTGGAAGGTCACGTTGCGCGTCACGGAGATCGAGCGGGTGGACGGGCCCATGGCGCCGACGACGAAGCGGCCGTCGCGGTCGGCGGTTTCTCGCGCGATCAGAGCGGCGGCGCGGGAGAGCTCGTACGCGCGGTCCGCCAGGCCGTACTCGCCGAGGACGTACGGCGCGCAGCCGAACGTGTTGGTGCAGGCGAGGTCGGCGCCGGCCTCGAAGTACGCCGCGTGGATGGCGCGGACGACGTCCGGGCGCGTGAGGGTGAGGTGCTCGTTGCATCCCTCGAGGTCGGGGCCGCCGAAATCCGCCGCGGAGAGGTGCGCGGCCTGGATCATGGTGCCCATCGCGCCGTCGAGGACGAGGATCCGTTCGGTGAGCGCGCGGCGGAGATCCCGCATCGCGATCCATAGTATCAGCGTCGTGCTACGCTCTCCGCCATGACTTCGCCCGCCCGCTCGCTCGACGGCATCCGCGTGATCGATCTGTCTCGCGTCATCGCGGGCCCCTGGTGCGGCGCGCTGCTCGCCGACATGGGCGCCGACGTGATCAAGGTCGAAGGCGTCGCCGACGCCGACGAGTCACGGACGTGGCCGCCCCACAAGGACGGCGAGTCCGCGGCCTACCTGCTCTTCAACCGCAACAAGCGCGGGATGACGCTCGACCTGAAGAGCCCCGAGGGCGTCGAGATCGTGAAGAAGCTCGTCGCGGGCGCGGACGTGCTCATCGAGAACTTCCGGACCGGCACCATGGAGTCGTTCGGCCTCGGCTACGACGTGCTGGCGGCGGTCAACCCGCGGCTCGTCTACTGCTCGGTGTCGGCCTTCGGGCGCACCGGCCCGCGCAAGGACAGCGCCGGCTACGAAGCGCTCATGCAGGCCTTCAGCGGGATCATGTCGATCACGGGCGAGCCGGGCGGACCGCCGGTCCGCGCGGGCGTGTCGTTCCTCGACCTCTCGACGGGCGTCATCACCGCGTTCGGCGTGGTGAACGCGCTGCTGCACCGCGAGCGCACCGGCCTCGGCCAGCGCGTCGACGGCTCGCTGCTGGAGACCGCGGTCAGCATGCTGGCCTTCCACGCGGAGGGCTACGTCCTCACGGGCGCGATGCCGCGCGCGCTCGGCTCCGGCCACCCCTCGCTGTCGCCGTACCGGAACTTCCGCTGCGTGGACGGGCAGTGGGTCTTCATCGCCGCCGCCAACGACCGGTTCTGGGGACGGCTCGCGCCGGCGCTCGGCCTCGGCGAGCTCGCGAGCGATCCGCGCTTCTCGAAGAACGTCGACCGCGTGAAGCACCGTGACGAGCTGGAGGCGATCCTCGAGAAGACGATCGGCGCCCAGGAGCGCGCGGCGGTCCTGAAGGCGTGCGAGGACGCGGGCGTGCCCGCGACCCCGGTGAACACGGTGGACCAGGTCATGAACGACCCGCAGACCGCGGCGCGCGGCATGGTCGACCGTGTGACGCACCCGGTGCTGGGCGAGATCCCGGTCGTGAGCACGCCGGTGAAGTTCTCGCGGATGACCGTCGGCGTCCGCACGCCCGCGCCCACCCGCGGGCAGCACACCGACGAGGTGCTCGGCTCGATCGGTTACACGCCGGCCGTCATCGCCGAGCTGCGCTCCCGCAACGTCGTCGCGTAGCACGGCCTTTCGCCGCCGCCGGACGGCGGGCGGGCCGACCGCTCGCGATGCTGGCGTCACGGGCGGCGACTGCGCTACAGTGGGCCCGATGAGCCGTACCCTGATCGCCGCCCTGTCCCTCGTGCTCGCGACCGCGGCTCCGGCCCCCGCGCAGCTCTACACGTGGACCGACCACAACGGCGTCGTGCACTACACCGCCGATCCCTCCGCGATCCCCCAGCAGTTCCAGCCCGGCGAGAACCGGCCGACCCCGACGCCGGCCGTCCCCGTGCCGGTCGCCGCCGATCCGTGGTCCAACTGGGGCAAGCCCGTGGTGGCGGCGCCGACGGCGGGCGCGGTGGTGGAGTTCTCGCCCGGGGATCCGATCGTCGTCAACGCGCGCCTCAACGGCGTGCCGGTGGCGTTGCTCCTCGACACCGGCGCCGATCGCACGCTGGTGTCGCCGTCCGCGGTGGCGCGTGCGGGCTACGGCGGGCTGATCGTGCCGGGCGGCGCGGGCATCCGCATCGTCGGCGTGACGGGCACGGCGATGGCCGCGCAGGTCACGGTGCCGGTGCTCGACGTGGCAGGGGCCCAGATCGGCCCGCTCGCGCTGATCGTCCACGACGCCGGCCTCGGCGCCCTCGACGGCTTGCTCGGCCGCGACGTCCTCGACGCGTTCACGGTGACGATCGACTCGGCCGCCGGTCGCGCCACGCTCACGCCCCGCTAGTCCCCGGTCCGACCTTAGGGGGAACGTTGACCCCCACCTCTTGAGTTTCTGTCCAGCGTGGGCAATCGCGTTCCCAGACGGCGAGCCGGCGGCCGGCACGGGTGTTCGAACAGGCGTTGGACCCGCGTCAGGCGCGCTCGGCACCCTTGTTGCTTCTCCTGCTGACCGCTCGCCGGCCGCTCACTGCCGGCTCGACATACTTGCCGCACGACGTTGGAGGGCCCATGCGAGAGCGCGAAACGCCCCTGTGGGCGTTGATTCTCGCCGGCGGAGACGGCACGCGGCTGCGCCCGCTCACGAGTCAGATCGCCGGGGACGCGCGTCCCAAGCAGTTCTGCGCGGTCCTGGACGGCGAGACCCTGTTGGACCGGACCCGGCGCCGCGCCGACCGGCTCGTCCGCTTCGATCGCCAGGCGATCGTGGTGACGCGCGCGCACGAGCCGTTCTACGCGCCGCTCGTCCGCGAGCTGGCGCCGGCGCGGCTCGTCGTCCAGCCGGACAATCGCGGCACGGCGCCCGGCATCATCTATCCGCTGCTGCGCGTGCTCGAGCTCGCGGGTGACGCGCCGGTGATCGTGATGCCGTCCGACCACTACGTGTCCGACGACGCGGCGTTCATGGCGTACGCCGCGCGGGCGGTCGACGCGGTGCGCGCGCGCCGCTCGCTCGTCACGCTGCTGGGCGTCGAGCCCTCGCGTCCGGAGACGGAGTACGGCTGGATCGCACCGGCGGAGATGCCGCTGCCGATCGACGGCGAGCCCGTCTTCGCCATCCGCCGCTTCATCGAGAAGCCGGACGCGCCCACCGCCGCGCACCTCCATCACCGCGGCTGTCTCTGGAACAGCTTCGTGATGGTCGGCTGGGCGAGCGCCTTCCTCGACCTCGTGGCGGCGACCCAGCCCGCGCTCGTGGCCGCCTTCGCGTCGCTCCGCCGCGTGCTCGGCACGCCGGTCGAAGAGGCGGTCGCCGCGCGTGTCTACGCGGCGCTGCCGGTCACCGGCTTCTCGGAGGGCGTCCTGGCGCCGGGCGCGCGGCGGCTCGGCGTCGTCCGCGTGAAGGGCGTCGAATGGAGCGACTGGGGCCACCCGCGCCGCGTGCTGGCCTCGCTCGGGCGCGCGGGCCTCCGGCCGGCCTGGCTCGACCGGGTCCGGCTGGCGGAGGCCGGCTGATGGCGGTTGCGCCGGCCCCCGCGCCGCGGACCATCATGGTCATCGAGGACGACGCGGACACCCGCGTCGCGCTCGGGGAATACCTGAAGACCGTCTTCCCGGACGCCCGCATCGTCATGTCCGAATCCGGCGAGGCCGGCCTCGAGCTCGCCCTCCGGACCCGCCCCCGCGTGATCGTCCTCGACCTGCGCCTGCGCGGCATCCACGGCTTCGAGTTCGCGACCCGCCTGCGTGACCAGGCGGGGCCCGACGCGATTCCGATCGTCGCGTTGACCGGCGACATGAGCCCGGATACCTTAATGAAGGCCGAAGCCGCCGGGTTCAAGGCCTTCCTGCGCAAGCCCGCGGACATGGACCGGCTCGAGATGGTCTTGCGCCCGCTGCTGCAAGGCAATTGACCATCATCCATCCTCCCCGGGAGGTCGTGTGGACTCACTGCAGGACCGCGTCGCCGTCGTCACGGGCGGCGGCAGCGGGATCGGGCGCGCGCTCGTGGACGTCTTCGCGCGCGAGGGCGCCCGTGTGGTCGTCGCCGACGTGGACGGCGCCGCCGCCGATGCGGCCGCCGCGGCCGTCCGCGCGCGGGGCGGCACCGCCCTCGCCGTAGCCACCGACGTCACCGATCTCGCACAGGTCCAGGCGCTCGCGGACCGCGCGTTCGGCGAGCTCGGCGCGGTCGACGTCCTCTGCAACAACGCCGGCGTCGCGCTCTGGGGCGGCCTGGAGCAGGCGACGCACCGTGACTGGCAGTGGGTGCTCGGCGTCAACCTCTGGGGCGTCATCCACGGCATCGAGGCGTTCCTGCCCCGGATGATCGCGAGCGGCCGCCGCGGGCACGTGGTCAACACCGCCTCCATGGCCGGCCTCGTCGCCACGCGCGGGCTCGGCGTCTACAACACGTCCAAGTACGCGGTGGTCGGGCTCTCGGAGACGCTCGTGAAGGACCTCGCGCCGTACGGCATCGGCGTCTCCGTGCTCTGCCCGCTCGGCGTCGCCACGGCCATCCGGAGTTCCGACCGCAACCGTCCCGCGCACCTCCGCAACGACGACGCCGAGCGCGCGGCGCCGGTGGCGCTCGACGGCAGCACCCTGCCGGCGGAAGCGGTGGCGGAGATGGTGCTCTCCGCGATCTACGACAACCGCCTGTACGTCATCACCCATCCCGAGAGCCTCGAGCCGATCCGCAAGCGGTTCCAGCGGATCGAGCGCGCGGTGCTCGAGCGGAAGCCGTAGCGCGTTGACGAGCGGACGTGGGGGCTGGATCGGCAGCGCGGAGGCGCTCGCGAGCCTCGTGCGCGAGCTCGCGGCGGTCCCCGAGCTGGCCGTCGACACCGAAGGCGACAGCCTGCATCATTACCCCGCCCGGCTGTCGCTGGTGCAGCTCGCCGGCCCGGCGGGCGACGCCTGGCTCGTCGACCCGCTGGCCATCGAGGATCTGCGCCCGCTCGGCGCGATCTTCGGCGACCCGCGCACGATCGCGGTCTTCCACGCGGGCGACAACGACCTCGTCGATCTCAAGCGCCGCTACGGGCTGACGTTCGCGCGGGTCTTCGACACCTCTGTCGCCGCGCGGTTCCTCGGCGCGCCGGCGCTCGGGCTCGACGTGCTGCTCACGACGTACCTCGCCGTCGACCTCCCGCCGTCGCGGCAGAAGGACGACTGGTCGGAGCGCCCGCTGTCGGAGTCACAGCTCCGCTACGCGGCCGCGGACGTCGAGCACCTGCTGCCCCTGAAGGCGCGCCTGGTGGAGGAGCTCGCGCGCGTCGGGCGCCTCGCGTGGGTGGAGGAGGAGTGCGCCGCGCTCGCCGCGCAGGCGGTGGCCGAGCGCATCGTCGATCCGGACGCGTACGCCTCGATGAAGGGCGCGCGCGATCTCACGCCGCGCGGGCGCGCGGTCCTGCGCGAGCTCCACGAGCTGCGCGAGGGCCTCGCGCGCCGCCTCGACCGGCCGCCCTTCAAGGTCTTCAACGACGACGTGCTCGTGCGCGTCGCCGTCGCGGTGCCCGCGGATCGCGAGGTGCTCGCGCAGATCGCGGGCATGACGCCGCGGGTGGTCGCGCGCTGGGGCGACGACGTGCTCGCCGCGGTCGCGCGCGGGCTCGCGGTGCCGGAGGACGCGCTGCCCGTGCTCGAGCGCCGGCCGCGGCCGACCGTGCCGGGGGCCGTGCGCCGCCGCATCGAGCTGATCCGCGTGTGGCGCGCCGAAGCGGCCGCGCGCTTCGGGCTCGATCCCGGCGTGCTCCTCCCGAACCGCCTCATCGGCATGGTCGCGGAAGCGGGCCCGCGGGATCCCGACGAGCTCGCGCGCGTCGACGGCTTCCGCCGCTGGCGCGTGGAGGCGTTCGGGGCCGAGCTCCTGGCCGCGCTCGCGCGCACGTGAGAGGATGACGAGGATGAAGACGGACCACCTCGTCGACGACGATCCGGGGCTGACGCGCATCCTCAAGGAGACCCGCACCATCGCGGTGCTCGGCGCGAAGTCCGGACGCGGCGAGCCGGCGCACTACGTGCCCGCGTATCTCCAGCAGCGCGGCTACACGATCGTGCCCGTCAACCCGACGCTCGTGGGCGAGACGATCCTCGGCGCCACCGTCGTGGGGAGCCTCGCGGACCTGACGGACCCCGTCGACCTCATCGACGTGTTCCGCCGTCCGGAATATCTGCCGGGCCACGCGCGCGAGATCCTCGCGCTGCCGTGGCGCCCGCGCACGGTCTGGTTTCAGCTCGGGATCCGCCACGACGGCGCGGCGGGCGAGCTGGCACACGCAGGCATCGACGTGGTCCAGGACCGCTGCATGATGCCGGAACATCGGAGACTGCTCTAACGATGGCAGGCGAGTACGCGTTCACGATGAAGGACCTGCGCAAGGTCGTCCCGCCGAAGCGGGAGATCCTGCGCGGCATCTATCTGTCGTTCTATCACGGCGCCAAGATCGGGGTGCTCGGCGCCAACGGCGCGGGCAAGTCGACGCTGCTGCGCATCATGGCCGGCGTCGACGACGACTTCCTCGGCGAGGCGCGCCCGGCCGAGGGGCTCCGCATCGGCTACCTGCCGCAGGAGCCGCAGCTCGATCCCAAGAAGGACGTGCGCGGCAACGTGGAGGACGGCGTGGCGCAGACGCGCGCGCTGCTCGCGCGGTTCGAAGAGGTCAGCATGAAGCTGGGCGAGGACCTCAAGCCCGCGCAGATGGAGAAGCTCCTCGAGGAGCAGGCGCAGCTGCAGGACAAGATCGACGCGGTGAACGCCTGGGACCTCGACCGCACGGTCGAGCTGGCCATGGACGCGCTGCGCGTGCCGCCCGGCGACGCCGACGTCACGAAGATCTCCGGCGGTGAGCGGCGCCGCGTGGCGCTCGCGCGCCTGCTGCTCTCGAAGCCCGACATGCTGCTGCTCGACGAGCCGACGAACCATCTCGACGCGGAGTCGGTCGCGTGGCTCGAGCGGTTCCTGCACGACTACCCGGGCACCATCGTGGCCGTGACGCACGATCGCTACTTCCTCGACAACGTCGCCAAGTGGATCCTCGAGCTCGACCGCGGCGCCGGCATCCCGTGGGAAGGCAACTACACGTCGTGGCTCGAGCAGAAGCAGGCGCGGCTCGCGCAGGAAGAAAAGGCGGACGCCGCGCGCGAGCGCACGCTGGCCCGCGAGCTCGAGTGGGTGCAGATGTCGCCGCGCGCGCGGCAGGCGAAGAGCAAGGCGCGCCTGCAGGCGTACGACGCGCTCCTCAACGAGGCGTTCGAGAAGCGGGCGGCCAAGCTCGAGATCGCGATCCCGCCCGGCCCGCGGCTCGGCGACGTCGTGGTCGAGGCCGATCACGTGAAGAAGGCGTACGGCGACCGCGTGCTGATCGACGACCTGTCGTTCAAGCTCCCGCGCGGCGGCATCGTCGGCGTCATCGGCCCCAACGGCGCCGGCAAGACCACGCTCTTCCGCATGATCGCCGGCCAGGAGAAGCCCGACGCGGGCACGCTCCGGGTGGGCGACACCGTGACGCTGGCGTTCGTCGACCAGAGCCGGGAGTCGCTCGAGGCGAAGAAGACGGTGTGGGAGGAGATCTCGGGCGGCGCGGACACGATCGACCTCGGCGGCCGCAGCATGCAGTCACGCGCGTACGTCGCCTCGTTCAACTTCAAAGGCACCGACCAGCAGAAGCGGGTCGGCGAGCTCTCCGGCGGTGAGCGCAACCGCCTGCACCTCGCGAAGACCCTGAAGAGCGGCGCCAACCTGCTGCTGCTCGACGAGCCGACCAACGACCTCGACGTCGACACGCTGCGCGCGCTGGAAGACGGCTTGCTGGAGTTCGCGGGCTGCGCGGTCGTGATCAGCCACGATCGCTGGTTCCTCGACCGCATCGCCACGCACATGCTGGCGTTCGAGGACGACGGCACGGTCGTGTGGTTCGAGGGCAACTACCAGGACTACGAGGCCGACCGCAAGCGCCGGCTCGGCGCCGACGCCGAGACGCCGCACCGCCTGCGCCACAAGAAGCTGGCGGTGTGAGATCGGGGCCCGTCCCGGGCCCCCGGCGCTGCCGACCGCGGTCGCCAGCCTCGTGCGCATGCGGGACGACGGACGGCTGCAGTGCCTCGCCTGCGCGCATCGCTGTACGCTCCGGCCCGACGACGTCGGGCTCTGCGGGGTACGCCAGCGCCGCGGCGACGCGCTCTACGCGCCGTTCGGCTACGTCGCCGCGCAGCGCATCCGCCCGATCGAGACCAACACCGTCTACCACGTGCGGCCCGGCGCCTCCGCGCTGATCCTCGGCATGTACGGCTGCGACCTGCGGTGCCCCTACTGCCACAACTGGCAGGTCTCGCAGGCGCTGCGCGAAGGCCTCACGCCGGCGCCGACGCACGTCTCCGCGGCGGCGCTCGCGGAGGCCGCGGTGGCCGCGGGCTGCGGCGCGGTGTGTGCGGCCTACAACGAGCCGATGATCGCGGCGGAGTGGCTGTACGCCGTGTTCGAGGCGGCGCACGCGCGCGGCCTGACGACCGGCGTGGTGTCCGACGGCAACACGACGCCGGAGGCGCTCCGCTTCCTGCGCCCGGTCACCGACTTCTACCGCATCGATCTCAAGGGCTTCACCGAAGCCCAGTACGCGACGCTCGGCGGCCGGCTCGCCCCTGTGCTGGAGGCCATTCCGACCGCGCGCGCGCTCGGCTACTGGGTGGAAGTGGTCACGCTGGTGGTGCCCCACTTCAACGACGACTTGCGCGGGCTCCGCGCGCTCGCGGCGCAGCTCGTCGCCGTCGATCCCGCGATCCCGTGGCATCTCAACGCGTTCCAGCCGCGCTACCGCTGGCGTGACCGGCCCCCGCAGGCGGCGGGGCTCCTCGTCAGCGCCGCCGGCGCCGCGTACGCGAAGGGACTGCGCTACGTGTACGTCGGCAACCTCGCCGATCGCGTGACTCAGCTCGCGCACACGCGCTGTCCGGCGTGCCAGCACGTGGTGGTCGAGCGCCACGACTACCACGCGCGCGCGGTCACGCTGCGCGACGGATGCTGTCCCGCGTGCGCCACGCCGATCCCCGGCGTGTGGAGCGCGAGCGCGCTCGCCGCCTAGTACCCCGTGCCCGGCGCGACGGCACGTCCGCTGCTACTCACCGCCGCATGGCGAATTCGTGGCGCCGGGTGCTCGGCGCCGCGATCGGCACCGCCGCCGAGGCGTTCGTCGACGCGGCCGGCCGGGCGTTCGAGACCGAGCGGCTGCCCCCGGACGATCATCGCCCGTGGCCCGTCCCCGACGCGCCCTGGGCCATGACGCAGGCGTGGAGCGACGTGCTCTTCGCGCACGGGTCCGTGCGCGCCTCGGCGTTACGGCCGCACGTGCCGGCGGGACTCCGGCTCGAGACCTGGCGCGGATCGGCGTGGGTCGGGATCACCGCCTTCGTCGTCACCGGCGCGCGGCTGCGCGGGCTGCCCGCGGTGCCCGGGTTCGCGGACTTCGCGGAAGTGAACGTGCGCACGTACGTGACCGCCGGCGGCAAGCCCGGCGTCTACTTCTTCAGCCTCGATGCCGGCAGCGCGCTCACCGTCATGAGCGCGTGGGCGTGGTACGCGCTGCCGTACTTCTTCGCGGATGCCCGGCTCGTGGCCACCGGCGATCGGCTCACCGTCACGAGCCGGCGCGAGCACGCCGGCGCGCCGCCCGCGGAGCTCGAGGCGCACTATCGCCCGATCGGGGGGGTGTCCCGTCCCGCGCGGACAGGGTTCGAGCGGTGGCTGGTGGAGCGCTACGGCGCGTACACGGTCGACGACGGCGCGCTGGTCCGCGCCGAGCTGCACCACGCGCCGTGGCCGCTGCAGCGCGCCGAGGTCGCGATCGAGCGCAACACGCTCTTCGCGGCCGCGGGCCTCGACGTCACAGGCCCGCCGCGGATCGCGCACTACTCGAGCGGCGTCGAGACCGTCGCGTGGGCGCCCGTCACTTCCTCGCCGGCGACGCGCTCGGCGTAGCGGCCGACAGCGCGGTGACCTTCCAGAGCGCCGTCGACGGCTCGCGCGTGAGCCGGAACGTCCGCTCGAGGGTCGTCGTGCGTTCGGTGCGCAGGCGCGCGCGCACGTCCGTGACGTCGCCGGTTCGTCGCTCCTCGGCGTCTTCGAAGCGGAACTCGCCGTGCTCGGCGCGGAGCGCCGCGGCCCACGCGGCCAGGTCGTCTTCCGACACCGACGCCTCGTCCGCGTGCGCATGCGCGGTCTCCACGCGGCGCGCGGCCAGCGCGCCGACGACGCTCTGCACGACGCGCGCGGGCTGGGGGACGAGGACCTCCCGCGCCGTCTCGCTGCGCAGGAGCGCCGCGTCGAGGGCGAGGGCGCCTAGCGTCAGCGCGAGCGCCGCGAGAATCGCCGTCATGCCGCGCGGTCCAGATCACGGTGCCGCGCGGTCCGCGCGTCCTCCGTGGGACGCAGCGACACCTCGCCGTTCGGCTCGAGCAGCGCCTCCGCGACCTCGCGAGGGTTCTCGCGGCCGTGGAGCCGAAGCTGGACGTCGAGATCGCCGGTGTTCATCCGCGCGCGCCGGAGCCCGTCGCGAAGCGTGCGGCCGTCGCGCAGCACCGGGACGGGGCCCGAGCCGACGAGCTGATCGAAGCGGATGCTGCGAAAGCTGGCGTACACCACGCAGAGGTGCGCGAGCATGACCGTGCCCATCGCGACGAGGCCCTGCGCGACCGGCACTTCGCCCCAGATCATGGCGCCCGCCAGGTTGCCGAGCACCATCGCGACCACCAGGTCGAACGGCGTGCCTTCGGCGACCGTGCGCTTGCCCGACAGGCGCAGCAGCACGAGGAGAAAGAGGTAGGTCACGGTGGCGCGGACGACGACGCCCCAGACGTGGTCCATCTCAGGCGGCCTTGCGGAGCACGCCGTCGAGATCCCGTCTCTGGAGCTCGCGCGCCTCGTCCGTCTTGAGCACCGACAGGAGGCCGTCCGGCTCGAGCGTGGCCTCCCTGACGTCTTTCAGATCGTCGATGCCCTGGAGGCGCAGGAGGCTCCACAGCTCCTCCTCGTTGATGCGCTCGATCCGCATGCCTTTGCGGATGATGCGGCCGTCTTTCACCAACACGGTCGGCTCGCCGCCCGCGAGGCGATCGAACCTGACGCTTCGGTAGCTGAGCCACGAGTTCACGAAGTGCCAGCCGCCCACGACGGCGATGACGACGATGCCCTGCACGACCGGCACGTCGCCGTAGATCGGCTCGTCGACGACCTCGCTGAGGATCAGCGCGACCATGAAGTCGAACGCGGTCGCGCCGCCCACGGTGCGCTTGCCGAGCAGGCGCACGACCACGAGCAGCACCACGTAGATGATGGTGGCGCGCAGCGCGGTGAGCGCGAGCTCCTGAAGATCCACGGATCCCCCGGCGGCCTGCGTAGCAACGCGACTGCCAGGGATCGCGAGTGAAGGAGTTACACGGAGCGGGGGCGGGCGGCGACCACGAGCACGTTCTCGCCCTCGCGCCGCACGCGGCGCTGGCGGACGCTCGCGAACAGCGGGCGCAGGGCGGCGGCGACGACCGCCGCCTCGCGGCGGCGATGGCGGTTCGCGACGAGCACGCCGCCGGGCGCGACGAGCCCCGCGAGCGCCTGGAGCAGGGGCAGCGAGCGCTCGCCCCCGTCGCCGTAGTCGACGTCCTCCATCACGAAGTCGAAGCGCCGGCCGGCGCCGCCGAGACTGGCCGCCGCGGTCTCCGCGTCCGTGCAGAGGTATTCGACGCCGCCGAGGTCTTTGAGACCGAACCACCGGTAGGCGGCGCGCAGCACGACGGGGTCACGCTCGACCGCCGCCAGCTCGCGCGGACGTGCGATCGCCCGGAGCAGGTGGAGCTGGGTCCCGCCGCCGAGCCCGACGAGCAGCGCCCGCGGCCGCGCGGGCAGCCGCGCTTCCTCGAGCGCATGCCACCAGTACTCCCGCCGCACGGGCGCCCAATCGCCGTTGAGCGGATACACGGACAAGGTTTCGCCGTGCACCATCAACCGCCGCTCGCGATGATCCTCGATGACGCGCACGCGCCCGACGTACGGCGATACCTCGTCGAACACCGTCCGCGAGCGTTTCGTCTTCACCGCGGCGGCGCGACGCCCCCTCCGGGCGTCACCGTGGCTGCATGCGGATGGCGCCGTCGAGGCGGATGGTCTCTCCGTTGAGCATGTCGTTCTCGATGATGTGGATCGCGAGCGCCGCGTACTCGTCCGGCTGGCCGAGGCGCTGGGGGAACGGCACCTGCTTGGCGAGCGAGGCGCGGACGGGGTCGGGCAGCGTGCCGAGCAGCGGCGTCTCGAAGATCCCCGGCGCGATCGTCATCACGCGGATGCCGAGCTCGGCGAGGTCGCGCGCGACGGGGAGCGTGAGCCCGACGATGCCGCCCTTCGACGCCGAGTACGCCGCCTGCCCGATCTGCCCGTCGTAGGCGGCGACGGAGGCGGTATTGATGATGACGCCCCGTTCGCCGTGGGCGCCGGGCGTCTCCTTCGCCATCTCCGCGGCCACGAGACGGATGCAGTTGAAGGTGCCGATGAGGTTCACCTGGATCACGCGGGTGAACTCCTCGAGCTTCGCGGGGCCGCCGCGGCCCACCGTCTTCATCGCGGTGCCGATGCCCGCGCAGTTCACGAGCACGTTGACGCCGCCGAGATGCTCGCGGGCCTTCGCGAGCGCAGCGGCGACGTCCTCCGCGCTCGTGACGTCGGCGGGCGTGAACGCGGCGCGAGCACCGAGCTCGCGTGCGACGTCGGCGCCCGCGGACGCCGGGCGGTCGAGCAGCGCGACGCGCGCGCCGGCGGCGACGAGACGCGCGGCGGTGGCGCGACCGAGCCCCGAGGCGCCCCCGGTGATGATGGCTTTCGCGGTGGTGACGTTCATTCGGTCCTCCCGCTTGCGGATTCTAGTAGACTCGGATGCACGACGCCATGCGCACGCCGTACGCTCCGGTCCGCGCCCGCCGCATCCTGTGTGTGTTTCCGGAGTACGCGAAGTCGTTCGGCACGTTCCAGCATTCGTATCCGCTGTTCGGCGGGCGCGTCCGCGCGTTCATGCCGCCGCAGGGGCTCCTCGTGGTCGCCGCGTACCTGCCCGCGTCGTGGGAGGTCCGCTTCGTCGACGAGAACTCGCGCCCGGCGACCGATGCGGAGTTCCGGTGGGCGGACGCGGTGCTCACCTCGGGCATGCACATCCAGCGGCCCTTCATCGAGGACGTCATCCGGCGCGCGCACGCGCACGGGCGGCCGGCGATCGTCGGCGGTCCGTCCGTCTCCGGGTGCCCCGAGTACTATCCGAGCGCGGACATCCTCCATCTCGGCGAGCTGGGGGACGCGACCGACCGCCTGATCGAGTATCTCGACGGCCACGACGGCCGCCCCGCCGCGCAGCTGCGCTTCGAGACCGGGAAGAAGGTCGACCTCCCGGACTTCCCGAAGCCGGCGTACGACCTCATCCGGATCCGCGAGTACTTCATCGCGAACATCCAGTTCTCGTCCGGCTGCCCGTACGCCTGCGAGTTCTGCGACATCCCGGCGCTCTACGGGCACAACCCGCGGCTGAAGACCGCCGCGCAGATCCTCGGCGAGCTGGACGACATCGCCGCGGCGGGCGCCACGTCCGTCTATTTCGTGGACGACAACTTCATCGGCAACCAGAAGGCCGCGCTCGAGCTGCTCCCGCACCTCGTCGAGTGGCAGCGCCGGCACGCGTATCCGCTCCGGTTCGCGTGCGAAGCCACGCTCAACATCGCCAAGAACGAGAAGCTGCTGGCGCTCATGCGCGAGGCCGGGTTCATCACGGTGTTCTGCGGGATCGAGACGCCCGAGCCGCGCGCGCTCCGCGCGATCTCCAAGGACCAGAACCTGCGCCTGCCCCTCGTCGAGGCGGTCGAGCGGATCAACGCGCACGGGATCGAGGTCGTCTCGGGCATCATCCTCGGGCTCGACACCGACGACGCGGGCACCGCGGACCGGATCATCGAGTTCGTGCGCGCCTCACAGATCCCGATCCTCACGATCAACGTGCTCTACGCGCTGCCGAAGACGCCGCTGTGGCGCCGGCTCGAGGCGGCGGGGCGCCTGGTCGGCGACGAGGACCGCGAGTCGAACGTGGACTTCCTGATGCCCTACGAGGCCGTGCTGGACATGTGGCGCCGCTGCATCGCCACGGCGTACACGCCCGAGGAAGTCTACGCGCGGTATGCGCACCAGCAGATCCACACCTTCCCGAACCGCTTCGACTATCCCCGCAACCCGCGGCGGGAGTCGTGGGACAACGTGCGCATGGCGGTCGGCCTGCTCGGCCGCATCGTGTGGCGGATCGGAGTGCGGGCGCCGTACCGCCGGACGTTCTGGCGGATGGCGTGGCCGGCGCTCACGTCGGGGAAGATCGAGCAGCTCATCCACATCGCGACGGTGACGTATCACCTGATCGCCTTCACGGAAGACTGCCTGCGCGGGGCGGGGGAGTCGTCCTTCTACGCTCCCGCCCCCGGCACGGCGACGCCGAGCGCCGCCGCCGTCTAGCACGGAGCGCCGGGGCGCTCCGCCCTCAGTCGATCAGGCCGCTTCTCCGGTGTGCGCCCAGAAGTCGTCGTCACGCTCGACCTGCGCCAGCCGCGGCGGAACCTTCTTGCGATGGAAGAAGTCGCACATGATGCGATTCGCCACCGCCCAGTCGTCGCCGTAGACGCAGTGATGATGCGGGCAGAGTCCCGCGTCACCCGAGAGCTGCAGTCCGCACGATGCACACAAGCTCATGCCGTATCGAGGTAGCGAATGACGTGCCAGGCCGAGGCGTCGCGCTCGCGCACGACTTTGCGCTTGGTCGGCAGGAGCGCGATGTCGTAGCATGCACCGGTTCGCACACACGGGCGTGGAGGCAGGAGTGTCCGGTATGCGCTTGTCGTCGTGGCTCGCGTTCTTCGTCGTCTGCAACGTCCTCGGCGTCGAGGTGTTCAAGGCCGCAATGACGCTGCCTTTCGAGGAAGCGCTGCTTCCGGGCGCGCTCACCATCCCGCTGATCGGCCTCACCGCGTTCGGCGCGACCCGCGTCATGTCCCTCTGGAGCAAGCGCGAGGAGTAGGTTCTACAAACGCACTGCATGGCATTCGCCGTGCACGCATCTCCTTCACACGGGGCGTCTTCATGCACGCGTCGGCGAAAGGAGTGCACGGATGGACATCCTTCTCTGGATCGTCTTCGGTCTCGTCGTAGGCATCGTGGCGAAGCTCATCATGCCCGGCAACGATCCCGGCGGCATCGTCCTCACGATCATCCTCGGTATCGTGGGTGCCATGCTCGGCGGCTGGCTCGGCCGCGTGATGGGGCTGTACCGCGAGGGTGAGGCAGCCGGCTTCATCATGGCGGTCGTCGGCGCCGTGGTGGTGCTGGGCCTGTATCGCCTGCTGATGCCGGGTCGGACGCGGCTCTAAGCTCCGTCCGGTTCGAACGCAGCGCTGGAACGGCGAGCCGCGCGGCTCGCCGTTTTCGCGTCTAGAGCTGGTCGCGGATCGGGAAGGCGACCACTTCGAGGACGCGGTCCCAGATCCCGCGCTTGCTCCACGCTTCGTACGTCACGCGCTCGCTGTGCTCGAGATCGTCCCGGAAGGCCTGCTCGAGGCGCTGCGCGACCGCCGGGCTGTAGAAGATCGCGTTCAGCTCGTCGTTGAGCGCGAAGGACCGGTTGTCGAGGTTCGTGCTGCCCACCGTCGCCCACACCCCGTCGATCACGATCGTCTTCGCGTGGAGCAGGGCCGCGCGGTACTCGTGGATCTCGATCCCCGCCTTCAGCATGTCGCCGAACGAGGCGCGACTCGCCTGGCGGACGAGGTTGTGGTCGATCTTGCCGGGGACGAGGACGACGACGCGCGCACCCGCGGCTCTCGCGTTCAGCAACGCCTCGGTCATCTTCGCGTCGAGGACGAAATAGGGATTGGTGATGTAGATAGTCTTGCGCGCCGAGGCGATCGCCAGCAGGAGCGCGGTGTACATCGCGAAGCTCCCCCCCGCGGGCGAGCTGCGTACGACCTGAACGTAGGCCTGGCCTTTCGGCGGGAGCGGCGCCGGGTAGTACGGCTCGCCGCCCAGCACCATCCCGGTCGCCTCGAGCCAGTTCTCGGCAAAGGCGCCCTGGAGGTAGCGGACGGCGGGGCCTTCGATGCGCACGTCGGTCTCCCGCCAGTGCCCGTCGGTACGGCCGTTGCCCATCCACTTGCGGCTCACGCCCGACCCGCCGGTGAGGCCCACGCGCCCGTCGACGACCAGGATCCGCCGGTGCATCCGGTTGTTGCTCCGGGCGCCTGGGAAGGGGCGCAGCGGCCGGAAGAAGACGACGTGAGCGCCCGAGCGCCGCATCAGCTCGACGTACTCCTGCGGGATCAGCAGCGCGCCGAACGAGTCGAGGAGCACGTTGACGCCCACGCCGGCGCGCGCGCGTTCGGCCAGCGCTTCCGCGATGTCGCGGGAGACCAGCCCGTCCTCGTAGTAGTACTGCGCGTACGTGATGGTCTTCGTCGCCGAGCGGATCGCCGCCAGCTTCGCGGGAAAGATCTGCTCGCCATTGAGGAGGATCTCGACGGTGTTGCCGCCGACGATCGGCGCCGCGGCATACGCCTCGAGCGTCGGGAAGAACGACGGCTCGCCGAGCGCGATCTCGGGGAGTGTGACGTGAGGCTGGACGCGGGCACAGGCGCTCGCGAGGACGGCCGCGAGCACCACTCCGGAGACGAGACGTGAGCGGTGCATGCCTTGTAGATGCTGCCAGAGGCGTGCCAGGCGTGACGGTAAATCGGTGCAGCGCGAGCGGGGTGTTGCGCGGGCGTTCGTGCCGGGTCGCGGCGGGGCGTGAGCGCGCCGGGGGTGGGACACACCCCCGGCGCGCGGGTGACCGTTACTTCTTCTCTTCGGACTTCTTCTCTTCTTCGGACTTCGGCGCGTCGCTGCCGCTCGTGCTCGGGCTGGCGGCCGGGGACGACCCGCTGGTCGCGCCGCTCGCGGACCCGCTGGTGTCGGTCGAGCCGGTCGTGCTGCCCGTCGCGCCGGTGGCGCCGGTCGCACCCGAGCTGCCCGTGGCGCCGGGGATGCCGG
>Ga0194121_10000881_pt1 | contig 52222 bp, 49 predicted proteins | sample TA2MahCa50mmetaG_FD_148609 | JGI IMG/M metagenome (GOLD analysis project Ga0194121, IMG submission 148609) | Freshwater microbial communities from Lake Tanganyika, Tanzania - TA2015020 Mahale Deep Cast 50m | ecosystem: Environmental > Aquatic > Freshwater > Lake | place: Tanzania: Lake...
ATCGCTGCTCGCCGATCTCGCCACGCTCACCCGCAACACCGTCCGCTTCGGCCGCGCAGCCTCCTTCCCGGTGCTCGCCACCCCGACCGAAATCCAGCGCCGCGCACTCGATCTGCTCGCCGTCAAGCCCAGCCTGTAGTCAGGACCCGCAGACAAACGCGAGTCACATCAGTGGCTTGGTCAAAATTCGGGCAAAGTTCAGTCTAGGGCGGGATCGATGCTGTTTCCCCAGAGCGCCATTTGCGTGACGTTGCCCGAGAACGGCCGGGTCCAGCTTGCCGCCCTTGCCGATGCAGACTCCGATCGCGCCATGTCGTTGCGGGCGCGCTTTCCCATGCCACTCACGCGCGAGGGCATGCATGGCGCTGCGATCCTCGACGGACGCCAGTTCAACATCTCCGACGCGGCTGATACCGGACCATTCCCTGAGGAGTTGCGGAATCTGCTGGCTGACGGCTATCGCGCCATCACGATCATGCCGATGATCCACAGCGGCATCGCGGTCGGCGCCATCAGCCTGCTGCGGCGCGCGCCGGGCTGGCTGTCGACCCGCCAGGTCGCCCTGCTCGAGACCTTCTCCAATCAGGCGGTGATCGCCTTCGAGAATGCGCGGCTGTTTGCCGAGACCAAGGAGGCGCTTGAGCAGCAGACCGCGATCAGCGAGATTCTCCGTATCCTGTCCAGCTCGCCGGGCAACATGCAACCCGTGCTCGACGCGGTGGCCGAGCGCGCGGCGCTCATCTGTAACGCCCGCTTCGTCGACATCATCCTCGTGCAAGACGGGCGCTCCATCCACGTCGCCGCCTCGTTCGGCAGGATGCAGCGTCCGTTCGAACCGGTGCCGCTGGATCGCGAAACGGTCATGGGCCGATCGATCCTCGAGCGGACACCCTTGCAGGTCGCCGACCTGCAGAACGCGGGAGACGAGTACCCGGCGGGACAGCAGCTGGCTGTCAAGTTCGGCCACCGCACCATCCTCAGCATGCCGCTGGTGCGCGACGACCGGGCGCTCGGCGCGATCGTGCTGCGCCGTGCCGAGGATCGCCCCTTCGAAGACAAGCACATCGCACTCTTGAAAACTTTTGCCGACCAAGCGGCCATCTCCATCGACAATGCACGCCTGATCAACGAGATCAGGGAGGCGCTCGAGCAGCAGACGGCGTCGGGCGAGATTCTCCGGGTCATCAGCGGCTCGATGGCCGACACGGCGCCGGTCTTCGACAAGATCCTGGAGAGCTGCGAGCGCCTGTTCGTCGGCCGGATCGTCGGCCTCAATCTGGTGCGCGACGACGGCAAGCTCCATATCGGCGCCTATCACGGCGCACATCGGCAAGAGTTCGAGCGCATTTTCCCGATCGACGTCTCGCCCAACTCGGGCTCCGGACTCGCCATCGTCGAGCAGCGCATCGTCCATTATCCCGACACCGAGCATGAAGACGTGCCCGACAAGACGCGGCGGGGCTGCCGGGCGATCGGGGCCAAGTCCGCGATCTTCGCGCCCATCCTGCGGGAAGGACGCGGTCTCGGCGCGATCTTCGTCGCGCGTGACCGCGTCAGCCATTTTTCGGACCAGGAGATCGCGCTGCTCAAAACCTTCGCCGACGAGGCTGCAATCGCGATCGAAAACGTCCGCCTGTTCAATGAGATCCAGGAAAAGAGCCAGCAACTGGAAGCCGCAAGCCGGCACAAGTCCGAGTTCCTGGCCAACATGAGCCATGAGTTGCGCACGCCGCTGAACGCCATCATTGGCTTCACGCGCATCGTCATGCGCCGCTGCCACGACAGGATCGAAGCGTTGCAGTACGAGAACCTGGAGAAGATCCTGTCGAGCGGCCAGCATCTCCTGGCCCTGATCAATTCGGTGCTCGACCTGTCGAAGATCGAGGCGGGCCGCATCGACGTTCGGCCCAGCGAGCTGACGCTCGGCCCCGTGCTCGAGCAATGCCTGCGCACGGTCGAGCCGCTGATCAGGGCCGAGGCGGTCAAGCTGGTCTCGGAGTTCGCCCCCGGCCTGCCTCGCATATTCGCCGACGAGGAGAAGCTGCGCCAGATCGTCATCAACCTCCTGAGCAACGCCGCCAAGTTCACCGACCAGGGCACGATTTGCCTGCATGCGCGTGCGGCGAACGGGTCGGTGGCCATTGCGGTCGTCGATACCGGCGCCGGCATCCCGGCCGACAAGTTGGAGGCGATCTTCGAGGAGTTCGAGCAGGTCGATTCGAGCAGCACACGGGTTCACGGCGGCACTGGCCTCGGCCTTGCGATCGCCCGCCGCCTGGCGCGGCTCATGGGCGGCGACATCAGCGCCGACAGCGTCCGCGGCCAGGGCTCGACCTTCACATTGGCGCTGCCCGTCAGCTACCGCCCGCCCGAGACATGAAGACGATCCTCGTCGTCGAAGATGCCGCCATGAACCGCGATCTCCTGGTTCAGCTCCCGGAGGACCGCTATCGGCTGGTGCTTGCCGAGGATGGCATCGAGGCGTTGGAGCGGGCCGTCGAAACGCGGCCGGACCTGGTTCTGATGGATTTGTCGCTGCCGCGCATGGATGGCTGGGAAGCGACGCGCCGTCTCAAGGCCGATGAGCGGCTGGCGCGCATACCCGTGGTCGTGCTATCGGCCCATGCCATGCGCGGCGACGAGGAACGAGCACGGGCGGCCGGCTGCGACGACTTCCTCACCAAGCCGATCGACGAAACCCTGCTGTTCGACAAGCTGGCGCAATTCCTTGGCGACTGAATCGGCAACCATCCTCGTCGTCGATGACGAGCCGCTCAATGTCGATCTCCTCGAACAGGAGCTGGGGGCGGCGGGCTATCGAACGGTGACGGCGACCAGCGGCGAGGCGGCCCTGGGAGCCGCAACCAAGGAGCAGCCCGACCTGATCCTGCTCGACGTGATGCTCGGTGGCATCGACGGCTATGAAACCTGCAGGCGCCTCAAAGCGGCAGAGGCGACCCGCGGCATTCCCGTCGTTTTCCTGACCGCGCTCAGCGACACCTTCGAGAAGGTACGCGCCTTCGGCGCCGGCGCGGTCGACTACGTGACCAAGCCGTTCGAGCCGGAGGAGCTCCTCGCCCGGGTCGGAACTCACATCGCGCTACGCCGGGAGATCGAGGCGCACCGGCGGACGAGAGCTGCAGTCAATGTTCTGGTCGACGATCTGCGCGGCGCGATCGTCGGCGCTTCGCCGCCCGTGCGACGCCTGCTCGAGCAGGTCGCCCAAGTGGCGCCGACCGGCAGCACCGTACTGATCCAGGGCGAAACCGGCACAGGCAAGGAGCTGGTCGCGCGCGCCATCCACGAGCAGAGCGCGCGGCGCGACCGTGCCCTCGTCAAGGTCAACTGCGCGGCCCTGCCGCGCGAACTGGTCGAAAGCGAGCTGTTCGGTCACGAACGCGGCGCCTTCACCGGCGCGACGCAGCAACGCCGCGGCCGCTTCGAATTGGCGGATGGCGGCACCCTGTTCCTCGACGAGGTCGGCGAGCTGCCGATCGAGGCCCAGGCCAAGCTTCTGCGCGTGCTGCAGGAGCGCGAGTTCGAGCGCGTCGGTGGTTCGCGCACCCTGCGCACCGACGTGCGCGTCATCGCCGCGACCAATCGGGCCTTGTCGGCCCGGGTCGACGGAGGAAGTTTCCGTTCAGACCTGTTCTACCGGCTCAACGTCTTTCCGATCGGTGTTCCTCCGCTGCGCGAACGGCGCGACGACATCCCGCTCCTCGTGCGGCATTTCGCGACGCGGGCTGCGCGCAAGCTCGGCCGGACGCTCACCGGCATCTCGCCGGCGTTCATGGCGGAAGCCACCGCCTACGACTGGCCGGGCAATGTCCGCGAGCTCGAGAACCTCGTCGAGCGCGCGATGATCCTGTCGGGCGGCGGCAGGCTCGATACCGCGGGGCTGCTGGCTACCGCACAGGCAACCGAGAGCGCCGCCGCGCCGGTTCCGGCCGATGGCACTCTCGAAGAACTCGAGCGCGCCCATATCGAGCGCGTGCTCGAACGAACCCAATGGATGATCGAGGGCGAGCGCGGCGCAGCGCGCATTCTCGGGCTCAATGCCAGCACCTTGCGCGGACGAATGCGCAAGCTGGGCATCCGCCGCACCAACTAGGGCGCGAATCGAGCCGCCAGATCCAGCGGCCTGACCCCGTCACATGCGACGGGCGCCGTCACATGCGACGGCCTGATCTCTTCTAACTATTTGATTCATTGAGATTTATCCGCTGGCACGCTTCGTGCGGCAGTCACCATGCCTTTGGAATTACACCCCCGCAAGGAGGCCGTCATGAGCAAGCAGACCAGCGAACGGCTTTGCGATGCGCCCGTCAGCTTCGACGCCAAGATGGCGATCCGACGGGTCATGCAGGGCTCGATGCTCAGGCTCGAAAAGGGCGCAGGCACAACGGTCGGCGTCCTCACCGGCAACGTGTGGCTGACGCAGTACCGCGACCATACCGACTACCTGCTGCGTCCGGGCGATCAGGTCGTGCTGAGCGGCCTGGGCACGACGCTGGTCTACGCCTTCGAGAACACGTTGCTGCGCTTCTCGACGGCAAACGAAGCGCACTTCCCCAGCGGCGTCGAGCCGCGGTCGTTCGGTTTCACCGTCTCCCCAGCTTGAGGGCCAGGCCATGACGCGACTCGACATGCATGACAGCGCCATCGAATGCCTCAACGAGGGATGCGGCGAGCCCGTCATTCTGCTGCACAGCAGCGGCTGCTCCGGCGCGCAATGGCGTTCGCTCGCCGGCCGCCTGGACGGACGCTATCGGGTGATCGCACCGGACCTCTATGGCTATGGCGCGACGCCGAGCTGGCCCGGGCGCGGCGCCTTCTACCTTGGACACGAGGCCGAGGTCGTGCATGCGCTGCTCGACCGGCTCGATCGCCCCGCTCATTTGGTCGGACACTCCTATGGCGGAGCCGTGGCGCTCAAGGTCGCCGGCGCGCGTGACAAGGACTTGCTCAGTCTCACCTTGATCGAACCGGCGGCCTTTCACCTGCTGCGCAACGGCGACGAGACCGACAGCCTGGCGCTGTTCGAGATTGGCGCTGTCGCCGAGGTGGTCAACCAGGCGCTCGCCTGCGGCGACTACGCGCGCGGCTACGAACGCTTCGTCGACTTCTGGGGCGGCGCCGGCGCCTGGGCCGCGATACCAAAGGCGAAGCGCGATGCGCTGGCGCCGAGCCTCGCAAAGGTGGCGCTCGATTTCTTCGCGACCTTCAACGAGCCGACGCGGCTCGACGAGGTGCGCGCCGTCGGCGTGCCGACGCTGCTGGTCAAGGGCACATGCAGCCCGCTGCCGGCGCAACGCATCTCCGACCTGCTTTCACGAACGCTGCCGGAGGCGAATCTCGAGATGGTCGCCGGCGCCGGGCACATGCTGCCCCTTACACACCGGGACGAAGTCAACAACCTGATCGTCTCGCATCTCGAAGCAAACCCTCAACCCTCAGGGAGATCGTCATGGGCGGACTCGAAGTACCTACGGCAAGCAGCCGCTATGCCAAGGCCATAGAAGTCTCCAAGCGCATTCGCTGGGACATCGATCGTGACGTCATCCGCGGCCGGAGCTTCGACTTCGCCAAGAAGTTCCTGCCCGACGGCCTGTCGAAGCTCGCCGAACTCGATTTCCTCAACACCGAGGAAAAGCACGTCCTGAGCCAGATCCAGGGCCGCACCTACGCCAACATCTTCGGCCTGGTCGAGCGCTACATCGGGGCCAAGATGCTCGAGATCAGCCGCGACCATTGGCTCGGCGACCAGACGGCACTCGAGGCGCTGGTGCGCTTCACCGACGAGGAGCTGAAGCATCAGGAGCTGTTCCGCCGTATCGAGGCGATGATCGCTGACGACATGCCCGATGGGTACAGCTTCATGCCGCTGCCCAACGTCGTCGCCGGCGCGGTCCTGTCGAAGAGCACCTGGGCGGTGCTGGCGCTCACCTGCCACATCGAGCTGTTCACCCAGGCGCATTACCGCCAGAGCATCGAGCCCGATGCCGAGCTGTCCGAGCTGTTCAAGGACATCTTCCTGTTCCATTGGAAGGAGGAGTCGCAGCACGCCATCCTCGACGAGCTGGAGTGGCGCCGCGAGAATGCCAAGCTGGGCCACGCGGAGCGCGACAAGTCGGTGACCGACCTGATCGATCTGGTGGGCGCGGTCGATAGCATCCTGCAGATGCAGTCGGGTGCCGACGCCGAGTACTTCCTGCGCGTCTGCGGTCGCACCCTCGAGCCGGCGCAGGCCGACAAGGTGCGCGCGACGATGCTCAAGGCCTATCGCTGGCAGTACATCGGCTCGGGCGTGCAGGACCCGCGCTTCCAGAAGATCCTCGGCAGCATGATCACCGAGGCTCAGATGCTGCGCATCGGCACGGCGCTGACGCCGATCCTGAACTGACATCCAAGCGTCGCGTCCTGTACCATGCCGAACGCAGGACGACGTGGGGGCGCGGGCCAGCCGCGCCCCTACTTGTTTCGGAACCCGTCACGCCAGTGATAGCAGGCGACGTGGTGCTGTGCGGCCGCTCCGTCCGGCCCGACGGTCTCGAGTCCAGGCATCGCCGTCGCGCACACCTCGGTTGCACGCGCGCAGCGCGTGCGAAAGGTACAGCCCGAAGGCGGATCGAGCGGCGAGGGCGGGTCGCCTTCGAGCCGCGCGCGCAGCTTCTGCCGCTCGCGCCGCGGGTCTGGCACCGGCGCCGCGGCCATGAGAGCCTGCGTATAGGGATGGCGGGGCCGTGCAAACAGCTCGTCGCGCGGCGCCAGCTCGGCGACTCGGCCCAGATAGAGCACGAGAACGCGGTGGCTGATGTGGCGCACCACGCTCAGATTGTGCGAGATGAAGATCAGCGACAGACCGAACTCGCGCTGGAGCGCCATCAGCAGATTGATGATCTGGGCCTGGATCGACACGTCGAGCGCGGAAACCGGCTCGTCGCACACGATCAGCTTCGGCCTGAGGATCATCGCGCGGGCGACACCGATGCGCTGGCACTGGCCGCCTGAGAATTCGTGCGGGTAGCGGTTGATCATCTCGGGCGATAGCCCGACTTTGGCGACCATGTCGCGCACACGGCGACGCACCTCGTCGCCACCCAAATCCGGATGGAAGGTCACGAGCGGCTCGGCGACGATATCGCCGACGGTCATGCGTGGGTCGAGAGCGGCCAGCGGATCCTGGAACACGATCTGAAGATCGCGCCGGCGCCGCCGCATGTCGTCGGGTTCGAGGGTCAGCAGGTCGTCGCCGAGCCACACCACTTGGCCCGCGGTCGCGGGAATGAGGCGCAACACGGCGCGTCCGAGCGTCGACTTGCCGCAGCCGCTCTCGCCGACGATGCCCAATGTCTCGCCGGCCATGATGTCGAAGCTGACTCCGTCGACCGCTTTCAATGGCTTCCAGCGGCCGAACAGTCCCCCGACGCGCACCGGGAAATGCACGGCGAGATCGCGCACGCGGAGGATGGGCTGGATCGCACTCGCGCTCATGGGCCAGCCCGGTAGCACGCCGCGCGCCGATTTGCCCCGAGCGGATCGAGCGGCGGCATGGCTAGGCGGCAGCGTTCGATGACCAGCGGGCAGCGTGGCGCGAAGGGGCAGCCAGGCGGCAGGCGCTGCAGATTGGGCGGCTGACCCTTGATCGCCGCGAGCTCGCCGCCGGCCGCCGCGTCGCCGCGCGGCATGGAGGCGAGCAGGCCGCGCGTGTAGGGATGGCAGGGCCGGTCGAACATGTCGAGGACCGGCCCCTCCTCGGCGATGCGCCCGCCATACATGACCATGACGCGGTCGGCCAAGCCGGCGATCACGCCGAAATCATGGGTGATCAACACGACGGCCGTGCCCAGATCGCGGCGGATCTCTGCGAGCAGGTCGAGGATCTGCGCCTGCACCGTGACGTCGAGTGCCGTCGTCGGCTCGTCGGCGATCAGCAGGTCGGGCTGGCAGAGCAGCGCCATGGCAATCATGACGCGCTGACGCATGCCACCGGAGAATTCGTGCGGATAGAGATCGAAGCGGCGGCGCGCATCGGGAATGTGCACGCGTTCGAGCATGGCGACCGCCCTCTTGCGCGCGTCGGCCTCGCTCATGCCCTTGTGCACGACCAGCACCTCGGTCATCTGCCGGCTGACGCGCAGATAGGGGTTGAGCGAGGTCATCGGGTCCTGGAAGACCATGGCCATGTCGCCGCCGCGCACCCGGTTGAGCTCGGTCCGCCGCAAGCCCAAGAGCTCCTGCCCGCGGAAGCGCGCGCTGCCGGCGGCGCGGCCGTTGGACGCGAGCAGGCCCATGACGGCGAGGAAGATCTGGGTCTTGCCCGAGCCGGATTCGCCGACCACGCCCAGGGTTTCGCCGGCATGGACCGAGAAACTGACGTCGGTCACCGCCCGCACCTCGCCCTCGGGCGTGGCGAAGCGGACATTGAGATCAGTTACAGTGAGTATGGGATCAGGCACAACAGCATACCCAAACAGACCCGATCCTCGTGGTGCGCTTGTCGAACCGCGAGGACCGTGCCGACTGGTCGATGCCCGACGTCCGTGCAGTGGAAGCGACCTCGTGGTTCGACAAAGTGACCCTGAGGCGATCGGTGCGCGTGCGAACGTCAGCCATCCAGTCAACGGTCCTTAGGATCGAGAGCGTCGCGCAGCCCGTCGCCGACGAAGTTGAAGCAGAACAGCGTGACGGCGAGGAAGGCGCCGGGGAACAGCAGGTTCCACGGCTCGGTCTCGAGCTGGCGCGCGCCCTCGCTGATCAGCACGCCCCAGCTCGTCATCGGCTCCTGGACGCCCAAACCGAGGAAGCTGATGAAGCTCTCGACCAGCATGACGTGCGGGATCGTCAGCGTGATGTAGACCGCGACCGGTCCCAGCGTGTTGGGCACGATATGGCGGCGGATGATCGTGGCGTTGGTCACGCCGGAGGCACGTGCCGCTTCGATGAACTCGCGCCGCTTGATGCTCAGCGTCTGGCCGCGCACGATGCGCGCCATGGTCAGCCATTCGACCGCGCCCAGTGCCACGAAGATCAGGAGTATGTTCCGGCCGAAATAGACCATCAGCAGGATCACGAAAAACATGAACGGCAGTGAATAGAGCACGTCGACCGCGCGCATCATGATCGCGTCGGCACGACCGCCGACGAAGCCGGCGACGGCACCATAGGTGACGCCGATCACGAGGCTGACACAGGTCGCGACCAGTCCCACCATCAGCGAGATGCGCCCGCCGTGCAGCGTGCGCGCGAACAGGTCGCGGCCATTGACGTCGGTGCCGAACCAGTGACCGCGCGCGAGTTCGGGTGCCAGGGAAATGCGGTCCCAGTAGACCCGGTCGAAGGGATGCTGCGCGACGAGCGGCGCCAGGATGCAGAACAGCGCGATGACTGCGAGAATGACCAGGCTCGCCATGGCCGCCCGGTTGGCCACCAGGCGCCGCCGCGCATCCGCCCACAGGCTGCGGCCTTCGATCGGCTCGGCGATGCCGGCCGCCGCGACCGCTTCAGTCATAGCGCACCTTGGGATCGAGCAGCCCGTAGAGCAGATCGACGAGCAGGTTGAACAAGACGATCAGCACGCCGTAGAACACGACCACGCCGAGGACCAGCGTGTAGTCGCGGTTGAGCGCGCCCTGGACGAAATAGCGGCCGATGCCGGGAATGCCGAAGATCTGCTCGATGACGACCGAGCCGGTGATGATGCCCGCCGTCGCCGGCCCGAGATAGGAGACGACCGGTAGCAGCGCCGCGCGCAGCGCGTGGCGCAGGATGGTGAGCCGCTCGGGCAATCCCTTGGCGCGCGCGGTGCGGATGTAGTTGGAGCGCAGCACCTCGACCATGCTGCCCCGCATCAGCCTGGAGATATAGGCGATGTGCGGCAGGGCCAGCGCCACGATCGGCAGGATCATGTTGCGCACCGCGCCGCCGCCCCAGCCGCCGGCCGGCAGCAGCTTGAGATGCACGCCGAGCACCAGCGTCAGCAGCGGTGCCATCACGAAGTTGGGAATGGCGATCCCGGTCATGGCGAAGCCCATGACTGTGTAGTCGAGCCGCGAGTTCTGGCGCAGCGCCGCGAGCGTGCCGAGCCCAGCGCCGATCGCGATTGCCAGCAGGATGGCGATGCCGCCGATCCGCAGCGAAACCGGAAAGCCGCCCCAGATCAGCTCGGTGACGGTGTAGTCCTTGTATTTGAAGCTCGGACCGAAATCTCCCTGTGCGAGCGCCAGGACATAGCGGCCGAATTGCTGGATGAGCGGCTCGTCCAGATGATAGACGCGCTCCAGATTGGCCTTGATCTCAGCCGGTATCTCGCGCTCGTCGTCGAACGGACCGCCTGGCGCCAGGCGGATCAGGAAAAACGCGATGGTGACGAGGATCAACAGCGTCGGGATCGCGCCGAACAGGCGCTTGATCGCGTAAGTCAGCATGAGAGGAGACGAAAAAGGTGCCTCATCCTGAGCTTGTCGAAGGATGAGGCCCTCGCCATTTGGCTGACCGCGCGACGATTGGTGTCATCATCGCGATCGGCGGCCTCACCCTTCGACAAGCTCAGGGTGAGGCGATTGGTTTGCATGATTGCGTTGCACTACTTCTCGATCGACAGCCACCGCGTGGGATGGACATCCATCACGTTGGCGACCCAGCCCTTGACGTGCGGCTTCACCATCGACTTCTTGACGTAGTAGTAGATCGGCGCGATCGGCGCCTCTTCGAGCATGATGCGCTCGGCCTCGGACATGACCTTGGCACGCTCGGCGAGGTTGGTCATCGCGGTGGCCTTGCGCATCAGTTCGTCGTATTTGGCGTTGGCCCAGCCCGCCGGGTTCTGCTTGCCGATATCGGACTTGAGCAGCTCGACGAAGGTGTTGGCGTCGTTGTAGTCGCCGATCCAGCCGGCACGGCGCATCTGGAATTTCTTCTCCGAGGAGTCGTCGAGGTAGACCTTCCACTCCTTGTTGACCAGCTTGATCTTGACGCCGAGCTTCTCGTCCCAAATCGAGGCGACCGCGATCGCGATGCGTCGGTGCAGGTCGTGGGTGTTGTAGAGGAACTCGACCTCGAGACCCTTGGGCGCGCCGGATTCAGCGAACAGCTTCTTGGCGAGCGCGTCGCGCTCGGCCTGCTTCATGTCCTTGGCCGGAGCGTAGACGTTTTGATAGTTGGCGGTGCCGGGCGGAACCCAGCTATAGGCCGGCACCTCGCCGGCCCTGGTCACCCTCTCGGTCAGCATCTCGCGGTCGATCGCGAGCGACAGCGCCTGGCGCAGCTTGACGTTGTCCTTGAAGGGCGCGGCCGTCACGTTGAAGGCGAAATAGTAGGTGCCGAAATAAGGCGAGATCTTGGTCTCGGCCGGCGTCGCCGCGCGCGCCGCCTCGATCTGGTCGGGTGGGATCTCGTTGGTCATGTCGAGCTCGCCCGCGCGGTAGCGCTTGTATTCGGCGGCGATGTCCTCGGTCGGATAGAACATCACCTCGTCGATCTTGACGCCCGCTGCACCGTGGTAGGTCGGGCTCTTGACCAGCTTGATGTGCGACTGCGGCGTCCACTCTCGCAGCACATACGCGCCGTTGCCGACGAAATTGCCCGGCCGCGTCCAGCGGTCGCCATGGGCCTCGATCGCCTTGCGGCTGACCGGATAGGCCGATTTGTGCGCAAGCGAGCCGATCAGGTAGGGCGTCGGCCGCTCGAGCGTCAGCACGAGCGTGTGCTCGTCCTTGGCCGTGGCGCCGATCTGGGCGAGATCGGCGACCTGGCCCTTGTTGACGGCTTCGCCGTTCTTCAGCGGCCATAGCATGAAGGCATATTTCGAGGCCGTCTTCGGATCGAGGATGCGGCGGTAGGAATAGACGAAGTCCTGCGCGGTGACCGGATCGCCGTTCGACCATTTGGCGTTGCGCCGGAGGTGGAAGGTGTAGGTGGTGCCGTCCTCGGCGATGTCCCAGCGCTCGGCCACGCCGGGTATCAGCTTGCCGTCGGCCGCTTCGGCGACCAGGCCCTCGAAGGTGTCGCGTGCGATATGCGCCTCGGGAACGCCGGTTGACTTCTGGGGATCGAGGGTCTCGGGCTCGGCGCCGTTGCCGCGATGAAGCGTGGCGGCATCGAGCGGGACGGCCAGGGTGAGAGTGCCTGCCGCCACGGCGGCGGCGAGGCTGACGCGCATCAGCGCGCGGCTGAATGTCATCATGTCGACTCCATGAAGCGGAAGTGATCCGGGCCTGCCCTCGGGCCGGCCGTTTGGTCAATGTTAGCGGGTCTCCACATCGCCGACAATCGGGGCCAGACCCGACAAGGGGCTCCGTCGCGCGGTCTGCGTCGCCTGACGATGTGGCGTAGTCGTCAGATGCCGGCGGTCAAGTCGCAGCCTCAACCCGCGCGCACGCGGCGTGCAGCACCTCCATGTACCGGTCAATGGGGGGCTGGCCGTCGAGTTCGACGAACTGGTCGACGAAATTCCGGCGCTCGGCAGCGTCGTAGAATGCCGAGCCGAGGCCGTCACGCGGCACAGCGAGAAAGCGTTTCATCCACTCGACCAGTTGGTCGCGGCAGCGCATGTCGCAAACCTTCAACTCACGCGCGACGAGAGCATAATTCGAATGCAGGTAGGACAGCTCGAGCAGCGGCTTGTTGCGCATGATCGGCTCAACCGAAATGCTTGTGGCCACCGACAGAAATACGTCGCCCCAAGCGACGAGGGCGGCACCCGGAGTGCCTTCATTTGCGAACGACAGTGCGGAGGATGGATGCCGGCTTGTCGCGTCCGGCTCGATCGTGGCGTGGCCCTTCTCGCGCATTTCTGACGCCGCGAGATCCATCAGGCGATAGGCCCGCGTGTGCCGGCTCACCAGCAAATGGATGCCCGGAAGCGACAGGAGCAACCTGATCGTCTCGCGCACCTCCGGCCAGGAGATCGCGAACTTCTCGCTGATCAGGAACAAGACTACCTTGAGCCGCTCGTCGGCTGCCGGAAGGGTATCCCGCGGTAATAGCCGGTCCAGCTTGGCCAGCCATTGGCTCGAATAGCGTGCCGAACCCAGCACGTGAATCCGCCTGCCCACCGCCCGGCCGGCGCCGGCAAGGCTGCGGGCGGTGGAGTGGGAGTAGACGATGTGGTCGGCACTCAGATCGACGTCGGTGACCGAAACGGTCGAGTCGGCGTAGATCAGCCGGTTGACCAGGGGTGCCTCATTGTTCGGCAGCGTGACCATCGCCAGCCCGACGCGCGCGGCCGCTTGATGAATGATCGGCCCGATCTCCGTCGCATCATGGGCGTTGACGACCACCGCCGGCCGGCCCGCAGGCGCGAGGGCGCGCATCAAGCGGCCGAACGGGTCGTCGCAGTGTTGATCGAGAATGTCGTGCAAGCGATGAACGGCGACACCGCGGCGGTTTCTGAGGTGCGACATCCGGAAGTCGCCGTCCGGTGCTTCAGCATCGACGAGGACGACGTCGGCGCCATCGTCCTGACCGGTCCACGCACTGATGACCGGCAGGAGATGGTCGAGATCGTTCATGTGACGCACGAAGGCCAGCATCCGGCGGCCGGGCGCGTGGGCGCCCAGCGGGCCAGGCGCGGCGGGGGGAGCGGGCATCGGGCGGCGGCCGGCTTCGCCATGGCGGTCGTAGACCGCCTTGAGATTGACCAGGATTCGCGTGCGCGACTGGATGTAGTCGGCGCGCGGATTGATCGCGATCGCCAGGTCGATAAAGTTCAATGCACGCGAAAATCGGCCCGTCCAAAGCATGCAGTTGCTGACAAAGGCAACGTGTCGGGCTTGGTCCGGCGAAAGCGCGGCGGCGCGCCGGAACCACGGCTCCGCCTCGAAGTACCGCCTTTGCTGGTGCAACGTCATGCCCAGGTTATGGGCGGCATCGGCTGATTGCGGCACTTCCCGATAGGCGAGACGGAAATGCCATTCGGCCGCGCTGTGGCGGGACAGTTGCAGCAGGGCTCTGGCCAGAAGATGATGAGCGTCCCGATTGCCCGGCATGAGGGCTGTCGCACGAGACAGAACTGCGCTCGCCCGCTCGGCCTCGCCCTCGCGCATCAGGGCCTGACCCAGCGTTATCCAAATTCCGAATGATTCCGGAACGAGCCACGCGGCCTCGCTGAGCCGCGCGATTTTCGTGCGGGATTGCACTGCGTCATCCGCGGTTGACATTTCCACAAGCAACCGGCCGAGGAGCAGGCTGGCCCGCGGGCTCTGCGGATTGATTTCGAGCGCTTTGCGCAAATGACTTTCTGCTTCGGCGCTTCGGCGCAGTTTCGACAGCGAGATGCCGAGCAGCTGATGAGCTTCATCGTTGCCCGGATCGCAAGCCAGCACGCGCTCGCAATCGGGCACGCTGCCCCCCACGACCCGAGCGCAGAAAGCAGCTTTGCCAGGGCGAAACGAACTTTCGGCAGTTCCGGGTCGAGAGCCAGCGCCCGTCGGTAGGCGGAAGCTGCCTCCGCCCTGGCGGATTTCTTTTCCAGCGTTTGTGCCAGATTAACTTGCGCGCCGACCCAATGCGGCCGAAGCGCGGCGACCGCGATGAAAGCGCGCTCGGCCGCTTGCCAGTTTTTTCGCCCAAATTCCTGCACGCCGTCCGCGAGATGACGACGCGCAAGCTGCTCGGTCGAATCTTCCAACGTCATTGAGGTCCGTCGGCCCGCTTCCTCAGTTCGACCGGCGGTGAAACGGCCGCTCGAGCGCCCGTTCGACGAGGGCGAGCCGATCCTGGCCGTAGAACGGATCACCGTCGACGATGTAAGTCGGCGAACCGAAGACATTCAGCCGAATCGCCTCTGCGTCGTTGGCGGCGAACTCGGCCTGGATCTCGGCACTGAGGGCGATGGAGCGGATCGGCTGGGGATCGATGCCGGCCTCAGCGGCAACGCGGTCGAGCTCGTCGAGATTGCCGATGTCGCGGTCGTCGCGCCACAACGCCGCCAGGATCGCCTGGCTCAGCGCGTCGACATCGGCGCCGAGCCGCTGCGCCGCGATCACGTAGCCGGAAGGCGCGGCACGGTCACCGAAATGGTGCTTCGGCTCGACGCGTACCGGAATGTCGAGGAACTCGCCCCAGCGCTCGATCTCGCGGCCGAAGAAATAGTCGCGCCGCGCCTGGGGCCGATCACCGAACTGCTGGCCGCCGGTGCCGGCGAGCACGGCGGCGAGATTGACCGGCTTGTGCACGATGCGCCGTCCGAAGCGACGCGCCAGCGCGGTGAAGCGCGCCGCACCCAGATAGGCGAAGGCCGAGCGCGTCGAATAGAAGTAATCGATGACGGGCGCGCTCATGCGCTTGCTTCCACCGGCTGAATTGATGCGTATCGACACCGATGTTAGCGGGCCGGATCGGGTCGGACAATCCGGCCGGAATGAGTCTATTCGAATGCTTGCCGCCAGAGGCGGCGCAGATCCTCCTTCGGAAGCTCGCCGATCGTGTCCGTCAGATGTGCAAAGAGCGGCAGGTCGAGGCCGATCTGACCTGCCAAGGCAAGACTAAAGTCCAGGTCCTTGCGGCAGATCGCGACATGGCGCTCCAATCGCATCGGATCAGCCGCGATCGCGCCGTACACGGCGCGACGGTCGCTCCAATTCCGCGTATAGGCGCTGCGGCCCGAGCTCACATCCATGATGTCGAGCAACCGCTCCGGCTCCATGCCGTGGCCGCGCGCCAACGCCATGACTTCGGCGGTCAGGAACAGGTTGGTCACGCCAATCATGTTGTTGAGGATCTTGATCAGCTCGCCGGACGAGAGCTCACCGCAATGGAAAATGCGATCGCCCATGGCCTCGAAGAGCGGGCGCAAGGTCTCCAGATCATCCGATCTGCCTCCCACCATGATGCTAAGCGTGCCGGCATCGGCACCGGCCGGACCGCCGCTGACCGGCGCATCGACGAACCTGACGCCCTTGTCGGCGAGCGGGCCGGCAAGCTGCTTTATGGTCCGCGGCAGCACCGTGCTCATGACTGCAACCATCGGCGGTTTGTCCGCGTCGATCCCCGAGATCAGCCCGCCATTGCCCAGCACCGCCTCGGTGAGCTGGGCATCGTTGGCCACCATGAAGATCACGACATCCTCGCCGGCGCAGGAGGCAGGGCTCGCCGCGAGCCGGGCTCGACCCGCAAAGGCCTCGCGCGCCGCCGCGGCCACGTCATGAACATGGAGATCGAAACCCGCGCCGACCAGGCGCCAGGCCATGCGCGCGCCGATGGCGCCGACCCCGATGAAACCGATGCGCCGCAAGGCGGGCCTCCGTGGCTGACGTGACGAGCGGCTGCTACCTAAGCCTGAGCGCCGGTGCCACGAAGCGACCGGCGCCGTCGGTGTGCAGCACCTCGCCATTGATGAAGTCGTTTGTCATCAAGGCAAGCACCGCCTGGGCGACCTCCTCGGCGCGGCCAATGCGCTTCAGTGGCAGGTTGGCGGACATCCGCACGATCTCTGCCTCGGGATCGTCACCCAGGAGACTCTCGAAGGCCGGCGTACGCGTGTAGCCGGGCGCGACGGCATTGACGCGCAATGGCGCCATCTCGAGCGCCAGGCCGCGGACCAGCCCCTCGGTGGCGCACAGGATGGCGTGCTTGATCGCGGCCCCGGCCATCACCCGCGAGGCCAACGCGCCCGACATCAGCGTGATCGAGCCGGATTTCATGTGTCCGGCTCTCACGTGTTGGGCAGCGCAGCGCGCGACATAGACCGGCGCCCAGATGCGCTCGCGGATCAGGCCGTCGATCTTCTCGTCGGGCAGATCGACGACATTGCCGAACAGGGCGCCGCCGCCGGCAAGAAAGACGTGATCGACTGCGCCGAATCGCCGGAAGGCGTCGGCCACATCGGCTTCGCTCGTCATGTCGCCGAGGAAGGCCTCCAAGCCAGTCGTCCTGGCGCGCGCCGCATCCAGGCGGCCTTGATGGCGACCGGTGATGGCGACATGAGCTCCCTGGTCGCGCGCGAGGCGTGCCGTGGCGAGGCCGATCCCGCTGCTGCCCCCCAGCACCAGCACGCGGCGGCCCGCAACGTCGCCCAAAATCGCCTCCCCGCCGCCCGCGCCCTGCTTAGGCCGGAACCGTTTCGAACTTCGCGGGCAGGATGATCTCGACGACCTCGCGATCGTCCGAATAGTCCAGCACCTCGTGCACCATGCCGGGCGGCTGGGTCCAGGAGCTGCCTTCCTTCATCGTGATCACGCCATGACCCTCGAACCACATGGTCTGCCAGCCCTTGAGCATGTAGACGAACTGGAAATTGATGTTGTGCTTGTGGCGGCCACCGGTGTCGCCCTTCTTGCACGGTTCCTTGGCGCACACGACATGAGCCTTGACCAGTCCGCCCGTCGCCTCGATGACGCCGAGATCGCGATGGATGTTGTAGTCACGCAGGCCCGTTCCCGACTTGAACGACTTGTCGTGAAGGTGACTGACCACGAATTTCTGGTTCTGCCATTTGGGATCGAGTTCGGACATGAGCTTACTCCTCTCTCAGATACGAATTGCGCAAATCCTATCAGGTGCCGCGCCGGGCAATCATTCAATTTCGCGCTGCCGGCAATCGAGGCTTTCGATGGCCCGCCGGCAGCGCGTCACGCCGAGCCATTCACCCGCTCCCATTTCTGCAGGGTGCGCAGGTCGTCGGGCGGCTTCTCGTTCGGATGAAAGCGCGGCCAGGTCGTGAACGCGACTTCGCCGACATAGATGTCGCCGCGCGAATCGACGGCAATGCCATGCGGCGACATGAATTGACCCGGCGCGCGGCCCGGCACCGGTGCGCCGATGCGCGCCAGAGGCTTGCCCTCATGGGTCACGATGCTGACGCGCGCGCCGAGATTGGGCGTGCGCAGATTGACAGCCAGAGCGGGCGCCAGCTCGCCGATGTAGCAGATCGGCTTCGGGCCTGGCGCCATGAACAGAGCACAAGGTCGGTGCAGGTTGTTCCACTGCGTCTCATAGGCGCCATTGCCATCGAACACCTGGACGCGATGGTTCTCACGATCGGCGACGTAGACCCAACCTTCCTGATCGCAGCAGATATTGTGCGGCAGGTTGAACTGCCCCGGATCGGTGCCGGGCTCGCCCCAGGACATCACCAACTTTCCGTCGGGCGCAAATTTGTGCACGCGCGCATTGCCGTAGCCATCCGACACATAGATGTCGCCTTGCGGCGACAGCGCGGTATGCGTGCAGCGGCAGAATGGCTCGCCGCTCATGGCAGGCGACGGCTTGCCGGGCACACCAATGGTCAGCAGCACCTTGCCGTCGAGCGTGCAGCGCCGCACCGTGTGGTCGCCCTCGTCGGTGCAATAGATCGTGTCGTCCGATGCAATGTGGAGCCCATGGGGACGACGGAAGACCCCCTCGCCCCACGAGCTGAGGAATTTGCCGTCGCGATCGAACACGATCATGGGGTGCACGCCGCGATTGAAGACATAGACGCGGTCCTGCCGATCGACACCGACCGCCGCAACGTCGTTGAAGCTCCAGCCGGCGGGCGGCTTGCCCCAGCCTTCCACCAGCCGATAGGTGTGACGTCCCGATCCCATGGTCACGGGCATGGCATGGTCTCCGGTATCGGTTCAGATCGCGTCATCAATTCCCCGCAGGAGTTCGAGCGCCTGCCTCTCCCCGGCGAGGCCCGGCCGCGACAGCAAATGCTCCAGTCCAACCAGCCCCCGATAGCCGCGCTTATGGATGAAGCGAAGGATGTTCGGGTAGTTGAGCTCGCCGGTGCCGGGCTCGGCGCGTCCAGGATTGTCGCCAATCTGGAGCGTCGCGATGCCATCCCAGGTGCGCGCCAGATTGTTCAGAACGTCGCCGTCCATCACCTGGACGTGGAAGACGTCGAAGACGAGCCGGACTGCCGGGCTGTCGACGGCTTTGACAACTCCATAGGCATCGAGCACGTGATGCAGCAGCCGACCTGGCACGCGCGTCTCGCTGGTCGATTCCAGACAGATGATAACGCCCGCCTTCTCGGCGACCGGCACCAGCTCGCGCAAATTCTCGGCCATCCCGGCCAGCTCGAGGGCAAGCGGCACGCGCGGATCGCGCCCCGCTGATGTCGTGAGAAAGCGGCCGCCAACGCGCCGTGCCGTGTCAATCGTGCGGCGCAGCTCGCGGAGCAGGCGCGCGCGCGTCGCGCGATCGCGCGCACCCCAGAGCGGTGGATTGCGCGGCTCGACCATGTTGACGAAGCAGCCCATCTCCATCCCATGGCGCTCGAGCGCGCGCCCGATCCTGGCCTGCTCGGCGACCGGACGAAGATTGAGATAGTTGTCCTCGATCCCGGCAAAGCCCAGATCGGCGAAGAACTTGATCTGGTCAACCGGATCGGCAGAGCCGGCACTTTCGACGAACAGCGGATGTTGCAGATTGGGATAAGCCAGATGCGGGGCGTAACGCAGCTTCCAGGTGCGGGCAGCGGGGCGCACAAAGTGCCGGCGGACTGCGCGGCGGACAATGCGAGCGGAGCGCTGCGCGGCGGCCATGTCAGCTTCGCGTCCTCGAGATCTGACGACCGTTGCGCGCGCCCCGGCGCGGGCGGGCCGGTTCATCCCGATGACCCCAGCCTTCGCGCGCCAGCTTCGCGACCTCCTCGACCAGCAGACGCTGCAGCTCGCCGCACGCAAGCGACAGTGGCCGCTGCGCCACCTTGAGCAGCATAAGGGTGGCGGGCAGTTCCAGCTCCGGAATCGGCATGGCCCACAAATCGCCGCGGACCAGTTCGGCATGGACGGCCGATTTGGGCAGCACCGAATAGCCGAAGCCGCGGATCACCAGCTCCTTGATGACCGCAAGCGATTCGACTTCGGCGCGGACATAGGGCCGCGCGTCCCGATCGGCGAGCGCCTTCTCCAAGCGCCGGCGCCAACCATAGCCGGTGCTGGTCATCACCAGCGGCATGTCGCACAGCTCCGCGACGCTCGGCCCTCCGCGGCTCGGGCTCGGCAACCGTCGGGAGCCGATCAGGTACATGCGGTCGGGCAGAAGCGCCATCGTTTCCAGCTGTGGCATCTCGTCGACGTCGTAGAGCAGCGCCAGGTCGACCTGGCCTTGCCATAGCCACTCGTGGATCGGCGCGGTGTAGCCCTCGCGCATGGACAGTCGCACATCGGGGTAGAGCTGGCGGAAACGCTCGATGACCTGTGGCACCAGGACTCGCGCGACTGACGGCGGCGCGGCAAAGGACACCTGGCCCGAGGGATAGCGCGCGCGGGAGGTCGCATCCATGCGCAGCTCGTTGAGCTCGCGCATCACGGAATGAGCGTGCTCCAGCACGGCTCGTCCGGCCTCGGTCAAGGTGACGCCGAGACGGTGGCGTACCAGGAGCTTGACTTGAAGCTCGTCCTCGAGCCGCCCGATCTGATAGCTGAGCGCGGATTGCGCGACGCGCAGCTCGCTCGCAGCCTTCACGAAGCCCCCGAGCTGAGCGATCGAGATGAAATAGCGAAGCTGCCGAACGTCCATCTCAGCGCCAACCGGTCCTTATGCTGGTCGCCCTCATATTTCGCGCTCCGCGCGACGCCCTCATATTTCGCGCTCCGCGCGACGCCCTCATATTTCGCGCTCCGCGCGACGGGCGGTCATGATCTGGACTGGCACCACCAGCACCATCAGACCGAGCACGAGGAGCATCGACAGAGCCGCGGCGCCGGGCAGATTGGGATAGTCCCACACCATCCAGATGACCGATGCACCGACCAGGTTGGTTGTGCTCATCAGCATCAACGGGAAGGTCAGGTCGCGCGCGCTATGCGCGACGAGCCACAGCCAGCAATTCACGATGTGCGGCCACAGCAGCGGGACGATGATGCGACGCAGACTGGTCAGCCAGGTGGCGCCGCTGATGATGGCCGCATTCTCGAGCTCGCGGTCGATCTGGACCAGCGCGCTGATCATGCTGCGCGTGCCGAACGCGACATAGACCGTGATGTGCCCGATCATCAGGATGCCGATCGAGGCGTAAAGCGGTGTCTTCAGGTACAAGAGCAGGATCGCGATCGCCATGACGATAGGCGGCACCGCGATCGGCGAGAAGGACAAGGTGTCGAGCCATTTGCCGAGCCGCCCCTCGCCGCGCAGCGAATACCAGCTGACCAGCAGCGAAAGCACGATCACGGTCGTGGCGCTGACCAGTACGAGCAGCACGGTGTTGACCAGTGCGCGTCGGACGACCGATTCCTCCAGGATGTTCTGATAGGCCTCCAGCGAGACGGAAAAGAGCTGCGCCAGGGTCGGCACGCGGTAGAAGGGAAACAGGCTCGCCCACAGCAGGTTGAGCATGGGCAGCAGCATGATGAAGAAATAGAGCGCGACGGCCGCCGCGGCGACGTAGCGCCACAGGCCGAGCTCCAGCCGGCGCGGACGGAAGCCCTTGCCGCTCACGACACGGAAGCGCTCGCTGATCCGGATGGAGCGGAAATAACCCCACATCAGCAGCGTCGCCATGACCAGCAGCATGATGCCGAAGGCGGCGGCGAGGCCGTAGTTGGGCAGGCCGCCGACCTCGGGCGAGGCGAGCGTGTAGATGCGTGTGCTCATGACCGGGATTTGTGCGGTCAGGCCGATCACCAGCGGCAAGTCGAAGGCCTGGATCATGGTCATGACCAGAAACATGCCGACCGACAGGATGCCCGGACGCAGCAGCGGCAGAGTGATGTATTGGGTCACCGTGCGACGCGAGGCGCCGAGCACCAGCCCGGCATTCTCCAGCAGAGGATCCATGTTGCGCAGCAGTCCGCTCAGCATCACGAACGCGGTCGGCGTCAGACCCAGCCCGCTGATCAGAATGAGCGAGGTCATGGTGTAGGGCGTGAGCGGCGACTCATCGAGTCCGAGCAGCGATTTCAGGAAATTGTTGATCACGCCGTTGCTCGGGTTGATCAGCAGGATCCAGCCATAGCCGAAGACGAGCGGTGGGATCGCCATCCAGGAGAACATCAGCACGCGCGCGACGGTCCGCCCGGGCATATCGGTCCGCTCGGTCAGCCAGGCGATGCCGATCGCGAGCAGCAGGGCGAGGACGACACTGCCGCCGGCGTACTTCAGCGTGTTCCAGATCAAGCCGATCGTCGCCGACTGGGCGAACAGGTCGACGTAGTTCGCCCAGCTGAAATCGACAGTCTCGAAGGGCAGCTTCCCCTCCGGACTGAAGCTCGTGCACAGCAGAACGAGAAGCGGCCCCGCAACAAGGACCAGCAGAACGATCAACAGGGCGATCTGCACGCCCTGCTGCATGCGGATGCGCCTCGTGCCGCGCTCGATGCTGGGACCCGCGCCGTCGGCCGCGACGAACGTCATCGCGCGACCGTCGTGGCGTCGGGGTCGTCCTCTGCCGTGTGCTCAACCACGGCGCAACGATCGGCCGGCAATTCGAGCCATAGGCTTTGACCGATGCCCGGTTCCAGGTAGACGTCGAGCATGACGCGCAGCTCGACAGGACCTATGCGGACCTGAGCCTCGAAAGCGTCACCGAGGAAATGCAACGCATCGATGCGCGCCTCGAAAACGTTCGGGCCGGCCTGCCGGATGGGCAAGGGCCGGATCGCCTGGGGGCGCAACACGACATGGACTTGCGTGCCGACGGCGGCCCTGGACGGCGCGCAGCGCAGAATACCGAAGCCGGTCTCGACCTCCGTGGCGGCGCCGCTGGCGACTACCCTGGCCGGGATCAGATTGCTGCGTCCCATGAAGTCGGCGGCAAAAGCCGTGGCCGGCCGGAGATAGACGTCCCTCGGCGGACCAAGCTGGACCACCCTGCCCGCCCGCATGAGCGCGATCTGGTCCGACATGGACAAGGCCTCGAGCTGGTCGTGGGTCACGAACACCGTGGTGATGCCGAGCGTCTTGACGAGCTGGCGCAATTCGACGCGCATGGCGTCGCGCAGCTTGGCGTCGAGATTGCTCAGCGGCTCGTCGAGCAGCAGCAGCGCCGGCTCGTGCACCAGGGCGCGCGCCAACGCGACGCGCTGTTGCTGACCGCCGCTCAGATGCGGCGACGGCCGGTCGGCATAGTCGGCCAGCTTGACCAGATCGAGCGTGCGCATGACGCGCTGCCGCACGTCGATGTCGTTTCGAGCACGCTCACTGTGCACGAGCGGGAAGGCGACGTTGTCAAACACCGTCATGTGCGGCCAGATCGCATAGGACTGGAACGTCATGCCGATGTTGCGACGGTTCGCCGGAACCATCAGCCGGCGACGGCTGCAGAAGACGATCTCGCCATCCATCTCGATCTCGCCCGAATCGGGCGTCTCGAGACCCGCAATGCATTGCAGCGTCGTGCTCTTGCCGCAGCCGCTCGGCCCCAGCAAGGTGAAGAACTCGCCCTTCGCCACCGTGAAGGAAACGCCGGAGACGGCATTGACCCCGGCGTTGCCGTGCTTCGTCGCATAACTCTTCGCGAGATCGCGGACCGCGATCACGTCGCCTCGCGAGAGCGGAGCGTCATCGTGCCGCTTCGCCGGCCACCGGCGTCATTGGGCGGTCAAGACCGTCTGCATCTTCTTGCGCAGTTCGACCAGATCTTCGATCGCCTTGGCAGAAACCGGCTTGGCGACCTTGGCGCCGGTCGCGTCGATCTGTGCCTTGAGCGCCTTGGACAGCTTGGAGTTCGGGTCTGTGGTGTTGGGCAGCGGCTCGAACGGCTCCGCGACCGGCACGCCCTCCGCAGCGAACCACGCGGCAAACAGCCGCCCGGCATTGACGTGCGGCGCCTTCTCGATGACGTAGAGGTTGAGCGGCGAGAGCGGAATCACATCAGCGAACAGCTTGAACTTGAGTGGCTCCTTGTTGACCGCCGCGCGCTCGGAGGCGTGGAAGGACGACACACCCATGGGCGAGGTGCCGGCTGAGACCGCGCGCGCCACGGCGGGCGAGCCGTTCTCCAGGTGAGGTCGGTTCTCCTTCAGCTTTTTCATCAGCTCGAGCACGGCATCGCCGCCGATCGCATAGGCTGTCTGGTCGAGCGGCGAGTAGATGAACGAGTTGAGCGCGAATTTGCCGCGCCATTTCGGATCGGTGAGATCGGTCCAGCGGCTCGGAACATCGGCGTCCTTGATCAGCGTCGGATTCCACACGATGCCCGACACGGCGTCGAAATAGTGCAGCGACAGGCCCTTCAATTCGGGAACGTCGTCGTACATCGCCGCCTTGATGCCCGGCATCTCCTTGCCGAACACCTCGACCCACGGATAGGGCTTGATGACGCCGGCATTGGCCATGAGGATCACGCCGTCGGCCGACTCGCCGCCCATCACGTCGACCGTCACTGCATTGGCCGCCGCTTCCGCGATGACGCGGCCGCGACCGCGCGTGGCATTAATTCCGAGGAACTCGGCCTTGATGTTGAGGCCGAAGCGTTTGTTGAACGCGTCGAACAACGCGCGATAGGTCTTCTGCTCGCCGGGGCTCGATGCCCACACGATCAGCTCGCCTTCCTTGCGCGCGCCATCCAGCACCTGCTGGAAGGTCGGCGTAGATTGGGCGTGGGATTGCTCGCTGGGCAAAAGAACTGCCGCCACAAGGGCAGCCGCAGACACAAAGCGGCGAGCCGCGACGCGTGGGCCACTGTTGCGCATCATGATTTCCTCCCGACCGAGATTTCGACGCCAGCCTAGTGACGCCATTCAGACGGCTGCAATTCAATTTTTCGCTGCGAGCAATCGAAATTTGCGATGCCTAGCACATCGCGGCACAGCGAAGCACGACACTACTGCCATTTGCTAGTCGGCTGTGATCCGATCGCAATTGTCGCAGGCCGACGCCCTATTGCAGCAAGCCGGCATCGCGCACCGCGCGCATGGCCTCGAAGGCTGCAGCGCGGGTCTTCGCGATGTCATCCTCCGTATGGACGGTCGAGACATACCATTTCGAGTGGACGTAGACGCCGCGCTTCATCATCTCCAGGCAAAACTGCCTGGCGGCGCCCTGGCTGGAGCGCGCATAGCTTGCGAAGTCGCGCACAGGGTGCTCAACGAAGACCGGCGCGGCGTAGGCCGGGGCGCCGATCATGGTGAAGGGGATCGACAGGCGGCGCGCGCAGTCGCGCAGCTGCTCCGCGATGGCGGCGCCGATCGCGTGCAATTTGGCCGGACCGTTTTCCTCGATCAGGACGTCGGTCATGGCCAAACCCGCAGCGGCCGACAGCGGATTACCGTTGAGCGTACCGCTGAGATAGATTGAGCGGCCATCGTCCCTGCGCCCCGGCAAGCTGAGCTCGAGCACGTCGCGGCGTCCGGCGACGGCAGCCATCGGCAGACCGCCACCGATGATCTTGCCAAGCGCGCACAGATCAGGCGTGACCCCGAAGGCCTCCTGCGCTCCGCCGAGGGCAAGGCGAAAGCCGCTCACCACCTCATCGAAGATCAACAGCGCGCCCGTGCGATCGCAGAGCGCGCGAAGCCCGGCGAGGAACCCCGGTTCGGGCATGATCGCCCTTTGGATGGGCTCGATCAGGATCGCGGCCACGTCCGGTCCTTCGACTTCCATCAGCCGAGTGACCGCTTCGAGGTCGTTGAACGGCACCACCAGCACCGTCTTGCTCAGCTCCGGTGGAATGCCCGCCGAATTCGCTTTGCGCTCGACCGTGTTTGCTCCATCCCCGGCGCTCAGGCCATGCTGCACATAGTCGTGGTGCCCGTGATACGCGCCCTCGAACTTCACGATCTTCGTCCGACCGGTGAACGCACGCGCAAGCCGCAAGGCATAGAAGGTCGCCTGGGCGCCGTCGCCCACGAACTTCACCGCCTCGGCGCAGGGAACATGCTCGACGATGCGCGACGCCAGCCGAAGCGCAGGCTCGTTCATGGAGTAGAAATGCGTGCCCGCCAATGCTTGCCGTTGAATCGCCTCGACCACGCGCGGATGCGCATGGCCGAGCACGAGTGGGCCGGAGCCGAGGACGTAGTCGACGAATTCTCGTCCATCAGTCGACCACATGCGCGCGCCTGCGCCATGCGTCGCGACGAAGGCCAGATCGGGCGGATATCCGACCGAGCCGAACACACCGCCGGGAATGTGGGCGTCAGGCGAGTCCGGAGAAACCAAAAGCCTCGTCTTTTGCGGTCGTTTCCCCTTAGCCGCTGGTGCGCACCACGCCGCCACTGGCGGGCGGCGCTGGCGGCGGGCTCGGAGACCGGGGCGCGATATCGGGCGCGACGGCGGGTTGCGCCATGAAGTGGCGGATCAGCGCCTCGGCTTCGGGCGAATCCCACTCGGCTGCGCCGACATAGGCGCCGACGGCGCGGCCCTCCCGGTCGATCAACATGGTCGTGGGTAGTCCCTTGATGCCGATCGCACGGGCGAAAGTGCCCCGTGCATCGATGTAGATGTCGATGTTCGCCGTGCCGAGCTTCTTGAGGAAGGGCTCGACGACCGCCACCCCGCCGCGGTCCTCCGAGATGGCGACCAGGGCGAAGTCCTGGCCGGCCAGTCGGCGCGCCAGGCGATCGAGCGCGGGCATCTCCTTGACGCAGGGGACGCACCAAGTCGCCCAGAAATTTACCAGCACGACCTTGCCGCGAAATGCCGCAAGCGTGATCTCCTTGCCTGCCGCGTCCTCGAAGCTCTGTTCCGGTGTTGGCCGCGGCGGGTCGATCAGGCTAAATTCGCGCATCGCGCCCTTGAGCGCGGGGGCAGGGGTCCGTTCGGCCGCGTCCGCCACGTCCACCGATGCGGCCAGCAACGACCCGACAAGGACGGCCGCAAGGGCCGAGAACCAGCGCATGAGCAGCACCACCAGAGCCAAAAAGAAGACCGCCGGGTCGCGGCGCGGCGCCAATCCGCTATGGGGCGGGCGCTTTGCGGGCAGTCATGCCGCAATCATGGAGAAGATCAACGCCTCGATCGACTTCGACAGGCGACTTTACGCGCAAGACATCGCCGGGTCCAAGGCTCATTGCCGCATGCTGATGCGCCAGGGCATCGTCAGCCGGAAGGATGGCCAGGCAATCCTTCGCGGCCTCGATCGCGTGCGCGCGCAGATCGAAGCCGGGCGGTTCGAATTCCGCACCAGCCTCGAAGACATCCACATGAACGTCGAAGCCCGGCTCGCCGAGCTGATCGGCAGCGCGGCCGGGAGGCTGCACACCGCGCGCTCGCGCAACGACCAGATCGCGACCGATTTCCGTCTCTGGGTGCGGGACGCCATCGACGGCCTCGACCACCAGATGCGCGACCTGCAGGCTGCTCTCATCGACCAGGCCGACCGCAACGCGGCCACCATCATGCCGGGCTTCACCCACCTCCAGGTGGCGCAGCCCGTGACCTTCGGCCACCACATGCTGGCCTATGTCGAAATGGTCGGCCGCGACCGGTCGCGGCTGGCCGATTGCCGGGCCAGACTCAACGAATCGCCGCTTGGCGCGGCGGCGCTGGCCGGCACGTCGTTCCGCATCGACCGGCAGATGACGGCGCGCGAGCTCGGTTTCGACCGGCCCATGGCCAACTCGCTCGACGCGGTGTCGGACCGTGACTATGCGCTCGAATTCCTGTCGGCGCTGTCGATCTCGGCGGTTCATCTGTCGCGTCTCGCCGAGGAGATCGTGCTGTGGACGAGCGCGCAGTTCGGCTTCGTCCGTCTGAGCGACGCCTACACGACGGGCAGCTCGATCATGCCGCAGAAGCGCAATCCTGACGCGGCCGAGATCGTGCGCGGCAAGGCGGGCCGCGTGATCGGTGCGCTCCTGGCGCTGCTCAACATGCTCAAGGGATTGCCGCTCACCTACGGCAAGGACATGCAGGAGGACAAGGAGCCAACCTTCGACGCGGCCGACACGCTCTCGCTGTCGCTCGCTGCCATGACCGGCATGGTCAGGGACATGGCGCCGAACAAGGCGGCATTGCGCGCCGCCGCCGCCGTCGGCTTCGCGACGGCGACCGATCTCGCCGACTGGATCGTGCGGCGCATCGGTCTGCCGTTCCGCCAGGCCCACCACATCGTCGGCAGCTTGGTGAAGCTGGCCGAGCGGGACGGCCGGGCGCTATCCGATCTGTCGCTGCGCGAGATGCGCGAAGTCGAGCCCCGCATCACGAAAGCGGTGTACAATGTCCTGACCGTGGAGCGCTCGGTCGCCAGCCGCACCAGCTATGGCGGCACCGCGCCGGACAATGTGCGCCGCCAGGCCAAGGCGGCGCGAAAGAGGTATCTGTGATGCGCACGCTTGCCCGCATTGCGCTCATCGCCAGCTTGGCGATCGGAGCGGCAGTCGTGCTCGACGGCTGCGGCAAGCGCCAGAGCGAGCTGGACGCGCCGAAAGGGTCGGCGAGCCAGTACCCGCGCCAATATCCGTCGTGGTGATGGCCATGGCCGGCTTCCTCTATCGCAATGGCACGCTGCACGCCGAGGAGGTGCCGCTGGCACGCATCGCCGAGGCCGTCGGCACGCCGTTCTACTGCTATTCGACGTCAGTGCTCGTCGGCCAGTACCGCGCCTTCAAGCAAGCGCTTGGCGGCACCGATGCGATGATCTGCTATGCGCTCAAGGCCAATTCGAACCAGGCCGTGATCCGCACCTTCGCCGAGCTGGGCGCCGGCGCCGACGTGGTCAGCGAAGGCGAGCTGCGCCGCGCGCTGGCGGCGGGCGTGCCGGCCGAACGCATCGTGTTCGCCGGCGTCGGCAAGACGCGGGACGAGATGGCGGTGGCACTCGATGCCGGCATTCTCCAGTTCAACGTCGAGTCCGAGCCCGAGCTCGCCGCGCTCGACGAGGTCGCGCGATCGAAGGGGCGGCGCGCGCAGTTCGCGCTGCGCGTCAATCCCGACGTCGCCGCCGGCACGCATGCCAAGATCACGACCGGCACCAAGGAGAACAAGTTCGGCATCGACATCGGCCGGGCGCGGCGGGTCTATGACCTCGCGCGCAACCGGCCGGGATTGCAGGCCGCCTCCGTTGCCGTCCACATCGGCTCGCAGCTGACCGACCTCGCCCCTTTCCGCTCCGCCTTCGCGCGGGTGCGCGACCTGGTCGGCGAGCTGCGCGCCGACGGCCACGACATCAGGCGCATGGATTTCGGCGGCGGCCTGGGCGTCGCCTACCGGGACGGGCAGGTTCCGGCGATTGCCGACTACCTTGCGCTGGTGCGCGAGGCGGCCGACGGGCTCGCCTGCGGCATCATCGTCGAGCCCGGCCGGATCATGGTCGCCGAAGCGGGCGTGCTGGTCAGCCGCGTCATCTACGTCAAGTCGGGCGAGGCCCGCCGGTTCATCGTGGTCGATTCGGCGATGAACGACCTGATCCGGCCGACCCTGTACGAGGCCTATCATGCCATCGTTGCGGTGCGCGAACCGGAGTCGACCGGCAAGCGTCCCGATGGCGGCGACTTCGAATTGGCCGATGTGGTCGGCCCGATCTGCGAGTCCGGCGACTATTTTGCCCAGCAGCGTCCGATGCCTAGGGTGGCCGACGGCGACCTCCTGGCAATCAAATCGGCGGGAGCATATGGCGCTGTCATGAGTTCTAGTTACAATAGCCGTCTGTTGATCCCCGAGGTCTTGGTTAACGGCGAACAGTTCGCCGTGGTTCGGCCCCGACCACGCTTCGAGGACCTTCTGGGCCAGGATCGCCTGCCGCCGTGGCAAACCGGCACGCAGCAGAGCAATCCGAGCCCCGATGCGGTCAAGTTCAAGTCCGGTGGTGCCAAAGCCGGCACGGCCCAATCCGGCCAGGGCAGCACCGGACGCAAGATCGGAGCGGCGTGATCCATGCAGGACACTGAGAGCGGACCGACCGGCAAGGTGCCTCCGGCGCCTCGCACGCCTTATGATCGTCATCTCCGCATGGCCTGGCTGGCGCTGATGTGGGAGCGCGTATGGCCTGCGCTGTGGCCGGTGCTGGCGATCGGCGGCATTTTCGCCAATCTCGTGCTGTTCGACATCCTGCCGCGGCTCAATGCCTGGGCGCACGTCGCCATCCTCGCAGCTCTCGTTCTGGCGCTCGGGCTGCTGCTCGGTCGCAACTTCCGCTCGTTCAGCCTGCCGACCCGCGAGCAGGCGCGTCGCCGCGTCGAGCTCGCCTCGGGCATGGCGCATCGGCCGCTCACCGCGCTCGAGGACCGACACGTCGCGGGCGGCATGGACGGCGCTGCGAAGACGCTCTGGCTCGCCCACATGGCGCGTCTGCGCGCGCGACTGAAGCGCCTGCGCATCGGCGCGCCGGCGGCCGGCCTCGGCCGGATCGATCCATGGGGTGCACGCGCAATCATCGGACTGGCGCTCGTGGTCGCGATCGCAGTCGGCGGCTATGACGGCGCCAATCGCCTCGCCCGCGCGCTCGTGCCCGACCTGTCCGCCGATAGCCGGACGAACGTCGCCACCCTCGACATCTGGATCGCCCCCCCGGCCTACACGGGACTCCCGCCGATCTTCCTCAGCGGTTCACGCACCGGTCAGAAGTCGCCGGCCGGTCCGGCAGCGCAGACAGGCACCCGCACGCAGGCCAGCGCCCAGACGGCCGCCGCCCAGACCGCCCCCGCCCCCCTCAACGTGCCGACCGGCTCGACGGTGCTGGCTCAGGTCAATGGCGGTCGCGACAAGCCCAGGCTGGTCATCGACAAGGCGGAAACCCAATTCGAGGCCGTCGGCGCGGCCAGCCACAAGGTGAGCGCCGAACTGACAAGCGGCACCCGGCTGTCGGTCATGCAGGGCCGCGGCTCGCTCGGCGCATGGGACATCGTGATCGTTCCCGATCTGCCGCCGAACGTCTCCTACCATGTGCCGCCGGCGCGCACGGAGCGCTCGGCACTCCGCATCGAATATGCCGCCGAAGACGACTATGGCGTCGACCAGGTCAAGGCGACGATCCGGCGCGTGCTCGAGGCAGCACCCGCCGCTGAAGGCTCGCAAGGCAGCCTGCAGGCGACCCCGAGCGTCCAGGGAGGTGAGAGCAAGCTCACCGAGGAAACGATCGAGCTCGCGCTGCCGTTGCCGGGGCTGTCGCTCAAGAGCGCGCGTGCGCCGAGCTATCACGACCTGACAGCTCATCCATGGGCTGGCCTGCAGGTCGAGCTGCAGCTCGAGGCGGCTGACGCAATCGGCCAGGTCGGGCGCAGTGAAACCTTTGCCATGGTGCTGCCCGAGCGCATCTTCAATCACCCCGTCGCGCGCGCCATCGTCGAGGTTCGCAAAGAACTGACGCGCAGCCCGGACGAGCGTCGCAAGCCGTCCGATGCTTTGGTCGGCATCGCCTCGCGTCCGATGCTGTTCCATAGCGACGTTGTCGTCTACATGGCGCTGCGCTCGGCCGCCGGCCGTCTCATCTTCGACAAGCGTCCGACCGCCGTGGCGGCAATCCAGAGCCTGTTGTGGGACACTGCGCTGCGCGTCGAGGACGGCGACGTGTCGCTCGCCGAGCGCGAGCTGCGCGAGATCGAGAGGGCGTTGCAGGAGGCGCTGGCCAACAACGCGCCTGATGCCGAGATCGAGCGGCTGATGACCGAACTGCAGCGCGCCATCGACCGCTATCTGCAGTCGCTTCTGGCGCAGATGCAGGATCCACAGCGCCGCCAGCAACTCGAATTCGCGCCCAACGATCCGAACACGCGCACGATGAGCCGCAACGACCTGCAGCGCATGGTCGATCGCGCGCGCGATCTGGCGCGCAGCGGCGCACGCGACCAGGCACGCGAGATGCTCTCGCGCCTGCAGGAGATGCTCGAGAATCTGCGCATGGGCATGATGAGCCAGCAACAGATGCAGGCCAATCAGCAGGCCCAGCAGATGATGCGCAACCTGCAGGACATGGCGCGCCAGCAGCGCAAGCTGCTCGACCGCAGCTTCCGCCGCCAGCAGGGGCAGCAGGGTCAGCGCGGACAGCAAGGCCAGCGCCAGCAGGGACAACAGGGCCAGCAGGGCCAGCAAGGCGACGACGGCGAGGAGGACGAGAGCGACGAGGCGAGCGCCGGCGAGCAGGAGTCCCTGCGCCGCCGGCTCGGCGAGCTGATGCGCCAGATGGGCGAGATGGGCGCCGGCGAGATCCCGCGCGCCTTTGGCCGCGCCGAGCGCGCCATGCGCGATGCCACCCGCGCGCTCGGCCAGGGCCAGCCAGGCGATGCCATCGGGCCGCAATCGGAAGCGCTCGACCAGCTCCAGCAGGGCGCCCAGGCCATGATGGAGCAAATGGGTCGGCAGTTCGGCCACGGACCGGGGCAGGGCGACGATCCGCAGCTGCAGCAGCAGGCGCCGGGCCGCGCGACCGAGCGGCGCGATCCGCTCGGCCGGCCGCAATCGACCGAAGGCTATGCCGACAACGAGTCGGTCAAGGTGCCGGACGAGGCCGACATTCAGCGCGCGCGCGAGATCTTCGACGAGCTGCGCCGGCGCGCCAGCGAGCCGTCGCGGCCGCAGTTCGAGCGCGACTACATCGACCGGTTGCTGCGCCGCTTCTAGCGTCGAGCATTCTCGCTATTGGATCACCTTGGTCTGGCCCATCACTGCGGGCCAGTTCCGGTCTGCCTTGCCGATGAAGCCGGGGATGTCAGCGCTCCACTGTCGCTGAACGCCGAGGCTGTGGTTGAGGTAGAGCCTGCCGGCGGTGACGGTGAAGGCGGCCGGGTCGATGGCCGCCTTGTAGCCACCGGCGACGCCGAACGCGCAGAAGCCGCCATACTGCGGCGCGAATTTGGCCGGGTCGGCGGCAAACGCATCACGGTTGGCGGCCGAGCTGAAATGGAAGGTCGAGCCCTTGTATTCGGCCTTATAGGCGGCCGAGCCTTTGACGGGCTTACCCTCGGCGACGTAGGCAACCACGTCGTAGCCGCGCACCGCCGCTCCACCCGCCTCGAAGAATTCGCCCGCGTGCACGGACTCGGCGCACAGGACGGCGAAGCCCGTCATCGCCACTGCGCATCCAACGGTTCGCAGACACTGCATGCGCATCATGGGGTTCTCCTGAAAATCCTCTGTCGCGCGCCGAGTGCAGCGCGGTCAGCCGCGCACGAAGTACAAGGTCAGGTCGGCGGATTCTGCCGGGGGATCGGGAAACTCCGACTTGAACCGGATGGCTTCCTGGGGCGCCAGGCGTTGATTGCCGGTCGAGAACAGCCAGTGCTGCAGCTCCATCCGGCTGGCATCGCGCAGCCCGCCGCGCAGCATGGAAACGGTACGCGGCACTTTCGAGAGATTGACGATCTCCCCCTCGACGACCAACACCGTGATGCCACCCACCTGCCGACGGTCGGAGGTGACATTGCGAAGCTGCAGGCCGGCGCCGGGCACCTCGACATGAAGCCTGATCGCGTCGAACAGCTTGGCCGCCGGTCCCCAGGCGTCGACGATCGCTTCGCGCGCGAGAATGGCCGTCGCCGGCGTCGCGACCGTGACGAGGCCGAACATGATCCACGCCACGCGCCCCGATGCGCTGCTCGAGCGCACGGCGCCCGGAATCCGCCGCTTCGGTTTTGGCACTGGCGCCGCCGGCTCATCATCGAGCGCCGCATCGCCGTCCTTGCGTTTCCGGAACGGAATGTTGAACGGCAGCTTGATCGGTGGCAGCGCCGGCAGCTTTTCCCTGAGTCGCGCAATCAACCCCGGGCGGTCCTCGGCGGCGCCCGCTTCGTCCGCGGCCCCCGTTGCCGCGGTCGAATCTGATCCCGAGTCGGCCACCGCACCCACGCCCGGCATGTCATCGGGCGGCACTTGATGCCAGCTGTGGCCGCAGCTGCCACAGCGCACTTTGCGGCCTTCCGGGCCGAGTTTGGCCGCATTGACCACGAACTGTGCGTTGCAGTTCTCGCAGACGAGAATCATGGTCCGGTGCGGGCGAACATCGCGATGGTCCGTTTATAGGGGCGAGGCCCATCACTGGCAAGCCGAGCGGCGGCATCGCTTCGCCGATCGCGCCGAGATTTGCATTCGACGTCGCGTCACCCTGCTCTAGAATTCGCGCCCGGCGTCGATGGCGCGCTGCAGTCGGACAGGGAGGATGGCGTGCTGGGACATCTCTCGTTTGGCGTCAACGATCTCGCCAAATCGACCGAGTTCTACGATCGCATCCTGGCGCCGCTCGGCTATGTCCGGGTGTGGACCAGCGCGAAGGGCGTCGGCTATGGCACGCCCGGCGGCGGCGACAAGCTGGCGCTCTTCCCGCATCCGGGTCGCGCGTCGCCGCCCGGCGCTGGCTTCCATCTCGCCTTCACGGCGCCCAACCAGGCGGCGGTCGACGGGTTTCACGCCGCTGCGATGGCGCAGGGCGGCAAGGATCTCGGCGCGCCTGGCCTGCGTCCACACTACGGGCCGGCCTACTATGCTGCCTTCGTCTGCGATCCCGACGGATACAAGCTCGAGGCGGTTCACCAGTAGCGGCCCGCCGGCTGGACGCCCCACTGCCGCCCATGCGATGCTCCGCGCCCAGCAGCGACATGCTAATCAAAATTCGAAATGATGGCGCAAGGTCGACGAACCAGGGACTCAGCGACCAGCGTAGTACGTTTTGACAACGTCGCCATGAGCTATGCCGGCGGGCCCGAGATCGTGAGCGATCTCACCTTTCAGCTCGCCGCCGGTTCGTTTCATTTTCTGACCGGACCGAGCGGCGCGGGCAAGTCGTCGCTGCTCAAGATTCTCTATCTTGCCCTCAGGCCGTCGCGCGGAATCGTCGAGCTGTTCGGCCGCGACGTGCGCACGCTCGGGCGCGCCGACCTGCCGGCGCTCCGCCGGCGCATCGGCGTCGTGTTCCAGGATTTTCGCCTGATCCCGCATCTTTCGGCTCTCGACAACGTTGCGCTGCCACTGCGCATCGCCGGAGCCAAGGAAGCGCAAGTGCGCGAGCATGTCAGCGAGCTGCTGCGCTGGGTCGGCCTCGGCGAACAGATGAACGCCCTGCCCGCGACGCTGTCCGGCGGCCAGCAGCAGCGCATTTCCATCGCGCGCGCGGTCATCGGGCGACCGGCCCTGCTGCTGGCGGACGAGCCGACGGGAAATGTCGACGACGCCATCGCCGTCCGGCTGCTCTACCTGTTCGAAGAGTTGAACAAGATGGGCACGACGGTGCTGATCGCCAGCCATAATGAGAGCCTAGTGCAGCGCTTTCCACACGCCCGCCTCCACCTCGAAGGCGGCCGCCTCGAAAGGCGGACGGCATGATACGAGGCTGGCTCAGTTCGCGAACCGACCTGCCGCTCAAGGGGGACGCGGCCAGCCGGTTCCTGCCCTGGGTCGTCGCGGTCATGGTGTACCTTGCCGTGCTGGCGCTTGCCGGCGCGCTGCTCGCGCGCGATTCCGTGCTGCGCTGGAGCCGCTCGTTGACCGGAACCCTGACGGTGCAGATCGCCGTGCCGGCCGGTGAGCGCAACCTCGACGTCGCCATGGCCGACCGCATCGACCGCACGCTCGAGCTCCTGCGCCGGACACCCGGCATCGATCGCGCGCAAGCACTGAGCGCCGATCAGATCAGCGCGCTGCTCGAGCCGTGGCTCGGGGGCGGCGCGATCGTCGACGAACTGCCGCTGCCGGCGCTGATCGACGTGGCGTTGGTGCCGGGCGCGCGCGTCGACTTGAAGGCGCTCGCAGAGCGGCTCGCCGCGGCGGTACCCGGCGCCGCGCTCGACGACCATGGCAAGTGGCTCAAGGACCTGATCCGCCTGGCGCTGGCGGCGCAGGCAGCGGCCGGTCTGATCCTGCTTTTGGTGACGGGATGTGCCGTCGCTGCCGTGGTGTTCGCGGTGCGCACCAGCCTCGCCATTCATCGCGACGTGGTGGAGATCCTGCACCTGGTCGGTGCGCGCGACCGCTACATCGCCAGCCAATTCCAGCGCCACGCCCTGGCGCTCAGTCTGAAGGGCGGGCTGAGCGGATGGCTGCTCGCGCTCATCACCCTCGGCGGCGCTGCTTGGGCGTTGCTTAGCCTGGATGCCGCCTTGATGCCGCGCCCCAGCCTCGCCTGGCTCGAATGGCTGCTGATCCTGTTGCCGCCGTTTGCGGCGACCGGTATTGCCGTGCTGACCGCGCGGCTGGCCGTGCACAATGTGCTCGGCCGCATGATCTGAACGAGATGCCGGTCCGCGCGCCCCTGTTCCGCCGCCCCGACGCGCCGCGACGCCGGCCGCGACCCCTGCTCATTGTCGTGCTCGTGGCCACGGCTGCATGGCTTTCCGGCTTCTTCTGGTATGCCGCGACCATCCCGACCCGTGTCGACGAGCCGCTGCAGACGACCGACGCGATCATCGTGCTCACCGGCGGCAGCCGGCGTGTCGAGACGGGGCTCCTGCTGCTCGTCGAGCGGCTTGCGCCGCGCCTGTTCGTCTCCGGGGTCAATCGCGACGTGGAGCGTGCCGACATTCTGCGCGTCGTACCCGGCTTGCCCGCCGACCTGGTCGAAGCCATCGCGCTCGGCTATGGCGCCACCGACACGATTGGCAATTCGGTCGAGAGCGCCCACTGGATGCGGCAGCAGGGCCTGCGCAGCCTGCGCCTCGTCACCGCCAACTTTCACATGCGGCGCAGCCTGCTCGAATTCCGCCACGCCCTGCCCGAGGCTGAGCTGGTGCCGCACCCGGTTTTTCCGGAGAACTTCAAACGCGACGACTGGTGGCGCTACCCGGGCAGCGCCGCGCTGATCGCCAGCGAGTACAGCAAGTACCTCGCGGCCTTGCTGCGCCACACCCTGTCCGATGCGCTGTCCCGCCGCCGACCCGGCGAAGGAACGATCGGCGCAATCCAGCGTGCAGGACGGCCGGCGTGATCGCGCTGCGCTCCATTACCTTCAATCTGGTGTTTTTCACCTGGACCGGCGCGCTGCTGACGATTGGCTTGCCCTTGCTGCTGATGCCCGCCGGCGCGATCTACGCCGTCGGCTATCTCTGGGTCCGCATCAGCCTCGCCCTTCTGGCCGGCATCGTCGGCCTGCGCTACGAGTTTCGCGGCCGCCCGCCCGCACCGGGCGAGCGCGTCATTCTCGCCGTCAAGCACCAGTCGGCCATCGACACCATGGTGTTCAACCTCGTGATCGACCGCCCGGCCTTCGTGCTCAAGCGCGAGCTTTTCTTCGTCCCGCTGTTCGGCTGGTACCTGTGGCGTTGCCGGATGATCGCGATCGATCGTGCATCGGGCGCCAAAGCGATCCTGTCCATGGTGCGCCAGGCCCAGCAAGCGCTTGCGCGTGGCCAAACCCTGCTGATCTTTCCCGAGGGTACGAGGCGCGCGCCCGATGCGCCGCCGCAATATCAGCCCGGCGTGGCCGCACTCTATGGTCGACTTGGCCTGCCGGTCATGCCTGTCGCCTTGAATACCGGCGTGTTCTGGGGCCGCCGCAGCTTCCTCAAGCGGCCGGGACGGATGGTGATCGAATTTCTCGAGCCGATTCCGCCCGGCCTCGACCGCACCGCCTTTATGGCGATGCTGCAGGAGCGCATCGAAACTGCCTCGCAGCGGTTGCGTGCCGAGGCCCTGGAGGCTGTGGATAAATCTGTGGATAATACCTCTGCTGGAGCGCATTGAATGGCGCGGAAAAGCCACCGAACACGTTGATTGATCATCGCTTGCAGCCGAGCGCCAACGAAAGAACATAGAGAGAACCTGGAAGCTTGACGGACGCCGGCAGCGCGCCTAGAATTTTTCGTCGCAGAGACTAAATCTCTCGATATTTCAGGAGCTTTGGACCGCGAGCAGGGTCGATCCCGCGCCGGCGGCAGGCCCTGGTGTGGAGCCGCAGATGCAGCCCGTGGCCGCGATTTCCCAGCAGATCTGGGACATGAAGTACCGCTTGCGCGCGGCCGATGGCTCCGTTGTGGACAAGACCATCGACGACACCTGGATGCGCATTGCCACGGCGCTCGCCGAGCCCGAAGCCGACAAGGCCGCCTGGGCACGCACCTTCCACGAAGCACTGACCGATTTTCGCTTCCTGCCGGCTGGCCGCATCATCGCCGGCGCCGGCACCAGGCGGAACGTCACGCTGTTCAACTGCTTCGTCATGGGTACGGTGCCCGACGATATGGGCGGCATCTTCGAGCACCTCAAGGAAGCCGCGCTGACCATGCAGCAGGGCGGCGGAATCGGCTACGACTTCTCGACGCTCCGGCCCAAGGGCGCACCGGTCAAGGGCGTCGGGGCCGACGCCTCGGGGCCGTTGTCCTTCATGGACGTGTGGGATGCGATGTGCCGCACCATCATGAGCGCCGGCCACCGGCGCGGCGCGATGATGGCGACGCTGCGCTGCGACCATCCCGACATCGAAGCCTTCATCGAGGCCAAGCAGCAGCCGGGACGGCTGCGCATGTTCAATCTGTCCGTCCTGGTGACCGACGCCTTCATGGCGGCGGTCAAGGAGGACGCGCCATGGGAGCTCGCCTTCAACGGCACGGCCTATCGCACGGTGCGCGCGCGCGATCTGTGGGACAAGATCATGCGCTCGACTTACGGCTATGCCGAGCCGGGCGTGATCTTCATCGACCGCATCAACCGGCGTAACAACCTCTACTATTGCGAACAGATCAACGCGACCAATCCGTGCGGCGAGCAGCCATTGCCGCCCTACGGCGCCTGCCTGCTCGGCTCGGTCAATCTCGCCCGCCTGATCGAGCAGCCCTTCACGGCGGCCGCACGTCTCGACCTCGATGCGCTGCGCCGCATCGTGCCGGTCGCGGTGCGCATGATGGACAACGCGATCGACGTGTCCAACTTTCCGCTGCCGCAGCAGACGGCGGAGGCACGCGCCAAGCGCCGCATCGGCCTCGGGGTGACCGGCCTCGCCGATGCTCTGCTGATGTGCCGGGTGCGCTACGGAACCAGCGAAGCGGTCCGGCTGACCGAGGAATGGATGGCCGCGGTGCAGCGCGCGGCCTATCTCGCGTCGGCCGACCTCGCCGCCGAGAAGGGACCGTTCCCGCTCTATGACGCCGAAGCCTATCTCGCCGGCGAGACCGTCGCCGCGCTCGACGAGGACGTGCGCGCGGCGATTCGCGCCAAAGGCATGCGCAACGCGCTGGTCACTTCGGTGGCACCCACCGGCACGATTTCGCTGTTCGCCGACAACATCTCCTCCGGCCTCGAGCCGGTGTTCAGCTTCCGTTACACGCGCGCCGTATTGCTGCCTGACGGCAGCCGCAAGGAAGAGGAGGTCGCCGATTATGCCTACCGCCTGTTCCGCCGGCTGAACGGCGAGTCGACGCCGCTGCCCGACTATTTCGTCGATGCCCAGACGCTGACGCCGTCCGAGCATGTGGTGATGCAGGCCGCCGTGCAGAAATACGTCGACAGCTCGATCTCGAAGACGATCAACGTGCCCGCCGACATCGCCTTCGATGCTTTCAAGGACGTCTACCTCCAGGCCTACGAGCTGGGCTGCAAGGGCTGCACGACCTACCGGCCGAACGAGGTGACCGGCGCGGTCCTGTCGGTGCGAAACGAAACCGCATCGCAGCAGCCGACGCGGCCGCGCGAGGTTCAGGCCGAGTTGCCGCTGACGCGTCCCACGCGCGTTCCCGCGCCGGCCGCCGAACGTCCCACTGCGGCGCCGATGGCGCTCGACGGCGGCATCGTCTACATGACGCAGCCGCTCGGCCGGCCCGAGGAGCTGCCCGGCAAGACCTACAAGATCCGCTGGCCGGAAAGCGACCACGCCATCTACATCACGATCAACGACATCGTGCAGGACGGCAGGCGACGCCCCTTCGAGATCTTCATCAACTCGAAGAACATGGAGCATTTCGCCTGGACCGTGGCATTGACGCGCATGATCAGCGCGGTGTTCCGCCGTGGCGGCGACATCGCCTTCGTGGTCGAGGAGCTGAAGGCCGTATTCGATCCGCGCGGCGGCCAGTGGATGGAGGGTCGTTACGTTCCGTCGTTGCTCGCCGCGATCGGCGAGGTGATCGAGCGTCACCTGATCGATATCGGCTTCATGCCGCGCGGCGACGTGCCCCAGCTCGCCGATGAACGCCAGGTCGTGGGACTGCTCGATCAGAAGCCGGTCGACCAGCGCCTGCGACAGTGCCCGAAATGCGGACAGGCGAGCCTCATTCGCCAGGAAGGCTGCGACCTGTGCACGAGCTGCGCCTACTCCAAGTGCAGCTAGACTGACCGCTGCCTGCCTGCAGCTGGACGGCTTCGCGCGACGGACTTCGCTTGCCCTGTCATGCGGCGGCGTCCAACCGGCGCCGCCGACATGCGCTCGACCCGACGCAGGAGTTCATGGAGCGGACCTTCGGCGATGCCGAGCTCTTCCATGTGGCGGACCGTGTTGGCCAGGTAATCGAAGCACCGCCCGCGTCCGCCCACGCCCTGCAGGATGAGCCGCGCGGTTCGGTCGACCGACAGCTCGCCCGTGTAGCGCTCGTGATCCCGATTGACGACGAAGGCGCGCGCCTCGACGCGCATCGGCCGGCCCGCGTCGAGAAGCATCACGGAGACGCGACGCGGCGTGTAGATGTTGTTGGTCATTTCGCGCTCCCACAGGTACTGAAGGACCTTGTGCCGTCCGCGGCGCGGCAGCCGGAACGCGACGCCGCGGCAAGCGCCGCCGCGGTCGAGGCCGAGGACGAGGCCGGGACACTCGGGCGTGCCGCGATAGCTGTGGGAGTAGATGCAGAAGCGCCGGTGGTAGCCATAGAGAAGCGCCGGCCGCTTCTCGATCGGAGAGAAGCCGGGGTTCCACATCAGTGAGCCGTAGCCGAAGATCCAGTCTTCGCTGGCGGCAAAATCGAACATCGTCGGATCGAATCGAGTGCGGCGCGGGGCCGCGACTATAGCAAGCGCTGCTTGCGAGGCAACCACCGGTCGGAGGGAAACACGGCGTGCCGACCCTCGACCGGGCCGGCATGGGGGCGTATAACCCATCCCAGGGGCCTGCCCAAGAGGCTCGAGGGGAAACTGCCGAGGCATGACGCGGCATCGTTTGCTGGGCGCAGTCGGCGCCCTGGTCTTGGCGCTGGTCGCCGCCGGTATTGGCTATTGGTTCGTCGCCGCGCAGGCCCTGCGCGACGGCCTCGACCGCTGGGCAGCCGACCGCCGCGCCGACGGATACGACGTGCGCTACGGGCAGCCGCTGGTCGGCGGCTTTCCCTTGGACCTGCGAATCGTCGTTGCCGATCCCGTGATCGTCATGCCCGACAAGGATCCGGCGGCGGCATGGACGTGGCGAGGCACGTCTATTCGGATCGAAACGCGGCTGTGGAATCCGCGCGTCGTCAACTTCAGTCTGCCCGGGCGGCACGAGTTCACGCGGCCCGGCCTTCCTAGGCCCATCAGCGCGCGCACCGATCTGGCAGCCGGCCGCGCCATCATCGGCCATGACGGCCGGGTGGTCGAAGCCAGTTTCGACTGCGTCAAGCTCGACATCGACTTCGGCGGCCGCTACGGCCAGGTCACCGCCGGCAAGGCTGAAGTCCTGCTCCGGCCCCGCCCCAAGGTGGCCGACCCCAACGAGCCCGTGCCGCCGCTCGAATCGAAGCTGACCGTGCATGAGCTGATGCTGCCGGCGGTCTTCGATGGGCCGCTCGGGCGCCAGATGCCGCTGGTCGCCGCCGACATCGCGGTGAAGGGCCCCCTGCCCGATGCGCCGACCCGTCCGGCGCTCGAGCGCTGGCGCGACGACAGCGGAACGATCGAGGTCCTGGACATCAAGCTGCGCTGGGGCCCGCTTAACCTCAAGGGCAGCGGCACGGTCACGATCGACGAGGAGATGCGGCCGTTGGGCGCGGCCACGGTCGACATCCGCGGCTTCCGCGAGGTGCTGCAGCGCCTGATCGATGCAGGCGTCGTCAGGAAGCAGGCGGGCGCCACGGCGCAGGCGGTGCTGACCGTGCTGGCGAAGCCGGCCAAGCCCGGCGGTGAGGCCGTGCTGTCGGTGCCGCTGACGGCCCAGGACGGGTTTCTGTCGCTCGGGCCGGTCAAGCTGCTGCCGGTGCCGCCGCTGGCACTGGACTGACCCAGGCGAAGCGAAGCTTCGTCAAGAGCGGGCCGCAAGGTGAAGCGCAGCTTCACCGAAAGGCCGGATCAAGACGAGGTCTTCTTGCACCTTTCGGTCGAGCTATGCTCGACCTTTCGGCGGTGAGGCGAAGCGAAGCTTCGCCTCGCGGTGCTTCCGGCCAAGCAGACACAGACGACGCAAAGCGTCGTCTATGCCTGCTTAGCCTCGATGATGCTGCGGCGGATGGCGCGCGTGCGCGTGAACAGGCTTTCCAGCTTGTCGCCCTCGCCCCAGCGGATCGCGCGCTGAAGCGCCACGAGGTCCTCCGAGAAGCGCTGCAGCATCTCCAGCACCGCTTCGCGGTTGTTGAGGAACACGTCGCGCCACATCACCGGATCGGATGCGGCGATGCGCGTGAAGTCGCGGAAGCCGCCGGCCGAGAACTTGATGACCTCGGACTTGGTGTCCTCCTCGAGATCGGTCGCGGTGCCGACAATGGTATAGGCGATCAGATGCGGCACGTGCGAGGTGATCGCCAGCACCTTGTCGTGGTGCGCGGCGTCCATCATCGTGATCTTGCTGCCAACGCGCCGCCATAGCTCGGCGACGCGCTCGACCGCGCCCTCGTCGGCGCCGGGCGCCGGCGTCAGGATGCACCAGCGGCCCTGGAACAGCTCGGCGAAGCCGGCATCGGGGCCCGAATGCTCGGTGCCGGCGACCGGGTGCGCCGGCACGAGGTGCGTGCCGAGCGGCAGGAAAGGGCCGATGTCGCGCAATGCCGACTGCTTGGTCGAGCCCACGTCGCTGACGATGGCGCCCGGTTTGAGCGCCTGCGCCATGCGCTGCGCGATCTCCTTGTAGGTTCCGAGCGGCGTGCACAGCACGACGAGATCGGCGCCGCTCACGGCCGAAGCCGGATCGGCGCTGACCGAGTCGGCGAGCCCGAGCTCGACGACGCGCGCCCGCGTGCGTTCCGACTTGGCGCACACTGCGACCTGGCGGACGAGCCCGTCACGCCGGATCGCGCGCGCGAGCGAGGAGCCGATCAGGCCGATGCCGATCAGGGCGATGCGCTCGAACAGAGGCGTGTCACTCATGCCGCTTGCTCCAGGAAGGCGGTCAGCGCCGCGACCACGGCATGCATCTCCGCTTCAAGGCCGATGCTGATGCGCAACGCATCCGGCAGGCCGTATGATCCCATCTTGCGCACGAGTATGCCGCGGCTCTTGAGGAAACGCTCGGCGGCATCGGCGTTTGCGCCGGCGCGCGCGGCAAAGCTGACCAGCACGAAGTTGCCGACGCTCGGCTGCACGCCGAGGCCGAGCGTCTTGACCTGGTCGGTGAACCAGGCGCGCCAGATGTCGTTGTGGCTGCGCGCGGCATCGACGTGAGCCTGGTCCTCGAGCGCCGCGATCCCGGCCGCCTGCGCCGCGGCGCCGACATTGAACGGGCCGCGCACGCGGTTGAGCACGTCGATGACCGGTGGCGGACCATAGGCCCAGCCAAGGCGCAGCGCGGCCAACCCATAGATCTTCGAGAATGTCCGGATCATCACGACGTTGTCGGTTTCATCGACCAGGTCGTCGCCGGCCGAGTAGTCATTGCGCGCCACGAATTCGGCATAGGCCGCGTCGATCACGAGCAATGCCTGCCCGGGCAGATCGCGGCGCAGGCGCCTGACCTCATCGCGCACGAGATAGGTTCCCGTCGGATTGTTCGGGTTGGCGAGGAAGACCAGCTTGGTGCGTTCCGTCGCGTGCGCGACCAGGGCGTCAACGTCGGCGGTGAGGTTGCGCTCCGGCGCGGCGACCGGCCGGGCTCCTGCGGTCGTCGCAGCGATCGCATACATGAGGAAGCCATGGCGGCTGTGCAGCACCTCGTCGCCGGGGCCGGCATAGGCCCGCACCAGGAGCGCGATCAGCTCGTCGGAGCCGGCACCAACCGTGATGCGCGCGGGATCGAGGCCGTGGCGCCGACCAAGCGCCGCGCGAAGCGCTTCCGCGCCGCCATCGGGATAACGGTGCAGCCGATCGGCCAGCGCCTGGTAAGCCGCAACCGCCCGCGGACTGGCGCCCAGCGCGCCTTCGTTGGAGGCAAGCCGCGCCGGCTCGGCGACACCGGGAAGCACCGCTTCGCCGCCGACATAGGGCGCGATGTCCAGAATGCCTGGGCGTGGAGCCGGCGTCGTCACGGCCAGACCGGCTCAGCCTTCGGCGAGCATGCGCTCGGCCAGCGGGACGGCATAGCCGCCGACCACCTGAACCTTCTGGATGCCGCCGCGCGGCGTACCGGCCAGTCGCTGCAGCCGCTTGTCGTCCTGCAACACGAAGCCCTTGACCTCGGTCAGCGTGGTCTCGCGACCAGCCTTGTTCGGATCATGCCGGGAGGCGAAGAACAGCGGCTCGAGATCGCATCGTCGCATGGCCGATTTGAGCGTCGCACGACTGACCGTGTCGGCCATGTCGATGGCAACCAAGGTGATGTCGTCGCCTGAATCCTCCGGCGGCTGGCACGCGATCACGACGGCGTCGATGTCCTCCGCGCGGCCGCGGATTCGCCCGGCGAAAGGCAGGCGGGCGACGATGCGCGGCATGGCACCTTCGCCCGTCAGCAGCAGCGGCCACCAGGGCTGGGGATCGTCTTCGCGGGGGCGCGGCAACACGCCGGCGGTTGCCTTGCCGCCGGCCACGTCGCTGACGATCTGGCCAGCCGACGCATGCAGCATGATCGGCGCGTGCGCACCGAAATGGTTGCGCGCCAGGTCCCAGCAACCCTGCTCGCCATTGACCGCGTAAACGCCGATCGAGAACTCGCCCTGCATGCGCACGGTGGCACCCAGCATCTCGCGCCAGATGCGCGCCAGCACCGGTTTGGGAAACGGCCCGCGGTGCCGCGCAATCAGGCGGCGCAGCATGCGCGCCTCACGGCCAGGCCGGAACCGCAGACCACCCTCGCGCTTCACCTGCGCGATACGCTGAACGATGCCGACGCGGTGGATCAGCAGATCGTGGATGGAATCGTCGACTCGATCGATCTCGCGACGGAGGTCCTCGAGCGCGGCTTCGCTTGAAATCATTGACGTCGGAAGAGGTTCCCGCAAGGCGGCATAGGTTTAGTCCGGCCTTGCCCGAAAAGCAAAGAAAACCGCTGCCTCCGCTGGGCTTGCGCCTCGCGCGTGACAGACCTGCGAAAACGACAGAATTGGCGATAGGCGGACCCGGCAAACGCACATGGTTAAGGCACGACTGCGCTTGGTCGAGCCTGCCGCGGTCGATGAACGGCCGTTCAGCGTCCGCGTCGAGTTCGCGATTGCTGCGGCGGGCGCGCCGCAGGGGCCGTGCGGATGCCGCTCAGGACGTGACCTTTCGGTCAGCCACCGCTGCCGTACCGACGGGCGCAGCCACCCGCGGCACGGTCTGGGTTGCCGTCGGCCGCTGGCCGTGCGCGGGGCGCGTGCCGTGGTGCGTGCCGCGGCGCTGGGACGAATGGATCGCCAGAAGCCGGAGCGCGTCGACGCCTTGCCGGCAACCGGGGCTCGGCTTCGGTCCGGATCCAGGTATGAAATGCTTGAGCCAGTTGACCCCGGCGGGCAGGCCGGCGCCTGTGGACCAGCGCAGCGTCGGCGTGAGCTCGATCACTGCCACGCGACCATCGATGCCAAGATGGCCTTGCAGGACACGCCTGACCTCGATCGGCGAGATCTCGATGCTGGTGAGCCAGATCGATTCGAGGAGCTTCACAGCGCCCCATTCTTCGAGCTGATGATGGAGCGCGACACAGCCGTGCTGCTTGCCGACATCGTACCCAATGAGAAACCGGGCCATTCTCGCCCCTCCAGAACCAGATCAGACGCTCGCGCAGACCTGCGGCCCGGCCGAGCCATCGATGCGTTCCACCCGCGACCGATGGAGCCTCAACGCCCGAGGTTTACACGGGTTCCGGCTTGGCTGTGATTCTGCTGCGCAGCGGCTCGTTTTTCGGGCTTCGCTCGACAGCACGCGCCCTGACGCCAGGCAGAGGCAGAACGACGGGCCGCCGGCGCGGCACGGGACGCGCGACCTGGCCGGCATAGATCTGCTTGGTCGCCTCGATGAGCACGACGCCGCCGAAGGTCTGGAACCAGCGCATGCCGATCCGCTCCCAGGTGCGTCCCGATCCGACCAGCATGCGCGAGGCGTAGGGTGGCGCGTAGAGCGCTGCGGTCGCCTGCACGGGCGTGAATAGCGTGTCGCGCAGCAGGCGCGAAAGCTGCGTGCGTGTGTACGGGTGGCCGTGGCCGAACGGCGTCCGGTCGGTGCGCGCCCAGATGCCACGCCGGTTCGGCACGACGACGATCAGCCGGCCGCCGCCTGCGAGAATGCGCCAGACCTCGCGCATGAGCGGCCGCAGATGCTCCGTGGTCTCGAGCATGTGCACAATCAGGACCCGATCCATCGACAGATCGGGCAGCGGCAGGTCGCCCTCCTCGGTGAGCGCCACGAGGTTGTCCTCGTCGGACGGCCAGGGCAGCACGCCCTGGCCCGCCGGCATGAGGGCAAGCACGCGCTCTGCCTCGCCGTGAAACGCGCGCAGGAACGGTGTCGCGTAGCCGAGGCCGAGCACGTTCTGGCCGGTCACGTCGGGCCAGAGCATGCGCAGCCGGCGCCGGATCATCCGTCGCGCCATCTGGCCGAGCGACGAACCGTAGAAATCGCGCAGATCGACGACGTCGGTATGCATGTCGACAAGCTTAACACGGAACGGAGGTCGAGCCGAACCGGCGCCTCGTCACGCGCGCATCGAGGCCGCGCCCCTGCATTGAAATTGCTTGGCAGCCTCCACTAGGTTCCCTGCAGGCGAACCGTCGAGCACATGTCATGCGTATCACGGCTGCCGCATATCTGCCGTTTGCCCGCGATTTCGAGGGCTCGGTGCCGCATCTCTACCTCGACACCGTCGGTGTCGTGACCGTGGGCATCGGCCACGCGCTCGAATCCGTCGAGGAAGCGACCGACCTTCCATTCACAGCGGGTCCGCACGGACCGAAGGCAAGCGCGGCCCAGATCGAGGCCGACTATCTCAGGGTCAAAGCCCAGCCCAAGGGCCGGACTGCCGGATTCTATCGTCGCTTCAGCCAGATCGTGCTGGCCGACGCCGCGATTGCTGATCTGTTTGTCGCCGATGCGGATGACGTCTTGGCCGACCTCGCCCGCCGCATTCCGGAATTCGACACGCTGCCCGCCCCGGCCCAGCTCGCCCTCCTCGATCTCGCGCTGAACCTCGGCGTGCGCGGGTTGCTCGAGGGTTTCCCGCGCATGCTGGGCTGCCTCGCCCGGCGCCACTGGGCAGGGTGCGCCACCGAGAGTCGGCGGCCCCAGCTTGGCGATGCACGAAACCGCCAGGTTGCGGCGTGGCTCCGTGCGGCCGCTTCCGGCTAAAAGCCGACGGACGTGCGTTGAACGACACGGTATGCGGGATGCTCGGTATGAAACGTGATGCGGCCTGGCCCGTCGCTGGGATTGGTGCGGGTCACTGCCGATGACGGTTCGCCGGTCGCAGCCGGCAACACGCCCTCGACCGTGAGGTAGCCCTGCCCCGGCATATAGACCAGGCGCGCAAGCCGGTAGGGCTGATCGCAGCGCCGCTCGAACGGCAGGCGATCGACCAGCATCCGGTTGCCCTCGTCGATGCTCAGTTCGATCGAGAGCGCGCCGCCGCAGGGACCGGCGAGATCGGTATTTCCCGGCAGAGGAGCGACCGTCACGCGCACGCGGCCCCGGCTCAGCCGACAATCGATGCGACGCGCGCGAATGGCCAGCACCTTGCCGTCGCGCTCGGTGAGGAGCGGCCGTAGCGCATAAAGTCCGTGGCGACGCTTGAGCGCGTCCGGCCAGCGTCGCGCGGCGGCCACCGCCGTGCCACCATTGACCGTCACCGGCCGGATTTCCACCATGTCGAGCTCAGGCACGCAGATGACCTGCACGAACTCCGCCCGCTCGTCGGCATGCACGGAAAATGCGGCAACGAGCAGCAGCGCCGCGAGGCAGATGGCGATGGGTCTGAGCATGTTCACAGCCATGCTAGCGCGTTTGGCCCAGGTGCGGCACCACCCAGGCGTCGACAGCGCACCGATCGGCCGGCCATGACCCAGCTCGCCGACCGGTTCCGGCAATTCGCACGGCGACAATGCGCCGGTATCGCCCCGCTTTACGAAACCCTTGCCCTCGCCATCGCAGAGGACGCCGAACTGCTTGCCATCGCCGCCCATGCCAATCGGGGCCCCGCGTCGAACCTGTTCTTCGCGGCCGTGCACCGCCTGTTGCTGGTTGCGCACGCCGACGATCCGCTCGCCCGCTACTACCGCAGCCTGGTGCCGCATCCCGAACCACCGGCGAACGCGCCTGGCCCCTTCCGCTCCTTCTGTCTCGCCCACGCGCCGGAGATCATGGCGACGCTCGCAATACGCAGCGTCAATACCAACGAGGTGCAGCGCTGCGCCTGCCTGCTGCCGGCCTTCGCCTGGGTCGCGCGCAACGCGCCGGGCGCGCTCCTGCATCTCATCGAGATCGGCGCGAGCGCCGGTCTCAACCTGCGCTGGGACCGCTATGCCTATCGCTATTCGAACGGACAGCATGTGGGTCCGGACGACGCGCCAGTCATCCTCGACTGCTCTCTGCGCGGTCCGATCAGCGTCGACCTGCCCAATCCCTGGCCACCGGCAATCGGACAACGCATCGGCATCGACATCGATCCGATCGATCCGGAGGACCCCGACGATCTGCTCTGGCTGCGCGCCCTGATCTGGCCGGATCGCTGGGAGCGCGCGGCTCGACTGGAGCGCGCCGTTGCGGCCGCGCGCGACGTGCCGATCGCGATGCTGGGCGGCGACGGCGCAGCACTGCTGCCCGAGGCCCTCGCCCGCCTGCCCTCGGCGGGAACGGCGGTGATCTATCATTCCTTCATGCTCAACCAGATTTCCCAGGCCGCGCGCGCGGCGTTCAGCGATGCCATCGGCGCGGCGGCGGCGCGTCGCACGCTGTTTCTGGTCGCGCTCGAATGGGCAACCGATCACACCGCGGTGCTGACCGGCGCTCGGCTCGACGGGACGCGACGCGAAGAGCGCCTGCTCGCGCGCTGCGATTCCCACGGCGCGTGGCTCGAACCGCACGCACTCGGGCCGGCGGGGGCGTAGCCGAGCCGACGTAGCCGAGCCGGTAGCGCCAGGCTGTTCGTGATGCTAGGCTGCCGGTCCCGCATACATCGCCGGCAGTCGAGCATCGGAGCAGCATGGCCGAGGTCCTTCAGATCGAGCAGATTCCCGTCCTCAAGGACAACTACGTGTACCTCGTGCGCGAGCCGATCGAGGGAATGGTCGGTGTCGTCGATCCGGCCGTCGTCGAGCCCGTCCTGGAGCGCGCACGCACGCTCGGCTGGCGCATCACCCATATTCTGAACACCCATCACCACGGCGATCATGTCGGCGGCAATCTCGAGATCAAGCAGGCGACCGGCTGCACCATCGTCGGCCCGCGCGCCGATCGTGCGCGCATTCCCGGCATCGATATCGAGGTCGGCGACGGCGAGAACTACCGCTTCGGCGCCGCCGAAGCAGAGGTGTTCGACGTGCCGGGCCACACGCGCGGCCATATCGCCTACTGGTTCGCCAAGGCCGATGCGCTGTTCTGCGGCGACACCATGTTCGCCCTTGGCTGCGGCCGCCTCTTCGAAGGCACACCGCAGCAGATGTGGACCTCGCTCGGCAAGCTGCGCCGGCTGCCCGATGCGACGCGCATCTATTGCGCCCATGAGTACACACAGTCGAACGCGCGCTTCGCGCTGACCGTCGAGCCGAACAACCCTGAACTCGTGGCACGCTCGCACCGCATCGACGATCGGCGCGCCCAGGGGTTGCCGACCGTGCCGTCGCTGCTCGGCGAGGAGAAGCAGACCAATCCCTTTCTGCGCGCGGATCAGCCGAGGCTGGCGGCGAATGTCGGCCTCGATGCCGGAGACCCGGTCGCCGTCTTCGCTGAAGTGCGGCGCCGCAAAGACGTGTTCTGAGCCATGGAGTCGATGCGATGAAGCTGCGTTTTTCGGCCGCGTCCCCCTATGTGCGCAAAGTGATGGTCACTGCGCACGAGATCGGGCTCGCCGACAAGATCGAGAAGGTCACGACCGATGTCTGGGCAAGCACGGACGTCACCGCCGACAATCCGCTCGGCAAGGTGCCCGCACTCGTGCTCGATGGCGGCGAGGTTCTGTTCGATTCACCGGTGATCTGCGAGTACCTCGACAGCCTCAACACCGGCGCCAGGCTGTTCCCGCCATCGGGCGGCGCGCGTTGGCGCGCCCTGCGCCAGCAGGCGCTGGCTGACGGCATCATGGATGCGGGCATCCTGGCCCGGCTCGAGAACAACCGGAAGGACGGCGAGAAGTCGCCGGGCTGGATTCAGCGCCAGAAGACCGCCGTCGCGCGCGGGCTCGACGCATTCGAGCAGGCGGCAGCCGAGCTCGACGGGCCGATCACGATCGGACAGATCGCGCTTGGCTGCGCGATCGGCTGGGTCAATTTCCGTTTCGCCGATGACCGCGTGCTGGACAAGCGGCCGGCGCTCGCCCAGTGGTATGCCAAGTTCTCGGCGCGTCCCTCGATGACGGCGACCGAGCCCCGGACTTGAGACCAGGGGGCGTGACCGCCGACGCGATCATCGCCGCCCTCGGCCTGGTGCCGCATCCCGAGGGCGGTCAGTTCCGCGAAACCTATCGTCACGTCGCGCCCGGCGGCGCGCGTGGCGCCTCGACGGCGATCTACTACCTGCTGCGCGCCGGCGAAGAATCTCGCTGGCATCGCGTGCGCGACGCCGACGAGGTCTGGCACCACTATGCGGGTGCCGCGCTCATGCTCACCCTGTCAGCCGACGGATCGAGCGCCGTCGAGCACCGCCTCGGCAGCGAGCTCGCCGCAGGCGAGCGCCCTCAACTGGTCGTGCCGGCCGGCTGCTGACAGCGCGCGCGCAGCACGGGCGCATGGACCTTGGTCGGGTGCACGGTCGCGCCGGCCTTCGAGTTCGCCGCCTTCGAGATGGCCCCCAAGAGCTGGGCACCCGCGCGCAGCGCCGGCTGATCCGACGCTCAGCACAGCTCTTCTCCCGCCGCACCGCTGGTGCCGGGCGGGCGAATCATGTCGCGATGCGACAGCCATTTGAGGAAGGCGTAGTGGGTCCACCCCGAATAGCCGTGGATGCGCGACCGGATCGCAGCGAGCGCAGAGCGCTCCCCGGCGTTCGGGGCGACCACGCGGCGGCGCGTCGCTTGACCTCATCGAAGGTCATCCCACGGCCGGCGCGGCGCCGGGCCGGGACACCAGCAGGTCGCGGCTCGCAAGCGCGGCGCCCGCGACGATGAGCACGGCGGCCGCAGCGACCGTCCAGCTCGCTTCGGCCCGGCCGAACAGCACGAGCAGCACGGTCGAGGCGAGCGGCGCGGCATAGAACAGCGCGCCCAGCGCCCGAATGTCGCCGTGCTTGCAGCCGTGATCCCAGGTGAAGAAGGCGGCGCCGACCGGCCCGATGCCGAGGGCGAGCACCGCCGCCCATGACCAGCCCTGCGGCCAGGCCGTGGTCTCGAACAGAACGTGACAGAAGGCGGCAAGGATCGCGGTCGCCGCGCAGAACACGCCGACCCGGTCGCTCGGCACCTCCCCGAACAAACGGCTCAGCACCGAATAGGCCGACCAGACCACGGCGCAGGCGAAGGCTATGCCGTAGCCGAAGGCGTTCGCGGCATGAAACGCGACCCGGCCGCCGTCGCTGACCACGAGGAAGGCGCCGGCCAGCGCAATCACGGCACCCACGGCGTGCCACCAGCGCAGCCTTTCGCCCGGCAGCAGTGCCGAGCACAACACGATCATCAGTGGTGAAAGATAGGCGATCAGGCTGGCTTCGACCGGCGGCGCGTTCTGCATCGCCAGGAAATACAGCGCGTGGTAGCCGAACAGACCACCGACGCCGAGCGCCCAGACGCGCCAAGGCAGGCGCAGCTTGTCGAACAACCGCTCGCCGCGACCGAGCCACGCCGCGAAGGTCGCCAGCGCCGGAACCGAGAACGCGAGGGCTTCGAGCAGGAAGGGCGGCACGGGACCCGCGAGCGTCGTGAACAGCGCGAGCGTCGACCACATGGCAATGGCTGACGTTCCGATGATCGTCGCGCGTCGGCGCGAAGCCGCCGTTGCGTCATTTGCCCGGTTCTGCGTGATCATCGGAGAGACGTGAAAAGCCATTCCAAGCGAAACCGCCCCGCCGGCGATCGGCGGGGCGGTGCTGAACAGGATCCGCGCGACTGATTGTCGAGCGGAAACGGCGGTCAGGTCAGGTATTGGCCGCCATTGCAGGTGATGGTCGAGCCGGTGAGGAAGCCGGC
>Ga0194121_10000883_pt1 | contig 52216 bp, 44 predicted proteins | sample TA2MahCa50mmetaG_FD_148609 | JGI IMG/M metagenome (GOLD analysis project Ga0194121, IMG submission 148609) | Freshwater microbial communities from Lake Tanganyika, Tanzania - TA2015020 Mahale Deep Cast 50m | ecosystem: Environmental > Aquatic > Freshwater > Lake | place: Tanzania: Lake...
CGCCCGCCGGCCGGGCGGCGTGGCGGCGTCGGCGCCGCGCGCTGGAGGATCTCCAGGTAGAGCCGCTTGGTCTCGGGCTCCGGCTCGACGCCGAGCTCCTTCTGCTGGATCGCCACACAGCTCTGGTACTGGCGGAGCGCGGCGGCGCGGCGTCCCTGCCTCGCGTAGAGCCGCATGAGCGTCCGGTGGGCGTCCTCCTGGAGTGGATCGAGCGCGACCAGCCGCGTGGCGATCTCCACCGCGGTCTCGACGCGGCCGGTGCGCACGTGACGGGCGAGCAGCCGGCGCAGCGCGTCCACCGCCAGCTCGTGCAGGCGGGCGCGCTCGGAGTCGAGCCACTCCTCGAACGGCGCTTCGGCCACGCGGAAGCCGTCGAGCAGGGGGCCGTGGTAGAGCGCGACCGCGGCCTGCAGCGCCTCCGGCGTGCCGCGGCGCACGAGCCGCTCGAACTGCATGACGTCGACGTCGAGCGCCGCCGGGTTCAGCGTGACCGTGTCGCCCTGCGCGACCAGCGCGGTCCGATGCGCCGCGGCCAGCGTGCGGCGCAGCCGGACCATCGTCTGCCGCAGGCTCTGACGCGACTGCTTGTCGCCCGTCTCGCACCAGAGCAGGTGGGTCAGCGCGCTGCGCGCGTGCGCGCGCCCCGCGCGCAGCGCGAGGTAGGCCAGCAACGCCTGCGCCTTGCGCGCCGGCAGCGGCCGCGGGCGGGCCGCGTCCCGCAGGAGGAAGCCCCCGAGGAGCCGGAGCTGGAGCTGCGCCATGGCCCTCGACGGTAAGACCGGCGCCCGGCGCTCGCAAGCGCCACGCGCGCGGATTCACACCGCGATCACGCCGGGGTGACGCCCGTGGCGGAGGATCGCCCCGTGAGCGATGGCGGCGCGGCGCCGATGACGTTTCTCGTGCGGGCGTCACTGGACCGCGGCGGGCGCGTCCGCGGCATCGTGGAGCGCGTGAAGACGGGCGCCAAGGTGACGTTCACCGGCGCGGACGCCCTCGCGGCCGTGATCGACCGCATGGTGCGCGGCGCCGACGGCGCCGGGGAGGAGTGACGATGAGTGACTACGTGCTGATCGAATCGCGCGACCCGTTCGATTCCGCGGACACGGGTTTCGTGGCGGACACCGCCGAGGCGCTCCGCGCGCGCGGCCGAGACGTGACCGTCTATCTCGTCCAGAACGCGGTCCTCGCGACGCGCGCCGGCGCCCGCGGCTCGCAGGTGCCGCGCCTCGCGAAGGCCGGCGTGACGGTGCTCGCGGACGACTTCTCGCTGCGCGAGCGCGGGATCGAGGCGGGCGAGATCGCCGGCGGCGTGCGCCCCGCCTCGATCGACGCGCTCGTCGACCTCGTGATGCGCCCGGGCGCCAAGACTCTCTGGCACTGAAAGGAGCTCCCCATGGCCCAGACCCTGACCGTCGCGATCATGGACGCGCCGTACGAGGCGGCGGCGTCGACGACCGCGTTCCGCATCATCGCCTCCGCCCTCCGCAAGGGCATCGACGTGAACGTCTTCGCCTACGAGGGCGCCGTGAGCCTGACCATGAAGGGGCAGGCGCCGCACGCGAACCCGGTGAAGGGGACGACCGTCGAGGAGGAGGACCATCCGACCACCAAGGACATCGTGAGCGCGCTGGTGGCCCTCGGCGCCGAGGCGCCGAGGCTCACGTGGGTGAACTGCGGGCTCTGCGTGGACGAGCGCGGCGCCGGCGACTGGATCGACGGCGTCAAGCGCGGCGGCCCCGCCGACTTCCTGAAGATGGCCGAGGGCTCGAGCGCCACGCTCGTGATCCCGACGAAGTGAAGGAGGCCTCACCATGCGGATTCTGAACATCGTCGAGAGCGCGTACCGGGCGACGCTCGAGGAGCAGGACGACACGGTGCTCTGGCTGAGCCGCGCGCTCAGGAACGCCGGCGCCGACCTCACGGTGCTGCTGCGCGGCAACGCCGTGAGCTACGCGGTGCAGCAGGCGTGCCCGACGCTGAGCCTGGGCGCCCTGACCATCCAGCACCCCGCCCAGCCGAACGACGACCTCGCCAAGCTCCGCGCCAAGGGCGCCGCGGTCTTCGTGGTGCAGGAGGACCTGGACGACCGCGGGATCGACAAGCAGCGCTGCGTCGAGGCCGCGCAGCCGGTCCGCCGCGCGGAGATCGCCACGCTGCTGGAGGAGCACGACCAGATCTGGCACTGGTAGCCCCGAGGCGGGGCAGCGTCCCGTTGGCGCTGCCCCGCGCGCCCGGTACAATCACCGGGTGCTGGACCCCGCAGTCCTCCTCGAACGCCTGAATCCTCCGCAGCGTGAGGCCGTCACCCACGAAGAGGGCCCGCTCCTCGTCCTCGCGGGCGCGGGCAGCGGCAAGACGCGCGTCATCGCCCATCGCATCGCGTACCTCGTCGGCGTGCGGGGCATCGACGACCGCCACGTGCTCGCGGTCACGTTCACCAACAAGGCCGCAGGCGAGATGGCCCGCCGGGTGGAGGCGCTGCTCGCGCCCGCCGGGCTGCGCGCGCCGCTGGTGGGCACGTTCCACTCGGTGTGCGTGCGGATCCTGCGCCAGAACATCCAGCACCTCGGCTACAAGCCGCACTTCACGATCTACGACGAGGACGACCGCCTCGCGCTCGTGAAGGAGTGCGTGCGCGAGCGCGGCATGGCCGACGAGCGCTCGCTCACGGCGAACGCGATCGTGTCGCGCATCAGCGCCGCCAAGAACCAGATGGTCTCGGTGGACGAGATGGCGAAGATGGCGCGCGGCCCGCGCGACCTGGAGGTGGCCGCGATCTACAAGCGCTACCAGGAGCGCCTCGCGGCCACCGGGGCGGTGGACTTCGACGACCTGCTCCTGCTGGTCGTGCGGCTCTTCCAGGAAGCGCCGAACGTGCTGGACCGGTACCGCGGGCTCTGGCACCACGTGCTCGTGGACGAGTACCAGGACACGAACCGCGTGCAGTACCGCATGATCCGCCAGCTCACGTCCGAGCACCGCAACGTGTGCGTCGTCGGAGACGAGGATCAAAGTGTGTACCTATGGAGAGGGGCTGACATTCGGAACATTCTAGATTTTGAGAAGGACTATCCGGGTACGCGTGTCGTGAAGCTGGAGCAGAACTACCGCTCGACGCAGCGCATCCTGGCGCTCGCGGCCGGCGTGATCGACCACAACACCGAGCGCAAGCCGAAGACGCTGTGGACCGAGAACGTCGAAGGGGCGCCGGCGCGGCTCTACCGCGCGTGGGACGAGCACGAAGAGTCCAACTGGGTCGCGCAGGGCATCGTGCAGGCGCGCGGGGAGGGGACGCCGTACAACGACATCGCGGTGTTCTATCGCACCAACGCGCAGTCGCGCGTGCTGGAAGACGCGCTCCGCCGCGCCGGCATCCCGTACGTGATCATCGGCAGCGTGCGGTTCTACGACCGCAAGGAGGTCAAGGACGTCCTCGCGTACCTGCGGCTGATCGTGAACGCCAACGACGACGTCGCCTTCCGCCGCGCGATCGGCGTGCCCTCACGGGGGATCGGGCGCACCTCGCTCGACCGTCTGGACGCCGTCGCCCAGCGGGAGAGCCGGCCGCTGCTCGACCTCGCGGCCGCGCCGCCGGCGGACATCGGGGGCAAGCAGCGCCGCGGCCTGGAAGAGTTCGCCGCGCTGATCGCGCGCCTCCGCACCGAGCGCGCGGGGGCGCCCCTGCCGGCGTTCATCGACCTCGTGCTGGACGCCACCGGCTACAAGGCCAGCCTGGAGCAGGAGCGGTCGCCCGAAGCCCAGACGCGCCTGGAGAACCTCGAGGAGCTGATCGCCGCCGCCGAGGACCACGAGCGGACGCAGGCCGATGCGTCGCTCGAGAGCTTCCTCGACGGCGTCGCGCTCGTGAGCGACGTCGACGAGATCCCCGACGAGGCGCGCGGGGTCACGATGATGACGCTGCACTCCGCGAAGGGCCTCGAGTTCCCGCGCGTCTTCCTCACCGGCCTGGAGGAAGGCGTGTTCCCGCACATGCGCTCGCTCGACGATCCCTCGCAGATCGAGGAGGAGCGCCGGCTGTGCTACGTCGGGATCACGCGCGCGAAGGAGAGGCTGTCGATCTCCTGGGCGTTGCATCGCCGCCTGCACGGCTACGGCGTCGGCGAGCCGTCGCGCTTCCTGAAGGAGATGCCGGAGCAGCATCTCGAGCTGGTGAACTCGCAGAAGCCGGCGCCCGCGTTCGAGGCGCCCTCGGCCCCGTACCACCGCGCCTCGGCGCCGCTCTATCCGACGTCCAGCGCTCCGCTGCCGATGCCGGGCCAGGACGACCTGCCGATGAAGGCCGGCGCGAAGGTGCGCCACGCGCGGTTCGGCGAAGGGCTGGTGGTCGGCGTGGAGCGCGAAGGCGAAGACGTGATGGTGACGGTGCGCTTCGCGAGCGTGGGCCGCAAGCGCCTCTCGCTGCAGTACGCGCATCTCGAGGAGCTCGACTAGCGATGATCGAGCGCAAGGACGTCGAGCACGTCGCCCGCCTGGCCCGCCTCGCGCTCACCGACGCGGAGCTCGAGAAGATGCGCGAGCAGCTCAACGGCATCCTCGCGTACATCGAGAAGCTGAACGCGCTCGACACGACGGACGTCGAGCCGACGTCGCACGCCGTCCCCGTCGTGAACGTGATGCGCGACGACGAGCCCGGCGAATGCCTCTCGCGCGACGACGCGCTCGCCAACGCCCCCGACCGCGCGGGCGAGTTTTTCCGCGTGCCGCGGATCATCGAGGACTAGCGTGCCCGACCTGATCGCGCTCACCGCGCACGAGCTGACCGACGCCTTCCGCGCCGGCACGACGACACCGAGCGCGGTCGCCGACGCGTACCTCGCGCGGATCAAGGCGGTGGACGATCGCGTGCGCGCGTACCTCACGGTCACGGAGGACGTCGCGCGCGCCGCCGCCGCCGCCTCCGACGCGCGCTACAAAGCGGGCACGCCGCTCGGCCCGCTCGACGGCGTGCCGATCAGCTACAAGGACGTGCTCGCGACGCGCGGCGTCCGCACCACGTGCGGCTCGCGGATCCTCGAGCAGTGGGTACCGCCCTACGACGCCACGGTCGTGCGCCGCCTGGGCGCCGCCGGCGTGGTCCCGCTCGGCAAGAGCAACATGGACGAGTTCGCGATGGGCTCGTCCACCGAGCACTCGGCGTTCCAGAAGACGGGAAATCCGTGGGATACCTCCCGCGTGCCCGGCGGCTCCTCGGGCGGCCCCGCCGCCGCCGTCGCCGGCGACATGGCCGCGATCAGCCTCGGCACCGACACGGGCGGCTCCATCCGCCAGCCCGGCGCCTTCTGCGGCATCGTCGGGCTCAAGCCGACGTACGGGCGCGTCTCGCGCTACGGCCTCGTCGCGTTCGCCTCGTCGCTCGACCAGATCGGCCCGTTCACGAAGGACGTGCGCGACGCCGCACTGGTCATGAACGTGATCGCGGGCGCCGATCCGCACGACGCCACCGCGATCGACGTGCCGGTGCCGGATTACACCGCGGCGCTCGCGCAGGGCGTGAAGGGCCTCCGCATCGGCGTGCTGGAATACACGAAGGACGGCATGGATCCGGACGTCGAGCGCGCGGTCAACGCGGCCATCGAGGTGCTGCGCGGGCTCGGCGCCACCACGCAGGCGATCACGCTGCCGACCGCCGACTACGGCCTCGCCGCGTACTACATCATCGCGCCCGCGGAAGCGTCCTCGAACCTCGCACGCTACGACGGCGTGAAGTACGGCCTCCGGACGCCGGGCAAGGACCTGATCGACATGGAATCACGCACGCGCGCGGCCGGCTTCGGCGCCGAGGTGAAGCGGCGGATCATGCTCGGCACCTACGCGCTGTCGGCCGGCTACTACGACGCGTACTACGCGAAGGCGCAGAAGGTGCGCACGCTCATCCGCCGGGACTTCGAGAAGGCGTTCGAGCAGGTCGACGTCGTCGTCGGGCCGACCACGCCGGGGGTGGCGTTCAAGCACGGCGAGAAGGAAGATCCGCTCGCGATGTACCTGAACGACATCTTCACGGTGCCCGCGAACCTCTCCGGCAACCCGGGGGTCTCGGTCCCGTGCGGGTTCTCGACAGGCGGGCTGCCGATCGGCCTGCACCTGGTGGGCCGCGCGTTCGACGAGGCGACGATGCTGCGCGTCGCGTACGCGTACGAGCAGGCGACGCCGTGGCGTCAGCGCCGCCCGGAGCTCGCATGAGTGCGCAGGACTGGGAGGTCGTCATCGGCCTCGAGGTGCACGCGCAGCTCACCACGCGCACGAAGATGTTCTGCGGCTGCCCGACGACGTTCGGCGCCGCGCCCAACACGCACGTCTGCCCCGTCTGTCTCGGGATGCCGGGGACGCTGCCGGTGATCAACCGCCGCGCGATCGAGTACGGCGTGCGTACCGCGCTGGCGTTCAACTGCCGGATCAACGCGGCGAACCGGTTCGCGCGCAAGCACTACTACTACCCGGACATGCCGAAGAACTTCCAGATCAGCCAGTACGAGGAGCCGCTGGCCGAGGAAGGCTGGCTGGAGGTCGAGGTGGACGGCGCCACGCGCCGCATCGGCATCCAGCGCCTGCACATGGAAGAGGACGTCGGCAAGCTCGTGCACGAGGGCACGCTGGAGACCGCGCAGGCGAGCCTCGTCGACTACAACCGCGCGGGCGTGCCGCTGATGGAGACGGTCTCGAAGCCGGAGATCCGCTCGCCGGAGGAAGCGGCGGCGTATCTCAAGGCGTTCCACGCGGTGCTCGTCTATCTCGGCGTCTGCGACGGCAACATGGAGGAAGGCTCCATGCGCTGCGACGCCAACATCTCCATCCGCAAGCCCGGCGACAGGGAGCTCGGCACCAAGGTCGAGATCAAGAACCTGAACTCGTTCCGCAACGTGCAGCGCGCGCTCGAGTTCGAGGTGAAGCGCCAGGCGCAGGCGATGGAGTCCGGCGAGCGGATCGTGCAGGAGACGCGGCTCTTCGACGCGGACCACGGCTACACGCGGAGCATGCGCACGAAGGAGTTCGCGCACGACTACCGCTACTTCCCGGAGCCGGACCTGGTGCCGCTCAAGCTGGACGACGCGTTCATCGAGGGCGTGCGTCGCGAGCTGCCCGAGCTGGCCCGCGCGCGCCGCCAGCGCTTCGTCACGGAGTACGCGCTCCCGCCGTACGACGCGGAGGTGCTCACGCAGAGCCGCGCGCTCGGCGACTACTTCGAGGCGGCGGTGAAGGCGGGCGCCAGCGCGAAGCCCGCCGCGAACTGGGTGATCTCGGAGCTGCTGCGCGTGGTCCCGGCGGACGACGACAAGGCGATCGCCGAGTCGCCGGTGTCGCCCGCTGGGCTGGCCGGCCTCATCAAGCTCATCGACGACGGCACCATCAGCGGCAAGATCGCGAAGGACGTCTTCGAGCGGATGGTCGCCTCGCGCGAGGACGCCGCGACGATCGTGAAGCGCGAGGGCCTCACGCAGATGGCCGACACGGGCGCGCTGGCGACGATCGTCGACCAGGTGATCGCGCAGAACCCCAAGGCGATCGCGGACTGGAAGGCGGGCAAGGCCGCCGCCGCCAAGTCGCTGGTCGGCCAGGTGATGAAGGCGACGCAGGGCAAGGCGAACCCGGCGATCGTCAACAAGCTCATCGAAGAGAAGCTGGCTCGATTGAGAGAACTATCGACACCGAGCCTCGCGATCGTCGGCAAAGCCGTAGAGAACGAAGACACCGGTGAGGTCGAGTACTTTCTCTCGGCGCTGCGCGCCATGGTGGCCGCGCGTGGCCGGGCTGTCTATGCGTGGTCGTTCAATCCCGACGCGCGCGCGATCGACCATCTGAGAGCCGCCCTCGCCGCCGGCACGACGGTCTTCCTCTATCTCCCCGAGGGCGGTAAGCGGTCCCGCCTGCGGATGCGCATCGTCGACGTTCGCCATCAGGCGTCAGGGGGCGCGATTCTGTGCCCGCCTGAATGGGAGACGTACAGCACCGAGCAAGTTCAGGCGTTCAGTCACGATCGCCCGATTCACACGTGGTTTCTGATCAGTTCCATCGAAGACCTTTCGGACGCCGTTCACATCCCAACGGCCTTTCGGCCTGTCTTCGCGGACAAGTATGAGACGTGGGGCCAGGGCCATTTCGCGTTTCTGCAAGGGTAGCGGCGATGCACCCCTTCATTGAGCGCCACCGCGCCGAGATTGCAGCGTTGTGCCGGCAGCATGGCGTTCGCAACCTGGAGGTCTTCGGATCCGCGGCCCGGAAGTCGGACTTCGATGACGTCCACTCGGACGTCGACTTCCTCGTTGAGTTCGATTCCGGCGCTCGGCCGCCTTCGCTCGTGACGTTCTTCGCACTACGGGACGCCCTACAGACGATGCTGGGGCGCCGGGTCGACCTGGTGACTCTGAGCGCAGTCACGAACCCTTACGTCAGAAGCGATATGGAGCGGACTCGCGAGCGGGTCTATGCGGCGTGACGCCCGTGCGTTCCTCTGGGACGCGCGGGAGGCCGTTGAGGCCATCCTGCAGTTCACGCGCGGCCGGTCGCTCGATGACTACCTCGTGGATCCGATGCTACGGTCGGCTGTCGAGCGTCAGTTCGAGATCCTTGGCGAAGCGCTCGGCCAACTGCGACAGCGGGCGCCGGCCCTTGCGGAGCGCATACCGGACATCGGCGCGATCGTCGGCTTCAGGAATCTCCTCATTCACGGCTACGCCGTGATCGACCATCGAATCGTGTGGCGCACGATCGAGCAGGACATCGGCGGTCTTCGCGACCTGCTTCATGTCCTCCTTTCGGAGCTCGGCGACCCGGGGTGAATGGTCCGGGTGGCGAGCCTGCACGAGGTGAGCGAGCCCCGGGCGTAGACCCGCTATACTGCCGCCCAACCGATGGACAACCGCTTCCACGAGCGGCCGATCCTCAACTCGCCGTACGCGTACCCCGCCCGGCACTGGGAGCTCGACGGCGAGCGTATGCCGACGGGCACCATCATCGAGACCCGGCGCCCCGCGAAGTTCATCACCCCGATCCCCAAGCCGAAGAAGCACCGGAAGGCCAGGGACCAGGCCCGCATCGCCTTCGACGAAGGCCAGGGACTCTCGACGCCGGAGCAGCAGTATGACCTGACCTCCCTGATCAACGAGCTCCGTCAGCGGGTCGACCAGTGGCGCGCGATCACGAACCCCGGCGCGTGGGGCGTCACGCCTGAGACGGCGCGGCTCCTCCAGCACTGGCGGCATCATCCCTTCGAGCACGTCCGCCCGTTCTTCTGCCAGCTCGAGGCGGTCGAGACGGCGATCTGGCTCACCGAGGTGGCATCCAACGACCGCGTCGGCCGCGGCTTCCTCGAGCACCTGAAGAACGCGAACGCGGAGGCCAACCCTGAGCTGAGCCGTCTCGCGCTCAAGCTCGCCACGGGCGCCGGCAAGACGACCGTCATGGCGATGCTCATCGCGTGGCAGACCGTGAACGCCGTGCGACGGCCGCAGAGCAGCCGCTTCACGCGCGGCTTCCTCGTCGTCACGCCGGGCATCACCATCAAGGACCGCCTGCGCGTGCTGCAGCCCAACGATCCCGACAGCTACTACGCCAGCCTCGAGCTGGTGCCGGGCGACATGCTGCCGGACCTCGGGCGCGCGCGGATCGTGATCACGAACTACCACGCGTTCAAGCTGCGTGAGCGCGTCGAGCTGTCGAAGGGCGGGCGCGCGCTGCTGCAGGGGCGCACGGGCGACGAGCTGGAGACGACCGAGACGGAAGGCCAGATGCTCCAGCGGGTGATGCCGGAGCTGATGGGGATGAAGCACATCCTCGCGCTCAACGACGAGGCCCACCACTGCTACCGGGCGAAGCCGCCGGACCCGGACGACGACACGCTGAAGGGCGAGGAGCGCCGCGAGGCCGAGCGCAACAACGACGCCGCGCGGCTCTGGATCACCGGCCTCGAAGCCGTGAACCGCAAGCTCGGCCTCCAGCGTGTGCTGGACCTCTCCGCGACGCCGTTCTTCCTGCGCGGCTCGGGCTACGCGGAGGGCACGCTGTTCCCGTGGACGATGAGCGACTTCTCGCTCATGGACGCGATCGAGTGCGGGATCGTGAAGCTTCCGCGCGTGCCGGTCGCCGAGAACATTCCGGGCGGCGACATGCCGATGTTCCGCAACCTCTGGGAGAACGTCCGCGCCGACATGCCGAAAACCCGGCGCTCCAGGACCGAGACGCTCGACCCGCTCGCGTTGCCCGCGCGGCTCCAGACGGCGTTCCAGGCGCTGTACGGTCACTACGAAAAGACGTTCGCGCTCTGGAAGGAGACGGGCGTCGCCGTGCCGCCCTGCTTCATCGTGGTGTGTCAGAACACCGCCATCTCGAAGCTCGTCTACGACTTCGTCGCCGGCTTCCATCGAGAGACCGAAGGCGGCACGCGGACGTTCCAGAAGGGCTTCCTCCCGCGGTTCAGCAACTTCGACGAGCACGGCGCCCCGCTGCCGCGTCCGAACACGTTGCTGATCGACAGCGAGCAGCTCGAGAGCGGCGAAGGCCTCGACGACGACTTCCGGACGATGGCCGCCGACGAGATCGAGCGCTTCCGCCGGGACATCGTCGAGCGCACCGGCAGCCGCCAGGACGCCGACGACCTGACCGACGAAGACCTGCTCCGCGAAGCCATGAACACGGTCGGCAAGCCGGGACGGCTCGGCGCGCAGATCCGCTGCGTGGTGTCGGTGTCCATGCTCACGGAAGGGTGGGACGCGAACACGGTCACGCACGTGCTCGGCGTGCGCGCGTTCGGCACCCAGCTCCTGTGCGAGCAGGTGATCGGCCGCGCGCTTCGCCGGCAGTCGTACGAGCTCAACGAGGACGGCCTGTTCAACGTCGAGTACGCGGACGTCCTCGGCATCCCGTTCGACTTCACGGCCAAGCCGGTCGTCGCGCCGGCGCAGCCGCCGCGCGAGACCGTGCAGGTGCATGCGCTACTTCCGGAGCGCGACGCCCTGGAGATCCGCTTCCCGCGGGTCGTCGGCTACCGGGTGGAGCTGCCGAACGAGGAGCTGATCGCGACGTTCAGCGACGAGTCGACGTTCGTGCTGACGCCCGAGCACGTCGGCCCGTCGAACACCCGCAACCAGGGCATCGTGGGCGCGTCCGTCGACCTGACGCTGGACCACTTGAGCGCGATGCGGCTGTCCACGGTCGTGTACCACCTCACGCACCGGCTGCTGTACACGAAGTGGCGGGATGCCGGCGAAGATCCGAAGCTCCATCTCTTCGGCCAGCTCAAGCGCATCACTCGCGAGTGGATCGAGAACCACCTGGAGTGCAAGGGCGGCACGTACCCGGCGCTGCTCCTCTATCAGGACCTGGCGGAGACCGCATGCAACCGGATCACGGCGGCCATCACGACGGCGTTCGCGGACAAGCGCCCGATCATGGCGGTCCTTGACCCGTACAACCCGGTCGGCTCCACGGCGCACGTGCGCTTCAACACCTCCCGCGCGAGCCGCTGGCGCACCGACCGCTCGCACGTGAACTGGGTCGTGCTCGACAGCGACTGGGAGGCGGAGCTGTGCCGGGTGGTGGAGACGCACCCGCGCGTGAAGGCGTACGTGAAGAACCACGGCCTGGGCTTCGAGGTCCCGTACCGCTACGGCTCCGAGCTGCGGCGCTATCTGCCGGACTTCATCGTGCTGGTCGACGACGGGCATGGCGACGACGACCTCCTGCACCTCGTCATCGAGATCAAGGGCTACCGTCGCGAGGACGCGAAAGAGAAGAAGTCCACGATGGATGCGTACTGGGTGCCGGGCGTGAACCACCTGGGCGCATTCGGCCGCTGGGCGTTCGCCGAGCTGACGGACGTGTATCAAATCGAGCACGCCTTCGAGTCGTTGCTCGCCTCGGCGTTGGCGGGCACGGAAGGCGCAGTTTCCGCTTGACGGGTTTCGGCGCGCGCACCGCCTGTCGGTCGGCGTCGCCGTGGATTCCCGCGTTCACGGCGGCGTCCATCGGCGTCGCCGCGCGTTTGAGGGCGAGAGGGCGAAAAACCTCGTTTCCGCGCGCGATCGCCGCTCCTGAGAGCTCTGCGGGCCGCCAAGATCACGGGTGTAGAGTCGCCCCACCAAAAGGGGAGACTGCGATGGTGGATAACACGGAGCGCGATCGTCTTGGTGACCGGATCGCTGAGCTGTCCGCGCATCTCGAAGCGGCGACCGCCCGGCTGCTCGCCCTGATCCGGGAATTCGACGAGCGCGCGGGCTGGAACAACGGCTTCCGCAACTGCGCCGCGTGGCTGAGCTGGCGCGTCGGTCTCGACATGGGCGCCGCGCGCGAGCGGGTCCGCGTCGCGCGAGCGCTCGGCAGCCTCCCGCGGCTCGCCGCCGCGCTCGCTGCCGGCGAGATCTCGTACGCGAAGGTCCGCGCGGTGACGCGCGTGGCGACGCCCGAGACCGAGGAGCGCCTGCTCAACGTGGCGAAGGCCGGCACGGCCGAGCACGTCGAGCGGATCGTGCGCGGCTGGCGCACCGTCGATCGTCACGCCGAGCGAGAGGACGCCCGCCGCCAGGACTGGAGCCGCGCGCTGTCCGTGTATCCGTCTGAGGACGGTACGGTGGTCGTGCGGGGCCGGCTCACGCCGGAGCAGGGCGCGTTGTTGGTGCGCGCGCTCGATGCGGCGCGCGAGACGCTCTACCGGCGCGAGAGTGCCACCGGAAATGTGCAAAACGTTTCCGCGGGAACGTTTCCGGAGCGCCCGACGATGCCGCAGCAGCAAGCCGACGCCCTGACGCTGCTGGCGGAGACCGCGCTCCATCACGAGATCGATCCCGGTGCGCCGGGCGAGCGCTACCAGGTGGTGGTCCACGTGGACGCCGCCGTCCTGAAGGACGCCGATCACCCCGGGCAGTCGCTGTTGGAGGACGGCGCGCGCGTTTCCGCGGAGACGTCGCAGCGGCTGGCGTGCGACGCGAGCCGGGTGGTCATGACGCACGATGCCGACGGCAATCTTCGCGAGATCGGCGCCCGCACCCGGACGATCCCGCCCGCGCTGCGACGCGCGCTCCATCACCGTGACCAGGGCTGCCGCTTCCCGGGCTGCGGCGTCCGCATCGCCGAGGGCCACCACATCGAGCACTGGGCGTGGGGCGGCCCCACGACGCTGTCGAACCTCGCGCTGCTCTGCCGTCGCCACCACCGTGCGGTCCACGAAGAGGGCTACCGCATCGAGCGGAAGGCGGACGGCACGTTCGCGTTCTATCGCCCGCAGGGATGGCCGATTCCGGACGTGCCGGCCGCGCCTCACGTGGCAGATCCGCTCGAGCGGTTGCGCGAGGCGAATGCCGCGAGTGGCGTTCAGGTGGGACCACACACGATGACCCCGCTGTGGGGTGGCGAGACGCTCGACGTGGCGTACGCGATCGACGTTCTTCATCCACGGGCGAATCCGCTGGCCGAGGCCGGGTAGGAGCGATGGCGAAAAAGCCGAAGAAGGTCGCGGCCGAGAAGCAGGTCGAGGCGCTCCGCTACCAGCGCGACGATGCGACGCGGAAGAACATCCCGACGGTCGAGCTCCAGTCGGTCCTGGAGAAGGCGGCGCAGGACCCGGTGCGTGTCGCGTACGAGCGGCGCAACCGCGACCTCGACCCGCAGCTCGTGTGGCGGGGCAAGGACGGGCAGGACTGGAGCGACCTGGTCGTGCAGGCGCCGCCGCTCTACATCCAGGAGAAGGTCCACCCGAAGGCGCTGATCGACGACCTGCTGCGCCAGACGCGGGAGACGCGCCACGAGGCGGGCGAGCTGATCCCCGACCTCTTCGCGGACTTCAACGGCATCCCGAAGGGCGTGGACAAGACCGAGTTCTACCAGCACGACCAGAACTGGTCGAACCGGATGATCCTCGGCGACTCGCTGCAGGTCATGGCGAGCCTCGCCGAGCGCGAGGGCCTGCGCGGCAAGGTGCAGTGCATCTACATCGACCCGCCGTACGGCATCAAGTTCAACAGCAACTTCCAGTGGAGCACGACGAGCCGCGACGTGAAGGACGGCAACGCCGCGCACATCACGCGCGAGCCCGAGCAGGTGAAGGCGTTCCGCGACACGTGGCGCGACGGCATCCACTCGTACCTGACGTACCTGCGCGACCGGCTGACGGTGGCGCGCGACCTGCTCACCGACTCCGGCTCGATCTTCGTGCAGATCGGCGACGAGAACGTGCACCGCGTGCGCGCGCTGATGGACGAGGTGTTCGGGGACGAGAACTTCGTAAGCGTCATTGCGTTTCAAAAAACGACAGGGCTCGGTGCGCAAGAGCTGAGTTCTGTCGCCGACTACCTGCTTTTGTACGCGCGATATCGCGACAGGCTCAAGTTTCGGAAGCTGTTCCGGCCCCGTGGGCTCGAGGACGATGTCGGCAACCGCTATACACGAGTGGAACTCCTAGACCATTCGCGCCGAATGATGACACATGAGGAGAGACGAGCGCCCGATAAGCTCGATGCAGGCGCCCGAATCTACAGACACGACAATCTCACTAGTCAGCGCCCTGCGGGTGACGGCGACTTGCGGTCGTATGTGTTCGAGGGCAAGACGTTTACTCCCGGGAAAGGGACGTTCAAGACCGACAGAGAGGGCCTGGATCGCCTCGGGTCAGCGCGGCGGTTGGCATACCCGACAGCTAATTCGTTGGTGTACGTGCGTCACCTCGATGACTTTGCATTTGGCGAGCAAACGAATATTTGGGCGGACACACAGACGGGGGCGTTTAGCGAGGACAAGACTTACGTTGTGCAAACAAACACGAAGGTCGTTGCGCGCTGCATCCTCATGGCCACGGATCCCGGCGACCTCGTCCTGGATCCTACCTGCGGCTCCGGCACCACGGCCACGGTCGCCGAGCAGTGGGGACGCCGCTGGATCACCATCGACACCTCGCGCGTGGCGCTCGCACTCGCCCGCGCGCGCATCATGGGCGCGCGCTACGCGTACTACCTGCTCGCCGACTCCCGCGAAGGACAGGTGAAGGAGGCGGAAGTCACGCGCTCCATGCCGTCCTCGCAGCCCACGCACGGGCGCATCCGGCAAGGATTCGTCTACGAGCGCGTGCCGCACATCACGCTGAAGTCCATCGCCAACAACGCCGAGATCGACGTCATCTGGGACAAGTGGCAGGCCACGCTCGAGCCGCTGCGCGAGAAGCTGAATGCCGCGCTCAAGCAGAAGTGGCAGGAGTGGGAGATTCCCCGCGACGCCGATGCCAAGTGGGCGGACGCCGCGAAGAAGCTCCATGGGGAGTGGTGGGAGGCGCGCATCGGGCGGCAGAAGGAGATCGACGCGTCCATCGCCGCCAAGGCCGAGTACGAGTACCTCTACGACAAGCCCTACGAGGACCGGAGGAAGGTCCGCGTGGCGGGGCCGTTCACGGTCGAGAGCCTGTCGCCGCACCGCGTGCTCGGCGTGGGCGAGAACGACGAGCTCATCGACACGTTCGCGGAGGCCGGCAAGGAGTACGGGGCCAGGCAGTCGTTCCCCGAGATGGTGCTCGACAACCTGCGCACCGCCGGCGTCCAGCAGGCGCACAAGGACGCGCGCATCGCGTTCACCGCGCTCACGCCGTGGGCCGGGTCGTTCGTCGTCGCCGAGGGGCGCTATCGCGAGGGTGACGCTGCGGACGCCGTCGAGCGGCGCGCGGCGATCTTCATCGGCCCCGAGTTCGGCACCGTCACCCGCGCCGATCTCGTGGAGGCGGCGCGCGAAGCCGGCGACGCGAACTTCGACGTGCTGGTCGCGTGCGCCTTCAACTACGAGGCGCACACCACCGAGTTCAACAAGCTGGGGCGAATCCCGGTGCTCAAGGCGCGCATGAACGCGGACCTCCACATGGCGGACGACCTCAAGAACACGGGGCAGGGGAACCTGTTCGTGATCTTCGGCGAGCCCGACATCACGCTGACGACGCTCGACGGCGGGCGGCTGCACGTGAAGGTCAACGGGGTCGACGTGTTCCATCCCGGCACCGGCGAGGTCCGGAGCGACGGGCCGGACGGCATCGCCTGCTGGTTCATCGACACGGACTACAACGGTGAGAGCTTCTTCGTCCGCCACGCGTACTTCCTGGGCGCCAACGATCCGTACGGGGCGCTGAGGACGACGCTGCGCGCGGAGATCGACGAGGCGGCGTGGGCCACGCTCCACAGCGACACGTCGCGGCCGTTCGACAAGCCGACGTCCGGCCGGATCGCCGTGAAAGTCATCAACCACCTGGGCGACGAGGTCATGAAGGTCTTCCGGATCGCCTGATTCCAGCCCGAATCTTCGTGCCGTCGAACGGCCCATCGGATTGGCGGCGCCTGCTCGCAGACCGCGACCGTCATTGGAAACGCCGGAGATCTGCGTTCGAGTGCGCCGTGTCGTGGGAAGCCGCCCGCCAAAGCCCGCGCGGGATCCCGCACTCGATTGCGCGTGCGCTGATACTCGCGATCCCCGAGCTGCAGGTCGACCTCCCGGGTGGCGGGCATCCGTCGCAGAACGATGTATGGGTGCCTCGGTCTCCAGACCGTCGTTGTAAGCGCACGATTGATGAGACGAGCGAGGTCATGAACGTCTTCCGAATCACCTGATACAGTGTGGGGGTGATGAACGACCGCGGCGCCGTCGTACACAGCGACCCAGAGATCCTGGGGGGAACCCCCGTGTTCGTCGGCACGCGCGTCCCGCTTCGCAATCTCATCGACTACTTGGAGCGGGGGCACGACCTCGACGAGTTTCTCGACGCCTTTCCCTCCGTGTCGCGCGCGCAAGCCATCGCTGCGCTCGAAGCGGCTCACGAGGCACTGACCGCGCGTGCGCGTTCTCCTCGATGAGCAGCTCCCGAGGCAGCTCGCCCGCGAGCTTCGGGGCCACGACGTCAGCACCGTTCAACAGCGCGGTTGGTCGGGACTCAAGAACGGCGAGCTGCTGCGCCGCGCGGTGGAAGCGGGCTACGACGCGTTCCTGACCGCCGACCGCGGCCTGCCGTTTCAGCAGAATCTCGCCGCTCTCCCTCTTCGGATCGTGGCTCTCAGCGCTGCCAGCAATGCGTTGGAGGATCTGCTGCCCCTCGTCGACGAAGTGTTGACCGCGCTGCCGACGGCGACACCTGGGCAGGTGACGCGGATCGGACGTTAGCGCGGAATGCACCTCGTCCAGCTCCTGCTCCCGCTCTTCGACCACGCCGGCCAGCGGTTCGCGCCCGAGCTCTACGACGAGGTCGCCCGCGAGCTCACCGACCGCTTCGGCGGGGTGACGGCCTACGCGCGCGCGCCGGCGACGGGCCTGTGGGTCGCGCAGCCCGGCCGAACGACGCGTGACGACATCGTGGTGTACGAGGTCATGGTGGCCGAGCTCGACCGCGCGTGGTGGGCCGCGTACCGCGCGAAGCTCGAAGAGCGGTTCGCCCAGGACGAGCTCGTCGTCCGCGCGCACGCGATCGAGCGGCTGTAGATGTCCTACTATCTGGCGGGCCCGCCGGGGGCGGGTAGGGGGGGCGACGGGATGAGAGTGATCAGCATGGTCGTCGTGGCGCTCATCGGGATTGGGGCACTGGCGTCGATGCTCGTGCCGCACGCCGCGCACACGCAGCAGCCGGTGGTGCCCGGGCTCACGCCGGAGCTGGCCAAGGTGCGCGCGGCGCTCGACAAGTACCAGGACCCGATCGTCGCGGTGCACGACGGCTACTTCTCGACGGTCGGGTGCGTCCACTATCCGGCCGCGGGCGCGCCCGGCCAGGTGCCGTATCCCGCCGGCGGCATGGGCGTGCACTTCCTCAACCCGGCGCTGATGGGCCCCACCGTCGATCCGCTGAAGCCGCAGATCCTCGTCTACGAGCCGGTGGGCGACAAGCTGCGGCTCGTCGCGGCGGAGTGGTTCGTGCCGCTCGCCACCGGCGTCAAGGAGCGGCCGACGCTCTTCGGCCGGCCGTTCGACGGTCCGATGGAAGGGCACGAGCCCCTCATGCCGGTCGGGCTCCACCACTACGACCTGCACGTCTGGCTCTGGAAGGCGAATCCCGCCGGGATGTTCGCGCCCACCAACCCGGATGTGAAGTGCCCCGCCGGCGCGTATTCGCTCGCGGAGGTCTCGCCCAAGATCGTGCCGCACGGCGCGCACCGCTGAGCCGAGCGCGCTGATGTAGCCGAAAACGCGGGGGAGGCCGGGGGTCGGCCTCTTATAATCGGCTCCGTATCCCCATGATTGCGCTGGAGCGGGTCAGCAAGACGTTCGCTGTAGGACCCGTGAAGGTCCCGGCGCTCACCGACGTCTCCTTTCGCGTGGCCAAGGGCGAGTTCGTGGTGCTCCACGGACGCAGCGGCGCCGGCAAGACGACGCTCCTCAAGCTGCTCTACCGCGCGGAGACGCCCAGCGAAGGTGACGTCGAGGTCCTCGGCCAGCCGCTCGGGCGGCTGCGTCCCCGCGCGGTCGCCGCGCTGCGCCGCAACATCGGCGTGGTGTTCCAGGACGCCAAGCTCCTGCCCGGGCGCAACGTCTACGACAACATCGCCTTCGTGCTCCGCGTGCTCGGCGCGCCGCGGGGCGAGATCACCGAGCGCGTGTTCGACGCCCTCCGCGCGGTGGGTTTGCACTCCCGCGCGCGCGCGTATCCGGCGCAGCTCTCGCAGGGCGAGGCGCAGCGCGCCACGCTCGCGCGCGCGATCGTGCGCCGCCCCTCGCTGCTCATCGCCGACGAGCCCACCGGCAACCTCGACGACGAGATGGGCGCCGAGATCATCCAGGTCATCCGCGACGTCAACGCCGGGGGCACGACCGTGATCTTCGCCACGCACCAGGCGCGCCTCGCGGCGTTCCTGAAGAGCCGCGTGCTCGTGCTCGACGGCGGGCGGCTCGTGAAGGACGAAGGATGATCGGGTTCCTGGTCGGCGAAGCCTTCCGCGACCTGCGGCGCGCCGGGCGCGTGGCCGTGAGCGCGATCGTCCTCATCATGCTCTCGCTCGGCGCCGTCGGCGGCTTCCTGCTCCTCGCCGACAACCTCGGCGCGGCGGTCAGCTCGTGGCGCGAGCGGCTGCGCGTGATCGTCTACCTCAAGGCCGAGCCGTCGACGGCGAGCGCGGCCGCGCTCGTCAAGCGCGTCGAGGCGATGCCGGACGTGGCGGCGGTGAGGTACGTCGGCCGCGCGGAAGCGCTCGCGGCGCTCAAGCAGGTGCTCGGCAAGGAGGCGGGCGCCGCCGACCATCTCTCGGTCAACCCGCTGCCCGCCTCGCTCGAAGTGACGCCGTCGACGCACGGGGCGACGCCCGACGGCGCGCGGCGCCTCGTCGAGCGGCTCTCGACGCTCCCCGAAGCGGAAGACGTGGCGGGCGGCGTGGAATGGGTCGACAAGCTCGCGCGCATCCAGCGGCTCGTCACGCTCGTCGGCCTGGGCTTCGGTGCCGTGCTCGCGATCGCGGCGATCCTCACCGTGACGACGGCGACCACGCTCGTGCTCCACGCCCGGCGGCACGAGACCGAGATCATGCGCCTCGTCGGCGCGCCCGAGGTCACGATCCGGCTGCCGCTCCTGCTGCAGGGGATGGTGCAGGGGCTGCTCGGCGCGGCGCTCGCGCTCGGGGGGCTCGCGCTCGCCCATCACTTCCTCGCGCCGAAGCTGGCGCCGCTGATGGCGGTGGCGGTCGGGCTCGCGCAGGTGAGCTTCCTGCCCGTGGCGCACATCGCGGCCATCGCCCTGGCGGGGACGGTCCTCGGTGCGCTGGGCGGGCTGATGGCGCGCGGCCGGCGGAACGCGTGATGCGCCGCACGATCGCGCTCGCGCTGCTCGGCGTGCTCGCGCTCGCGCCGGTCGCCGGCGCGCAGCAGAAGAAAGGCGCCGACGCCGACGCGCTCAAGGCGGAGCAGCGGCGGCTCCAGGAGACGCAGCGCCAGCTCAGCGAGGAGCGCGCGAAGGCCGCGGAAGCGAAGAAGCGCGAGACCTCGCTGCTCGCCGAGCTCGAAGGCATCGACAAGTCGCTCGAAGCCAAGAAGTCGGAGGTCACGCGCCTCGACGCGCGCATCGACCGCGCGGAGGCCGATCTCAAGAGCTTGCGCGGCGACATCGGCCGGCTGGCGGGGCGCCGCTCCGAGCAGGAAGAGCAGCTCATGCGGCGGCTGCGCGCGCTCTACAAGGTGCAGGCGGAGGGCGGGGCCGTGCCGGTCCTGCTCGGCGGGGAAGACCCGGTGCGCCGCGCGGCGGCCATCCGCTCGCTGACGAGCCTCGCCGGTGCCGATGCCCGCCTCATCGACCAGTTCCGGCTGACCACCGACCGGCTCGAGGACCGCAAGCGCAAGGAGGAGACGCGCCAGGCCGAGCTCGCCACCCTGCGCGTGGACGCCCGCCGGGAGCAGGTCGAGGTCGACCGCGAGGCGGGCAAGCGGCGGGTCCTGCTCGCGAAGGTCCGCGACGAGCGCCAGTACCACGAGCGGATGGTGGGCGAGCTCAGCGAGGCGGCCCGCCGCCTGGAAGCCTTCGTCCGCGAGCTGCAGGAGCGGCAGCGCCGGCTGGCCCGGGTGCCGCCGCCCAAGCCCGGCGCGCCCGTGCCCGAGCCCGCGCCCGGCGCCGGCTTCGGCTCCCTCCGGGGCCGGCTGATCTGGCCGACGGACGGCAAGATCGTCGCCGGCTTCGGCGCCCAGGTCCACCCCCGCTTCGGCACCAAGACGTTCAAGAACGGCGTGGACATCGAGGCCGCCCAGGGCACCGAGGTGGGGGCGGTCTACGCCGGTCACGTCATCTACACCGGCTGGTTCAAGGGCTACGGCAACCTGATCATCCTGGACCACGGCAACGACTACGTGACCCTGTACGCCCACGTGAAAGAGATCCTGGTGAAGGAAGGCGACGACGTCCGCCAGGGCCACAAGATCGCCACGGTGGGTGACACGGGCGCCCTGGCGGGACCGCGGCTCTATTTCGAGGTACGCTATCAGGGCAAGCCTCAGGATCCGGAGCAATGGCTTCGCGGACAGCGGAGCTAGGGGGACATCGATGAAGAAGGCGGTCGTGATCGGGTCGCTCCTCGTCGTGCTGACGCTCTCGCTGGGCGGCTCGGTGGCCAGCAAGAGCACGGACGGCAGTGCCACCTACGAGCAGCTCCGGCTCTTCACCGAGGTGCTGTCCATCGTCCAGAACCAGTACGTGGACGAGGTGCCGCCGAAGGACATCATCTACTCGGCGATCAAGGGCACGCTCCGCGGCCTCGACCCCCACAGCTCGTTCCTCGATCCGGAGAACTACAAGGACATGCAGGTCGAGACCTCCGGCAGCTTCGGCGGGCTCGGCATCGAGATCACGCTGAAAGACGACATCCTCACGGTCGTGTCGCCGATCGACGGCACGCCGGCCTATCGCGCGGGCCTCAGCACCGGCGACCGGATCGTGAAGATCGACGGCCTCAGCACGAAGGACATGCAGCTCTCGGACGCCGTCAAGAGGATGCGCGGTCGCCCCGGCACGAAGGTCACCATCAGCATCGTGCGCGAGGGGTGGACCGAGGCGAAGGACTACGAGATCACGCGCGAGCAGATCCGCGTGCACTCCGTGCGCGAGCTCGATCTCGGCAACGGCGTCGCCTACATCAAGCTCCGCCAGTTCCAGGAGCAGACGCCGAACGACCTCGATCAGGCGCTGAACAAGGCGGTCAAGGACGGCATGAAGTCGCTGGTCCTCGACCTCCGCAACAACCCGGGCGGCCTGCTCACCGCGGCCGTGGAGGTCTCGGAGAAGTTCGTCGACGACGGCAAGCTCGTCGTGTACACCGAGGGCCGCGTGCGCAACCAGAACATGCGGTTCACCGCCCACTCCAAGAAGCAGTACCCGAAGGTCCCGATGGTCATCCTGCTCAACCAGGGCAGCGCCTCCGCCTCGGAGATCGTGGCGGGCGCGCTCCAGGACTGGGGCCGGGCGATGGTGGTCGGCACGCAGAGCTTCGGGAAGGGTTCCGTGCAGACGATCATCCCGCTGTCCGACGGCTCGGGCCTGCGCCTGACCACCGCGAAGTACTTCACGCCGAAGGGCCGCTCCATCCAGGGCAAGGGGATCACCCCCGACATCATCGTGGAGGCGCCCAAGGAGCCCCCGGCGAGGGAGCGGCCGCTGCCCTCCGCCGATCCGCTCGAGGACCTCAAGAAGGACGTGCAGCTGCAGCGCGCCCTCGACGTGCTCAAGACCATGAGGGTCATGGGCGACCGCGCCACCGAGCACGCGCAGGTCCGGTAGCGTGCCGTCTCTCGATCCATGATCGTCCTCGGGATCGAGAGCTCGTGCGATGAAACCGCGGCGGCCGTCCTCGAGGACGGCCGCCGCGTGCGTTCCAGCGTGGTCGCCTCACAGGACGCGGTCCACGCCCCCTACGGCGGCGTCGTCCCCGAGCTCGCCTCGCGCCGCCATCTCGAAGTCGTCGTCCCGGTCGTCGAGCGCGCGCTGGCGCAGGCCGGCGCCGGGCTCCCGGACCTCGACGGGATCGCCGTCACGCACGGCCCCGGCCTCGTCGGCTCGCTGCTGGTGGGGCTCGCGCTCGCCAAGTCGCTCGCGTACGTCCACGGCACCCCGCTGATCGGCGTGAACCATCTCGAGGGCCACATCTACGCGGCATCGCTCACGGACGATCCGCCGGAGCACCCGTTCCTCGCGCTCGTCGTCTCCGGCGGGCACACCGCGCTCTACCACGCGCGCGCGCCGCTCGCGTACGACCTGGTCGGCGAGACGCGGGACGACGCCGCCGGCGAGGCGTTCGACAAGGTGGCCAAGCTGCTCGGGCTGGGGTTTCCGGGCGGACCCGCGATCGAGCGCGTGGCGAAGCAAGGCTCGCCCACCGCGATCCCGTTTCCACTCGCGCAGATGTCCGATCAGGCGCCCGACTTCTCGTTCAGCGGGCTCAAGACCGCCGTCTCGCTGCGCGTGAAGCGTCACGGCCCGCTCACCGAGCGCGACGTCGCGGACGTGGCGGCGTCGTTCCAGGCGGCCGCGGTGAAGATGCTCGTGCGCAAGAGCGTCAAGGCCGCGCTCAGGCTCGGCGCGCGCCGGCTCGTGCTGACGGGCGGCGTGGCCGCGAACACCGCGCTGCGCGAGAGCCTTGCCGCGGCGGCCGCGGAGCACGGCATCCATCTCCACGTTCCGCCGCGCAACCTCTGCACGGACAACGCGGCGATGATCGCGGCCGCGGGCAGCGCGCGGCTGGCCGCCGGGCAGCGCTCGGGCATGGATCTCAACGCGGTCCCCGACCTCGCGCTCGCCCCGTGAATTTCGAAGCGGTCCTGGCGGGCCTGCCCGACGCGGTCGTCGCGGTGGACCTCGACGCGCGCGTGGTGTTCTGGAACGGCGCCGCCGAGGAGATGGTGGCGCGCTCGGCGCGCCGCGCGGTCGGCCGCGCGCTCAAGGACATCTTTCCGTTCGACGACTCGCTGATCCGGCGGCTCGGCGAGACGCTCGCCACCGGTGAGAGCCGCTCGGAGAGCGACACCGCCGTGGTCACCACCGACAACCGGCGGGTGCCGGTGAGCCTGGTGACCGCGCCGCTCTTCGCCCGCGACGGCAGCGTCGAAGGCGCGGTCGCGGTGCTGCGCGATCTCACACGGCTGCAGCAGCTCGAGGGCGAGGTCCGGCGCGGGGAGACGCTCGCCGCCGCCGGCCGCATGGCGGTCGGCCTCGCGCACGAGATCCGCAACCCGCTCGGCGCGATTCGCGGCGCCGTGCAGCTCCTGCAGCGCGAGCTCGGCGTCTCGCCGCTCACCGAGTACACGGGCGTGCTGCTCACCGAGGTCGACCGGGTGAACCGCGTGATCGAAGGGCTGCTCGACCTCGCGCGGCCGGTGCAGGTGCGCCGGGTGCCGCTCAACCTCCACCAGCTCTTCGAGCGGGTGGCGCTGCTCCAGGAAGAGGCGGCGCGCGAGCGCGGGGCGACGATCGTGCGGCGCTACGACCCGAGCCTGCCGGCGATCCTCGGCGACGAGGACCGGCTCGTGCAGGTCTTCCACAACCTCGTGCGCAACGCGATCGAGGCGATGAAGGGCGGCGGCACGCTGACGCTGACGTCGCGCGTGAGCAACAACCCGCTCTACGGCAAGATGGGCGCGAGCGGCGCCTCGCGCACGATGGTGGAAGCCGTCGTCGCCGACGAGGGCGCCGGCGTCCCGACGGGGCTGCGCCAGCGGATCTTCGACCCGTTCTTCACCACCAAGGAGTCGGGGCTGGGCCTCGGGCTCGCCGTGTGCCACCGCATCCTCGAGGAGCTGAACGGCGCGATCCTGGTGGAGAGCGAGGAAGGCCGCGGGACCACCGTCACGTGCTTCCTTCCGATCGCGCGGTAGGCGCGCGCTCGTGCGGCACGACGGCGATCGACCACCTCACTGTATGATGCGCGCGTGAGTTTCATGCGGGCGTTGCGGAGGGTCGCGATCGTCGAAGGGATCTCGACGCTCGTCCTCTTCGGAGTGGCGATGCCGCTCAAGTATCTCGCCGGAATGCCGCTCGCCGTCACCGTCGTCGGATCCGTTCACGGTGTTCTGTTCGTCGCGCTCGTCCTGATGTTGCTGCTGGCCATCTGGAAAGTGCCGATCTCCCCGGGGCTGGCCGCAGCCGGCGTCGCAGCGGCGATCGTTCCTGGTGGACCGTTTCTGCTGGAACGCCGCCTCGCGCGCTTCGATGCGCGCGCTGCTCATCGTGCGCGTTAGCCGGACGACCGACAACTCTGGTGGTGCGTACTGATGAGCGAGCCGATGGGTGATCGCAAGGCAAACACGTTGCTGTTCCTGCCGGGGGCGTCGGGGAACACGAGATTCTGGAAGCCTGTCAGCGATGGTCTGCAGCATTCGGGCGTGCGCCGGTTCGTCGCGTGGCCCGGGTTTGGCGGGGTGCCGCCGGAACCCGGCGTTCGCGGTCTTGACGATTTAGTCGGGCGCGTTGTTGCGGCGATTTCGGGGCCGGTCGATGTGCTCGCCCAGTCCATGGGGGGCGTCATCGCGATACGTGCAGCCCTACGAAAGCCCGATCTGGTGAGACATCTGGTGTTGTCGGTCACGTCCGGCGGGCTCGACGTTGCGTCCTTGGGCGGCGCGGATTGGCGGCCGACGTTTCGGGAGCACAATCCGACACTGCCCAGTTGGTTCGAGGATGAGAGCGAGGATTTGACGGATCGGTTGGGCGAGCTCTCACTTCCCGTCCTGTTGCTCTGGGGCGATGCCGATCCGATCAGTCCGGTGGCAGTCGGTCGACGACTCGCGGAGTTACTCCCACGCGCGGAGCTCGTGATATTCGAGAAAGGAACCCACGATCTCGTTTTCGATCGAGCGAATGAGGTGATTCCGTACATCGAGAAGCACCTTGCGGCGTGAAGTTCGCGGCCAGAATCGGGCTGCAGGTCGACGAACTGTTCGGCCGTGAATAGCGAGCGCTCCCGCTCGCGGTCATAGGTGCTTGGTGTCCTCGATGCGATCCTTTGGCCTCTCCTGGCCCTCTTGCTCTATACGACGTTCAGTCAGGTGCCGTTGGCGCATGTGCGCCAGGCCGTTTCCAGCCCCCGCTTCCTCAGCGCAGCCGTCGCCGGGAACTTCTTGGTGATCCCGGCGATTCTCTGGGGCCTGATGCATTGGCTCCCGGAGGACCCGGCGATCCGACTGGGTGTGCTCCTGGTGCTGCTGGTGCCGTGCACGGACTGGTTCATCACGTTCACTCATCTGGGCGCAGGCGATACCAAGCACGCCATGGCCTTCTCGCCGGTCAGCCTGCTGATGCAGGTCGTGTTGCTGCCGGTGTATCTCTGGTTGTTCCTGGGAGAGACCTTCGTGATCGCCGCCGCGCAACAGGAAATGCTGTCCGCTTTTGCGGGCCTCATCCTGCTGCCTCTGCTGGGAGCGTTCATGACCGAGACATGGGTTGAGCGCGCGCCGCGGCGACGCCACGTGCTGGAAACGTTGGCGTGGTTCCCGGTGCCGCTCCTCGCCCTTGTGGTTCTCGTCATCGCCGCGACGCAGGTGAATCTGGTCACCGCCTCGCTTGGGGTGTTGGGGCAGCTGCTGCTGATCTTCGTCGTCTATCTGGTCGTCGCGGCTGTGGTGGCGCGGGTGCTCGCCGGAGCTTTTGCGTTGCCTCCGTCTCAGGGTCGGGTTCTTGCTTTTAGCCTGGGTACGCGGAATTCATTCGTCGTGTTGCCGCTCGCCCTGGCGCTTCCCCCATCCTACGGGCTGGCCGTCGTCGCCATCGTGTTTCAGTCACTCGTTGAGCTGCTCGGCATGGTGACCTACCTGCGGTGGGTTCCGAACCGGCTGTTCCCCGAACCCGCAGGCGCGCACAAGGCGTGAGCCTACGAGGCCAAGGCGCGTCTCGGAGCCAGACGAAGGGGTGGCATCGCGCCGCCGCGGTAGACTGAGCCGTGGCCGCGCGCATCCTCATCGCCGACGACGAAGACAGCCTCCGCTGGGTCCTCGCCAAGGCCCTGCAGCAGGCCGGGTACGACGTCACCGCGGTCAAGGACGGCGCCGCCGCCGTCCACGCGTTCGAGGGCGAGGCGTACGACCTCGTCTTCCTCGACATCCGCATGCCCGGCATGGACGGGCTCACCGCGCTGGCGAAGCTGCGCGACCTCCGCCGCGACGCGCAGATCGTGATGATGACCGCGCACGGCACCATGGACACGGCCATCCAGGCGATGCAGAAGGGCGCGTACGACTACCTCGCGAAGCCCTTCGACCTCGACGAGGCGGTCCTCCTCGCCGAGCGCGCGCTCGCCGCCTCGCGGCTCACCGCGGAGGTCGTCCGGCTCAAGACCGGCCTCGCGGAGGTGTGGGAGTTCGGCGCGCTCATCGGGCGCCACCCGCGCATGCAGGACGTCTACAAGACGATCGGGCGCATCGCCGCGAGCGACGTCACCGTGCTGCTGCGCGGTGAATCGGGGACCGGCAAGGAGCTGGTCGCGCGCGCGATCCACCACTACAGCCGCCGCGCCGGGCGGCCCTTCGTGGCGGTGTCGTGCGCCGCCATTCCCGGCACGCTGCTCGAGTCCGAGCTCTTCGGCCACGAGCGCGGCGCGTTCACCGACGCCAAGGAGCGCCGGCTCGGCAAGCTCGAGATCGCGCAGGGCGGCACGTTCTACCTCGACGAAGTCGGCGACATGCCGCTGGATCTCCAGACCAAGCTGCTGCGCGCGCTGCAGGAGCGCACCATCGAGCGCGTGGGCGGCAACGAGTCGATCCGCGTCGACGTGCGCGTGCTGGCCGCGACGAACCGCGACCTCGAGGTCCTCATGAAGGAGGGCAAGTTCCGCGAGGACCTCTACTACCGCCTCAACGTCGTCACGCTGAACCTGCCGCCGCTGCGCGAGCGCCGGCGCGACATCCCGCTGCTCGTCGAGCACCTGCTCGCGAAGCACCGCGACGAGCTGGGCGAGCGCGGCGTGGCGCCCGAGGCGCTCGACCGGCTCGTGGGGTACGAGTGGCCGGGCAACGTGCGCGAGCTGGAGAACGTCGTCCAGCGCGCGATGGTGATGGCCACGAGCGGCGTCATCCTGCCCGAGCACCTGCCGATCGGGCCGGTGTCGGCGGCGGCGTCGGTCGCGGTGGACGCGACGCTGGAGGAGATCATCGAGCGCAAGCTCATCGACTGCGTGCGCGGCCTGCGCGCGCACGCCAGCGCGAATCTCTACGACCTGATGGTCGGGCTCGTCGAGAAGCCGCTGCTCCGCGCGGTCCTCCGCGAGACGGGGGGCAACCAGGTCCGCGCCGCGCAGATCCTCGGCATCAACCGCAACACGCTCCGCAAGAAGCTCACCGAGCACGGCATCGATCCCGACACGCTCGAAGCCTGAGCGTCGCCGGCCGATCTTCGGAATCACGTCGTTTCTGTGCACGCGTCTGCCCGAAAACGGGGACGCCGTGCATCGTCGGGCTCGCGCCGCCTTTCACGACGCGCACTTTCGCGTTCGGCACGCTCCGTGTAACGGGTAGTTCGTCCGCGATCGGAGCCAAGCACGGCCAGTACACGCCAGTGCGGTGAACCTTGGGCGTGGCCGGTGAGCCGGCGGAGCGACGACGATGCGAACACAGCGCAGGACCTCGGTGCTCTTTCCCGCAGTCGTTCTCTTCTTCATGGCGGTCGTGGCGGGCGCCATGCCCGCGCATGCGCAGGACGGAAGCCTCGGCATCTCCTGGGACCATCCCGTCAGCGGGGCGTCCATGTGTACGACGGGCCTCGCGACCGGGTGGGTCGTCATCAACGGCAGCGGCGCGCGCACGGGCACGCTGATGATCGACGGCGCGCACGTGCTCGACCACAATCCCGGCCCCGGCCCCACGCGGCGGGAGGGGAGCTACCACTGGAACGCCTCGGTGGCAGAGTCGGGCACGCATACGTTCGTGGTGACGATCGCGGATGAGACGGGCGCGACGTCGTCCGACACGCTCGTGATTCATCTCAAGAACCCGACCCCCGCGATCACGAGCCCCGCGTCAGGCGCGACCGTGAGCGGCACGGTGCCCGTGTCGATCGTCACCGACGACCTCTGCTCGACGCACGACTTCACGCTGCTGGTCGACGGCGTGGTCGTGGGCACGAAGGCGACGGGTGACGCGAAGACCGCCACGATCGACTGGAACACGAGCGCCGCGAGCAACGGCGCGCACCAGCTCACCGCGCAGGTGACCGGCGACGGCGTCACCAAGAGCACGACGATCCCGATCACCGTCCAAAACGGCGGCACCGGTGACACCACGCCGCCGACCGCGGCGATCACGTCACCGAAGAGCGGCGTGTGGACGGGCAACAGCATCGAAGTCCGCGCCTCCGCCACGGACGACGTGAAGCTCGCGCGCATCCAGCTCTGGGGCAACGGCGCGGTGTTCGGCACGATCCCGTGCACCGGCGCGAGCTGTTCGGGCGCCGTACGCTGGCAGACCGGCGCCCTGCCGCGTGCCGCGTATGAAGTGCAGGCGGTCGCCACCGACGCGGCCGGTAACCGGCGGACCTCGGCGAAGATCGTGATCTACAAGGACGCGAAATCGCCCGTGAAGCCGTCCGGAGCGCCCCAGAGCGGCGGCACCACGACGCCTCCGGCCGGCGTGACTGCGCACTTCTCGAGCCCAGTGAACGGCGCCTCCCTCAGCGGTCCGATCGAGATCGCGATGGCGGCGGGCAACACGCAGGGCACGCCGACGCGCTTCGTGCTGAAGCTCGACAACGCGACCGTGCTGTCCGATCAGAGCGTGAGCGGCGCCGCCGCCAGCTTCGTGTGGAACACGGCGATGACCGCTGACGGTCCGCATACCCTCAATCTCACGGTCACCGACGGCAGCGGCCGGACCGCGACCGCGGCCGTGAGCGTGACCGTCGCGAACGGCGGCACGCCGCCGCCGACCGGCGGCGACACCACGAAGCCGACGGTCAGCATCACGAGCCCGCAGAACGGCGACTGGACCGGCAACAGCATCGACGTGACGGCGACGGCCTCGGACAACGCGGGGCTCGCGAGCCTGAGGTTCTTCGGCAACGGCACGCAGTTCGCGCAGGTGAGCTGCGGCAACGCGAAGACGTGCTCGAGCACGGAGTGGTGGGTGACGGGCTCACTGCCGAGCGGGCGCCACACGATCACGGTGGTGGCCACCGACACGGCGGGCAACGAGACGACGTCCGCGCCGGTCTCGATCAACAAGTAGCGCGCCGCGCAGCGGCGGCGGACCGGTGTCGGTCCGCCGCCGTCTTGCCCACACCGACCCGACCGGCCATAACCGACCAGACCGGCCATGCCCCAACGGGCAGACGACCCAGTTCGGCCCGGGCTCCGGGGCGCCCTGCGCGCAGTCGGGCTGCTATCACGGCAATCACGTGTCCGGGATCGCGGTCGGCAACGGCGATCAGGACTCGGTCGAGTTCTCCGGCGTCGCGAAGGGCGCCAACCTGATCGGCGTCCAGGTCTTCCAGTACGTGAACGGCGGTCTCTACACGTTCTGGAGCGACCTGATCGCCGCGCTGGAGTGGGTCTACGAGCAGCGGAGCACGATCGACATCGCGTCCGTGAACATGAGCCTCGGCAACCTGAGCGCCCACTTCAGCGGGCCGTGCGACGACGACCCGATGAAGCCGATCATCGACAACCTGCGCGCGGCGGGCATCGCGACCGTCGTCGCCAGCATGAACAACGGCTACAAGGACGGCATGTCGACGCCCGCCTGCATCTCGTCGACGGTCAGCGTGGGCGCGACCGGCCGGACGGACCAGGTCGCCAGCTTCTCGAACCTGTCCCAGCACACGTCGCTGCTCGCGCCGGGCGTCGACATCGTCTCGTCGGTGCTCAACGGCGCCTATGGCAACGGCGCGGTCTTCGCGACGCTTCCGTGCAGCGGCACCACCTGCTCGGGGAACGCCTGGTGGGCCACCGGCTCGCTGCCGGCGGGCAAGTAAGAGATCCAGGCCGTCGCCACCGATACCGCCGGCAATTGCACGGTGTCCGCGAAGGTCGCGATCAACAAGGACGCCACGAGCCCGGTGAAGGCGTCGGGCGCGCCGGCGTGCAGCGGGACGACGACGCCTCCGCCGAGCCCCGCGCTCACGGGTCCGCCGAACAATGACTGGACGGGCAACAGCATCGACGTCACCGCGACCGCGACCGACAACGTCGGGCTGGCCACGCTCAAGTTCTTCGGCAACGGCACCCAGTTCGCGCAGATCAACTGCGGGAACGCCACGACGTGCTCGGGGACCGAATGGTGGGTCACCGGGTCGCTGCCGAGCGGCAAGCACACGATCACGGTCGTGGCGACCGACACGGCGGGCAACAGCACGACGTCCGCGCCGGTCACCATCAACAAGTAACGCCTGCGGCTGCGGCGGGCCCGCGCCCGCCGCAGCCGCCGGTCGTCTCGCCCGCCCGTTTCCACGGTGACGCACCGCCGGCAACACCACGTGCCCGGTGCACCGAAGTACCCGAGCGCGTCGCGGCCTGTGCACCGTTCGCCGACAAACCTCGCAACCGCGTGCACGGCACTTCGAGGAACGCCTTGTGGAATGGGCAGTTCGAGGTTCGGCACGCCACGTGAAATCCAGTACGAGCATGAGACAGCGAGTGGACGTGCGGGTGGCCGCGGGTGTGGTGGTGCTGCTGCTTGTCCTCGTCGCGCTCGCCGCGCCGCGGCCCGCGCAGGCGCAGCTCAACGTGACGGGGCAGTGGTCGACGCTGCCGTACAACGTCCCGGTCAACCCGATCCACGTCGCGCTGCTCTACAACGGCAAGGTGCTCATCGTGGCGGGGACGGAGAACGATCCCTACTCGACGATCAACAAGTACGCGGTCTGGGACCCGATCGCCGGCACGTTCAGCGAGGGCACGACGCCGTGGGACCTCTTCTGCAACGGGATGTCGTTCCTCGCCGACGGCCGCGTGTTCCTCACGGGCGGCAACCTCGCCTACGAGATCGGCGACGAGCCCTTCAAGGGCCTCAAGACCACGACGATCTTCGACCCGATCACCGAGACGTTCATCCAGGTCGAGGACATGGCCAGGGGCCGCTGGTATCCCACGAACGTCGCGCTCGCGGACGGCGGCCAGCTCACGTTCTCCGGCCTCGACGAGCACGGCGTGATGAACGACACCGTCGAGATCTACGACGTGGGCGGCGGCTGGACGGGCCCCTACGCGCCGTCGCCGGTGGTGCCGAAGTGGTACCCGTGGCTCCACCTGCTGTCCAACGGCAAGGTCGTGATGACCGGCCCCGACGCGCCCACGCGCACGTTCAATCCCGCGACGGGTACGTGGTCGGCCGTGATGGCGAAGACGAACTTCGACGAGACCCGCATGCACGGCTCGAGCGTGCTGCTGCCGCTGCACCCGGACGACGGCTACGCGGGCAGGATCGTGATCTTCGGCGGCAAGACCGGGGGTGCGACGAACACGGTCGAGCTGCTCGACACCAGCGTGTTCCCGGAGGCGTGGGTCAACATGCCGCCCATGTCGGCCGGGCGGCTCACGATGAACGCGGTGCTGCTGCCGAACGGCAAGATCCTGGCGCTCGGCGGCTCCGGCCTGTTCAACCAGCCGGGCACGGCGGTCCTGAACGCGGAGACGCTCGATCCGGTCGCGCAGACGTGGACCCCGTCGGGCACGATGGCGTTCGCCCGGCTCTATCACTCCACGGCGCTCCTGCTGCCGGACGCCACCGTGTGGGTCGCGGGGTCCAACCCCGGCGAGGGCATCTGGACGCCGCAGATGGAGATCTACACGCCGCCGTACCTCTTCACGAGCACGGGCGCCCTCGCGCCGCGGCCCACGATCGCCTCGTTACCGGCCAAGGCGGGGTACGGGCAGACCTTCACCATCGGCACGCCCGACGCGGCCGCGATCAGCCAGGTCGTGCTCATGCGCCCCGGGTCGAACACGCACGCGTTCGACATGGAGCAGCGCATGCTCCACACGTCCTTCACGAAGGGCACGGGCACGCTCAGCGTGACCGCGCCGTCGAGCGCCAATGCCGCGCCGCCCGGCTACTACATGGTGTTCCTCATCGACGCGAGCGGCGTGCCGTCGGTGGCGAAGTTCATCCACCTCTCGGCGAACCCGACGAACCAGCCGCCCACGGCGACGATCACGAACCCGTCGACGAGCGCGGTGTCGATCGCGGCGGGGCAGTCGGTGACCTTCGCGGGCAGCGCGACCGATCCGGACGGGAGTGTCGCGCTCTGGCAGTGGAACTTCCCGGGCGGCTCGCCGGTGAAGAGCACCGTCCAGAACCCCGGAGCCGTCACGTTCGCCGCGCCGGGCACCTACATCGCCTCGCTCACGGTCGTCGACGATCAGGGCGCGAACAACGTCAGCCCACCGACGGTGACGGTCACGGTCGGCGGCGCGCCCGCGCTGACCGCGGCCATCACGAGCCCGGCCAACGGCGCCACCGTCATGAACACCGTGACCGTGAACATGAGCGCGGGCAACGTGGAAGGCTCGCCGACGCAGTTCGTGCTGAAGCTCGACAACGGCGCCACGCTCTCCAGCCAGAGCGTCGCCAGCGGCTCGACGGCCACCTACGCCTGGGACACCACCACGACGACCAACGGCGCCCACACGCTGAACCTCACGATCACCGACGGCGCGGGCCGCACGGCCACGGCGGTCGTGAGCGTGACGGTCAACAACGGGAGCACGCCGCCGCCGACCGGCGGCCCGACGGTCTCGATCACGTCGCCCGCGAACAACGTGTGGATCGGCAACAGCATCAACATCAAGGCGAGCGCGTCCAGCTCGGCGCCGCTCGTCGATCTGAAGTACTACGGCAACGGGGGCGTGTTCGCGACGGTCCCGTGCACCGGGACGACGTGCGCCGGTGACATCTGGTGGGTGACGGGTCCGCTCCCGAACGCGAAGTACATGGTGCAGGTGGTCGCGACCGACAGCGCCGGGGGCTGTGCGGTCTCGACGGCCGTCGGGCTCAACAAGGACGCCACCTCGCCGACCGTGCAGTCCGGCGCGAGCTGTCCGTCCGCGGCGCTGACGGCCGCGATCACCGCGCCCGCGAGCGGCGCCACCGTGAGCGGGACCGTCAGCGTCAGCATGAGCGCCGGCAACATCCAGGGCACGCCGACGAGCTTCGTCCTCAAGCTCGACAACGGGGCCACCCTCTCGACCCAGAGCGTCTCGAGCGGGTCGACCGCGACGTACACGTGGAACACGACGACCGCGACCGACGGCAGCCACACGCTCGATCTGACGGTGACCGACGGCGCGGGCCGGACCGCCACGTCGTCGATCACGGTCACCGTGTCCAATGCCGCCCCGCCGCCCCCGCCGCCGCCGCTGAGCGCGGCGATCACGGCCCCGGCGAGCGGCGCCACCGTGAGCGGGACGGTCACGGTCAGCATGTCCGCCACCAACGCGGAGGGGACGCCGACCCAGTTCGTGCTGAAGCTGGACAACGGGGCGACGCTGTCGAGCCAGAGCGTGGCGGGCGCGACCGCGACGTACACGTGGAACACGACGACCGCGGCCGACGGCAGCCACACGCTCGATCTCACGGTGACGGACGGCGCGGGCCGGACCGCGACCGCGAGCGTCGCCGTGACGGTGAGCAACGGCACCGCGCCGACGGCGCCGACGGTGACGATCACCACGCCGTTCAACAACGACTGGGTGGGCAACAGCGTCAACGTGAAGGCGAACGCCTCGTCGACGGGGAGCCCGCTCGCGACGCTGACGTTCTACGGCAACGGCGGCGTCTTCGCGACCGTGAATTGCTCGACCACCGCGTGCGCGGGGGATCTGTGGTGGACGACGGGCCCGCTGCCGAACGCGAAGTACGAGATCCAGGTCGTCGCGGTCACGGCGGACGGTGGCTGTGCCGTCTCGACGGCGGTCGCGGTCAACAAGGACGCGACCTCGCCGACGGTCGCGTCCGGCGCGAGCTGCCCCGGTGGGGGCACGCCGCCGCCCCCGCCGCCGCCGCTGAGCGCGGCGATCACGGCGCCGGCGAGCGGCGCCACCGTGAGCGGGACGGTCACGGTCGGCATGTCCGCGACGGATGCGCAGGGCACGCCCACGCAGTTCGTGCTCAAGCTCAACAACGCGACCACGCTCTCCACCCAGAGCGTGAGCGGGTCGACCGCCGCCTTCGCCTGGAACACGGCCACGGTGGCGAACGGCGCCCATACGCTCGACCTCACGGTCACGGACAGCGCCGGCCGTACCGCGACCGCGACCATCAGCGTCACCGTGAGCAACGCCGCGCCGCCGCCGGGCGGGGGTGACACCGTGCTGCCGTCGGTCACCATCACCAGCCCGCAGAACGGGGCGTGGACCGGCAACAGCATCAGCGTCCACGTGAGCGCCACCGACGACGTCGGCCTCGCGAACATCAAGGTCTACGGCAACGGGACGCTGGTCGAGACGGTGCCGTGCACCGGAACGAGCTGCACGGGCGTCGTGTGGTGGGTGACCGGACCGCTGCCGAGCGGCCAGCACACGATCACCGCGACGGCGACGGACACGGCGAACAACACGGCCACGTCGGCGCCGGTCACGATCAACAAGTAGTGGGCGTCGGGGGGCGGCCAGCGCTGCCTCCCGACCCCTGCCGCCCGGCTTTGGCGGCGCGCTTGCACGCGGTGGAGACTCGGTGACTTCCACGAGCCGTCTCTGGGGCAACTGGCTGATATACGGGCTCAGCTCGATGGCGGGCCGCCTGGTCGGCTTCCTGATGTTGCCCATCTACACCCGCGTGCTTTCCCCCGAGGAGTACGGGATCCGCGCGATGGTCACGGTCGGCGTGGACCTCGTCGGCATGGTCTGCTCCCTCGGCCTGATCACCGCGATGGTGCGGTACTACACCGGCGAGTCGGGCCAGGAGCGGCGCCCCGAGGCGGTGAGCACCGCGTACCTGACCACGATCGCCGTCCTCGGCGCGGGCGTGGCGCTCGGCTGTCTGGCCGCACCGTGGCTGGCGCGGCTCGTCCTGGGCGACGCCGTGTACGCGCCCTACCTGCGCCTCGGCCTCATCGCGCTCTTCTTCACGAACACGATGGACATCGGCTTCGCCTACCTGCGCCTCCGGCAGCGGGCCGGGATGGTGGCGCTGCTCGCGATGGTCATCCTCGCGGCGACGCTCACGGCGAACATCGCGCTCGTCGTGGTCCTGCGCTGGGGCGTCCTCGGCATCCTGTACGGCGAGATCGCGACGTACGCGGTGATGTCGACGGTGCTCGCCGTGCTCACCGTCCGCGAGGTCGGCGTGCGGTTCGTCCCGGATCTCGCGCGCCGGATGATCCGCTACGGCGCGCCGCTCACGATGATGCCGTTCGCCTGGCTGCTCGTGAGCCGCGCCGACGGCGTGTTCCTCACCCACTACGGCTCGCTCGCGGCCGCCGGCGTCTACTCGCTCGCGCTGCAGTGCGCGCAGGTCTTGTTGATCACGGTCATCAACCCCTTCCGCGACGTGTGGGACCCGGGGCAGTTCGAGGTCGCGCGCGATCCCGAGGGCGGCCGCGTGTACGCGCGCATGTTCCGCACGTTCTCGGTGACGATCGTGCTGGCGGCCTTCGTCTTCGCGCTCGGGGCCGAGGACGTCATCCGCGTCCTCGCCGCGCCGGCGTTCCACGACGCGGCGGCCGTCGTGCCGATTCTGCTCGCGGCGCACGTCGTCACCGGCATCTCGCTGTTCTTCAACTCCGCGCTGCTCGTGAAGAACCGCACGGTCTGGCTCGGCGGGATCGCGCTCGTCACGGGCGTCGTCAACATCGCGGCGAACGCCGTGCTCGTGCCCCGGTTCTTCGCGGCGGGCGCCGCGTCGTCGCGCCTGCTCGCCCTGCTCGTGATGGCCGCGATCACGTGGGCCGTGGCCCAGCGCCTGTGGCCGCAGCGCGTGCCGTTCGGCGCGCCGCTCAAGATGGTCGCGCTCGCGCTCGGCGCGCTCGCGGTCGGCGAGCTGATCCCCGACACGAGCTTCGCCCTCTCCGTGCTGCTGAAGGGCGCGCTCACGGTCGCGCTGGTCGCGGTGAGCGTCTGGGTCGGCGTGCTGGATCGGGAGGAGATCGAGGGCGCGCGGCGCCTCCTGCGCCGCGGGCTGCGCGCCGCCGGTCTTACGCGGCCGCGCCCCGCGTGACCGCGTGCAGGAGCGCGTCGAACGAGGTCAGGTGCTCGATCTCGTCGGGGTCCACCGGGGTCCCGAACTCCTCTTCCACCACGGCCAGGAGCGTCACGTGCGCGATCGAGTCCCACGCCGGCACGGTCGCGAGCGCGGCCGTGGGCACCGCGTCGTCGGTGAGCTGCGGGAAGACGGCGGTGAAGCAACGGGTGAGGCGAGCCCGGGCGTCGGTCATGGGATCCCTTCTTTCCCGGCCTCGGCGGGGCCGGTGGCGACCACGGCATGGTGCAGCGGCGGGCACGCGGCTTCGAGGTCCGCCCGGCGCAGGCACGTCCCCGCGGGGGCCGAGCGCCAGCCGGGCAGCCCGGCCAGGAACTCCTGCAGCGGCCCGTTCCGATCCGTTCGTTCGTAGTCCAGCGTCAGCTCCGCGGCGCCGAAGCGCCGGAAGAGATGCCGCAGCGCCTGGTGCTCGATGCGCCGCGAGAACGCGCGGCAGCTCATCACCCAGACGGCGACGTGAAGGCCGTCGGGGGACGCCTTCCCGGCGAGCACCGCGATCGTCCCGAGCGGTCCGAAGCGGTCCTCGTAGGCGACCCGCAGGAGGAACGCGCCGGGCTCGGCGAGCAGACGCCGCCACTGGGCCTCGGAGAAGCGCCGGCCGTTCAGAGTCCACTGGTTGGTCTTGTTGACGAGCTCGAGCGCGCGCGGGTCGTCGGCGTCCGGCGTGTCGTCGAGCGTGAGACGGGCCTGGACCTCGGCGAGGAAGGTCTCGAAGCCGTCCGTGCCTGCCGCCGGCGCGGGCGTGGCCGCCCGCTCGCGGAGGCTGGCGAGCCGTAGCCCGTCCTCGGCGGAGAGGTGCGGACGGCCGAAGAGGTCGCGCAGGCGCTCCAGCAGCGCCCACGCCGCGCCGGGGTCCTCGACGGGAAAGCGCACGCACTCGAGCCCCGGGTGCGCGGCCGCCACCTCCGCCAGCTCCATCGCGCTGTCGTCCACGAAGACGACGTCGCCGGCGCCGACGTTCCAGGCGTGCAGGATGGTCGTGACCGCCGCGGACTTCGGGCCCCAGCCGGCCTCCACCGGGAAGATCCGCTCGCGCGGCACCCGCAGGTCGGCGCGGCGCAGGGCCTCGTCGACACGCCCGGGATCGTTCTTCGACGCGATCGCGACGAGCACGCCGCTCTCCGCGAGGGCGGCGAGGCACTGCTGGAAGGCCCCGTGCATATGAACCGCCCCGGCGAGCTCCCATCGCACGCCCGCGCTGCCGACCTCGCCGAGCATGCCCCGCCACAGCGTGTCGTCCAGATCGGTGATGAGTCCCTTCTTCGGATCCGCAGGCGCGACGAGCGCGGCCAGCAGCTCGGCGAGCGCGTCCGCGTGCGACAGCCGATAGGGAAATCCGGTGCGCACCTCGGCGGCGACGTCGAGCCGTTCGCCGGGCGGCGAGAGCGCGTCGAGCCGCCGCGCGCGCACGAGCGCGATCCGCGGATGCCGCACCGCCCACGCTCCGAGCGCCTGGATCGCCGCGTCCAGGTCGTCCTCGAACGCGCTCGCCCGCCCGCCGGGCGTGTGGCCGAGGGGCGGGAGCGGCAGCGTCGGCAGCGCGAGCGCGACCGGCGCCTGCGCCGCGCGTCGCTCGAGCGCCGCCCGCAGGCGCCCGGCGGCGCGCTCGACGCTCGCGATCACGTCAGGCAGCGCGGAGGGGCCCCAGGCGCCCGTCCCCCGCACGCCGAGGCGCGGGTCGAGGTCGCTCCACTCGACGACGGCCACGGCGGCCTCGACGGGCGTGCCGTGCGTTTCCAGCGTTCCCGCGAGGTCGCCGAAGAGCCCTGTAAACAGTTGCACAGGGCGCGTCGGCCGCCGGCGCTGCAGATGCGCGCCCAGGAACGTCGCGACGTGCAGCGGCGTGAAGCCGCACGCGAGCAGGACGGGCAGGGGCTCGCCCGTCGCCGCGCGCGCGCGGCGTCCGATCTCGAGGGCCTCGACCAGCTTCACCGCCGGAGACGGAGTACAAAAGCCTCGCCAATCCGGGATGCGCACGGCGGCTCCCTCTCTCAAGCGGAAAGTGCGCACTGCAACGGAATCCGCTGCGCGCGCGCAGGCTTGGGGCCCGGACCCACCGCAGCGGTTGTGCACGGAAGTGGAAGTTTCCGACCCAGAAGTCCCCGGCGCTCCACGGCGACGAGGGTTTGGAGCCCCGCCGGGTCCCCGTGTCCCGCGTCCCGCGCGTTTGGCAGAGGGATTGCCCTTGTTCCTCTGCGGATCGCTCAACCCCCCTGGAGGCCAGCGTGGAAGACGAGGCTCGCAGTCAGTCGATGCTCGATCTCGGTCGCGCCATATGGGCGCGCCGCAAGTGGATCGCCGTCCTCGCGTTCGTCGGCCCCCTGGCCGCCGTGGTCAGCGTGCTGGCGTTCATGCCCCGCCTGTACGAGGCGAAGGCCACCGTCCTGGTGGAGCGGCAGCAGATGCCCGAGTCGCTGGTGAAGTCGACCGTGTCCAGCGAGCTCGAGATGCGGCTGCACGCGATCCACGAGGAGGTGCTGAGCCGCGCCCGGCTGGAGGAGCTCGTCACCCACTTCAACCTCTATCCCGACATCCGCAAGGACGCGGGCCTGAAGGAAGCCGTCGGCCGGCTCAAGCAGGACATCAAGCTCGAGAAGAAGACCGAGCGGAGCACCGTCTACCGCGAGCCGACCACGGTGTCCTTCGCCATCAGCTACCGCGACCAGAGCCCGCAGAAGGCCGCGGAGGTCACCAACGCCCTCGCCCGCTTCTACGTGGTGACCAACGCCATGAAGCGCGAGCGCCAGGCCAACGCGACCGCGGGGTTCCTCAAGGTCGAGCTCGAGCAGACCAAGGCGACGCTCGACGAGCAGGAGAAGCGGGTCGGCGACTACAAGAAGAAGAACAGCGGCGCGCTCCCCGACCAGGTGCAGATGAACATGCTCACGATCGAGCGCCTGTACGGCGACCTGCGCATGAACCGCGACGCGCAGAGCCGCCTCATGGATCGCCTGGAGACCGTGCCCGGCGCGGGCGGCATCGAGCTGCCCTCGACGGCGGACCGCCACGCCGCGCGGCTCGCGCTCCTCAAGCAGGAGCTGGCCGAGCTCTCCACGCGCTTCACCGACAAGTATCCCGACGTCGTCGCGAAGAAGCAGGAGATCGCCGACATCGAGCGGCAGCTCGCGAACGCGCCCCCGCGCCCGGCGCCGGCGACCGCCGCCAACCCGCGGCCCGCGCGCAGCGCGGGCCACGACCCGCGCATGGCGGCCCTGAAGTCGGAGGAGCAGGCGATCCTCGACCGGATCAACAGCTACCAGAAGCGCGTCGACGAGATGCCGAAGCGCGAGCAGGAGTTCCAGCAGATCGCGCGCGAGTACGAGACCACGAAGGAGCTGTACCGCTCCCTCAAGTCGCGGTACGAAGAGGCGCTCCTCGGCGAGAGCCTGGAGCAGCACCAGCGCGGCGAGCTCTTCCGGATCGTCGAGCCCGCGCTGCCGCCGGACTCGCCGACGGCCCCGAGGACCGCGCGCCTCGCGCTGCTCGGCCTCATGGCCTCCCTCGGCCTCGCCGCCCTCGCGGTGATGGTGGCGGAGCAGGTCGACACGTCCTTCCACTCCCTCGACGACCTGCGGGCCTACCTGCCGGCGCCCGTGGCCGCCACCATCCCGCTCATCGTGACGGCCGCCGACGAGCGGCGCCGCAAGCGGCGGCGGAACCTCCTCATCGCCGTGGGCGTGGTGGCCGTCGTCGTGATCATCGCGCTCGCCTGGATGGTGGCGGAGGGCAACTACGGGCTGGTCGCCTTCCTGGCGCGGCGCGGTTAGGAGGGGCCATGTACCTGAACTTCTACGGGCTCAAAGAGAAGCCGTTCAACACGACCCCGGACCCGAAGTTCCTGTTCCTCACCGCCGGACACCGCGAGGCCCTCGCCCAGCTCGTGTACGGCGTCGAGGAAGCCAAGGGCTTCATCGTCCTCTCCGCGGAGATCGGCACGGGCAAGACGACGCTGCTGCAGGCCCTCCTCAAGCAGCTCGACGGCGGCAACACCGCCATCGCGTACGTCTTCAACTCGACACTCGGCTTCGACGGGATCCTCGAGTACATGCTGCGCGACTTCGGCATCGAGAAGGGCGGGGACACGCGGGCGGCACGGCTGTTCGCGCTCAACAACTTCCTCATCGAGCGCCGGCGCGCGAACCAGAACACGGTCCTGATCATCGACGAGGCGCAGAACCTCGACGTCGCCACGCTCGAAGAGGTGCGGCTGCTCTCGAACTTCGAGAGCCCCAGCGGCAAGCTGATGCAGATCATCCTCGCGGGCCAGCCCGAGCTCAACGAGAAGCTCGCGCTGCCCGAGCTGCGGCAGCTCCGCCAGCGGGTGGCGCTGCGCTGCACGATCCCGGCGCTGGACGTCGAAGAGACCCGCGAGTTCATCCGCACGCGGCTGCGCATCGCGGGCGCGCGCGACGTCGGCCTCTTCACCGATCGCGCGGTCAAGCGCATCGCGGAGTGGTCGGGCGGGGTGCCGCGCCTCATGAACATCGCGTGCGACCACTGTCTGCTCGTCGGGTACGCGGACGAGAAGAAGCACATCGACCGCGACATCGTCGAGCGCGCGATCAAGTACTTCGAGGCCGGGGAGCGGCCCCGCGGCGTGTTCCGCCGCAAGACCGCGTCGACGGTGGCGCCGGCCGCGGCGTCCTCCCGGCTGGAGTGGGCGCTGCGCGGGGCGGCGGCGGTCTTCGTCGGTGGCGCGCTGATCGCCGTGATCGGCTCCGGCGCGCTGGATCCCGTTCTGAGTCCGGTGTCCCACATGGTGAATGTCGCCGCCCAGTCGGCGTGGGGGTGGATGCGATGAGCGAGTTCTTCCGAGCCCTGGAACGCGCCGAGCGCGAGCGCGCGCTGCGTCGCACGCAGTCCGAGACGAAGGCGGCGGCTCCGGCCGCGCCCGCCGAGCCCGACGTCGAGCCGATGAGCGCGACGGTCGCGGAGGCCCCGGTCCTCGCGCCGGGCGCGGCCGCCGTCGCCGAGGCGCCGCCCGCGCGGGTCGAGGCGCCGCGGGTCGAGAGCCCGCGGGCGGAGACGCCGCCGCCGGCGACCTCGTTCACGAAGTCCCTCGCGTCGATGCTCAGCGAGACCACCGACAAGACGCCGGGCGAGGTGGACGAGCACCTCGTGAGCCTCACCACGCCCGACACCTTCGAGGCCGACCAGTACCGCGTGCTGCGCCACATGGTCGAGCAGCGCCGGCGCACGACCGGCCTCGCGATCATCGGCGTGTCGAGCGCCGCGCCGGGCGACGGCAAGACCACGACGGCCATCAACCTGGCCGGCGCGCTGGCCCAGGACCGCGGCGCCCGCGTGCTGCTGATCGACTGCGACCTGCGCAGCTCGGCCATGGCGCGCCGCCTGGGCCTCGCGGAAGGCCGCGGGCTCGTGCAGGCGGTGGTCGACCCGATGCTGACCCTGGACGACGCCGTGCGGCACCTGCCGCGCTACAACCTCGACGTGATGGCGGCGGGGTTCGAGACGGCCTCGCCGTACGAGCTCCTGAAGTCCCCGCGCCTCGGCGACCTCTTCGAGGCCGCGCGGCGCCGCTACGACTACGTGGTGGTGGACACGCCGCCCGTGGTGCCGTTCCCCGACTGCCGCGTGCTCGCCAAGATCGTCGACGGCTTCCTCCTCGTGGTGACGGCGCATCGGACGCCGCGCCGCCTGGTGGACGAGGCGATCAACGTGCTGCCCAAGGAGTCGGTGATCGGCGTGGTCTTCAACGCCGACGAGCGCTCGCTCTCGCGGTCGTATCACGCGTACTACGGCAACGGCGACGGCGCCGCGAACGGCGGCGGGGAGCCGGGCACCTGGAGAGCGTCCGCGCGCCGCGCGTGGGCGCGGGTGGGCGGAGCGTAACGATGTCGATCGTCCTGGCGGTCGTCGAGGGCGCGCTGATGTTCGCGGCCCTCGCGGCCCTGCTGCTCAGGGAGGCGCCGGTCGCGCCGGCGTGGTGGACGGTGCCGGTCGCCCAGGCCTTCGTCCTCACCGCCGCGTGCGTCGGCGCCTTCTACTACTGCGACCTCTACGACTTCCGCGTGGCGCGCAACGTCCGCACGTGCGCGCCGCGCCTGCTGAAGGCCCTCGGGCTCGTCGTGGTCGCGGTGGCGGCCGCGGACGCGCTCATCCCCGCGCACGCCCTGCACGAGGGCATGCCGGTGGCGGGGGTGCTGCTGGTGGCCGCCGCGCTCCCGCTCGGCGCCCGCGCGGCGCTGTACGGCTTCATCCGCACGCGGCCCTACGCGCAGACCGTGCTGCTCCTCGGCGGCGGGCGGCTCGCCCGCATGCTCGCCGACGAGATCGTCGCCCGCCCGCACCTGCGGTGGGCGGTCGGCGTGGTGACGGACGCGACGCCGCCGGCGTCCGGCCGCTCGCCCTTCCGCTATCCCGTGCTCGGCGGCCTCGAGCGGCTCGCCCGCATCGTCGAGCGCGTGCGGCCCCACCGGATCGTCGTCACGCTGCCCGAGCGCCGCCGGCCCGAGGTCATGCCCGCGCTGCTCGAGGCGCGCGGGCGCGGCATCAGGGTCGAGGACGCGGTCGACGTCTACGAGTGGATCACCGGCAAGCTGGCGATCGAGGTCCTCGCGCCGTCGAGCCTCGTGTTCTCGAAGGGCTTCCGGGTGGCGCGCGGCTCCGCGCGGGTGGCCCGCGTGGTCAGCTTCACGGTGGGCGCGCTCGCGCTCGTCGCGCTGTCCCCGCTGATCGGCGCCATCGCGCTCGCGGTGAAGCTGGAGTCGAAGGGCCCCGTCTTCTTCCGCCAGGACCGGATCGGCCTGCACGGCCGCCGGTTCTCGCTCGTCAAGTTCCGCACGATGCGGCCCGTGGCCGCCGAGATCTCCGCGTGGGTCCGCGACAACGAGGACCGCATCACGCGCGTCGGCCACGTGCTGCGCAAGTTCCGCCTCGACGAGCTCCCGCAGTTCTGGAACCTCGTCCGCGGCGACATGAACCTCGTGGGCCCGCGCCCGCACCCCGTCGTCAACTACGAGCTGTTCGCGCGCGAGATCCCGTTCTACGCGCTGCGCGCCGCGGTGCGCCCCGGCATGACCGGCTGGGCGCAGGTGCGCTACGGCTACGCGAACAACCTCGACGAAGAGACCGAGAAGATGCGCTACGACCTCTACTACGTGAAGCACCTCTCGGTGTGGCTCGACCTGCGGATCGTGTTCGACACCGTGAAGGTCGTGCTCTTCGGGCTGGGCTCCCGCGCCGCGGACGTCCAGCCCGTCACCGCCGCCACGCTCATCAACGAGACGCGACACGCAACCACCGAAGACGCCGCGTGAGGACGCTCATGACCATGGAGAGAGAGCTCGCCGGGAAGATCGAGACGCGCAGCGCCACCATCGCCGTCATCGGCCAGGGCTACGTCGGCCTGCCGCTGGCGCTGGAGTACGCGCGCGCCGGCTTCACCGCGATCGGCATCGACAACGACCCGGACCGGGTCGCCGGGCTGAACTTCGGGCAGTCCCCCACGCCGGACGTCCCGGACGCGGAGCTCCGCGAGCTGCTCGCGAGCGGCCGCTACCGCGCCACCGGCGACTTCAAGGCGCTCGCGCAGAGCGACGTCGTCGTCATCTGCGTGCCCACGCCGCTCCGGAAGTCGAAGGACCCGGACATCTCGTACGTCATCGCGGCGTCCGAGCAGACCGCGGTGAACTTCCACCCCGGCCAGCTCGTGGTCCTCGAGTCCACGACGTACCCCGGCACCACCGACGAGCTGCTGATCCCGATGCTCGCCCAGCGCGGCGCCACGGTGGGGGAGACGGTCTTCGTCGCGTTCTCGCCGGAGCGCATCGACCCCGCGAACAAGCAGTTCAAGGTGAAGGACATCCCGAAGGTGGTGGGCGGCGCGACGGCGGCCTGCACGCGCATGGCCGCGGCGCTCTACCGGACCATCGTGCCGGACGTGTACGAGGTGTCGAGCCCGACGGTGGCGGAGCTGGCCAAGCTCTACGAGAACACCTTCCGCAACATCAACATCGCGCTCGCGAACGAGTTCGCGGTGATGTGCCGCAAGCTCGGCGTGTCGAGCAAGGAAGTCGTGGACGCCGCGGCCACCAAGCCGTTCGGCTTCATGCCGTTCTACGCGGGGCCCGGCATCGGCGGCCACTGCATCGCCGTCGATCCCTTCTACCTCTCCTGGAAGATGCGGCTGAACGGCTACGAGCCGCGCTTCATCCACATCGCCGACGAGATCAACGCGTCGATGCCCGAGTACGTGGTGGAGATGGTCGCGGACGCCCTCAACGAGCGGCAGAAGAGCGTGAAGGGCTCCGCCGTGCTCGCGCTCGGCGTGGCGTACAAGGCCAACGTCGGCGACACGCGGGAGTCGCCCGCGCTCGAGATCCTCGCGATGCTCCAGGCGAAGGGCGCGCAGGTGACGTACAGCGACCCGTGGGTCCCGAGCACGCCCATCGGCGACACCGAGCTCAAGAGCGTCGAGCTCACGGACCAGCGCGTCGCCGATGCCGACTGCGTGCTGATCCTCGCGGACCACGCGGCCTTCGACTACGCGGCGATCGTCGCGCAGGCGGGGCTGGTGGTCGACGCGCGCAACGCGACCTGGGGGCTCGAGGCTCCGGAAGGCCGGATCGTCCGGCTCTAGTCGAGGAGCTCCATGAAAGTCCTGAACGTGGTGGGCGCCCGCCCGAACTTCGTCAAGATCGCGCCGCTGCTGCGGGAGATGGCGAAGCGGCCGCAGATCGACCCGGTGCTGGTGCACACCGGTCAGCACTACGACGCGCAGATGTCGGACGGCTTCTTCGACGCCCTCGCCATCCCCGCGCCGGACGTCAACCTGGGCGTGGGATCCGGCTCCCACGCCCAGCAGACCGCCGAAGTCATGAAGCGCCTCGAGCCCGTGCTGGAGGCGGTGCGCCCGGACGTCGTCCTGGTGGTGGGCGACGTCAACTCGACGGTGGCCGCCGCCCTCGTGGCGACCAAGCTCGGCATCCGCGTCGGGCACGTCGAAGCCGGTCTCCGCAGCTTCGACCGCTCGATGCCCGAAGAGATCAACCGCCTGGTGACCGACGCCCTCGCCGACGACCTCTTCGCCACGGAGGAGAGCGGGGTGATGAACCTCGCGCGCGAGGGCGTGCCCGCCGAGCGGGTGCACTTCGTCGGCAACGTGATGATCGACGCGCTCCGCCTCGCGAAGCCGCTCTGGCAGGGCGCGACGGTCTTCCGCGACCTCGGCCTCGACCCGCAGGGCCGCTACGGCGTCGTGACGCTGCACCGCCCGTCCAACGTGGACGACCCGCGCCGGCTCCGCGAGATGGTGTCCGCGCTCCAGGAGCTCGCCCGCGACTTCCCGCTCGTGTTCCCGGTGCACCCGCGCGTGCGGACGCGGCTCGCGCGCGAGAGCGTCGCCTGGCGCACGCCGAAGCAGCCGCTCCCCGCGCGCGGGCTCGTGTGCATGGACCCGCTCGGCTACCTCGACTTCGTCGCGCTCGTCAGCCGCGCGTCCATCGTGCTCACGGACTCCGGCGGGATCCAGGAGGAGACCACGATGCTCGGCGTGCCGTGCCTCACGCTGCGCGAGAACACCGAGCGGCCGGTCACGGTCACGCACGGCACCAACCGGGTCATCGGGACGGCGCCGCGGCGCATCGTCGACGAAGGGCTCCGCGCGCTCGCGAACCCGCCGCTGCCCCAGGCGCCGCCGCCGCTCTGGGACGGCCACGCCTCGGCCCGGATCGTCGACGTGCTGCTCGGCGTCGCCATCGAGGCCGCCGCGTGAGCGGGCTCGCGACGGCGCTCTGGAAGCTCCGGCGCGCGCTCGTGCCGTCCTCGCCGGGCGGGACGCGGCACGTGCTGTTCTGCAAGACGGACCACTTCGAGCCCGTGGCCGCCCGGCGCTCGACGCCCGCGCGCGAGCGCGCGCGGATGCGCACGTGGCTCACGGAGTATCCGCGCATGGCGGCGCGGCACTGGGACTCCGACGGCGTCGCGCCGCAGCACACGTGGTTCTATCCGGCCGAGGCCTACCGCGCGGAGTACCTCGACCAGCTCAACCTCCTGGTCGCGCAGGCGCTCGGCGAGATCGAGCTGCACCTGCACCACGGGCACGACACCTCCGCCTCGCTCCGCGCGAAGCTCGAGGAGGGCGTGCGCCGCTTCAACGAGCACGGCGCGCTCGTCACCACCGAGACGCCGGCCCGGCGCACGTACGCGTTCATCCACGGCAACATGGCGCTCGACAACGGGCTCGGCGACCCCGCCCTCTGCGGCGTCGACGACGAGCTGACGGTCCTGCAGGAGACGGGCTGCTACGCCGACTTCAGCCTGCCGACCGCGCCCGAGCCGAGCCAGCCGAAGAAGACGAACGCGATCTACTACGCGATCGACGACCCGCGCCGCCCGAAGTCGTACGACTGGGGCGAGGACGCGGAGGTCGGCCGCAAGGACCAGGACGGCCTCCTCATGGTGGCGGGCCCGCTCACCACGAACTGGCGCGAGCGGAAGCTCGGCCTCGTGCCGCGCCTCGACATCGCGGAGATCACGGGCCGCTGGCCCGGCACGCCCGAGCGGATCGACCGCTGGGTGCGGGCCGGCCTGCACGTGAAGGGCCGCCCCGAGTGGATCGTGGTGAAGGTGTCGTGCCACGGCGCCGAGGAGCGCTCGTTCGATCCGCTGCTGGGCGCCGCCGCCGACCGCATGCACGCCTGGCTCGAGGCGCGCTATCGCGACCGGCCGGGCTGGCGCCTGCACTACGTCACCGCGCGGCAGCTCTACAACATCGTGAAAGCGGCCGAGGCCGGCTGCGAAGGCGATCCCGACGAGTACCGCGACTACATCATCCCGCCGTACCTGAACCAGGTGCGCGCAGGGGGAGCCCGTCATGGCGCGTGAGATGACCCTGCCCGGGCCGATGACGCCGGCGCGCAAGCCCGCGCGGCTCGCGCCGACCAAGGGCTGGCCGAAGCCCGCCCGGAAGTCGATGCCGTTCTCCGGCCTGATGGCGTTCACGTTCGTGCTGTTCGTGGCGCCGCAGAACCTCATCCCGGCGCTCGAGCCGCTCATGCTCGCCAAGCTCGCGGTGGCGTTCGCGGGGATCGGCTACCTCGTGAACCGCGCGGTGACGGGCGCGCCGCTCACGGTGATGACCGCGCCCGTGAAGTGGGTGCTGGTCCTCGCGGTGATCGGCGTCCTCTCGATCCCGGCGGGCTACTGGCCGGGCGGGAGCGTGAACGTCTACACGGAGCTGTTCGGCAAGAGCATCGCGATCTTCATCCTGATCGCGAACGTCGTCGACACGCAGGAGCGCTTCCGGATCTTCGTGGGCTCGATGATCGGGTGGGGCGCCTTCACCGCGATCAACGCGGTCGGGAACTACCTGACGGGCCGCCTCGATCCGACCGGCCAGCGCATCGCGGGCTACGAGTCGCCGCTCGCGGTGAACCCGAACGACCTCGCGCTCACCATGAACATCCTGATCGGGCTCGCGATCGGCCTGCTCCCGGTGCTGCGCTCGCGCGGCAAGCGGCTGCTGCTCATCGCGGGGATGGGCATCATGGTCGCGGGCGTCATCGTGAGCTTCTCGCGCAGCGGGTTCGTCACCCTCGGCGTGGTCGGCGCCTTCTGGGCCGCGCGCCGGCTGCGCGAGCGCGGGGGCCGCGCGCTGCCGTCGATCGCGCTCGTCGTGCTGGTCGTCGTCCTCGCGGTGCCCGCGGGCTACAGCGACCGGCTCGCGACGATCGTGCACACCGAGGCCGACACCACCGGCTCCGCCGACGAGCGGTGGCAGACCATGATGACGGCCGTCCACCTGATCGCGGAGCGCCCGGTGCTCGGCTACGGCCTCGGCAACAACCTGCACGTCAGCGTCGACCGCGGCGGCCTCAGCCGGGAGGCGCACAACGCGTATCTCAAGCTCGGCGCCGAGCTGGGCGTGGCGGCGCTCGTCGTCTACGTGCTGTTCCTCTTCTCGTCCATCGGGGCCGCCCGCGCGGTGCGGAAGTTCTTCCGCGCCCGCGAGGACGGCTGGGAGCTCGGCCGCCTCGCCGGCGGGGTCGAGCTGGCGCTGATCGCCTTCGCGGTCGGCGCGTTCTTCTCGCCGGTGCCGTACCACTTCTACGCCTACTACCCGGCGGGTCTCGCGGTCGCGATCTTCGCGATCGCCGCCCGGGTGCCGGCGTCGCCCGCGCGGCGGAGGGCCGACTGACATGTGCGGCATCTACGGGGTCTACTACGCGGACCGCGCGCGGCCCGCGCTCGAGGACACGCTCATCGCGATGGGGGACGCGATCCGCCACCGCGGGCCGGACGAGTCCGGCCTGCTCGTCGACGGCGCCTTCGGGTTCGGGATGCAGCGGCTCAGCATCATCGACCTGAAGACCGGTCACCAGCCGATCGGCAACGAGGACGGCTCGGTCCAGGTCGTCTTCAACGGCGAGATCTACAACTACCGCGAGGTCGCGCGCGACCTCGTGGAGCGCGGCCACGTGCTCACCACCACCTCCGACACGGAAGTCATCGTGCACCTCTGGGAGGAGTACGGGCCCGAGTGCGTGAAGCACCTCAGCGGGATGTTCGGCATCGCCGTCTGGGACCGCAAGAGCCGCACGCTGTTCCTCGCGCGCGACCGCATGGGCATCAAGCCGCTCTACTACGCGGAGTCGGACGCGGGCGTGGTGTTCGGCTCGGAGCTCAAGGCGGTCCTCCGCGTGCCGGACGTCGCGCGCCGGGTGGACGGCGACGCCGTGCTCGCGTACCTGCGCTGGGGCTACGTCCCCGACCCGATGTCGATCCTCCAGGGCGTCCGGAAGCTCGCCCCCGGCCACACGCTGATCGTGCGCGACGGCCGCGTGGCGCACGGCCCCCGCCGGTACTGGGACCCGCTGCCGTTCTTCGCGGAGCCGCGGCTCGGCTCCGAGGACGCGCTCCTCGAGGAGCTGCGCTGGCGGCTCAGCGAGAGCGTGCGCAGCCACCTGGTGGCGGACGTGCCGCTCGGCGCGTTCCTCTCCGGCGGCGTCGACTCGACCGCGGTGGTCGCGCACATGGCCGCGGAGCACGGCGGCTCGCTGAAGACGTTCTCGATCGGCTTCGAGGAGGCGCCCTACGACGAGCGCCCGTACGCGCGGCTCGCCGCGCAGCACTTCGGGACCGACCACTACGAGCTGGTGGTGCGCCCCGACAGCGTCGACCGCATCCAGCGCATCGTGTCGTACTTCGACGAGCCGTTCTCGGATCCCTCGGCGATCCCGACCTACTTCGTGTCGGAGCTCGCGCGCCGCCACGTGAAAGTGGTGCTCTCCGGGGACGGCGGCGACGAGATCTTCGCGGGCTACGAGCGGTACGCGGTGGACTGGCGGCGCCGCCACGTCGGCGCGCTCCGCAAGCTCGGCGTCGCCCCGATCCTCGCCGCGGTGAGCGGGGCCCTGCCCGAGGGCACGCCGGGGAAGAACTTCCTGTACGACGCGACGCGGCCGCGCATCCGGCGGTACGTGGAAGGCGTCGCGCACTATTCGCCCGCGCACCTGGCCACGCTCGTGGCGGGCCCGGCGGCGGCCGCGCTCGCGCGCGCCCGCGACGACGCGTTCTCCCCGCTGATCGCGCGCGGCCGCGGCCTCGGCTACCCGGCGCGGCTGCAGTGCCTCGACATGGAGACCTACCTGCCGGGCGACATCCTGACGAAGGTCGACCGGATGAGCATGGCGCACTCGATCGAGTCGCGCGTGCCGCTGCTCGACCACACGCTGGTCGAGTTCGTGGCCGCGCTGCCCGCGCGGTTCACGCTGCGGCGCGGCGTGGGCAAGTACCTCTTCAAGCGCGCGCTCGCGGGCCTGGTGCCGCCGGCCATCCTCGCGCGGCCGAAGCAGGGCTTCGGCGTGCCGCTCACGTACTGGTTTCGCGAAGGGCTCGAGGAGTTCATCGCGGATCACCTGCTCGGGCCGGGCGCCCTGTCCGGCGAGTACGTGCGGCGCTCCGCGGTCGAGCGCCTCTTCGCGCTCTATCGCGGCACCGGGCGCGCCGGGTACCTCAACCAGCTGTGGACCATCCTGGTGCTCGAGCTGTGGCGCCGGGAGCTGGCGGGCGTGGCGGTGGCCGCGTGAGCCTGCGCGTCGCCCACGTCCTCGACTCCCTGAACCTCGGCGGCACCGAGACCCAGGGCGTGGCGCTCGTGCGCGCGCTCGCCGCGCGCGGCATCGAGAACCGGCTGGTGCATTTCCAGACGGGCCCGCTGCGCGAGCAGCTCGACGTGCCGAACGTGGTGGTGGACCGGCTCGACTGCGGCAGCTTCCTGCGGCCCGCGACCGTGCGGCTCGTGCGCCGGCTCGCCCGGGACCTGCGCGCCTTCCGCGCCGACGTCGTGCAGACCTACGGCTTCTACACGAACCTGCCGGGCCTGCTCGCGGGCCGGCTCGCGGGCGTGCCGGTCCTCGTCGCGAGCCGCCGCGGGCACGCGATCAACCTCACCCCGGCGCAGCGCCGGGTCGACCGCCTCGTGCGGCGGCTCGCGCACGTGACGGTCGTGAACGCCGAGGCCCTCCGGCGCACGCTGCAGGAGGAGGAAGGCCCGCGGCCGGTGGCCGTCATCCCGAACTGCGTGCTCGAGCGGGGGCCCGTGGTGCCGCTCGACCGCGTCACGGAGTCGGGCCCGGTCGTGGGCATGGTGGCGAACTTCCGCGCGCCGAAGGACCACCGCACCTTCCTGCGCGCCGCGCGGCTGGTCGTCGAGAAAGTCCCGACCGCGGAGTTCCGGATGATCGGGCGGGGGCCCGAGGAGCCCGCCATGCGCGAGCTCGCGGCGCACCTCGAGCTCGGCGCGCGCGTCCGTTTCCTCGGCGCGCTCGCCCCCGAGGCGGTGTGGGCCGCGGTCAACCGCTTCACCGTGAGCGTGCTCGCCTCGCACAGCGAGGGCATGCCGAACGCCGTGCTCGAGGCGATGCTCGCCGGGCGTCCGGTGGTCGCGACCGCCGTCGGCGGCGTCCCCGAGGTGGTGGAGGACGGCGTCACCGGGTATCTCGTGCGGCCCCGCGATGCGTCCGCGCTGGCGGCGCCGATCGCGCGGCTGCTCAAGGACCCGGCCATCGCCGTGCGCATGGGCGCGGCGGCGCGGGAGCGCGCGCGCACGCGGCACGGCGTCGACGCGATGGTCGAGAGCTTCCTGAGCCTCTGGCGGTCCTTCGGGGCGGGGGAGCGCGCGGCGTGACGCGCATCCTCCTCGTGGGCGCCTATCCGCCGCCCTACGGCGGGCTCTCCGTGCAGCTCGCGGCGCTGCGCGCGCGGCTCGCCGCGATGCCGGACGTGGACGTGCGCGTGCTCGACATCGGCGACCGCCGGCACGAGCGCCGCGCGGAGCGCATCGGCGTGGGCGGGCCGGTCGACTTCCTGGCGAAGGTGCACGCGCACGTCCGCCGCGGCTACACGGTGCACCTGCACACGAACGGGCACAACGCGAAGTCCTGGCTGACGGTGCTGGTGTGCGCGGCCGTGGCCGGCCGGCGCGCGGTGGTGAGCCTCGGGTCGGGCCGGATGCCGGCGTTCGTCGCGGGCGCACGGCGGGCGGTCCGGACGGTCGCGCGGCTCAGCGCGCGCCGCGCGGGCGCGTTCGTCGTCCGCAACGAGCCCGGGCGCGCCGCGCTCGTCAGCCTCGGCGCCGCGCCCGCGCGCGTGAGGATCC
>Ga0194121_10000887_pt1 | contig 52159 bp, 58 predicted proteins | sample TA2MahCa50mmetaG_FD_148609 | JGI IMG/M metagenome (GOLD analysis project Ga0194121, IMG submission 148609) | Freshwater microbial communities from Lake Tanganyika, Tanzania - TA2015020 Mahale Deep Cast 50m | ecosystem: Environmental > Aquatic > Freshwater > Lake | place: Tanzania: Lake...
TGCTCTTCGCTATGCCGCTTCTCCTTCATCGGTCTGGTCTCCTTCTACCCAACATACGGCGCCAATTCCTCGCATCTCAACTGGTACAGGTTTCGGGGAGAAGACCAGAGGAATACAGCCCTACCCGCCGTAACAGCGCGCCGATCTGACCGGGCTGTCGGCATTGGTCTGCTTCATGGAGAATACCACGCTTGTAGTCGGCGCTGAAACGCCGGCGTTGGGCCCGGGGTAACACCTCGGCAGTAGCCACCGCTCCAGACAACTGGGCGGGGGAGAAAAACGGATCTTTTCGGTGGCCACCTACGCCATTGGAGGCGGCTTGCAACATCCTTTCCAAGCTCCTTCGCCCGTCGGGTTGCTCACTAATTTCGTCAGGCCAGTTGTCTCCGCTAATCTAGGCACACAGGGGGTCCCCTTCCCGGCGCACCTGGGCCAGTTCCGCCCGCAGGGCGTGCAACTCGGAGATCAGCTCGGTCTGGGTTTTGTCCTGGTCGCGTATGGGCAGTGTGACGGGGGAGTCCCAGAGAAGATCGCTCTCACCTTAGCCGCTTTCGACCGAGGTACATTGACAGGGGCGGGCCCGGTCTTAGATTCACCAGTGCGCAGCCATTACAGCCCAGGAGGTGGCATGGCCTTCTCCCAGTTCGACCGCGTCCCCAACCACTACGCCGGCAGTCTGATCCAGCGCATCAAGGACTTCCGCCTCGAAGAAGGCAAACGCTCCCTGGCCCCCACCCGCCTGCCCATCGGCGGCCTGGAGATCCTCATCCCCCGCCACTTCGGTTTCTGCTTCGGGGTGGAGCGGGCCATCCACATGGCCTTCGCCGCGCTCGACGAGCACCCCGACCGCCACATCCACCTAATCAGCGAGATCATCCACAACCCCCTGGTCAACCGCGACCTACAAGAAAGGGGTATCCGCTTCCTCTTCGACGAGCATGGGCAACGCCAGATCGGGGAGGGGCAAATAGGAGAGGGCGACGTAGTGCTCATTCCGGCCTTTGGCACCACTTTGGAGATCGAGGAATCCCTCCAGCGCAGCGGCATCGACCCTGGCGACCCCCATTTCCGCAAGTACTACGACACCACCTGCCCCTTTGTCTCCAAGGTTTGGGACCGGGGCGAGCAACTGGGGCGGGAGGGGTACACAATCATCATTCACGGCAAGTTCGGCCACGAGGAGACCCAGGCCACCCACTCCCACACCCGCCAGCACACCCGCACCCTGGTGGTGCGCGACCGCGAGGAGGCCCAGGCCCTGGCGGCCTTCATCCTGGGGGAGGTGGGGCCGGAGGAGTTCGCCGGTCGCTTCGCCGAGAAGTGGTCCCCCGGCTTCGACCTGCGCCGCGACCTAAAGAGGGTGGCGGTGGTCAACCAGACCACCATGCTGGCCGAGGAGACCCAGGAGGTGGCCAGCATCCTGCGGGAGGCGATGCGACGGCGATACGGGGAGCAGCGGCTCGAACACCATTTTGCCGACACCAACGACACCCTCTGCTACGCCACCAACTGGAACCAGAACGCCACCAAGGCCTTGCTGGCCGCCAAACCGGACCTGGCGGTGGTCGTGGGGGGGTACAACAGTTCCAATACCTCGCATCTGGTGGAGATCTGCTCCCAGCAGATGCCCAGCTTCCTCATCGAGAACAGCGGGGAGTTGCTCTCGCCCCAGCGCCTGGCCCACTTCGACATCCATCACAAGGAGCGGGTCTTCAGCGAGGGCTGGCTGCCAGCGGGCCTGCCGGCGCGCATTGCCGTCACCTCCGGGGCCTCCTGCCCGGACGTGCTGATGAACCAGGTGGTGGAGAAGCTGGCCGGGTTTTACGGCTACGGGCAGGCCGAGATCAGCGCCGGCCTGGAGAGGTTAAGTTTGGTGGATCAGGTGGTCAGCGGAAAGGTGCCCTCGTAGCCGATGGGCCGAGACACGAACCAGACTCCCTCGTAGAAGGGATTGGCCTGGTAATGGCAGACCACGTTGCTGCGCTCCATGTCCTCTCGCAGCTTGGCCCCCTGGTGGGGGATGTGGCTGTAGAAGAGCACGCAATCCCCGGCCATGGGGTTAACGATGACGTGCTCCTGGGCCTCGCACCAATCGCGGAACTCATTGCTCTTGTACCCATGGAATTTGGCGCGGTCCAAGCCTGGCGGCTCGGCGCGGTGCCCGTTCTTGACGAACTTGAGGTGTCCATCCTGGGGACCGTTGTCCTGCAAATAGAAGGTGGTGTTGAAGGCCACCCCGCGCACACTAAGCCGCCGTCTGGGCTGCTGCCAGTATCCATAAAAATCCATGTGCCATTCTTGCAGGTACGGCCCAGGGTTGATGTGGGCGCGGAAGCTGCGGAGTTGTAGTTGCGGCCCCAGCAGGGCGTCGAGGTAGGGGCGGACGCTGCGCTGGGCCACCAGGGGCCCAAAGGTTTCGGGGTCGCGCACCAGCAGGCTGTCGAACCACATGTTCCCCACCTCATTGAGTCCCTCCTGCCAGCCCTGTTCCCTGGCATGGTTGACCCGCCGGCGGATCTGTTCGGTCTCCTCGGGGGTGAGGGCCTGGGGGATGAGTAGAAAGCCGTCGCGGTCGAGCTGGTCGAGGCGGGCGTCGAGTTCAGTGGCGGTCATCGGGATTTCCTTCGCGAAATAGAGGTCAATCGATGAGAGCGTGCAGGGTTATCGGCCATGTGGTGGCCACGGCCAAACACCCCATCCTCCAGGGCAAGAAGCTGCTGGTGGTGACGGGCCTGGAGGGGAAAAACGACCCCACGGTGCCCATGCAACTGGCCATCGACGGGGTGGGGGCCGGCATCGGCAGCCAGGTAATGGTCAGCGAGTCGGGTATCGCCGGGGGCCAGGTGACCGGCGTAAAGGCCCCCCCCGTGCGCAGCGTGGTGGTGGGGCTTATCGATTAGGCAGCTCCGTGGGGTGTGCCCACTCCGCCATCTCTGAAGTCCCGGACCTGCCCCCTCCCTCCTTAAACTGCGCTTCCCCCTGCCCTACGGTCCTGCCTCCCGCAACTTCCCCAGAGCTGCCTCCGGGGCACTCCTCCGGCCCTGCTCTGGCGATTTTACTTCGCCGCCGCCACCGGATTCGTCAGTTTTCCGATCCTCTCCATTTCTATAGTTACCTCATCCCCCGGCTGGAGCCAGACGGGGGGTTTGCGGGCGAAGCCCACGCCCTGCGGGGTGCCGGTGAGGATCACCGTGCCCGGGATCAGGGTGGTGTCCTGGCTAAGGAAGCTGATGAGCTGGGCCACCGGGAAGATCATGTCCCCGGTGGTATGGTCCTGCATCACCTGGCCGTTAAGGATGGTCTTGAGCCGGATGGCCTGGGGGTTGGGGATCTCGTCGGCAGTCACCAGGGCCGGCCCCAGGGGGCAGAAGGTGTCGAAACCCTTGCCGCGCACGAACTGCCCTCCCCCTCTCTTGGTCTGCCAGGTGCGGGCCGAAACGTCGTTGGCCGCGGTGTACCCCAGCACGTAGTCCAGCGCCGTGGCCTCGGGCACGTCACGGCAGGGCTTGCCGATCACCACCGCCAGCTCGCACTCGTAGTCCACCTCATGGTCCACCTGGCAGGCCGGCAAGCGGATGGGGTCCCCCGGATTGTTGAGAGCGGTGCTGGGCTTCATAAACAACATCGGGTACTCGGGGATCTTGGACCCGGACTCGGCGGCGTGTTCGCGGTAGTTAAGGCCGATGCACAGAATATTGGGCGGGACCACCGGGGCCAGGAGCTTCCTGACCAGGGCGGTCTGGCCGCTTTTCTCCAGCACGCCGAACAAATCCCCATTGAGTAACGCCGCCTGGCCGGGGCTGGTTTCCTCGCCCAGGCGGGTCTGGCCCTGCTCGTCCACGAAACGGATGATGCGCATCGCTGCTCTCCTTAGTTCGGGGTGAAAGCCGTGGCCAAAATAGGGCGCGGCAACCCGGAATGTCAAGGCGGGAAGGCAACTTGACTTTGCCTGTAGCCCCGCCTATTTTGTCATGTTAAAAACAGGGCACATGGGCGACGCATTAGGCATGATCGAAACCCGCGGGCTGGTGGCTCTCATCGAGGCCATGGACGCCATGGTCAAGGCCGCGGAGGTGGAGGTGGTGGGCTGGCAGCAGATCGGCGGGGGGCTGGTCACCGCGCTGGTGCGCGGGGACGTGGCCGCGGTGCGGGTCGCCACCGAAGCCGGTCAGGCCGCGGCCAGGCGTGTGGGGGAGGTGGTGACCGTCCATGTCATCCCCCGGCCCCATCCCAGCCTCGAAAATATTCTCCCAATCAATAAGAAGTAGCATAACGCGAGGTGAGCAGGGTGGCAGACAACGTCAGCGAAGAGCAGATCCGCCGCATCGTCCAGGAAGTGGTCAGCCGCGTGGTGACGGCCGGCCCCGCCAAACTTAGCGAGGGGGGCAGTGGCCGGGGCGGGGTCTTTCAGACCGTGGACGAGGCCACCGCCGCGGCCACGAGCGCCCAGCGGGCCCTGGTGGCCGGCACCCTGGAGGAGCGCAAGAAGATCATTGAGGTCATCCGCCAAAAGACCCGCAGCATCGCCGAGGAGTCCTCCCGCCTGACCGTGGAGGAGACCCTCATGGGCCGGGTGAACCACAAGATCCGAAAGCACCACGCCGCCGCGGACCTGACCCCAGGGGTCGAGGACCTGGAGGCGGTCTCCTGGACCGGGGACCACGGCCTGACGGTGGTGGAGATGGCCCCCTACGGGGTGATCGGGGCCGTGACCCCCTCCACCCACCCGGTGCCGACGATGGTGAACAACGCCATCAGCATCCTCGCCGCGGGCAACGCGGTGGTCTTCAACGTGCACCCGGCGGCCAAGAAGGTCTCGGCCTGGGCCGTGCGCCACCTCAACGAGGCCATCACCCGCGTCGGGGGCCCGGCCAATCTGGTCACTATGGTCGAGACCCCCACCCTCGAAACCGCCCAGCAGCTTTTCATCCATCCGGGGATCCGCGTGCTTTTAGTGACCGGTGGCCCTGGGGTGGCCAAGGCCGCCATGGCCAGCCCCAAGAAGGCCATCGTCGCCGGCCCCGGAAACCCGCCGGTGGTGGTGGACGAGACCGCCGACATCGACCGGGCCGCCCGCGACATTATAGCCGGGGGCTCCTTCGACAACAACCTCCTGTGCATCGGCGAGAAGCAGGTCTTCGTCGTCGAGTCCGTGGCCGACGAACTCAAGGCCCGCATGGTGCGTCACAGCGGCTACGAACTGACCCCGGCCCAGATCGAGAAGCTGGCCGAACACGCCTTTGTCAAAACCCCCAAGGGCGAACTGGTGGTCAACCGCGAGCTGGTGGGCCGCAACGCCGCGGTGCTGGCCGAGCGGGTGGGGGTCCACCTTGACGAGCAGGTGCTGATGCTCATCGGCGATACCGACGCCTCCCACGTCTTTGTCCACGAAGAGCAGATGATGCCCTTCCTGCCCATCGTCCGGGTGCCCAACGTGGAGCAGGCCATCCGCCTGGCCAAGGAGTCCGAGAAGGGCTACAGGCACACCGCGGTCATCCACTCGCGCAACATCGAGAACATGCACAACATGGCCCGGGCCGTGGACACCACCGTCTTCGTCAAGAACGGTCCCTCGTACGCGGGTCTGGGGATCGGCGGGGAAGGCTTCTCCACCTATTCCATCGCCGGCCCCACCGGGGAGGGTCTGACCTCGGCGCGCACCTTCACCCGCCAGCGCCGCTGTAGCCTGGTGGACTATTTCCGCATCACCTGATGGTAATCTCGCGAGTCAAAGGCAGCGTGGTCGCCACCGCCAAGCTCGACAACCTGGTCGGCAAGAAACTCCTGCTGGTGGAGATCGTCACGGTGCGCGACGCCGGCTTGGAGCCCACCGGCCGCCACATGGTCTGCATCGACGCGGTGGGCGCCGGGGAGGGCGAACTTGTGCTGGTAGTGATGGGCAGTTCGGCGCGTTTCGCCCCGCAGATGGCCGACGTGCCCACCGACGCTGTGATCGTGGGCATCATCGACAATATGCAGGCCCACGGCCGCGACCTGCCGTTGAGGTGAAAATGAAACTCTCCCGGGTCATCGGCACCGTGGTCCTCTCCAAGGCCATCGAGGGGTATCGCGGCCAGCCCCTGCACCTGATCGAGGACTTAGGAGAGGACCTCCAGCCCATCGGCGAGCCGGAGGTCAGCGCCACCTGGCAGGCCATGCGCGAGGGGGACACCGTGATCGTGGAGGTGGCCCGCGAGGCGGTCAACGCCTTCGACCCGCCCCTGGCCGTGGACGCGGTGATCCTGGGCAAGGCCGAACGCGTGCATATAGAAAGGGCGGCGCGATGAGCGCCCAAGTAGACCCGCGCCAGATCGAGACCCTGGTCCGCCAGGCCCTGGCCCAGTTGGGCAGCGTCCCGGCAGCCCCGGTCCCGCGCCTGGTGGTCAACGTCTCGGCCCGCCATGTGCATCTCAACCAGCGGGCTCTCGAAACCCTCTTCGGCAAGGGCGCCCAGCTAAAGGTGCTCAAGCCCCTGTACCAGGAGGGGGCCTTTGCCGCCGAGGAGACGGTGACGGTTTTCGGGCCGCGCCAGCAGATGATTGCCCACGTCCGCGTCCTGGGTCCGTTGCGCGAGTACTCCCAGGTGGAGCTGGCCTTCACCGACGCCCGCTTCCTCGGCATCGACGCGCCGGTGCGCCTCAGCGGCGACCACCGCGACACCCCCGGCTGTTTTCTGGTGGGCCCGGCCGGCGGGATGGAATTCCGCTCCGGGGTGATCCGCGCCGCCCGCCACGTGCACATGAGCCCCACCGAGGCCCAGTACTACGGGGTCAAGGCCGGCGACCTGATGAGATTGGTGGTCGAAAGCGAGCAGGGCGGCGTCCTGGAGGGCCTGATCTGCCGGATCAGCGACAAGGAAAAACTCGAAGTGCACCTCGATACGGACGAGGGCAACGCCGTGGACCTGGTCCGCGCTCGCAAAGTATACCTGGAAAAGTAACGCAACTCCTTCAACGAAAGGTCGAATATGGCAGATGCATTGGGAATGGTAGAGACCGTGGGGTTGGCCGGCTTAATCGAAGCCGGCGACGCCATGAGCAAGGCGGCTAGTGTCACCCTGCTCGGGTGGGACAAGGTGGGCGCCGGCCTGGTGACCGTCTTTTGCCAGGGCGATGTGGCCGCGGTGAAGGCGGCAGTGGACGCCGGGGCCCAGGCTGCCGCCAAGGTGGGCAAGGTCCACAGCGTCCACGTCATCCCCCGCCCGCACGGCGAGCTGGGCAGCATCCTGCCCGCCCGGGCCAGCCGTGACGCGGCTCCCAAGGGCGTGCGGGCCCTGGGCATGATCGAGACCCGCGGCGCCACCGGGGTGATCGAGGCCAGCGACGCGATGAGCAAGGCCGCCAGCGTCGAGGTGGTAAAGATACGCGAGATCGGCGGAGGGTACATCACCGCCCTGGTAGCCGGCGACGTGGGCTCGGTGAACGCCGCGGTCAGCGCCGGGGCCGAGGCCGCAGAGCGGGTGGGCGAGCTGGTCTCGCGCCACCTTATCCCCCGTCCCAGCGACGAGACCATCGAACTCTTCCTGAGCTGAGGAGACTGACTACAGATGAAAGCACTCGGAATTGTCGAAACCAAAGGGCTGGTCTGCGTGGTCGAGGCCCTCGACGCCATGCTCAAGACCGCGGACGTCAGCTTCGCCGGCCAGAAGCGGGTGGGCTCCGGGATGGTGGCAGTGATGGTCGAAGGGGACGTGGCCGCGGTGAAAGCGGCGGTGGACGCCGGCGCCCAGGCCGCCCAGCGGGTGGGCGAGTTGCGTAGCGTCCACGTCATCCCCCGCCCGGTCGAGGCGCTCAAGGAGAAGCTTAGCTAAGGCCCCATGTCCTACCTGTACCTCGACGCCCCGGTCCTCACCGAGGCCCTCCTGCGTCAAGCGCACCAGGGCCAGGAGGAGTTGCGCCTGCGCCTTAGCGCGGTGATCACCCCCACGGGCTGGGACTACATTCGCCAGCACCGCCTCAAGGTGACGCGTGGGGAGGCGCCGGCCACACCTGCTGCGCCCGCCCCCAGCCTCATCCGCGAACTCACCCCCTCCAGCCAGGTACAGGAAGGGCGCTGCGACCACCCGGACCGGCCCTGCGGCTGCCAGACCGAGGAGTTCGGGTCCGGCTTTGTGGAACCCGCCTCCTGTGGGGAGTGCGCCATCCACAAAGCCCAGGGGGGTTGCGGGGAAGGGTGCAAGGGCTGCAACCGCCACCAGAGTGCCACCGTCCTCAGTGCGGTGAGCGAGGACCTGGTCCGCCAGATCACCGCCCAGGTGATGGGCCACCTCGGAAAGGGCTGAGCGGGGACTCATGGCCATCGGCATGGTCGAGGTCGAGGGGGTGGCCGGCATCATCGCCGCCGCGGACGCCGCCTGCAAGAGCGCCCAGGTAGAACTCCTGGGCTGGGACTCCATCGGTGGCTTTACCACCGTTTTCTTCAGCGGCTCGGTCAGCGATGTGGGCGCGGCCCTGCGCAGCGGCGAGGAGGCCGCCCGCCAGGTCGCGAAAAAAGTGGTCGGAGCGGCCCTAAACCAGCCCGAGCCCGCCATCCGCCAGTACGTCACCCTGCCCGTCAACAAGGACGCCCCCATAATCCCCGGCGCCCTGGGCCTGCTCGAAACCCAGGGCTACGGTCTGCAACTGCTCGCCGATGACCGCATGGTCAAGGCCGCCCAGGTTGAGGTGGCCAGCGTGCTCACGGTCCACAACCGCGTGGTCTGCTCCCTGATCGTGGGGGAGGTCGGCGCGGTCAAGGAAGCCCTGAACGTGGGCCGCGAACTAGCCTCCGGCTCCGCCAAGTTCCTCACCTCGGCGTTTATCCCCCGGCCGGTGCCGCAGCTTTTCCAGGCATTCGGCCGGCGGTAGGAGCGCAATGAGTTCCCCGGCCATCGGCATCCTCGAAACCCGCGGCATGGCTGCCCTGATCGCCGCCGCGGATGTCATGGTCAAGGCCGCCCAGGTCGAGATCGCCGGCCGGCACGGGGTGGGCTCAGCCTGGGTCACGGTGGTGGTCGAAGGGGAGGTGGCCGCGATCGAGGCCGCCCTGCGCGCCGGCCAGGAGGAGGCCGCCAAATACGGGGAGGTGGTCAGCGCCGAGGTCATCGCTCGGCCCGAAGGGCTGGACCAGATGCCCCATCGCAGCGCCGCCCCGGACCGTCCTTTAGGGACCCAGGCCCTGGGCATCCTGGAGACCCGGGGCCTCACCCCCCTCATCGCCGGGGCCGATGCCATGGCCAAGGCCGCTGCCGTCAGCTTGGGTGGCTGGGCCTCCATCGGCGGGGCCGTGGTACACACCGCGGCGCGCGGGGACGTGGCCGCGGTGCAGACCGCCCTCGACGCCGGCCTCGCTGCGGCCGCCCAATCCGGAGATGTCATCGCCACCCTGCTCATCCCCCACCCCGCCGCTGGCCTGGGCCGCATGTTGCCCGCCCCGCCCGCCGCCGAGGTGGCCTCCTGCGGCGCCCTTGGGGTTCTGGAAACCACCGGGTACGTGGCGATGGTGGGGGCCGGCGATGCGGCGGTCAAGTCCGGCCAGATCGAGGTCAGCCGCATCAACATCGGCACCGGCGGCCGGGTGGCCCTGCTCTTCAAAGGGAACCTCGACGACGTGCAGGCCGCAGTGGAGGCCGGCGCCGCTGCTGCCCGCCAGGTGGGCGAACTCAACGCCAGCCGCCTGGTCTCCCGCCCTGCCCCCGACCTGATGGCCTGCTTCGCCGCGCCGGGGCCCCGCAAGGAACGCGCCAATGGCCAGGCCCTGGGCCTGATCGAGACGCGCAGCAGCATCGGCCTAGCCATGGCCATGGACCAGATGCTCAAGGCCGCCAACGTCGAATACGAGGGGAGCTACAAGGTGGGCTATTTCTTGACGGCCAGCGCCGTACGCGGGGATGTGGCCGCGGTACAGGCCGCCCTCGATGCCGGCGCCGTGGAAGCGGCCAAACACGGCGAGCTGGTGGCCATCCACCTGATACCCCGTGCCTATACCCAACTGACCGAATACCTGTCCCACTGAAAAGGATAGACGATGGTCCGCTTAGATGATTCCGTGATCACCGCCCAACTGCTCGAAACTCGGTTGGGCAAGGACAAGGCCCTTGAGCTCTGCCCCCACTCCAAGCTCACCCCCTCGGCCCTCGACTACCTGCGCGCCCACGGGGTGAAGGTAGAGCGCCGCGCCGCCTCCGAGACCGCCATCGCCGCGCCGGTCTCCCCGCTGCCGCCCCGCAAACCCGCCTCGGGCAACCGCGAGTTCAAGGGCATCCTCTGCCCCAACATCGTCATCCTCGACGAGAAGGACCGGATCAACTACCCGGAGATGGAGCGGTACATCGAGTGGCTGATCCAGGCCGGCATCCATGGGCTCTACCCCAACGGCAGCACCGGGGAGTTCGTGCGCCTCTCCTGGGAGGAGCGCCAGGACGTGGTCCGGCTGATCTGCCAGGTGAACAAGGGCCGGGTGCCCATCCTCGCCGGCGCCTCCGAGGCCAACCTGCGTGACGTGCTCAAGATGGCCGAGTTCTACGCCACCATCGGGGTGGACGCTATCTCCCTGGTGCCCCCGTACTACTACAAGATGTCGAACACCAGCCTCTTCGAGTACTTCGCTGAGATCGCCCGGCAGTCTCCCCTCGACATCCTGCTCTACAACATCCCCCAGTTCACCCAGGAGTTGCCCCTCGACCTGATGGAGCGCCTGCTGCCCTTTGAACGCATCATGGGCACTAAGGACTCCAGCCGCGACCTGCCCCGCCTGATCAACACCATGCACCGGCTGCGGGCGCACCGGCCCGACTACGTGGTGCTGGTGGGTTGCGAGGAGATCCTCTTCCCCTCCGTCATGATGGGGGCCAGCGGCGGCACCATCGCCACCTCGGGCATCATCCCCGAGGTCATCACCGAGATCTACCGCAAGGCCCTGACCAACGAGATCGAGAAGGCCCGGGAACTCCAGTACCGCATCCTCGACCTGATCAACCTCATGCTCCTAGGGGTCAATTTTCCCGAAGGGTTTAAGACCGGGGTGGCGGTGCGCGGCTTCGACGTGGGCCCCCCCCGCCAGGTGATGACCGGGGAGGAGCGGCAGTACCTGCTCCAGCTCGAAGCCCAGATCAGTTGCGTCTTGGGAGACATGGGCTACACGGTAAAGGCCCCCCGGGCCTGCCCGACCACCAACCTGCCGCCCATCGTCGGCCGCTGAGCGCCCAAGTCCTCGTCGCCGGCGCCGGGGTGATCGGCCTCACGGCGGCCTACTACCTGAGCGCCCGGGGTTTGCGGGTCCACCTCCTCGACCCCGGCCCCTTCCCCTCCGCCGCCACCCGCGCCTCCCTCGGGGTCCTCACCCACTGCAACGGGGGGGACGATCCCTTCTCCCGCCTCTACCGCCAGGGCCACGCACTCCACGCCCACCTCTCCGCCCAACTGCACACAGAGACCGGCCTCGACGTGGGCTGGCGCCCACTAGGTGGCCTGGACCTAGCCTGCACCGAGGCCGAAATCCCCACCCTCCGCGCCGAGCTCGCCTACAACCAGGAACGCAACTGTCCCGCCGAATGGGTGGAGGGGGAGGCCCTGCGCCACCTCGAACCCACTCTCTCACCCCAGGTCCTGGCCGGGGTGTACTTCCCCACCGACCAGCGCGTAGACCCCGAAGCCCTCTGCCGGGCCCTCTTGCAGGCCGCCCAAGCTCGGGGCGCCCGCCTCAGCAGAGGGGAGGGGGTGGAGGAATTCGCTCAGGAGGGGGAGGGGGTCCGGGTCAGCACCCGCAGCGCCGAGCACCGCGCCGATTTCCTGGTGCTGGCCACCGGGGCCTGGACCGGGGCGCTGGGGGAGGGACAGGGAGTGGGGGTACCGGTGCGCCCGGTGCGGGGCCAGCACTGCCGCTTTGCCGGCCCCCCGCTGCGCCATATCCTGCGCTGGGGGGGTGCCCACCTCCTGCCCGCCGGCGCGGAACTGGTCGCTGGGGCCACGGTGGAGGAGGTGGGCTTTGAAAACGCGACCACCCCCCAGGCCACCGCACATTTCTCCCAGCTCTGCGGCCAACTCTTCGACTACCCCCTCCGCCTTTTGGAGCAGCGCGCCGGTCTGCGGCCCAAACCCAAAGGCGGCCGGCCCCATATCGGCCCGCTGCGCGAGCAGTCCAGGGTCCTGGTGGCCTCTGGCCACTACAAGAACGGCATTCTCTTAGGCCCCCTCACCGGCTTCTTGCTGGCCGAGTGGATCGCCCAGGGCCGGCCACCCCTTGACCTGGAGCGCTTCGCCCCCCAGCGTTAGGACCATCTTTCCAGTTGCCAACCCCCCCGCTTCGCTGCATCTTAAAAGAACGACAATTGTGGAAAGTTCCCTTGGCCGCCGAGGACACCTCCATGCCCCTGAGCACCCCGGACCTGCTCGAAGCCCTCAACTCGGTCATCTCCGTGCCCATCGTCCCCTTCAAGGGCGAGGAGATCGACTACGAAGGCCACGCCAAGAACATCCGCTACCTGATGCGCAGCAACCACCTCGAAGACAAGCGGCCCAGGGTCATCGCCATCGCCGGCACCAGCCTGGTCCACCACATCAGCCACCAGGAACAGGTCCGCCTCATCGACGCCACCGGCCAGGTGATGGGTGTGGAGGGGGTGCTCATCGCCGGCATCGTGCCCAACCCCATCGGCGACGCCAGCCGCCTGGTCGAAGCCATGGCCCGCCTAGCCCGCCCGCCCGACGCGTACCTGGTCATGCCCCTGAGCGGGGTGATCAACCCCGAGGGCATCTACAGCTATTACGTGGAGTTCGGCCGGCGCCACGGGGAGGGGAACGGGGCGCGCTTCTTCTACTACCTGCGGCAGAAGGCCGAGCGGGAAGCGGTTAGGCGCCTGCTCAACGACTCGCCGCATTTCCTGGGGGTGAAGGTGGGGACCAGCGAGGAGGAGGTGCCGCCCCTGGTTGCCGGGGTGAAGCCCGAAAACGGCATGGTGATCTGGGGCATCGGCGACCGCTCCACCCGCGCCGCCCAGGCCGGCGCCCGGGGCCACACCTCAGGGGTGAACGTTGTCTTCGCCCGGGCCTCCGATGAGATCAACAACGCCCAGCGCCGGGGGGATTACGCCACCTCCCAGCACCTGGAAAACGAGTTGGCGGCTTTGGAGGAGATCCGCTTCCGCGAGGGCCGCATCTACAACTATTCGGCAGTGGTCGAAGCCATGCACCTGTGCGGCTTCGACGACGTGGTGGGCGGCACGGGCGGCCCCTTCAACCCCCGCGTCCCCGCTCCCATCGCCGCCCAGATCCAGACCGCCATCAGCGGCCTAAACGCCTATCACTGAGGTGCGGCCATGGGCGAGCACCATCGCCGGCGGCAAACCCGCAAGCGGCGGCCGCCAAACAATAGGATCTACGCCATCTTCACCCTGGCCTGCTGGCCCTGCTGGTGCAGTTCGCCCTCGCCGCCACCACCAAGGTCAAGGACTACACCGACCAGGCCGCCGACAGCACGGTGCGCGACGCGGTCAAGGAGCAGATCAAGAGCGAGATTTATGGGAGCTGAGGAGCAATACCCTCCGCCTGCGGCTTTGCTGCCACGCCCCCGCAACGCCCGATACGTTGGGGCGTTGCGCCCTCGCCGCCTCTCTGCCGTTGTGCTAACCCTTCCTTCCCCGCAGCCACTCCAGGTATTCCCCCCACTCCACCGGCAGCAGGTCCCGCTTCTGGCTGTTGCACTCCTTGCAGCAGGGCACTACATTGGACCTGCTGCTGACCCCTCCCCTGACCAGAGGCACAACGTGGTCCATGGTTAGCTCGCGCGGCGGGAAACGGCCGCCGCAGTAATAACAGCGGCCATCACCGCGGCGGTTTTTCCACCACTGGCTCCGGCTCAATTCCCTGGCCTTCTGCTTCTCGCGGGCCAGGTGTTCCTCCGAGGCCGGGGTGAAGTAGCTCTCGTCTATGTCCATCCTCAGCGAGCCCTCCCAATGTCCGCCACCGCCCTCATACCTCTCTTTCCCCTCGAATTGGTCGTCTTCCCAGGGCAGTTGTTGTCGCTGCACATCTTCGAGCAGCGCTACAAGACCATGATCGCCGACTGCCGGGCCGGCGACCTGCCCTTCGGCATCTGCCTTGTGCAGGGGGGCGAGGCGTGCGCCGTGGGCTGCGCCCTCACCATCCAGGAGATCCTGCGCGAGTACCCCGACGGTCGACTGGACCTGGTGGCTGCGGGCCTGCGCCGCTATCGGGTGCGCGCCACCTACGAGGACCAGCCCTACCTCAGCGGCCTGGTGGAGTACTTCGACGACGGCGCCGAGCTGATGGACCCGGAGTTGGCCGGGGCGGCCGAGGAGCGCTTCCTGCAACTGCTGGCCCTGGTGGGGGCCGAGTCCGGCCTGCCCCAGGCGTGGTCCTCCTTCCACCTGGCCCAGCGCCTGGACTTCAGCCTCGAAGAGCGGCAGGAATTGCTGGAGAACACCAGCGAAAACGCCCGCCTGCGCGCTCTGATCAAGCGCCTCGACCTGGTGCTGCCCGCCATGGAGCAACGCCGCGAGCTGCGCCGGCGCGCCCAGGGCAACGGGCACCTCAAAAACTAGACCGCCTCGACGAAGACCTGGCTGGCCACCTCCAGCCCCAAGGTGAGCCTTTTCCGGCACCCGCCGATGCGTAGCACCAGTGGCCCCTGGAAGGGGGCCTTCTCCCGCACCTCTAGCCGCACCCCTAACTTCAGCCCCACCTCGTCCAGGTAGCGTAGCATCTCCGGGTAGCGGTCGCTGACCCGCCGGACCACGACCTGCTGGCCGGCCTGCATCTGGGCCAGGGGCTGGTAGCTGGGGGTGTCGATGTCGCCCTGCTTGCTGGGGATGGGCTCGCCGTGGGCCCCCACCCGGGGATAACCCAGGGCCTGGTCGATGCGGTCCTCGAAATCCTCGGAGATGGCGTGTTCCAGCCGGTCGGCCTCGGCGTGGACCTGGTCCCAGGCGTAGCCCAGGGTCTCGGCCAGATACAGCTCCAGCAGGCGGTGGTGCCGGATGATCTCCAGGGCGATCTTTACCCCCGCCGGGGTCAGTTCCACCCCCTGGTAGGGAGTGTGCTTCAGCAGGCGCAGTTCGGCCAGTTTCTTGACCATGTTGGTCACCGAGGCCGGGGCCACTTCCAGGCGCGCGGCGATCAGCGAGGTGGTGACCGACCCCGCCTCGGCCTGCGCCAGTTTGTAGATGGCCTTCAGGTAGTCCTGCACCGCCTCGCTCAGCATCGCGCCTCCACACCTCCTCGCGTTATCCACCCAAATATTGGCCATTCACCGAGATTTAGCAACGGCCTTGACAGCAAATTAGGCTTGACTAAATTACCCATTCGACAGCGGATAATTCTCAAATAGGCGAGGTGCCATGCGCAAAGAGATCTCCAAGTGGGCCGCCCCGTGGCTGGCGGCCCTGTGGCTTCTGGCCGGCTGCGGCGGCCCGACCGAAACCCCCGGCCAGGCCGGGGGCCGGCTGTGGGTGGCCTGCACCACCGGCATGGTCGCCGACCTGGCCCGCAACCTGGGCGGGGACCGGGTGGAGGTGGACTGCCTAATGGGGCCCGGGGTGGACCCCCACTACTACAAGGCCTCTCAGGGCGACCTGGAGCGCCTGAGCCGGGCGGGTCTGGTCCTGTACAACGGCCTCTTCCTCGAAGGCAAGATGGAGGAGATCTTCGCCAAGATGGCCCGCGAGAAGCGGGTCGTGCCCGTGGCCGGCCAACTCCCTCCGGATCGCCTGCGCCGGCCTCCTGAGTTCGACGGGCATTTCGACCCCCACGTCTGGTTCGACGTCTCCTTGTGGCGCCAGACCATCCCCACGGTGGTCGCCGCCCTGGGCGCCGCGGACCCGGAGGGGGCCGCTGAATACCAGCGGCGCGGGGCGGCGTACGCGGCGCGGCTCGACACCCTGCACCATTGGGTGCAGGACCAGATCACCGCCATTCCCTCGGACCAGCGGATGCTGGTGACGGCCCACGACGCCTTTGGCTACTTCGGCCGGGCCTACGGGGTGGAGGTGGTGGGCCTCCAGGGGATCTCGACGGTGGCCGAGTACGGGGTCAACGACGTCATCCGCATGGTGGACCTGATCATGGGCCGCCGGCTCAAGGCCATCTTCGTCGAAAGCAGCGTGCCCCAGCGCTCCATCAACGCGGTGCGCGAGGGTTGCCGGGGCCGCGGCCACGAAGTGCAGATCGGCGGCACCCTCTACTCCGACGCCATGGGCGAGCCGAGCAGCGGGGCCGACACGTACGAGGGCATGGTGCGGGCCAACGTCCACACCATCGCCGCGGCCCTGAAGTGAGGGACCAGCCCATGCCGGCCGAAAACGGGGCCCAGATCCCCCTCCAAATCCACGACATGACCATCGCCTACCACAAGAAGCCGGTGCTCTGGGACGTGGACCTGGAGGTGCCGGCCGGCAAACTGGTGGGCATCGTCGGGCCCAACGGGGCGGGCAAGAGCACCATGATCAAGGCGGTCATGGGACTGGTGCCTAAGGCTTCGGGCTGGGTCAAGGTCTACGGACGCCCGTACGAGGAGATGCGCCAGGTCATCGGCTACGTGCCCCAGCGCGAGTCGGTGGACTGGGATTTCCCCATCAGCGCTCTGGAGGTGGTGCTGATGGGCCGCTACGGCCGGCTAGGCTGGGTGCGGCGCCCCGGCGAGGAGGACCGCCGCCTGGCCCGCGAGGCCCTGGCCAAGGTGGGCATGGCCGAGTACGCCGAGCGGCAGATCAGCCAGTTGTCCGGCGGCCAGCAGCAGCGGGTCTTCCTGGCCCGGGCCCTAATACAGGACGCCCGGCTCTATCTCATGGACGAGCCTTTTTCTGGGGTGGACGCGGCCACCGAACGGGCGATCATCGACCTGCTAGTCGAGCTGCGCAGCCAGCACAGGACCATTCTGGTGGTGCACCACGACCTGCAGACGGTGACCAATTACTTCGACTGGGTGATCATGATCAACATGCGGGTGGTGGCCAACGGCCCCACCGCGGAAGTCTTCACCGATGAGAACCTCCAGAAAACCTATGGCGGCCGGCTGACCCTGCTCTCCGAGGCTGCCCAGGCCATGGCCGTGCCGCCGCGGGGGCGCTGATGCTGGACCAAACCCTGCGCTTCTTCTCCCTGGCCGACGCCAACGTCCGCTACGTGCTGCTGGGCTCCCTGCTCATCGGCGGCACCAGCGGCCTGTTGGGCTGCTTCGGGGTGCTGCGCAAGCGCAGTCTGATGGGCGATGCCCTAGCCCACGCCGCCCTGCCCGGGGTGGCCCTGGCCTTCATGCTGACCGGCAGCAAGGCCCTGCCGGTGCTGATCCTGGGCGCGGCAATCTCGGGCCTCCTCGGGGTGCTGGCCATCCAGGTGATCGTTGGCCAAACCCGCATCAAGTCCGACGCGGCCATCGGCCTGGTGCTCTCGGTCTTCTTCGGCCTGGGCATCGTGCTCCTGACCCACGTGCAGCGCAGCGGGGCGGGCAACCAGAGCGGGCTGGACAAGTTCCTCTTCGGCCAGGCCGCTTCCCTGGTCGAAGAGGACCTGCGGGTCATGGCCTGGCTGGCGGCGGGCATCCTCGCCGCGGTGGTCCTCTTCTTCAAGGAATTCAAGGGCCTGATCTTCGACGCCGGCTTTCTGCACGCCTCCGGTTTTCCTACCCGGCTGGTGGACCTGGGGCTGATGGGGCTGATCGTGCTGACGGTGATGGTGGGCCTACAGGCGGTGGGGGTTGTGCTGATGGCGGCGATGCTGATCACCCCGGCGGTGGCGGCCCGTTTCTGGACCGAGCGGCTGCTCACTATGGTCTGGCTCTCGGCCCTCTTCGGCAGCCTGTCCGGGGTGGTGGGCACCTTTGTCAGCTCCCTGGCCCCGCGCCTGCCCACCGGGCCGGTGATGGTTCTGGTGTCCACCGCCCTTTTCGCGTTTTCGGCCCTCTTCGCTCCCCGCCGTGGGGCCCTGGCCCGCTGGCGGCAGCACCGGGCCAACGTCCGGCGCGAGACCCGCCACCACCTGCTGCGCGCTGCGGTGGAGTTGGAAGAGCGGGGCGTTCGGGGCCTGGGCTTGGATCAACTTGCTGTTCGGCTGGGCTGGCCTCAGGGCAGGGTGCGCCGCTGGGCTGGCCGCCTGGCCCGCGAGGGCCTGATCCAGTCGGTGCAGGGGCGGTGGCAACTGACTGAGGCGGGCCGGCAGCAGGGGGCTTTCGTGGTCAAGTCCCATCGCCTGTGGGAATACTACCTGGTCCACCGGGAGATCTTGGCCGCCGACCACGTGGACCGGCCCGCCGACGAGGTGGAGCACCTGCTCAACCCCGAAATCATCACCCGCCTGGAGGAGATTCTGCAACAGGAGAGGCAGCTCGACATCACCCGCCTGGGGAACCTGCACAAGGGCGAAAGCGGCCATCGGCCCGGCGGCAGGGAGGGCTGAGATGTCCGACGCCTTCTGGATCATCCTGACCGGGGCCCTGGCCGCTTCCTCCTGCGGCCTGCTGGGCACCTTCCTGGTGCTGCGGCGCATGTCCCTGCTGGGCGACGCGCTCAGCCACGCGGTGCTGCCGGGTATCGCCCTGGCCTTCTTCCTCTCGGGCAGCCGGGCGGTGCTGCCCATGTTCCTGGGCGCCGCCCTGGCCGGCCTGTGCACCACCCTGCTGGTCGAAGCCTTACACCGCCGCTGGCGGGTGCAGGAGGACGCCTCCATCGGCATCGTCTTCACCGCCTTCTTCGCCCTGGGGGTGGTGCTGATCTCGGCCTACGCCGGACAGGTGGATCTGGACCAGGAGTGCGTGCTTTACGGCGAGATCGCCTACACCCCCTGGGACCTGCTGCTGTGGAAGGGGGCTTCGCTGGGCCCCCGGCCGGTGTGGATTCTGGGCGGGATGCTGCTGGCAAACCTCCTGCTGGTGGGCCTGTGCTACAAAGAACTGGTGATCTCCTCCTTCGACCCGGCCATGGCCGTCGCCTTGGGCATCAACGCCGCCGCTATCCATTACCTGCTGATGGGCGCCGTGTCGCTGACCACCGTCGCCGCCTTCGAGTCGGTGGGCGCCATCCTGGTGGTGGCCCTAATGATCGTGCCTGGGTCGGCGGCCTACCTGTGGAGCGACCGCCTGCCGGCGATCTTGGGCCTGGCGGTGGGTTTCGGGGTGGCGGCCGCCGCTGGCGGTTACTACCTGGCCAGCCGGTGGGACAGCTCCATCGCCGGAGCGATGGTGGTGGTCCAGGGGGGCATCTTCGGAGTGTCGCTGCTGCTGGCGCCAAACCAGGGCCTGCTGGCGCGGCTGGTCCAGCGCGGACGCCTGTCGTTGCGCATGGCCCAGGACCACATGCTCTTGGGCCTGGTCCGCCGCGCCGAAGCCCGCAGCGAATCTCACTGGAGCCGGCTCCAGGTGCACCAGGCCGGCAAGGTGCCCACCTGGCTGCGTGGCCTGGCGTTCCGGCAACTGCGCCGCCAGGGCCTGGTGGCAGGCGGGGCCGAGGGGTACCATCTCACCCAGGCCGGCAAGGGCGAGGCGCTGCGTCTGCTGCGCGGGCACCGGTTGTGGGAGACCTATCTCAACTGCCTGGGGCTGCCCGAGGATCACGTGCATGCCGGGGCCGACACCGTGGAGCATTTCCTCGACGACCAACTGCGCCAGGAACTTAGCGCCCAGGTCGCCGGCGCCCAGGTTGATCCGCAGGGAAAACGCATCCCCGACCCCGGGCCGCCGCTGGCGCAGGGCTGAGGGGGGCGACCGTCTCGCCGTCCGACCGGCCGGGTGGGGGGAAGGGCCGGTCCTGCGGAGGGGAAGCCGATGGTGTCCAGCGGGAAAGAGCCGCGCGGGCCAGCCGGTGCCGAGAACTGACGCCGGGCCAATGAACACGCCGCCTGGCCGAGGTGCACCGGAGTGTGGCGGTTTCCAGCGGCCTGGGATTCGGGAGGAAGATGCTGGCCTTTGCCGGGCCCGGCTACCTGGTGGTGGGATACATGGACCCAGGCAACTGGGCCACCGATCTGGCCGGGGGCTCGGCCTTCGGCTACAGCCTCCTCTCAGTCATCCTCCGGTCCAATCTGATGGCCATCCTGCTGCAGTCGCTGGGCGCCAAGCTGGGCATCGTCGCCGGCCGCGACCTGGCCCACGCCGGCCGCGACCACTACTCAGCCCGGGTGTCCTTCGTATTGTGGGTCCTTTGCGAAATCGCCATCTGCGCCTTCGGCCTGGCCAAGGTGATCGGCTCGGCCGCAGCCCTCAACCTGCTCTTTGGCCTGCCGCTGGTCTGGGGGGTATGCCTGACGGCCCTCGACGTGCTGGTGGTACTCTACCTGCAGAACAAAGGTTTCCGCTACATCGAGGCCCTGGTCATCGGGCTGATCGGGCTGATCGGCGGACGTTGCAGCCTCGGGATCCTCTTTTCTCAGCAGGAACCGCGTGCGGTGCTGGCCGGGTTCGTGCCCCGGTTCGAGGTGGTGCGGAACCCCGAGATGCTCTACGTGGCCATCGGCATCCTCGGCGCCAGGGTTACGCCGCACAACCTCTACCTGCACTCCTCCAGCGTCCAGACCCTCGCCTTTGCCCGCACTGCGGCGGGCCGGCGAGAGGCGATCTAGTTCGCCACCATCGACTCGACGGTGGAGCTGATGTTCGCCCTCGTCATCAACGCCGCCATCCTCATCGTTGCCGCCGCCACCTTTCACGTCAGCGGGCATTACGCGGTGGCCGAGATCACCGACGCCCACCAGCTGCTCTCGCCCCTGCTGAGGGTGCCGGTGGCCAGCGCCCTCTTTGGCCTGGGCTGCTGGCCTCGGGATAGAACTCGACCCTCACCGGCAACCTGGCCGGGCAGATCGTCAAGGAAGGGTTTCTCGATATCCGCATCACCCCCTGGCTGCGGCGCTCGATCAGCCGCGGCATCGCCATCGTGCCGGCGGTGATCGTCACCACCCTGTAAGGGGAAAGCGGCATCGCCCGGGTGTTGGTCCTAAGCCAGGCGGTGCTCGGCCTGCAGCTCTCCTTTGCGGTCATCCCACTGATCCTCTTCACCAGCGACCGGCGCAAGACAGCCGAGTTCGTCAACCCGGCCTGGACCGCGGCGAACATCATCGTCACCCCAAACCTGAAATACCTGACGGATTTCACCGGCCTGACCGCACTTCTCGGCGGAGCACCTGGCTGAAAGGCAAGGGACTGGAGATATACAGCAAGATCCTCGTGCCGCAAAAAAACAGCGGGGCCGACCAGACTAACCTCGACCACATCCGTCCCCTGGCCCGGCTGAAGGGAGCCACGCTGCTACTGGTACACGTGGCCGACGGCTGGGTGGCCCGCCACTACGGCAGCCTCAACCTGCACGAAAGCGAGGAGATCGGTAAGGATCGCAGGTATTTGGCCCGCTGGGAGGAGGAGTTGAAGGCCAAAGGGTTTGTGGTGGAGCACTTCCTGGCGATGTAGGAGCCGGCCGACAAGATCATGCGCCTCGTCCAGGAGCATAGGGTGGACCTGATCTTCATGTCCACCTACGGCCACCGTTTCCCAAGCGACCTGATCTACGGCAGCACCGCCAGCAAGGTCAGCCACCTGGTCGAGGTGCCGGTGCTGCTGCTCAAGGGGCCCGCTGTTTAGGCCTCGTGCTTATCGATCACTTCCCTGACCCAGGTGTGGGCCGCCACGGTCGCGGGCAGGCCCAAGGTGCCGGCGGCCAGGGCGACCACCTGCTCCAGTTCGGCCGGAGAGATCCCCAGGCCCAGAGCCTTGCGCACGCCCGAGTGCACCGCCCCTTCGCGCAGGGCGCCGATGGCGATGCCCAGCTTGATCAGGCGGCAGGTGCGCTCGTCCAGGGGGCCGGCGGCACCGGCCTCCTTAATCAGGTCCCAGGCGGCGCCGAGTTGGGGGAAACGGGTGACGAAATCGCGGTACGCGCGGGGGGTTTGGCTGGGGGTCTTCATTGGTTCTCCTTTCGGTGCGGCAAAACTACGGCGACCCATGGCTCCTGGCAACGGCGCTCCATTGCGGCCCCCGTGGCAGCGTCCTATTTTTGGTGCGCGTCCGTATCAGGGCAGCCCCAAAGACCAGCCAGGAGATTGCCGATGTCCCCAGTCATGCTGACCCCGCAACAACTCGAGTTTTTCCACACTTTCGGCTACCTCAGATTCCCCGGTCTGGTGGCCGACCGGGTGGGCCGGATTTCCGAGGAGTTTGAGGCGGTCTGGGCCGGCCGGGGCGGCGGCCATTACGGCAAGCCCCACGACGGTACCGCTCGCTCCTGCATCGTGCCCTTTATCGACCAGCGCGAGTACCTCTGCTCGCTTCTCGACGACCCGCGCATCGCCGGGATCGCCGCCAGCCTGCTGGACGAGGACTACAATTACATGGGCAGCGACGGCAACTACTACGCCGGCGACACCCAGTGGCACTCGGACGGCTGGCACAAGGACCTGCGCCACCTCAAGATCGCCTTCTACCTCGACCCCCTCACCCGTGACACCGGGGCCCTGCGAGTCATCCCCGGCAGCCACCTGCTGGGCGACCGCTACGCCGAGGGCCTGCAGCGGGACATCCGCAAGAGCGAGGAGTTGTGGGGCATCCCCGGCCGCCAGGTGCCGGCGATGGCCCTGGAGATCATCCCCGGCGACGTGGTCTGCTTTAACCACAACACTAAACACGCCGCGTTCGGGGGCAGCCCGAGGAGGAGGATGTTCACCATCAACCTGGCCCAGCGCTACCCCGAGGAAAAGCTGCAGGACCTGCGCGACTACCTCAAAGGTTTTTCCCGCTTCTGGGTGGAACGCCCGTACAGCGAGGTGATGATCAATACCGCCGGCCCCGAACGGCAGCGCCACCTCGAGCAGGTGATGGCCAACGACAGCCACATCGCCGAACTCTCGCGTCAGGCCCGGCAGACCATGCCCGAACCCTCGCGCGGCTGAAGAACATAATTTTTGAGAGGAACTGCGCCATGAGCGACGCGGCACGGCAGGAGCAACTTCTCACCCAGGGCTTCTGCCATTTTCCCAAGATCCTCAACCAGGAGATCCTGGGCGAATTGATCCGGGTCACCGACCGGTTGCTCGACGCCGAGCCGGCCGAGCATCACCAAAAAGTCCGCTACCAGGGCAGCAATATCAGCGTGGCGTACCAGGACCCGGTTTTTGCCCGGCTCTTCACCTGGCCTAACACCCTCGAAGCCCTGGCTTCGCTGGGGTACCCTGATCCCAAATGGTGGAGTAGTTTCCTGCTTAGCAAACCGCCCTACGGGCCACCCCTGTACTGGCACCAGGACTGGTGGGCCTGGGACCATCCCTGTAGCGCGGACCCGCACCTCTTGCAGGCTTTCCTGATGTACTACCTTACAGATACCACCCGCGAGAACGGCTGCCTGCGGCTCATTCCCGGCACCCACGCCCGGCGGGTGGACCTGCACGAGAAGCTGCCGCCGGCCCACAGTGAGGAAACCTACGAGGCCCCCCTCGATGCGCCGATGTTCTCGCTCCACCCCCAGGAGATCGACGTGCCGGTGAAGGCCGGCGACCTGGTGGTGGGGGACGCGCGGCTCCTGCATGCCGCCCACGCCAACCAGACCGGCCAGCGGCGCTCGCTTCTGACCCTGTGGTACTTCCCCGCTTTCAAGGACCTCCCTGAGCCCATCCGCGCCTTTGTCGGCCGCAAAAAGCCCCTTGAACCCCCTGACTGGTGGGAGGGGGATGCCGGCAAGCTCATGGAGTCTCTGGTACCCCGCTACGCCGGCAGCGCCGAGCCGGCCCAGTGGAACCGCGTGCCCGGCGAACACCTCAAGTACTGAGCCGGCGCAAGGCGCACCCACCTGGGTGATTCTGAGGACAGCTCTGTCCTCAGGGCGTTACACTTTCCGGAATCTCAGGGGGAGGCGGAAATACGCCTCCTCTCTCTCCGCCGGCCCATCGCCCTTCGCGCAAAAGGCGGTACCAGTCGAGGTTGTCCTTCAGCACCGGGTCCTCAAAGTTGGCCACGGTGCCAAAGGGCTCCAACTGGGCGGCCAGCCGGGCGGCGATGGGGGGCAGGCGGAACTCGGTGTTGGGGTCCACCCCCACGGTGTACTCCGGCCCGGTGGCCTCCTTCATCAGCCGCACGGTCTGGACGATGTCCCAGGAGCGGGCCTTGAGTTTGTGGTTGGTGAAGCCCAAGCATGCGCCCACCTCAGCCTGGGCAGCGGTTTCGCGGGGCTCCATGTGGCAGGGCAAGTAAAAAACTGGCACCTTGTCGCGCACTTTGAAGCCGAAGAAACCGTGGAGGGGCAGGTTGTGGGCCTGGCCGGCGACTTCGAGCAGGGCGTAGCAGACGGGATCGGGCTGGGAAAAGGGATCCAGGGCCAGGTGGTCCTGGCCGAGATTGGACTGGGCCTTGGCCTCCAGCCGGGCCCGCTCGTGGGGTGGGGCAGGGTGTAGACCGGCAATTCGCCGATGCCTTCGAGGCCCTCGTCGGTCTGGAGGCGCCAGAGGGTGATGTCGTAGATCTTGGGGAATTACTTGGCGATGGGCGGGATCAGGGGATTTCCACCTGGTAGAGGTCGGCGCGGGTGATCTTCATGGCAGCCTGCCTGGTTGGGGTGGGAAGGTGGGCAAATACTAAAAAGCGCAACGGCGGGGGGCAAGGCTTGTAGGTGGCGCGGCAATATCCTTATTTGTCTAAGGAGACCTCAGCCCGGAGCGCACCATGACCTACGCCACTATGTGGACCTACCCCTGGGATGTGCTGGACGAGGGGGCCGAGGAGGTGATCGGCTTCCTGCGGGAGGAGGTGGGCCTCGACGCCATCAGCCTCACCCCCGCGTACCATACCTACGACCAGTTGCGCCTGCACCGCGCCGGCCCCCGGCTCTACTCGTCGTACGAGGACGCGGTGTACTTTCAGCCTGACCTCAGCCGCTACCGCGACACGGTGCTCAAACCCCTGATCTCGCCCGTCGCCAGGGAGCGGGATCCCCTGGAGATCATTAGCCGGCTCTGCAAGAGGCGCGGCCTCGGGCTGACCCTGTGGACCATCGGCACGCACAACCACCTGCTGGCCTCCCGGCACCCCGAGTGCGCCCTACAGGGGGCTTTTGGCGATCCCTATCCTGGGGCCCTGTGCCTGGCCAATCCGCAGGTGCGGGAATATATCCGCGCCCTGAGTGTGGAGTTGTGCAACCGATACGAGGTGGACTGCATCGAGTACGAATCGCTCTACTACCTGGGCTGGGGGATGTTCCGCAACCACGCCAAGGTGGGGGTGGAGTTGGGCCCGGTGGGCCGGCTGCTGCTCTCGCTGTGCTTCTGCCCCCACTGCCGGGGGCGGGCCGGGGACGCCGGGGTGGATGCCGGGGCGCTCCAGGCTCAGGTGCGCGGGCAACTGGAGGAGGTCTTTGCCGGTGGCTCCCTAAGCGGGGACCTGGAGGGCTACGTGGCTGCTGATCCGCTGCTGTCCGCGTACTTGCGGGTCCGCGCCGCCGTGGTGACGGAGGTGGTGAAGGAGTTGCGCGGCTTGCTCCAGACCCGCATCTCCTTCCTCTATATGGGCGACTACTACTACAACGGCACCGACCAGGACGCCATAGAAAGCGTGGTTGACCAGGTGGAGATCCTCTGCTACGGCAGCGATGTGGCCCAGGCCGCTGCGGCGGCAAAGGCGCAGCGGGGGCGCATGCGGTCGCCGGAGAAGTTGTTGGCCGGGCTCTCGGGTTTTCATCCGGTGGCGGATGAAAAGACCCTGAGAGAGGTGATCGGGGCCGTGCACGGGGCGGGGGTGCGGCGCTTTTCCTACTACAACTACGGGATGATCCCACGACGACATTTTCCCTGGATCAGGGAGGCGCTCGACGAGGTGCGCCGCCATGACTGAACAAGCGCAGCAGTTCGCCCCGGCCCTGGAGCGCCGGGTGGAGGAATGGGTGGCCCAGGCGCGGCAGAAGCCGGGCGGGATCAGCGAAGAGGATATGCAGGGGCTGTTGGCGTTGGTGCGCCGGGGCCGGCCTCGGCAGCGCCTGCTCTATCTGCACGCGGGCAGCCCTAGCATCTACGCCCCGCTGGTGGGGGTAGCGCTGCACGAGCCGGTGGCCGGGGCACGTACCCAGATCGACCCCCTGGCCCCGGATTTGCCCTACGGCTGTGTTCACGACGCTTTGTGCGAGGGCTGGCGGGTGGTCCACTTCCCCCTGCAGACGGCCCCCTTCGAGGACCGCGAGATCGACATTATGGGCTACGAGTTTATTCTGGAGCGGATGGAGGAGTGGGATGGCTGAAGCCTACCTGCTGAGTGACGACGAGGTGCTGGCCTTTGTGGTGCGGGGTTACCACCTGGTCCGGCCCGAACTGCCCGAGGGTTTCGACGCGGAGGTCTGCGCGGCCATTGAGGGGCTGAAGGCCAATCCGGGGAACAAGATCCTCGATGCAGTGCCCCTGCTCCACCAGGTATACGGTCACCCGCAGGTGCGTGGGGCCCTGGCCAGCCTGCTGGGGCCGGACTATCACATGAACGGCCACCGCCACCTGCACACCAACCCGCCCGGCAGCCGCAGCCAGGGCTGGCACCAGGACGGGACCAACGTGCGCCACCACCAGGTGCGGACGGTGCTGGGCATGTACTATCCGCAGACGGTAAGCCCGGAAATGGGACCGACCGTGGTGATGCCGGGCACCCATTTCCGCAACGCCCCCACCGACCGGCTCCAGACCTATGCCAACCTGCGCGGGCAGGTGGCCCTGACCGTGGAGGCCGGTACCGTGGCCATCACCCACTACGATATCTGGCACGCCGCCACCCTCAACCGCGCGGACCGGCCCCGTCACATGCTCAAGTTCCTCTTCGACCGGGTCAGTGCCCCCACGGCGCCCAGTTGGAACCACGACCCGGCGCAGGCCGAGATGGCGGCCCCCCGCCGCCTTCACGAGATGGTGGGGGCTCAGGGCTACTGCTCGGACTACTACAAGGAGTGGGAACTGCGGCAGGACATGTGGAACTGGCTCCGCGGGGCCCGGGTCCCGGTGCCGCCGGGGGCCTTCAAGGACATGCTCTCCTGAAGGGAGCGCAGCGCAGCAAGAAGCCCCCTGACCCGCTCGCCGGATCAGGGGGCTGCTGTTCTTGGACTGGGATCAGACCGGGATGCCCGGCACCTTGCACTCGACCCGGTAGATGGAGGTGGTGGCGGTGATGATCAGGGTGCGGCAACTGGGGCCGGTGAATGCGAGGTTGGCGGTGCCTTCGGGGACCTTGATGGTGCCCAGGTGCCTGCCCTGGGGAGAGAAGATCCAGATCCCGCCCGGCCCGGTCAGGTACACGTTGCCGCGCACGTCCACCTTCATGCCGTCGGGCACCCCGCCCTCGCCCTTCTCCTTCGCAAAGAGCTTGCCCTTGTCGACGCTGCCGTTGGCCTGCACCTTGAAGACTCGGATGTGCATGCGGGCCGTGTCGTTGATGTAGAGCAGGGACTCGTCGGGGGAGAAGCACAGGCCGTTGGGCCGGTCGAAGTCGTCCACCAGCAGGGCGAGTTTTTTGCCGTCGGGGGAGAGGCGGTACACCCCCTGGCAAGGCTGCTCCTGCTCGCCGGGGGTGCCAAAGACCTCGCCCAGGCCATAGGGCGGGTCGGAGAAGTACACGCTGCCGTCGGACTTGACCACCACGTCGTTGGGGCTGTTGAGCTTTTTGCCTTTATAGTGCGAGGCCAGGGTGACGACGCGGCCGTCGGCCTCGGTGCGCGAGACGCGGCGGTTGGCGTGCTCGCAGGCCAGGAGCCGGCCCTGGCGGTCGTAGGTGAGGCCGTTGGATTTTCCCGAGGGCACGCGGTAGTCGGTGAGGCCGTCCACCGGCGACCAGCGTTTCATGTGGTTGGCGGGGATGTCGCTGAAGGCGAGGAAGTTGCCCCTGGCGTTCCAGACCGGGCCTTCGGTGAACTGCATGCCGGTGGCCAGCTTTTCCACCTTGGCGTCGGCGGAGACGAGGTCGAGGACCTTCTTGGAGATGACTTCGAGGCTCATGAAAGGCTCCTTGTGGGGTGAATTAGGGGGTCAGGTGGATCACGCTCAACCCGTAGACGATCAGGCTGGGGATGGTGAAGGACACCCGGTGGTAGGCGCAATTGTGCGTTAAGATAAGGGGTTCGCGCATCTCGGGGTAGTGCCACTCCACCCGCTCCACCTCGGGGCCGGCGGGCAGCCGCAGTTCGGCGTGCAGGGGTCCGGTGGGCAGGGGGACTTCGCTGAGGCTCTGTTCGTCCTGGTGATAGTTGACCCAGTGCAGGACCAGGCTCTGGCCCGGATCGGGTTTCCAGGCCCGGGTGCGCACGTACCAAGGCGCGTCGGTGCGCAGCCAGGAGGGGCCGCAGAGCTGGCGCCACTGGCCGCGGAACTGGCGGGCGTATTCGTCGTGTTCGGGTAGGGGGAAGACCGGCATCTCGATCCCTGGGGCGATCTCAGTGGGTACAGGTTTCCAGGGGCCGGTTTCCAGGTAGAGGGTGTTGGCCCGGCCTTTTTTCCAGGTTGTCAGCAGACTGTTCGCAAAAGGGGTTCCGTCCGGCAACAACGCCCCGGTCTCCCCGGTAAAGAGCACCTTTCCTCCCTTTTCGACGTAGGCTTCCAGCCACTCGCCCTCTTCGCTGGAGAGGCGTGCCACGCCGGGCAGGATCAGGGCCTGGTACCCGTCTCCCCGCTCGATCAGATGCTCATCGAGGATGAGGTCGAAGAGCCAGTGATCGTCTTCGAGGATGCGGCCCAGGCGTTTGAGGGGTTCGATGCTCTCGGCCTCGGCCTCCAATTCGGCGCGGCGCGGGTATACCAGGGCCAATTGAGAATAGGGAGTAGCCGGATGGTAGAGGGGGTCGCGCTCGGCCAGAAAACGGTGGTACCGGGTGATGGGGGCATAGTACTCGTCGCGGCCGATACCCCCCTCGCCGATCTCAGGCAGATGAAAGGCCAGGGAGGCGGCCCCGTGGGCCGCGGCTTCGGCGATGGAGAGGCGCAGGCGGCGGGAGTCGTACTTGTTGATAACAAAGGGCCGTCCATGGCCGGCGGCGTGGGTGAAGCGGGCAGGCAGGCCCATATCGGCCAGGTACCCCTTGGCGATGTTGCTGCGGCCTTTGTGTCCGCCCTGGCTGTACCAGATGTAGTCCTCGTCTTTGGCCCATAGGGCGGTGGGTAGGAGGCTGCGCTCGTCATGGGGGCCAAAGTCGTACTTGTGGTACCACTGGGAGAGGAGCAGGCCGGGCTTGCGGCGGCGGGCTTGGTCGATGAGGACCTCGTCGAAGAGTTCCTTGCGGCGTTCTTGCACCTCCTTCTGCACCTTTAGGTCCCAGCGCTGGCGCAAGGGGGCCGGGCAGGAGGAAAGGGGCGAGAGCAGGTCTTCGACCTTTGCCGGGTCGGCCTCGCCATAGAGGGTTTTGAGATCGTCGCCGCTGAGCTGCTCTCCGAGGAGGGGGATCATGCGGGCGCGGCAGTACTGACAGCGGCAGAAGCTGGTGAAGTTGTGGTGGGCCATGAAGCCGTCTACCCCTAAAGACAGGGCCTGATCTACCATGGCGATTAGGATGGCTTTCCAGTGGGGGTTGCAGCAGCAGCCCGAGTAGGTGCGGTACGGTCGGTCGGGGATGGGCCAGCAGCGCAGGGCCCCGCCGGCCACCTGCTCCATGGCCTCGGAGGGGGAAGCGCAGGGGGCAGGGCCGAGCAGGTCCGGGGTCCAGATCCTTTCCCAGGAGGACCACAAGCCCTTGCCGGTTTCGTGGTCGCCATAATGCCAGGACATGCTGAACTGGGCGACGATACGGGCGCCCTCGGCCTGTAGGCGGGGAAAAAGCTGGGCCACATGCGCGAGGTTTTCGCGCAACCCCACCAGGGGCATGGAGACCCAGTGGCGGGGGACCGAGGGATCGTCGGCCAGGCCCCAGAACATGGGCCCGAAATCGCCGAGTTGCAGCAACTGTAACTTGGCGTGGCGGGTGTGCTCCACCAGGTCGAGGTGGAGGGGGATGCCCCAGTACTCAGCCATGCGGTTGAACCAGAAGGGTTGAGTCATGTGCCACCTGAGGCAGAAGGTGAGGTGTCTTTTGGTGGTTCAGGAGGAGCCAGGAAGGCGGTAAGAGCGGCGGTCAGGGGCGGCAGATCATCGGCGGGGATATTCCAGAGGATGTCGAAGTCCACGCTGTCGCACCCGTGGATCAGGCGGTTGCGCAGGCCGACCACCGCGGGCCAGGGGATGTCGGGGCACTGTCGCTGGGTGGCTTCAGAGACCCGTGCGGCAGCTTCGCCGACGATTTCCAGCAGGCGCACCAAGGAGAGGTTCAACTGCCGGTCCGCGTCGAGGTCCTGCCGGCACTGCCCTTTGACCATTTCCACGGCCTCGGCAGCGCGGTCCAGCATGTGGCGGAGGCGGACCAGGTCAGCCGGTGGCGGCATAGATGATCTCTGCCTGGTCGAGGACCTGTTGGCGGAAATAGGGGCTGAGAAAGGCGGGGGTGTTGAGGTCGGCCTTGCGGCCCAAGAGCGTAGAAAGTTCGCGCTCAAAGGCGAAGAAGCTCAGCCCGATGCGGGCATCAGGCGAGAATTTGACCAGAAAATCAATATCGCTGTCAGGCCGGAAATCACCTCGCAGGGCCGAGCCGAAGACGGCCAGTTCCGCGACACGGTACTTGCGGCACAAGGCCGCGATGGCGTCCAGAGGCAGTTCGAGATCAGCGCGGAGGGTCATGGTGGACTCTGCGTGTTCCCCAAGGGGCAGCGAGGTGCCAGTTGGCCAAGATAACAGCCCCCTGTGGTTGCTGCAAATAAGGTGGTGCCTCTTCTCACCTCTTAGGTTGTCCACCCTGCGACAAAGTCCCCCAACGTGTAGTTGGCCGGCATCTCGTCGAAATGGTACACCATTGGGCCGGACTGGTAGCCGGGGATGAACATCTCCTGCCCGCAGCGCAGGAGGGCGTCCAGCTTTTTGAAGCGGTCCCACAGGGTATCGGCCTCGGCGGAGGTGAAGCGGTCGGCGAAGGCGGGGCCCCAGTTGAGGGTGATAGGGTGGGCGCCGCCCAGACGGTTGCGCAGGTCCTGGGGGAGGTCGTCCAGCTCGGGGTGCTTTTTCTGGCGGATGACCAGCGCCAGCTTGGAGAAGAAGACGGTGCTGAGGAGACGGCTCTTCTCCCCGCGGCCGGGATGGAGTTGGTCGAGGGCGGCGATATAGGCTGCTCCGTCGCCGGCGATGGCGGCGCGCAGGGCTGCTTCGGTCTGCTGCTGCTTGTCCTGGCTGCGCCGCTCCCAGCGGGCAAAGGCGTCCTGGCCGGCCGGGGAGAGGAAGGGGGTAAAGCGCAGGCTGGGATACTGGGTGTATTCCGAGAAGCCGCCGTGGATGGTGCGGCGCGTCCTGGGGCTGTAGTTGCTGCCCCAGTGCAGGATGGGCAGGATGTAGACCACCCCGTCGCCGGCCTTGAGCTGGGTCTGCACCCAGCCGGGCACGGGCAGACGGGGATTGGCACCGATGGCGCGGTTCTCGGGCTCGGTGTTGCGGCGCAGATGGCTGCCGGGGATCACCCAGAGCACGTTGTCGTCGTACAGGGGGATGTTCCACTGGATGTAGCGGGGGCCGCTCTCGGCGATGTCGTCCATGTAGCCCTGGAGCGGGGCGGTGTCGATGGGGTGCAGGTCGCGGTGCCAGGCGGCCGGGCCGTGGTCGCGCACCGGGTTGCACATCAGCATCATGTCGGCGGCCCCGGCATCGGCCACGCCGAGCAGTTCACTGCTGACCCCATGGGCGTTCTCGCCCAGCCAGGCTTCGATGGCGGGGACCGCCTTTTCGTCGAGATGATCGACCAGGGGGGGCCGGCTCAGGCCCAGGCGGGGTTGCGGGGAGGTCTCCCAGGCGCCACCGGGGGGATCACCCTCCTTGCGCTGGGAGGCCCAGAGGGAGCGCTGGGTGTCCACCAGATGCTCGTAGCTGGCGCGCACCTCCTTCAATTTGGAAGGCGGGATAACGTTGCGGACGATCAGGTAGCCATCGCTGAGAAAACGGTCGCGGTCCACGCTCATCGGTGCGGTTCTCCTTCTCAGCCGTGCGCCGGGTCGGGTTTGACGGGGTCGATCTCCAATTCCTGCTGTGCCTGCCGCACCAGCCCCACCTCCACCATCCCCTGCCGCGCCAGATCGGCCAGGGCCGCGCAGGCGATGCTGCGGGCGTCCACCTCAAAGAAATGCCGTAGGGTGGGCCGGTCCTCGCTGCGGCCAAAGCCGTCGGTGCCCAGGGAGACGGGGGGGCGGGGGAACCAGCGGGCGACGGCGTCGGGCAGCACCTTGAGATAGTCCGAGGCTACCACAAAGGCCCCGGTCTTTCCCTCCAGGCACTGACTGAGCCAGGGCTGGCGCGGGGGCTGGTCGGGATGGCGGAGGTTCCAGCGCTCAGCCTCGGCCCCGTCCTGGTGCAGGGCCTTGAAACAGGTCGCGCTCCACACCTAAGCCCCGATCCCATAGCGCTCCTCCAAGAGCGTCTTGGCTTCGAGGGCCTGGGTGAGGATGCTGCCGCTGGCCAGGAGATGGGCACGGGGATGGGGCAGCCCGGATCGCGAAGCCGGTACAGCCCGCGCAGGATGCCCTCCTCGGTGCCCCGGGGCATGGTGGGCATGGGATAGGTCTCGTTCTGCACCGTCAGGTAGTAGATCAGGTCCTCGTTCCCGGTGGTGAGCCGGCGCAGACCCTCCCGAAGGATCAGGGCCAGCTCGTAGCCAAAGGCCGGATCGTACGCCACTACATGTGGGTGGGCCAGGGCCATGAGGTGGCTGTGGCCGTCCTGGTGCTGGAGGCCTTCGCCGTTGAGGGTGGTGCGGCCGGCGGTGGCGCCGATCAAAAAACCTCTGGCCCGCTGGTCGCCGGCGGCCCAGATCAGGTCCCCCACCCGCTGGAACCCGGACATCGAGTAGAAGACGAAGAAGGGCAGGGTCTGCACCCCGTGGGTGGAGGCGGCGCTGCCGGCGGCGATGAAGGAGGAGAGGGCGCCGGCCTCGGAGATGCCCTCCTCGTTGAGCTGGCCGTCGCGGGCCTCGCGGTAGTAGGTGAGGCTCTCGCTGTCCACCGGCTCGTAGAGCTGGCCGATGTGGGAATAGATGCCGTACTGCCGGAACAGGGCTTCCATGCCGAAGGTGCGGGCCTCGTCGGGCACGATGGGCACGATGAGCCGGCCCAGGTCTTCGTCGCGCAAGAGCTTGGCCAGTAGGCGCACAAAGACCATGGTGGTGGAGACCTCGCGGCTCTCCGCGAGGAACTCCTCAAAGAGATCGGGGCGCGGGGCCGGCGCCGTGGCGCGGGGCGGGGTGCGGCGCGGCACGTACCCGCCCAGGGCCTGGCGGCGCTCCCGCAGGTAGCCCTGTTCGGGGCTGTTCTCGGGGGGGCGGTAGAAGGAGAGGGCCTCGACCTGGGCGTCGGAGAGGGGGATGCCGAAGCGGGTGCGAATCTGGCAGAGGACCTGGGTGTCCAGCTTCTTGAGTTGGTGGGTGGTCATCCGGCCCTCGCCCACCTCGCCCATGCCGTAGCCCTTGATGGTCTTGGCCAGCACCACCGAGGGGGCGCCGCGGTACCGGGTGGCGGCCTGGTAGGCGGCGTAGACCTTGTTGGGGTCGTGGCCGCCCCGGCGGATGGTGCGGATGTGCTCGTCGGTGAGCTGGTGCGACAGCTCCATCAAGCGCGGGTCCACCCCAAAGAAATGCTGGCGCTGGTATTGGCCGTCCGAGACGCTGTACTTCTGATACTGGCCGTCCACCAGCTCGCCCATGCGTTTGGCCAAGAGGCCCTGGTGATCCTGGGCCAGCATGGGGTCCCAGTCGCTGCCCCAAATCACCTTGATGACGTTCCAGCCGGCGCCCCGGAACACGGTTTCCAGCTCCTGGATGCTCTTGCCGTTGCCGCGCACCGGCGCGTCGAGGCGCTGGAGGTTGCAGTTGATGACGAAGAGCAGGTTGTCCAACTGCTCGCGGGCGGCCAGAAAGATGGCGCCCAGGGATTCGGGCTCGTCGGTATCCCAGTCGCCGATGAAGGCCCAGACCCTGGCGTCGGTGCGGGGCTTGAGGCCGCGATCCTCCAGGTAGCGGTTGAAGCGGGCCTGGTAGATGGCCATGATGGCGCTCAGGCCCATGGAGGCGGAGGGGAACTGCCAGAACTCGGGCATCAGCCGGGGGTGCGGGTACGAGGAGAGACCGCCCTGGGGGCGCAGCTCGTGGCGGAAGTTGTGGAGCTGGGTCTCGCTGAGCCGGCCCTCTAGAAACGCACGGGCGTGGATCCCCGGCGAGGTGTGGGCCTGGAAGAAGATCTGGTCCCCCTCGAAGGCCTCATCCGCGCCGCGCAGGAAGTGGTTAAAGGCCACCTCGTAGAGGGCTGCGGCCAAGGCATAGGTGGCGATGTGGCCGCCCATGGTGGGGTCCTGCTGGTTGGCCCGCACCACCATGATCATGGCATTCCAGCGGATGATGTCGCGCAGCCGGCGCTCCAGGTCGTGGCTGCCCGGGTACGGGGGCTGGCGCTCGGGCGGGATGGTGTTGATGTAGGGGGTGTTGAGGGCAAAGGGGATGCTCACCCCCAGGCGGCCGGCGTGGTCCTGCAAACGCGAGATCAGTAGGCTGACCCGCTCGGGACCCCCCGCCTCAAAAACGTAGTCGAGGGAGTCGAGCCACTCCTGGATTTCGAGGGCGTCGGGATCGGCGGACGTGGTCACAAGGTCCGGTACTCCGGCGGGTCGAAGACAAAGCCATGGAAGAAGGCGCGTTTGGCAGGCGGCAGGTCGGCCAGGAATTTCTTTGGGTAGCGCCACTGCTCGGTGCAGGCCAACATCCAGGGGTGCTCGTACCCATAGTAGAGGACCACGCGCTTGCCGTCGGCCTTGGTCCAGGGGCCGCCGGTGTGCCACAGGCCGTTGTGGAAGATGAAGGCCGAGCCGGGCTTGCCGCACACCTGCACCGCCCCTGGGAAGAGGGCAGGGTTTTTGAGGTCCATCGCGTCGGGCTCGAAGTAGCCCTTGTGGCTGCCGGGCACCAGGGTGAGGTTGCCCTGGTCGGGGGCGCTCATGTCGCTCAGGTAATAGCCCACCTTAAACTGCAAGAAAGGGATGTGGGGACGGAGATTCCGGTACCCCGCCTGGATGCCGTCCATATGCCAGCCCAGGCCGTGGTGGGGGCCTTTCTCCACCTCGTAGATCACGTCGGTGGAGTGGAGGTGGGGCAGTTCGTTGAGCAGGCCGTGCACGTACTCCATCATCGGGGGATAGTCGAGCATTTCGAGGAAAACCGGGTCCTCGTCGAGCAGGTGGAAGAGGCGGGCGTTGCGGCCCTCCAGCTGCTCCTTGAAGGCGGTGGGCCGCTCGCGGGTGTAGCTGGCGCGGCGGCGGGCGATGGTCTTCTCGACGGCGGCCAGCAGCCGGGCGATCAGGTCGGGCGGGAGGAATTCCTCCAAGAGCAGATAGCCGTTGTTGTCGAAGAAGAAACGCTCGGCCGGGGTGGGATGGCTGGCGGTCTGCGGGGCTGGGGCTGCGGTCATGGATACAGGCTCCTTAGGAGGGTTTTCACAGAATATAGGGGCTGGGGGAGATAGGGACTACAAGTCGCGGAGCTGGTCGAGCATGCTTCTGGCGGCCCCGTAGAGCAGGCCGAAGTCCCCGCCCAGCGAGAACCACTGTACCCCCACCTCCCGCCAGTGGCGGATCATGGGCAGGTCGAAGCCCATCGCCACCCCGGCGTACTTGGCGGTTTGCCGGGTGCGGCACACCACCTCCTCGGCCAGGGCCAGCACCTGGGGATGCCCCGGCTGCCCGGCCAGGCCCATGGAGCCGGCCAGGTCGTTGAAGCCGATGCAGATGCCGTCCAGCCCCCTGATGGCGAGGATGGCGTCCAGATCGCGGGCCGCGTCGATGTGCTCGATCTGCACCAGGACCATGATCTGATCGTCGGCGTCCCTGAGGTACTCGGGGTAGCTCATGCCGCCGAAGGCCCGGCCCCGGCGCGGGCCAAAACCCCGGATGCCCGCCGGGGGGTACTTGCAGGCGGCGACGACGGTGGCCACCTCGGCGGCGCTGCGCACCTGGGGCACCACGATGCCGGCTGGATGCAACTCCAGCACGGGCTTGATCACATTGGGATCCCCAGAGAGCACGCGGATGAGGGGGGCGGCGTTGGTGCCGCGCAGGGCCATGACGTGGCCCAGGGCGGTGTGCAGGTCGATGGGGCAGTGCTCCATGTCGATCCAGGTGAAGTCGCAGCCGGCGTCCCCGAACAACTCGCTGATGGCCGGGTCGCTGAAGGAGACCGGGGTGCCGATGCAGATGCCGCCCTTGGCGATCTTGGCGCGGAACAATTCGATATTGTTGATGCTCACGGCATCAGACTCCCAAAAGTTGCAGGTTGAGGCGCCCTTCCCGCAGGGGCGGGCACCAGAAGTAGGCGCCCGTCACCAGGCGGGTGAATTTGAACAAAGCGTCGGCAATGCCGTCCTCGGCGCCGGCCCACGCTGTGGTCCTGCTCATGCGGGGACATGGCCCCAAAAGCGGTCGAGGTCGTGGACCCACTGCTGCACCGCCACGTAGCTTGAGGCGTTCATCCCTTTCCTCCTTCCCCTGACCAGGGCGGCAACGACGGCAGCTTCGCCCTCAGGGTTCTCGGTGCCGTCCTCGTACCCGGTCAGGTCGCGGCCCCCGGCGTGGACAAAGGCGTCGGCGGCCGATTCCAGCGCCAGGGCCGGGACCAGGGCCTGGATCAACTGGCGCGAGCGGTGGAAGAGCGCGCCCCGGTCCTCGCCCCGCATCCAGCACCACAGGGCCATGGGAGTGGAGGGGACGGCGAAGCCGTCGCCATCGTAGCTGGGGAAGGGCTCCAGGCCGGGGATGGAGGTGTCCAGGGCCGAGGCCAGGTGCTGCCCGATGCCATCGACCAGGGATGGGAGGGCTTGCAGGCAGGGGGAGAGGTGGCGGGAATCGCGCAGGGAAAAGGCCAGGTAGCGGGCCACCGGGGGGACAGGGTCGAGGATGCCGGGCTCGGGTGTGTTCATGGCAAGTGGGGTGGCGTAGGGGTGGACAGGGGTACTCCTACCCATCAATATGCGCAAAATCAGTCCGGCAATCCGGCGGCGTGGCGGCCCGCTTCGGGGTCGCCGGCGGCGTGGAAGGCGCCGTCCGGGGCGATGTAGAGCATCACCGGGGTGGCAATGTGGCCGGCGCGGGCCTCCACCTGGTGGCCCCGCCCGGCCAGGTCCTCGCGCACGGCCACCGGGACCCGCTCGCTGATGGCCAGGGAGCCGGCCTTGAGGAAGGTCTGCTCGCGGCGCGGGTTGGGGTCGAAGGAGTCCTGGTGGTGGTAGGTGGCAAAGCGCGGGGTGCGCACCGCCTCGGCGGGGGGCAGACCGAATTCGATGTGGTTGAGCAAGAGGTTGAGGGTGGCCTGGTCCTGCAGGTCGCCGCCAGCCACGCTGATGGCCAGCACCGGCTTCCCTTCCCTGAGCACCAGGGTGGGGGTGAGGGTGATGCGGGGTCGTTTGCCCGGAGCGATGCAGTTGGGGTGGCCGGGGGTGGTGTTGAGGCTGCGCAGGCGGTTGCCAAAACTGACGCCGGCTTTTCCCCCCATCGGGTTTTCAAGATGCACGTTGGCGCTGGGGGTGGCAGCCACCACGTTGCCCCAGCGGTCGGCCACCACGCAGGTGGTGGTGCCCCCAGGTCCGGGCCGGAAGACGCCCGGCCCCTTGAGGGCCTTGAGTTGGCGCGGATCGCCGGGGCGGGCCTCCTGCGAGGCCTGCCTCAGGTCGATGAGGGGCCGGCGCAGCTGGGTGTACGCGTCGGAGAGCAGCTCCTTCATCGGCACATCGACGAAGGCCGGGTCCCCGTAGTATTCGTCGCGGTCGGCCATCGCCAACTTAATGGCCTCGATGACCACGTGCACGTAGTCGGCGGAGTTGTGGCCCATCTTTTTGAGGTCGAAGCCTTCGAGCAGGCGCAGGGCCTGGCACAGGTACGGGCCCTGGGTCCAGGTGTCGCACTTGCAGACGGTGTACCCGCGGTAGTCTGCGGTCACCGGGTCCTCGATGGTGGTGCGGTGGGCGGCCAGGTCGGCCCGGCGCAGGAAGCCGCCCCGCTCGATGTAGAAAGCCTCCAAGTCCTCGGCCACGTCGTTGCGGGAGGCGTGGCGGCCGTAGAAGCTGTCGCAGGCGGCCTGCAGCTTCTCCTCGCGGCTGCCGCTGATCAGTCCCTCCTCCTCCACCAGCCGGCGCAGAGTGACCGCCAGGCGGGGGTGCCACTCCTCCGCCCCTTCGTCGAGCAGGGCCAGGGTGGGGGCGATGATCTGGGTGAAGCTCAGCGTGCCGTAGCGGATCAGGGTGGTGATGCATAGGTCCACCACGGAGGGCACCGGGGCCATCTTGATGTCGCGGGGCGGGATGCCGTGCTGCATGTACCAGTCGATGGCCTCTTTAGACAAGGGGGCGCGGCCCTGACCGGAAAGGGACTTCACCTGCCCGGTCCTGGCGTCGAAGATGAGCAGGGGCACCTCCCCGCCGATGGAGCAGTCGCCGTGGTCGGTGATATTGAGGGCGAAGATGGTGGCGGCGGCCGCGTCGGCGGCGTTGCCGCCCTGTGCCAGGATGTGGTGGCCGGCCTGCACGGCCCGGGCGCCGCCGGCGGCCAGGGCGCCGGTTCTGCTGGCGGCCTGCCAGCCAGGCGGGGCGGAAGAGGCGGGCATCGGAGGGCTCCTTTCGTCGGGGTCAGTTGCCAGCAGCGGCGAGCACGGCCTGGGCGCGTTGAGCCTGCTCGGTATGGGGATCGCGTTTGACCAGGCGGCGCAGGTGGTGCTGGGCGCGGGCATCGTCCTGAGAGGCCAGGTCGAGGGCCTGGGCAAAGCCCTGCTCCCCCCAGGCCAGGATGCGGGGCAGCACCTGGAGGTCGTGGTTCTTCCAGTAGTACTTCAGCTCGTCGTTCTTCCAGCCGGCGTAAACCTCCTCCCAGGTGAGGGGGTGCAGGCCCTGGAGGTGGGGCTGGAGCATGTGCACGGCGATGGGCAGGCCGGCGTGCTGGTAGCGGTGGTCCAGGGAGATGCGCAGCCGGTCTTCGGTGAGGTTGGGCAGGGCCTGGTGCACCATCAGGCTGTCGAAGACCAGGCAGTCGCCGATCTGGTAGTCGGTGCTGAGCCAGGTGCCTTCTGCTTCCGACACCTCCACGGCCAGGCCGCCGGCGCCCAGGGAAAAGTGGTGGTCGCGGATGGCCCGCATCCGGTGGGAGCCGGGCAGCACGGCCAGGCCGCCCAGTTTGATAGGGCAGTTCCCCACCGGGGCCCAGCAGGTGTAGGTGTCGTACGAGCCCTGGAAATGGACGAAGTCCTGGTGGACGGGGGTGGTGTGCTCAGTGTACTTGGGAAACCACAGCCGGGCGATCTTCTGTGGGTGGGGCAATACCGGCTCGCCGGCGATTTTGCCGATGAGGGAGAGCACCTCGGGCCAGTGCCCGGAGCGGTGGAAGGACTCGAGTTTGTACATCTGGTGGTACACGTCGGTGTACTCGAGGTCCCCCTCGGTACACTGGGCCCCGGGCCGGTAGATGGCGTCCATGGGGTCGGTGCCTGGCTGCAGCCAGCCGCCCTCCATCAGCACCCGGGTGATATCGGCGCGCAGGGCCAGCAGTTTGTCGGGGTCCTGCAGCCGGCGGAAGAAGAGGTAACCCTCGGCGTTGAGGCGCCGGCGCAGTTCGGGGAGGTCGTGGAGGGCGTCGTTGGAAGCCTCAAATTCGGCGATGGTCCGGTCCATAAGTGGCCTGTCAGGTAAAGGGGGTCATGGGATGGATGCCTGGCGCCAGATGGCCACCCGCTCGGGGGTGAGGGGGCCTTCGTAGGCCAGGGCGCGCAGGGCAGCGGTCCAGGTCTGGCCCGCGTCCACGTGTACCGAGGTGGCCTGGGTGGCGTTGAACATGGCCATGCCGTAATCGCGGATGAACCAGGGGCCGCGCCGGTCGGGGGCGGCGCTATTGTCAGCGATCATCAGGCAAAGGCCAAAGACCTGGCCGCCGGGAAGGGCGGCCTCGTAGGCCACGGCGTTGCACGCCTGGCCGTTGGCCACCTCGTCGGCCAGGCCGCGGCGCAGGGCTCCCTCGCCACAGCCGATCACCCTCCCGCCCAGGGCCGGCAGCAGGCGCGGTTCCACCCGGGCCCCGAGGCTGCCGAACTTGGTGCGGCCGAACTCAACGGGGCCGTACGCGGCGGTCTTGGCGCTGCGCAGTTCGCAGAGGGTAGCGTCGGGAAGGGCAGCGAAGGTGGCAGTGCGCTGCTCGTCGAGCAGGGGGGCGCCTCCCTCGTCGCGCCAGACGCTAGCCAGGCTCAGGCGGGCAAAGGCGGGGGTGAGTTCGGCCTGCACCTGGCCCTGGGGGTCCATGCGGCCGATGCGGGCCATGATGTGGTCGTCGGCGGAGCGGCGCACCGGCAGGGCCCAGAAATTGGCCTCCCGATCCCCCTGCCGTACGGGATTCTGGCCGGCGAAGAGGCCGTTGTGGAAGGGGTGGTCGAAGGGGAACTCCTGCAGCACGGTCTGGCCGCCTGGGGTGTAGAGGGGATAGACCCAGGAGCGCCAGTAGTTGGTGCCAAAGGCGCCCAGGTAGCGGCCGCCGGGGGCGTGCCGCACCATGTGGGTGTCGGCGTTGGTGTGGAGGGTGTAGGCGCTCATGCCCGGGCCTCGGCAAAGGCGCCCCGGTATAGGGGGTGGACGGTGATGTCCACGGGCCGGCCGGTCTCCACCGACTCGATGGCGGCGCAGAGCAAGGCGAAGACGCGCAGATTTTGGCGGCCGCTGAAGGGCGGCTCGGGGCCGCCGCGCAGGTAGTCGTGCCAGCGGTCGAGGAAGGGTAGGAAGGGGTCGTAGGGCGCCACCCCCTCGTCGAGGGGGCGGGGGCTGAACTGGCCCAGGGCCGGGGCGAACTCGTAGGCCATGGTGTCGTTGGACATGTGCAGGCCCCGGCAGCGCAGGGCTCCAGCCGTGCCCTCCAGGCGGAACTCGTATATGGGGGCCTGGGAGGAGAAGCCGCCGTGGTAGGACAAATGCAGGCCGCCGGCAAAGCGGATGAGGGCATTGACCATGCAGGGGCCGGCGTACCTGGACCAGGAGGGCACGAAGCCGTCGCCGGAGATCCGCTCCGGGTCGGCGCCGAAGACGGCGAGGAAGGCGTCGAAGTGGTGACAGGCGTTCTCGTACAGGGAGGGCTGGAGCATCCGGCCCAGGTTGGCCACCTGCGGGCGGGGTTTGCTGTTCATGAACCAGGCGGCCTCCACCCGGCCCAGTTCCCCGGACTGCACGAAGCGGGTCAGGGCCGCATAGTGGCGGTTGTGGCGGATCTGCTGGCCCACCGAAAGAGTCAGGCCGCAGCGCCGGGACAGTTCGACCAGGGCCAGGGCCTCGGCGTAGTCGTTGGTCACTGGCTTGGCTACCAGGGTGTGGCAGCCGGCCTCCAGGCACAGGCGGGTCTGGGCGTCGTGCAGCTCGGAGGGGGTATTGACCAGCGCGGCGTCTGGCTTGAGGGTGGCCAGGGCCTGGCCCAGGTCGGTGAAGCGGGCGGCGGGGGGCACCCCGGCCAGCTCGCCGCCGGTCTCCAAGGCCGCCTGGCTCACATCGACCAGGCCGGCACAGCGGAACCAGGGCTTCTGTGCCAGGTTGCGTAGCATGGCGCGGCTGATGCCGCCCATGCCGACGGCCAGGCAGGACAGAGAAGGTGGGGACTCAGTCATGGGCTTTTTCTCCACGGCGGCGAATTTCGCGGATCACCGCCGCGTTGTCCAGTTCCCCGTCGCCGGCGGCTATGGCGGCGACCAGCAGTTCGCGGTGGGTGGCGCTGAGGGGCAAGGGCTGGCCGGCCCGGCGGGCGTGGCCCAGAATCAGCTCCACGTCCTTGAGGTGCTGGCGCAGGCGGGCCTACGGAGCGAACTCCCCGCGCAGCATCCGCTCGCCCTTGGCATCCATGGCCGCCGAGTAGGCGGGGGAATCCTTGAGCAGGGCCAGAACGGTTGGCAGGTCCAGCCCCAACCCTTCGGCCAGCACCAGGCCCTCAACCAGGGCGGCGCGGTTGAGGCCGACCACCAGGTTGGCCGCCAGCTTGGCCCGGGCACCGCTGCCGGCTCCCCGCACTGGAGCCAGAGAGGGGGGTGTCGAGATAGGCGACGCCCCGGGCGGCCAGGAGGGCGGCCAAGGCAGTGGTCTGGTCTGGGTCGCCGGTGGAGGTATCGAGGATGGCGCGGGGCAGGTGGGGGCCCTGCAAGAGTCCTTCGGGGCCTTCGACCACCTGGCGCACCACCTCCGAGTCCATCAGCGAGAGCACCACTCGGTCAGCGTGGGCGGCCACCTCCGCCGGGGTTACCGCCGCCCTTCCTCCCCAGTCCTCCAGTTGCCGCATCCTGGCAGGGTCGAGGTCGCAGCCGGCCACCCCGAACCCGCTCTCCAGAAGGCGCTGGGCCAGGGTCGAGCCCACCAGGCCGATGGTCTCGGCGGTTTTGGGTGCCTCATTCATAGAGATCGAAGTAGGTCAGATCCGCCCCGAAATCGTCCATAGCCGCCACCTAGTCACCCCGCAGGCGCACGCGGATGGGATGGCGGTGGACGCGGCCAGAGAGCACCAGCTCCTGGGTCTGGAGCGGCAGTAGGATGCGCAGGGGCCGGCGCAGCGGGGGCCGGGCGAAGCACAGATAGCTGCCGGTCCTGACCGCCCTTCCACCTCCCCCGGCTCGGCCCAGGGCGGCAGGCGCACGCAGAGCGGGCCGGGGGCCAGGGCCTCGACGCTCAGGACGCCGGAGGGATAGGAGGAGCGCACCCGCACGAAAGGGGTCTGGTGGTCGAAGAGCAGGTTCACCCGGGTGCCGGCCTCGTCGCGGCGGGCCGCACGGCGGTACGCCTCGCACAGGGAGCCCACGGTCCCGCCGACGATGTCCATGTTGAAGGAAAGGGTGCCGTGGCCCCGGCCGGCGGACTGGTGGCTGTAGGGGGCGGGGAAGCCGAAGGTCCCCAGGTGGCGGTCGCCCACCCGGCGCCGGCCGTCCACCCCCTCGGGATCGTCCGGCTGCACCACAAAGGAGACATCCCGCAACTGTGAGGGCAGGAGGTGCCAGCGCAGGATGCGCTCGGCGTCGTGGTAGTATTCGGGATGGCCCCAGCGGCCCAGGATCAGGGCGGTTTCGAGGATGTCGCCGGTGTTGTTGGACTCGCCGCGGTCGCTATCCTCCTGGCCCGTCGCTTCGGGAGACCAGCCCAGCGGGTCGCGCATGGCCCACAGGCACCGGTCGTAAAAGGCTTTTTCCCGTCGCATCATCCCCGCATTGCCGAGCAGCTCTGCAAGTTGGGCCAGGGAGGAGAGGGTGCAGGTGATGGAGTGGACGTGGCGGGTGATGAAGCGGTCGGGGTGGTACTCGCCGTCAGGTAAAAGGAATTCGGCCAGCGCTTTTTCCGCCATCGCCAGGGCCAGGCGCAGGGCGGCGGGGCTGCCGGTGGCGCGGCAGTACTTGACCAGGGGACCGAGCAGCCGCGCTTCGTCGTGGAGGAAGCCCTGGCACTCCTGGTACTGGAGCCCCAGGCCGCGCAGGCGCTCCAGGTCCCAGCCTGCCTCGGGGGACCACAGCGACTCCACCGCGGCGATGCTCCGCTCGAAGAGCTCGGCGGCCTGGCGGTCGTCGCGGAATCGGGAAAGGGCGTGGAGGGCGTGGAAGCCCTTGCGCAGGTTGTGGGGGCAGAAGTTGACCGGCGGGCCGCCCGGATGCTGGCGTTTGAGGGGCAGGGCAGTAGGGCCGCTGTAGCAGAGGAGGGCGGCGCGGCGGTGGTAGTCCACGGCTTCCTCGTCCAGTTCCACCCCCGCCGCGTCCTCGGGGTTGAGCAGGGCGTTGAGGTGCCGGCCGGGCACGTGGGATTCGCTGTGGTGGGCGCTGAAGCTGAGGGCGGCCTGGGGCCGCAGGGTGGAGCCGAAGAAGGGGACGCAGTCGCCGTCGGCGTCGAAGACCGACTGCATGGTGCGGGAGCCCAGGCGGATGGCTTCAGTGATGTCCGTGGTGTTGAGGTGGGCGACCCTGGCCATAGATCAAGCAGGACCGGCAGCGGCCAGCAGGCTGCCCAGGTCCAGGGGGCGGGTGTACATGGCCAGTTCCCCTTGCGGGCTGTGCGGCCATTCTTCCTTGGGCCGGTCCCAGTAAAGCTCGACGCCGTTGTCGACCGAATTGCGCAGGTACAGGGCCTCGCTCACCCCGTGGTCGCTGGCTCCGTCGAGGAAGATGCCGGCCTGCATGAGCCGGCGCAGGGCATCGCCCAGGGCCGCGCGGGTGGGGTAGCGGATGGCCACGTGGTACAGGTTGGTGGGGTTGGGCGGCGGCGGCGAGCCCCCTCTGCTCTCCCAGGTATTGAGGCCGAGGTGGTGGTGGTAGCCCCCGGCGGAGAGGAAGGCGGCGCCGGGCCCGAGGCGCTGGGTCAGTTCAAAGCCGAGGACTCCGCAGTAGAAGCTTAGGGTGCGGTCGAGGTCGGCGACCTTGAGGTGCACGTGGCCGATGGAGACCCCGGGGTCGATGGCGTGGATGGGATGGCTCTTCGGATCATCCTGGTGGTGAGGTCGGGCTGAAGATAGGACATCCCGGGACTGCCATCAAAGTGCGAGGTTGGAGCGGATTTTGGCGGCAAGCTCTCCAATCAGTGCCTTGCGGCGGGCAGTGCCAGCACTGCGATTGGGGATCTCCAGGTCGGCGTGGCGCAGGCTGGTTCGATATGGCCCAGGTACCCGGGCACCACGCACTCGCGGTTGTAGGCCAGGATCTGTTCCCGGGTGCCGCCGTAATCGGCGGCCAGGTTGTGCTCGGTACGGCGGGCGAGCATCTCCTCCAACTCGGCGCTGACGAAGAGGCGCAAATCCATCAGTTCGCGCAGCGCGGGATAGCACAGCGAGAAGTGTTCGTCGAGCAGGTGGACTTGGGCTTGCGGGTATTGCCGGCAGTGGGCCACCATCTCGTCCACCTCGAGGGAGCCGGGCTGGTTGTAGTCCGGGCAGTGCTTGTTTTGGGTGGGCGAGTAGTAGGTGGGCAGCTGATCGGCGGGCTTAAAGAAGCGGTCGAGGGTGACGACCTCGGTGGTGAGGGCCTGGACCAGCAGACCGGCGATGGTGGACTTGCCCGAGCCGCTGCCCCCGCCCAGGCGCAGGCAAGAGGGATTTTGCCTCGCCTGTAGCAGCCTGTCGAGCTGGGCGGAGTGCAGGGGAGGCTGGTTCAGGCATGGGAGGATGGACAGTCATCAGCGGTCAGGGGCTGAGCGGAATCGCCGGTTTGCCCGGACTGCGGCCAGGAGCAAGAGCACGACAGCTACCACTGCGGCGAACACCCCCAGCTTGGTCACTGGGCGGTCCAGGGCTGTGTCCGTGGACTGGGTGCAGAACCCGTACCCCAGCGACAGCTGAGCTGACAGCAGTAAGAGGGAGCTGGTCCCGGCCAGACGGCCTGAAGGCTGGGACTGCCCCCGCGGCCTGGCGACCAGATTCAATAGCCCGCCGAAGAGCAGGTAGATGTGGCCCGAGCGGAGCAGAAGTTGCGGGCCGGCCTCCAGGGTGTCCAGGGGCGGATCGTGGAAGCGCAGCTATAAGCTAGGGGCGATTAAGAAGGCAAAGGTAATCAGGCCGACCAGCAGGTGCAGGGGGTGCATCGATTCATCCTTTCTGCCAGATGGAGTCCAATTTGCGCACCACCAGCGAGCTGATTGAGGCCGGCCCGCTGGTCGCCTGGACCGAGAGCGGCGGCAAGGTATGGGCGGCCTGCACGCAGTGGGTCAAGGAAAACTCCCCGCGGTTGACGAAGACCTCCACCGACATGCGGTCCACCAGGACCCGCAGGTGCAGTTTGCCCTCGCGGGGTGTTACCTTCACCTGAGAGCCGCAGGAGAGGAAGAGCCGGTCGTCGGCAGGGGTGTAGCTCAGGCGTGTGCCCCGCAGGTCCAGGGCAAAGCAGTTGCAGGAGGAGCGCTCTAGGTCGAGTTCCAGCTCCAGGTCGAAGAGTTCCCCCTCTACCTGGGCCAGGGGATCGGTGGCGGGCTGGAGCAGGTAGTCGCGCAGCGAGAAGGTGCTTTGGTGCAGGAGGAAGATCTCGCCAATGGGGTTGCGGCACAGGCGCAGGCCCTCGGGCAAAGCGCGCAGGGTGAGGGCGCAGGGGAAGGTGATCTGCTGGTTGAAGGGCAGGTCCGGGTACTCTCCCCCGCGCATCCAGGCCATCTGGATGCGCCGGCCATCCTCGAGGGGCAGGTTGTTCCAGGTGCGGGTGGCGTAGAAGTGGGGGCCCAACTCGCAGCGGAGTTTCTCCCCGTCGGGGCTGAAGTGCTCGCCGTCGAAGTCCCCCACCAGGTAGCTGCCGTCCCCGTCCACGATCACCCACTTGAGCCGCGAAGGGTCGCCCTCCACCGCCAGGGGGAACATGTCCGGGCATTCGAAGAGGCCGGGGATGGAGGAGCGCTTCTCCCACTGGAGCAGGTTGTCGGAAGAGAAGAGCACGAAGCTCTGCTCGGGCGGGCCGTAGAGGATCATGATCCACTTTTGGGTGGGCTCGTGCCAGAAGACGTGGGGGTCGCGCTCGGGGTGGTCGAGGATTGGGTTGCCGGCGTATTTGGTCCAGGTCCTCCCCCGGTCGTTGCTGTAGGAGAGGCACTGGCGGCGGTTGTCGGTGCTGCTCCAGAAGGCTACCATCAGCGGCGCCTCGCCGGTGGCCAGGCCCGAGGTGTTGTGATAGTCGAGGGTGGCTCCGCCCGACTGCGTGCCGCCGAACTCCTCGTCCTTGCCAAAGGCCGGGGGCAATTCCTCCCAGTGGACCAGGTCCCGGCTCACTGCGTGCAACCAGCAGGACCACCAGCGCTGGGCAAAGAAGTGGTACACCCCGTCGAGGTACACCAGGCCGTTGACGTCGTTGATCCAGCCCTCCTGGTGGGCCTGGGGGTTGAGAGTGTACTGGTCCCAGTACCGGGCAGTGAAGTGGAACTGGGGGCGCAGGGGTTCGCGGTACAAAGGGGCGGACGGGGTAAAGGTCATGGGTTGCCTTCTCTTTTCGGTTTCCGGGGGTGCTACCCCCCTGCGCCCGCGGCCGGACCAGGGCGCTGGCCCGGTAGCGCGCCAGCGCCCACCAGCGCGGTCAGGGCTCCGGTGGGCAGACAGGCCAGGCCCACCCACTGGAACTTGCTCTCCCGGGCAAAGTGCAGGATCGAGGACCCGGCGATGAGCAGGGCCACCCCCGAGCGCAGGTAGGCCAGCAGGGTCCGTTCATTGGCGAGCAGGGTCGGTCGATGGCCAGCTCGACCCGCAGGATCAGGTCTTCGGCCTGGAAACGGGCGTAGGGGATTCGCTCATGAGGGCCTCCCTCGGCCGTGATGCATTGCCGATCAGGGCAGCACCCGAAAGGACCCCAGCGGCTGGGCCGCGCCGTTGAGCAGCACCTCGATCTGGTGCGCGCCGGGGTAATATTTGCGGGTGCTTATCTCGGCCAGGGAGATCCGCTTGCTCAGGGCCAGCTCCTCGCCGGGGGCCAATTCGGCGGTTTTGAGCTTGAACACCTTGGGCCTGGCCTGTGGCCTTGACGAAAAACACCCTGAAATCCAACAGCACTCGCTGTTTCTGGGCGGTGGTATTGGCGAGGGTGAAGGAGAGGGTCACCGCCCCGCCGATCCGGGCGCGATTGGGACGGATACAGGCCTTGCTCACCGCCACTAAGGCCGCGGCGCCAACATCCAGGACCGCCAGGGTGCCGGCCTCGCCGCGTTTGAGCGCCGAGCGCAGGGCGTGGCGCACCACCCAGGCCCGCTCCGGGTCGGCTCCCTTGCGCCAGCGGCGGGCGACCTTGGCCAGCAGTGCGGGGTGGTCCTTGCCGACGTCGTTGAGGTTGTTGGCCACCGAGCGGCGCACGTACAGCTCGGGATCATCCTTAGGCAGTTCGAGCAGTTCCAGCACCGGGGCGGGGTCGCGCTGAAAGGCGCACAGGCGCGGGGCCCAGGGCAGGCGGGGGCGGGTGCCCTCCGAAACCAGGCGGCGCACGTGGAGGCTGGGGTCCCTGGCCCAAACCCGCAGCCGCGCCAGGGTGGCCTCGAAGTGGCGCTCCAGTAAGGGGCGGATGCTGAACTCGGCGGTGAAGCGCTGGGTCAACTCGTACTGGGCCTGCAGGTAGAGGAAGGTGCCCAGGTCCGCGCCCCGTACCTGGCCCGGAGCTGCGAGGGAGGCCAGCAGGACCTCCAGGGCCTCGTACCCGGCGAGGGCGTCGCGCAGGAAGGCCCGGCGGTCGAAGGCCGAATACACCGCCTCGATCAGCTCGCCGATGCGGGTGGGGATCCGGGGCCGTAGTGGTTTTCGAGAGGCTCGGACAATTTGACCTGCCTCGGCGACGGTGGCGAGGGCCTCGATGGCCACCCGCACCCGGGGGATCTCGGCGCCCAAGCGGGCCATGGCGCGGGCCGGCTTGGGGCCGGGGAAGAACTCGGCGTACGCCTCGTTTATCTCCCCGTACAGGTCGGGTCGGGCCCGGAGCACGGTGATCTTCACCACGTAGTCGAGGTAGGAGCCGGCGGCCCTGAGGATCAGCTCCACGTTGCGCAGGCACTGCCGGGTTTGCTCCCGCATGGTGGTCCCGGCCACCTCGGTGGGGCCGCCGCCGGGCCGCACCGAGATCTGGCCCGAGACGACGACGAAGCCGTTGGCCACCACTGCGTGGGAGTAGGGGGAGTGCGGGGTTGGGTACCCGGGAATCTCGGTGACGAAGCGGGTGGTCATCCCCTTCACGCTTCTGCGTCGAGGTCGAAGAGGGCGGCCAGGATCAGCCGGGCGCTGCGGTTCGGGTTGCTGATGTTCCTCCGGTCGGGGGAGGCGGGAGTGGGGATCACAGGCGCCCCAGGAGGGCCAGCGCCCGCTCCTCGAACACCTGCTGCCATCCGGGGGCGACGAGGCAGTCGCAGTCCTCCTGCGCTGCGCCGGGATTGGCCTGCTGCTGGGCGGTCGGGGTATAGTAAATGTAGCCGTTGGTGTAACCGGCGACAAAGGTGTGGGGATGGGGGGAACGGCGCTTGAGGTCCAGGCCGGTCTGGGCCGAGAGCTCGCCCGGGAAGGTGAGCAGCACAAAATCGCCCACGCGCAGGCCGTGCAGTTCCGCCTTCAGGGGCCGCATGCCGGCGGCTAGGTTGGTCTCCTGATGCATGTCGAGCAGGTCGAGGTTGGTCTGGAGCCGGGTGAGTTCCTCCATGGCGTGGATGTTGGCCAGGTACTGTTCGAGGTGGGCGCGGTTCCCGGCGTCGAAGTAGTCCAGGTCGCTGCGGCCCAGACGGCGGTCGTGCAGGTAGCGGTGCGAGTAGTAGGAGGGGAACTCAGGGGACAGATGGTGCCGCAGCAGCATGGGCACGAAGGTCTTGAGGCTCAGGCTGGTTCCCTTCAGGGCGCGTAGCAGGCGGAGCTGCTGGGCCCGCAGGGCGGCGATGCGGGGGGCGTGGTCGGCGCGGGGCAGTTCCAGGGTTTCGCCCAGCAATCGCAGCGGCGCCCCGCCCTGGGTGCGGATCTGGTCGCAGGCCCGCAGGGCGCTGAGGCCCAGGAGGTTGCCCAGCGACTCGGCGTCGGGAGGGCGGGCGGTGTCCTTGTAGTAGACCGGGTTGACGTCGCCGGCGCAGCCCTGGAGGAAGAAGGCCAGGGCCCCACCGCCGTAGTGGTCCTCCAGCACCCGCGCGGCAAAGCCGACCAGGTCGGCGGTGTTGCCGCCGCCGGGCACACCCTGGATGGGATGGCAGGCGAAGTTGAAGACCACGGCCAGGGGCCGGCCATCCGGGCGGTCGAGGCGCAGCAGGCCGATCTGGGGATCCACCGGGCCCACCCCGGACACCTGTTCGTCGGACACCAGGGCGTAGGCGCGCCTCACGTCCGCCTCCCGGCCGTCGCGAAGGAGGAGCCGGCGGTTCTCCATGATGCGGTCTTCGCGCCCGGCGCCGGCGCCGACTAGCACCGGGACCTGCTCCCGCCAGGCCGCTTTGACTGCATCGACGGTGCGCTCCTCGACGTCGGCGCAGACGGCCCCGTGACAGTGGCTGGCGCTGATCAGCACCTGCCCGGGGTCGACGTCCAACTCGGCGCGCAGTCGGGCGCGCACTCGGTCCAGGTACTCGTCGGGGATGGTGCCGATCTGGGCAATGGCTACCGCATCCACGGTGACCAGGACCACGGATTCGGCGCCGTCGCGCAGCACCAGGGCTTTGACGTACAGCGGGTCGTTGACCGGGCCGGCGTGGTGGTCGGTGATCTCCCGGCGGGCCACCCCGGCCCAGAGAGGCGAGGTGTCGGTCATGGGGCGGGACGGCCTTCGGCGATGACGGCCAGGATCCCGGCGGCCTCCTCGCGCTGGGCGGCGCTGACATCGAGGTGGGTGACGGCGCGGATCGTGCGCGGGCCAAAGGCGAAGATCAGCACCCCCCGCTGCCGCGCCTCTTCGACCACGGCAGCGGCTTCGGGCGCGCCTTGGCGCAGGTGGAAGACCAGGATATTGGTCTGCACCGTGGCCAGGTCCAGGTCGATGGCCGGGCTCTGGGCCAGGCGCTCGCCCAGACGGCGGGCGTTGGTGTGGTCCTCGGCGAGGCGCTCAAAGTGGTGATCGAGGGCGTAGAGGCCGGCGGCGGCGAAGATCCCTACCTGGCGCATGGCCCCGCCCAGCATGCGGCGGTGGCGGATACAATGGGCTATGAGGGGGCGCGCGCCGGCCAGAAGGGAGCCGCTGGGAGCGCCCAGACCCTTGGAGAGGGAGACGCCGACCAGGTCGAAGGGGGCGGCGAGTTCGGTCAGCGATCGCCCACTGGCCACTGACACGTTCCAGAGGCGGGCCCCGTCCATGTAGGAAGTCACCTCGTGCTGGCGGGCGGCAGCGCAGATCCGCTCGGCCTCTTCCTGGGAAAAGATCACCCCGCCGGCGCGGTTGTGAGTGTTCTCAATTTCTAACAGTGTGGTGGGTGGGTACACGAGGTGGCCGCGGGGTTTGCGCGCGGCGAGTAATTCCTCGGCAGTGAAGACGCCGCCCTGGCCGATCTCGGTGATTTGGACCCCGGCGTTGGCCGCCGAGCCGCCGGTCTCGTGCCAGACCGCGTGGCACTGGCGGGTGGCGATCACCTCGTCGCCGGGGCGGGTGAGGGCGCGCAGGGCCACCTGATTGGCCATGGTGCCGGTGGGCAGCCAGAGGGCGGCCTCCTTGCCCAGCAGGGCGGCGACCCTTTTCTGCAACAGATTGACGCTGGGGTCTTCGCCGAACTGGTCGTTGCCTACCGGGGCGGTGGCGATGGCCTCTCTCACCCCCGGGGTGGGGTGGGTGACGGTATCGGAGCGCAGGTCGATGGGATCGACGGGGGCTGACACCGGATATCTCCTCATGGCGATAGCAGTTTCGACAATATAGCGAACAACATCCGGCCCCATCATCCGTTACGGACTGGTTCCCCCCTGCAAATGCTGTCCAGCATGGCCTCGCAAAGCTGCATGGCCCGGCAGGCATCGCGCAGGGTAGGGGTGTCGGACTTCCCGGAGCGCACGGCCCAGGCGAAGGCCTGCATCTGCCCCCAATACCCGCCCCGCTGCCCGGCGTTGTCCCGCGTCGCCGGCGCCCAGTACTGTCCGGGGATGTCGGGGGAGGGGGCGTAGCCGCTTTCGGCGGTGGCGGTTTCAAAGTGCAGGGTGTGGAGGTTCACTAATCGCAGGTGGGCCCAGGCATGGCCATCCGCTTTCACCTTGCTGGTCAAGATGGGGGCGCAGCCGGTCAGGGTGAGGGTGCCGGCCGCGCCGCCGGCAAAGTCCAGGGCGCAGGCGATGGCGAAACGCCCCTCCTTGCCCACGGACAGTTCCGTGTGCAGCCGGGATATCTCCCCGCCCAGGTGCCGGGCGAGGTCCACCGCGTGGGTGGACTGGAAGAGCATGTAGTTCCAGACGGGCGGGTGGCCGGCAGTCTCGGGCCACATGGGGCTGGGTATGAAGTGGCGGCTCTCCAGGAAGAGCAGCTTGCCGAATTGGGGGTTTGCATCAGCTCGCGGAATTTGCGCACCCCTGGCGCATGGCGCATGTTGTGGCCGACCTGGGTGACCAGGCCCCTGGCCTCGGCGAGGGCGGCCAACTCGGCGGCCTTCTCGGGGCGCATGGAATTGACCCGCTCCCGGCGTAGGGTATTACGGCCCAGTACATACAGGGCTTGGTAGATGGCCTCAGGAGAGATCCTCATCGACTCCTCACCAGGGAAATCGACCGGCAGTCGGTTGGCGCTTTGCTC
>Ga0194121_10000889_pt1 | contig 52108 bp, 35 predicted proteins | sample TA2MahCa50mmetaG_FD_148609 | JGI IMG/M metagenome (GOLD analysis project Ga0194121, IMG submission 148609) | Freshwater microbial communities from Lake Tanganyika, Tanzania - TA2015020 Mahale Deep Cast 50m | ecosystem: Environmental > Aquatic > Freshwater > Lake | place: Tanzania: Lake...
ATCGCGAGTACATCGCGGGCGACGAACTGCGGCGACTCGACTGGAAGGTGTTTGCGCGCTCGGACCGCCTCGTGGTCAAGGAGATGTTCGAGGAGACGACGCTCGCGTGTCACTTGCTCGTCGATGCGAGCGAGTCGATGGCGTTCGGGTCGCTGGAGTGGAGCAAGTTCGACTACGCGCGCTGGTGCGCGGCAGCGCTCGCGCATCTGGTGATCGGCGAGCGCGACACATCGGGGCTGGTGCTGTTCGATGCCAAGGAGCGCGTCAAGGTGCCGCCGTCGTCGGGCGAGCGTCAGAAGCACGCGATCTGGAGCGCGCTCGAGGCCGCGCAGCCGAGCGGGCCCACGGGCGTCGGCGGGGTCCTGCAGTGGCTCGCGGGACGCCTGCGCAAGCGCGGCATCGTCGCGATCCACTCCGACTTCTTCGACGACATCCCGAGCGTGATCGAGGGCTTGCGGCGACTGCGCCACGACGGACACGAGCCGATCCTGTTCCAAGTGCTCGATCCGCTCGAGCTCTCGTTCGACATCGCGCGCCTCGTGCGCCTCGACGGACTCGAGGGCGCGGGCGTGCTGAAGGTGGATCCCAAGACATTGCGGCAGGCCTATGTGAAGGAGCTCACCGCGCACAATCGCGAGCTCGCGCGCCACGCGGCGACGATGGGCATCGATTATGTGCAGCTCGACACCTCGCGCACGCTCGAAGCGGCGTTGACGACATACCTCGCGCACCGCAAGGCGCGCGCGCGCGGCGGAAGGCGCTAGGCAGTTGTTCGACGGCTTCGTCAATCCCGCCCTGCTCGCCGGCACGCTGCTCGCGCTCGTGCCGCTCGCGATCCACCTGCTCAACCGGCAGCGCTACAAGCCGATGCCGTGGGCGGCGATGCGCTTCGTGCTCGCGGCGTATCGCAAGACGCGGCGGCGCGCGCAGCTCGAGAACCTGATCCTGCTCTTGCTGCGCATGGCGGCGGTCGCGCTGCTCGCGCTCGCCATCGCGCGGCCGTTCGTCGGCGACCAGTCGCCGCTCGCGGCGCTCGCGCAGAGTCGCCGGGACCTCGCGCTGGTGATCGATGCCTCCGCGTCGACCGGCTATCGCGCGGACATGAAGAGCAGCTTCGAGCGCATCGTCGAGCGCGCCCGGGAGATCGTGCTCGAGCTCGATGCGGCGCGCGATGATCGCGTGCGCGTGATCGTGGCGAGCGCGCGGCCGCGACTCGTCGCATGGCGCAGGCCCGACGAGGCCTTGAGCGTGCTCGGAACGCTGCAGGCGCCCTCGGACGAGTCACTCGATCTCGCGGCGGCGCTCGGCGAGGTCGTACATCTGGCGGAAGAGGACGCGCGCGGCTCGGCGCAGAGCTCGCTCGAGGTGCGGCTGCTCACGGACCTGCAACGGCGCAACTTCGAGAGCGGCGGCGAGCAAGTGGGCGCGCCGGCGCTGCGCGAACAGCTCGAGGCGCTGCGCAAGCTCGGCTGCCGCGTCGCGGTCGAGGACCTCGGTCCGCGCGAGGAGGTGCCGCCGAACCTCGGCGTCACGGCGATCGAGCCGCTTGCGGAAGTGCTCGGGCCGCAGGCGCCGTGCGATGTCGCGGTGACGGTGCGGAACTTCGGGCCGGTCGCGCGCAACGGCGTGCGCGTCACGCTCACGATCGACGAGGACGGCAAGCTCCCCTATCGGCCGGTCGATGTTCCCTCGCAGGGCGAAGGCAAGGTCGTGTTCCCCGTCGTGTTCCCGACGGCCGGAGCGCACGTGCTCTCGGCGCGCATCGAGTCCGATCGACTCGCAACGGACGACGTGCGCGCGCAGGTCGTGCTCGTGCCGCCCGCCGTGCGCGTGCTGCTCGTGAACGGCGAGCCGCGGCCGGAAATCGAGCGAGACGAAGTCGGCTTCCTCGGTGCCGTGCTCGATCCCCCGCGCGGAGACGAGGTGCTCGCGGGCGGCGCCGCGCGTCCGTTCGAGCCGCGCACGGTCGAGCCGCACGAGCTGCGCGATCCATCGCTCGACCTCGCGCAGGTCGATGTCGTCGTGCTCGCGAACATCGATGGCCTCGCGCAGGATTCCATCGAACGGCTGGAGCGCTGGGTCGCCGAGGGCGGCGCGCTCGTGATCACGCTCGGCGACAAGGTCGACGCGGCGGGCTTCAACCAGCGGCTCTTCGAGGCCGACGGCACGGGACTCGCTCCGGCGGAGCTCGGCGGACGCGTGGCGATCGCGCGCCGCGACGGCTACCACCGCGTGCGCGAGTTCGTGCTCGATCACCCGGCCTTCCGCTTTTTCGCGGACGAACGCTGGCGGCCGCTGCTCACCGAGGTGCCGATCTACGAGTTTTGCGGCGCGCGCGCGCACGAAGGCGCACGCGTGCTCGCGCGCCTCGACGACGAGGCGGGGAGCCCGCTGCTCATCGAGAAGGCCTACGACCGCGGCAAGGTGTTCCTCTGGACCACCTCGATCGATTCCGAGTGGACGCGCCTGCCGGAGTCGCCGCGCACGCTCGTTCCGCTCGTGTACGAGTGGTTGCGCTACGCCGGCCGCTCGGCCGTGCCGCCGCGCAATGTGCCCGTGGGCGGCGCGCTCGCGCTCGACATCGAGTCGTTCCGCCAAGGCGTCGAGCTCGTCCTGCCCGAGGGTGCGAGACGGCCGCTCGATGCCGGCGATCCGGCCGCGGGAGCGACCCGCCGGCGCGTCACCGCGCTCGGCGCGACCGAGCGCGCGGGCGTGTACCGCATCGAGGCGGAAGGCGGGCCGGGCGAGCCGTTCGCGGCGCAGCTCGATCCGCGCGAAGGCGCGCTCGCGCGCATCTCGGCCGTCGAGCTCGTCGGCGTGCATCCGTCGCTCGAGCTCGCGAGCGCGGGCGAGACGCACGCAAGCAATTTGGAAGAGAGCGCGCCGCCCAAGGGCGAGCTGTGGCGCGGCATCGCCATCGCGTGCTTCGTCGCGCTGATTTGCGAGTCGCTGTGGGCCGCGTGGATCGGGCGATCGAGGAGCACCCCGTGAACCTCTCTCCGCTCGTCTTGCTGCAGGCCTCGACGGACCTGCGCGAGACCTTCCGGCTGCTCGATCTGCCGGAGACATGGGTCCTGGCGCTCGTCGTGCTGCCCGCGCTCGCGCTGGTCGCGTGGCTGGGCTATCGCGGCGAGCGCATCGCGAATGGTGGCCGAGGGGTGCTCGCGGCGCTGCGCTTCCTGGCACTGGCGATCCTGATGGCCGTGATCTTCCGCCCGGTCAAGGTCACGCGGCGCGAAGAGATCCAGAAGGCCGAAGTGCTCGTGCTCGTCGATGACTCGGCGAGCATGCAGCGGCGCGACGCGTACGCGAGCAATCCCAAGTTGCGCGCGGCGCTCGCCAAGTCCGGCATCGCGGATCCGGCGCAGGCGACGCGCTCGCAGATCGCGCAGGCGCTCGCGGAACAGGTGCTCGCGCCGCGACTGCAAAGCGGTGACTACATCGCGCGCAGATTCAGGTTCTCGAGCTCGCTCGAGCCTTGGACCGGCGGTGCGACTCTGCACGGGCGCGGACATGCGACCCAGCTCGGCGACGCGCTCGCCGAGGCCATGGCCCAACATCGCGGGCGGCACATCACCGACATCGTGGTCATCTCGGACGGCCGACAGAACGCTGGGCTCCCCATCGCGGAGGCCGCGCGCAGCGCAGGAGCCGCGGGGATTCCGGTGCACACGGTCGTGATCGGCGACACGCGGCCCGAGCGCAACCTCGTGCTCGAGCTCGTCGAAGCGCCTCCGACGGCGTTCGAGGGCGACGAGATCGAGGTCAGCGTGCGCGTGATCGCGCGCGGCGTGGAGCGCAGCGGCCGGGCCAGCGTGCGGCTCGAGGAATACGATCCCGAGCGCGGTGGCGCGATGCGCGTGCTCTCGACCGAAGAGATCGAGCTCTCCGAGACGGGCGAGCGCGCCACGCTCGTCGCTCGCGCAGGCCCCGCCGATCGCCGCACGCAGCAGCGCCGCTTCCGCGTCGAAGTCGCGCCGCTCGAAGGCGAGACGCTGCTCGACGACAACGCGCTCGAGGTCGCGGTGCATGTGAGCCCGCAAAAGGTGCGCGTGCTCTACATCGATGGCTATCCGCGCTGGGAGTACCGCCGGCTCGCGCTCGACATGCTCAAGCGCGCCGACGAGAACATCGAGTTCCGCGCGTTCCTGCTGTCGGCGAACTCGGACTTCCTTCAGGAAGCCTCGCCGGGCGCGGAGCCGCTGCGCGCGGTGCCGACCGGCCGCCATGAGCTGCTCGACGGTTACGATGTCGTGATCTTGGGCGATGTGAATCCTTTCGCCATCTCGCCCGATCCGCGCCGCTGCGACGACTTCATGAAGGCGCTCGTCGAGTTCGTCGAGCGCGGCGGCGGCCTGTGCTTCCTCGCGGGCGAGTACGACCTGCCGAAGGCGTACCTCGACACGCCGCTCGCGCAGCTATTGCCCGTGATGTTCGACGACGCCGAGCTCCGCACCGGAGCCGGCGACCTCACGCGCGAGTTCCATCCAAGGCTCGAGGACAGCCTCAATCCGCACGAGATCGTGCGCCTGCACCCGGAGCTCGAGACCAACCGCGCACTGTGGGAAGACGAGGGCGGCCTGCAGGGCATGTACTTCTATGTGCCCGTGCACCGCGCCAAGCCCGGCAGTCAGGTGCTGCTGCGTCACCCCACCGACTCGAACGCCTACGGCAACCACCCGCTGGCCGTCGCGGGCTACTACCCGGCGGGACGCACGCTGTTCCTCGCGGTCGACGAGACATGGCGCTTCCTCTACCACTTCGGTCCGCGCTATCACCAGCGCTTCTGGCGCAACGCGATCCGCTGGCTCGCGCTCGGCCGCATGAAGAGCGGTGATCGTCGCTACCGTCTCGAGCTCGCGCGCACGCAGTACGACTTGGGCGAGCGCGTGGCGATCGAGGCACGCGTGCTCGACGACGACTACCGGCCGAGCAGCCAAGGGACGCAGGCCGTGCGTTGGAGTGGGCCGGATGGTTCCTCGAGCGAACTCGTCGTCGGAGCGACCGAGGGGCGGCCCGGCATGTACCGCGGAGCGATCGAGCCCGCGCGCACGGGGCTGTACCGCGTGTGGATCGAGAGTGGGTCCGAGCGAAGGGCTTCGACGGAGTTCGAGGTCGTGCTGCCGAGCCTCGAGAATCGCGATCCGGCACCTGCGCCGGAAATGCTCGCGGAAGCGAGCGCGCTCTCGCGCGGCAAGGCCGTCGATCCGACGCGCATGGACGAGCTGCTCGCGGAGTTGCCGGGCGACGAGTCGCGCGCGGATCCGATCTCGGCGCGGCTCGACGACATCTGGGACCGCTGGCCGACGCTGCTCGCGGCGCTGCTCGTGCTCGCGATCGAGTGGATCCTGCGCAAGAAGTTCGAGCTCATCTGAACGCCATGCAAGCATGTCTCGCACGCTCGCTCGCCACGCTCGCGCTCCTGTGCGCGCTCGGTGCGAGCGTGTCCGCGCGGCGCGCGCATGCACAGGACGATGAGCCCGAGGCGGTGCCGCGCGGCTTCGCGATTCCGCAGACGCGCGAGGCACGCGCGCTGGCGGAGCGCGCCGAAACTCACCTCGCGGCCCAGCGCTGGGGCGAGGCCTTCACGCTGCTGCAGGAGCTGCTGACGCAGCATCGTGGCGAGGTGCTACTGCCGCCGGAGATCGCACACGACCGCGACGATGTCCCGCGCGAGGGCGCGGCGGTATGGGCGAGAGAGAAGCTCGCGTCGCTCCCCGCCGAGGCGCGCGCGCTGTACGCCAGCCGCTACGGCGAGGAAGCGCGCGAGGCGCTCGAAGTCGCGCGACGCACGCGCGACGCGCGGGCACTGCTCGATGTGGCCCGGCGCTATCCGCTCACACCGGCGGCTGCCGAAGCGTGGTGGGCACTGGGCGATCTCGAGTTCGAGCTCGGCGAGCAGCTTGCGGCACAGGCTTCCTGGCAGCGCGCAGAGGCCGTGTCACGGCTCTTCCCTCAGGGATCTCCACAGGCAGCGGCGCGCAGGCTCGCGCTCGCCCGCTCGCTCGCGGTGGTCGAGAGCCGCGAACCGGCGCTGCCCGGCGCAGATTCGGTCGTCTGGAGTCAGGCACTGGCCCGCAACGACATGCTCACGCCCTTCTCGACGGGCTCGAGCAACTGCATCTTCCCGACCGTCGCCGACGACACGGTGCTCGTCACCGACACGCTGCGACTGTGGGCCTTCGACGCTTGGAGCGGTGAGAAGCGCTGGGAAACGCTCGAGCCCGCGGGCTGGAGTCAGGTCGATCGCGGGCAGTACCGCCCCAACGGCTCGCGTCCCCTGTTGCGGCGCGAGTTCTTCGAGAACCTGCACCGTCGTTCCCTGATGGTGCGTCCCGCGAGTGCTGCCGGAGTCGCCGTCGCCGCGCTGCAGATCCCCTACAGCAGCGTCTACAACGACATGTACCAGAACTACGAGATCACCAATGTGATTCCGGAGCGACGGCTGTACGCGTTCGACCTGCGCAGCGGGCGGGAGCTGTGGAACCACCGCCCTCCGCTCGATTGGAACGGCAGCTCGGGTCCGCTGGAGTTCCAGCTCAGCGTCGCCGCGCCGCCCGTGATCTCCGGTTCGCGCGTGCTCGTCCCCTACTACCGCATGCAGGGCCGCGTCGACCTGCATGTGGGCTGCTTCGATCTCTACAGCGGCGAGCGCCTGTGGTCGAGCGCGCTGATGTCGGGACAGATGGCGCTCAACATGTTTGGGCGCCAGTTGCACGAGTACAACGCAGCCCCGGTGACGATCGTGGGCGAGCGCGTGATCGTGTCGACGCAGCTCGGCTCGATCGCGGCGCTCGACCTGCAGAACGGCGACATCGTCTGGCACGCGCTGTACGAGCAGATTCCCGTGCCGCGCGCGTCCCCCTGGGAGATCGTCGACCGTCCGCAGGTGTTTGCCACCGCGTCCCCCGCCATCGTCGGCGATGTGGTCGTGTGCGCGCCGATCGATTCCTACGACTTCTTCGCGCTCGATCTCGCGACGGGCGCGCGTCTGTGGTCTCGCCCCTCCTCAGCGCTGCGCCGTCCGTCGCGCGAGTTGCTCGCGCTCCTCGGAGCCGATCGCGAGCGCGTGTGGTTCTCGGGTCAGTGCGTAGTTTCCGTGCGCGCTGCGCGCGGAATCGCCGAGGCTGCTCCCACCGAGCTGCAGGAGAGCGCCGACATCACCAACCTGTCGGAGTGGCCGCGCCCGCTGTTGACGGAAAAGCATGTGCTCGTGGCGACCCCGACCCGCCGCGTGGCGCTCCTGCGCAACGCACTGGCGAGCGAGTTCGCCGAGGCGAGTTCGGACTGGGAGGCGGGCCTGCGCAGCGGCAATGTCGCGCGCGGCGATGGTGCGTTGTTCTACTCGACCGCTGGCGCGCTGTTTGGCGTGATCGACTGGCGCGCCGTGGAGGAGCGCTTCCGGCTGCAGAGCGAGCAGTCGCCCGACGATCCGCAGCCGCTGCTCGATTGGGCGGGCGTGCTCGAGCGTCGCGCGCTGGTCGAGATGGAACGAGGACGCAGCCTGACCGCGCTGGAGTTGCTCGCGCGTGCGCGGGAGAAGATCGAGCGCTTCGCGACGCCCGCGGACGATGCCTTGCGCGCCCCGACGCTCGTGCGGGTCTTCTCGCTCCTGTTGGCCGAGGCGCATGCGCTCGAGCTCGCCGCGGAGGCGCTGCGAGCGCTCGAGACGCTCGACCGTGCGGCTCAATTCGCTCCCGATGATGCGGCGTTGGTGCGCGTGCATGTGCAGCGCATCGACCTGTGTGAGCTCCTCGAGCGTCACGAACGCCGAGCCCTCCTGCTCGCAGAGCTCGGCCGCATCGCGGCGGACCGCGACATGCCGCTCGACTGGTGGAATCTGCGCGGCGCGGAGCGCTTCGCGGGCAGCCTGCCCGACTCGAGCACCACGGGCGTGCTGCCCGTGTCGCTGTTCGTGACCCTCGAGTCGGCCCGCGACGCGCGCCGCCGTGCGGATGCTTCGGGAGAGTTCCGCGAACTGCATGCCCTGCTCGCCGCTTGGGGGAATGTGGAGCTGCCCGGCGATCCGGCGCTAGCGGTGTCCACGCGCATCGGAGAGCTCGCGGAGTCCAACCGGAGCGAGCACCAGCCCTACGAACTGCGCGCGAGCGAGCTCCTCGTCGCGGCGCGAGAACGCTCCGACGCGATAGCGCTCGAACGCGTGAGCGTGCTCTTCCCGCACACGAGCGCTGCGCTCGAGGCAGCGCGCCTGCGGCTCGAACAGGCGCTCGAGACAGGGGACTGGCCCACGCTCGTGCGGGGCGTGCAGCGTGCCATCCCCGACGATTGGTCGCCCGAAGTCGCGCGCAACTCCGAGCTGCAGGCGTTGATGGTGTTGCGCGCCGCGCTCGAGGAGCTCGGCAACCTGCCGCTGGCGGCCGCGCTGGCGCGGCGAGCCGCGCTGGCGCGACCGGAGCTGGTGAGCGATCTGCCGCGCGATCAGGGGCGCAAGCTCGCCGATCTCGCGCAGTCCTTGCCGCAGGAGCCGGTCGTTTCCGCACGCCCGATGTCGGCGGAGCTGGCGCACTACGACGGCAAGGACACGAGCGCCTACTTCGGAATGGGACAGACGGCGCTGCTCGGCCACTTCGAGGCGCCAGCGAGCGGTGGAGCGCGACGCTGGATCCAGGTGCAGATCCAGCGCACAGCCCGCGTCGAGATCCTGCAGGTCGTCGATGCGCTCAACCCGAATGTCGCGCTGTGGACGCAGACGCTCGAGCCGGGCACGGTGCGGCCGACGACGCGCGCCGCACTCGCCGCGGACATGCTCGTGCTCGGCGGCACGACGCAGTTGACGGGCCTCGATCCGCACAGCGGTGCCATGCTCTGGCGCTGGAATTCCAGTAATGCTCGCATCGAGCACCATGCGGCGCTCGGCGGACTGGTCCTCGCGAGCACGCGCGCGGCCGATGGTCGCGCCAGTCTCGTCGCGATCGAGCCGCGCAGCGGGATCGCGCTCTGGGAGCGAGCGGTTCCCGCCGGATTGTGGGCCCATCGACCGGTGCTCGGTCCCGACCACCTCGTCCTGCTGCCGAGCGACTGGGCGCAGACACCCGCGGTGGTGCTCGATCCCTACACGGGCAGTCGCACGCGCATCTTCCGCTTGCCTGCGCACGTGAGCGAAGCGGACGCGGCCGGTGCTTGGATCGACGCGGGGCGCCTGTTCCTGCCGGCGTTTCCCAAGTCCAGCTCGCTGGGCGAGCGCGACTGCCTCACGGCGTGGCAGCTCGACTCCGGCGCGCGCGCGTGGCACGTGCCGTGCGAGGAAGGCATCGAATTCGACTCGATCGTGCGCAGCGGGGAGCAGCTCTACCTCGTCCACCTCGCGACGGGGAAAGCCAAGGGCGCCATCGTCGCGGTGAACCCGCGCATCGGGGCTGCGCGGCGGATCGCGGGCCTCGAGCTCGATGCGGACGATGTGCTCGTCGGCGTGCGGCGCCACGCGGTCTTTGAGAGCGAGTCGGGCATGCTGTTCGTGCGCACGCCGAGCGCGGACGGGCAGCTCACCGACCTCATCGCCTGCCAGCTGCCGTTCGGTCGCAAGTGGGTGCATCGTCTGCCGGTGCATCCCTCAGCGCTCTACAACTCCGGTCCCATGCCCATGCCGCTCGTGCTCGCGAACGGAATCGTCGTCGCCTACACCGAGACGCCGCGCGTGCGCGGACAGGTGAGCGTGCCGCGCACGATGTGCCTGCTGCTCGATCGCGAGCGCGGTGCTGTGCGGGAGACCATGCAGCTGCCCCTGGAGCTCGGTTCGGCCGAGGTGCTCGACTTCGAGTCGTTCGGACCCAACCTGTGGGTGGCTGGACAGGGTGGAGTGTTGCGGAGGACCAAGCGATGATTCAAAGCATGCTGCATGTGCTCGCATTCGCGCTCGCGGCGCTTGCAGGGGGCTTGGCCCGCGGCGCGCAGTCCCAGCGCAGCCCGCTCGAGGAAGCCCCGATCGTGGTCACGCCGGAGCACGCGCGCGCGGTCGAGCGCGGGCTGGAGTGGCTCGCGCAGAACCAGATCGGCGAGGGTTCCGAGCGCGGGGCGTGGCTCGCCCTGATCGGCTACAAGCTCAACACGGGTTTCCGCCACACCGCAGCGGACAAGGGCCACCTCGGCGTCACCGCGCTCGCGGGCATGGCGTTTCTGGCCGGTGGTCACCTTCCCGGCCGCGGCAAGTACGGCCGCAATGTCGAGGATGCGCTCGAGTTCGTGCTCAAGTCCGTCCAAGCGGACGGCTATACGACGCACGGCGGCTCGCGCATGTACAGCCACGCCTTCGCGACGCTGTTCCTCGCCGAGGTCTACGGACAGACGCATCGTCAGGACATCCGCAGCAAGCTGCAACTGGCGGTCGACTTCATCGTCAACTCGCAGAATCAAGACGGCGGCTGGCGCTACGAGCCGTACGCGGTCGAGAGCGACATGTCGATCGTCGTGTGTCAGGTGATGGCCCTGCGCGCCGCGCGCAACATCGGCATCCGCGTGCCCAAGAGCACCATCGATCGCGCGGCCAAGTACGTGGTCGACTCGGCCGTGACCGAGGAGACGCTCCAGCGCAGCTTCGGCATGTTCAACGCGCGCAGCGAGCTCGGCTCGTTCCACTACCAGAAGAACGACGGCTCGCGTTCTTCGTTCCCGCTGACCGCGGCGGGCGTGACGGCCCTATACGGCGCCGGCGTGTACTCCGATCGCTCGATCGACGACGGCATCTCGTATTTGCGCTCGCACCTCGCGCACTTCAACCTCGAGTACGGGCGCAGTGTCGGCGGTCACTATTTCTTCTGGTACGGCCACTACTACGGGGTGCAGGCGATGTACACGGCGGGCGCGCACGACTGGGAGTCGTACTTCGCGACCGTGCGCGACGAGATCCTGCGCATGCAGCAGGATGACGGCTCGTGGCCCAACGAAGTCGGGCCGGGCCCGGCGCTCGGCACGGCGGCGGCCGTGTTGATCCTCGAGATCCCCTACCGCTACCTGCCCATCTTCCAGCGCTAGGACTCAACCGTGTCACGCCCCTTCGAAACCCGAGCCCTCGCGGCCACGCCCGCGCTCGCTGCGCTCCTCGCGCGAGTGCGACGCCGTCTCGTCGCGCAGGTCTGGCTGCACGGAGTGGGCGGAATGCTCGTGGCGGTGAGCGCGTGGCTCGTGTTCGCGTTCTTCGCGGACTGGGCGCTGCATGTGCCGCTCGCGGTGCGCTGGCTCCACCTCGCCGTTCTCGTCGCCCTGCCCATCGCGCTCTTGTGGCGAGAGGTCCTGCGATATCTGCGACGCGTTCCGGATGCCGCAGGGCTCGCCGTGCTCGTCGAGCGCGCGCACCCCGATCTGCACGAGCTGCTCGTCACGGCCGTGCAGATGCAGGGACGCGACGCCAAGGATGTCGATCCGACGCTGCGCGCTCGCATCCTGCGCGATGCGGAGCTGCGCGCGCGCGCGCTCGACATCCGTGGCGTGCTGGTCGAGCGTCCGCAGACGCTGCGTGCGCTCGCGGGCTTCACGGCGCTCGCGCTGTCGCTGCTCGGCGCGCTGAGCGGTGGCGACACGACGCGCATCTTCCTGCAACGCCTCATCGGTAGAGATGTGCCGTGGCCCCAGCGCACCACGCTGGAGCTGATCGTGGCCGACCCCGCGCGGCCCGGGGAGTTCCTGCGCAGCGAGGACGAGCTCGTGGTGCGCGTCGCGCGCGGCATGGACCTGCCCGTCGCGATCCATGCCAAGGGTGAGCTGCCTCTCGAGGTCGTGCTGCACTTCAAGGACGGCGGAGACGCCGTGCTCGCCTCCGCGTCCGATGGCGAGTTCCGCACGCTGCTGCGCTCGCTGCAAGAGCCGCTCGAGCTCCACGCCACGGGCGGCGACGACGAGGACCAGCTGCCGCGCCTGCGGGTGCTGGTGCTGGACCCGCCCGACATCGCCTCCCTCGCGATCGAGATCGTCCCGCCGTCGTATGTGAGCGCGCCCGCCCGCATCGAGTTCGACCGCGATGTCCAGGTACTCGCCGGATCGCGCCTGCTGGTGCGCGTGATCCCAACGCCCGCGGAAGCGACCGGATCCGTGCGCCTCCTGCCGGCGGACACGCTCGTGACGCTCGAGCCGCGGCCCTTCCCCCAGCAGGACGCCGAGGCGCAGGCGCGCACGGGACTGGGCTTCGAGCTCATGGCGGAAGAGTCGCTGCGCTACCGCTTCGAGCTGCGCGACTCGACGGGACTCGTCGATCCGGAGCCGGGCCTGTTCGCCGTGGATGTGATCGAGGACGAGCGTCCGGAAGTCGAGATCGTGTCACCGGCGCGGCTCGAAGTGGAGACGCTCGCGCAGGGCACGCTGCGCATCGGAGCGCGTGCGATCGACGATCTGGGCATCACCTCCATCGCCTGGCGCTCGAGGTCGATCGGGCAGGAAGAAGAACGCAACGGCGGCTGGATCGAGCTTCCGCTGCGCGACGCTTTGCTCCCGCTGCGCGGCGACGAGGCCGCGCGCGGAGTCGCCGTCACCGGCAGCGCGCGACTCGAGCTGGCCACTCTGGCTGCGCCCACGGCCAAGCTCGCCGTCGGCGACCTGTTCGAGCTCGAGTTGCGAGCGCTCGACACGCGACCGGCCGTGGATGGAACGAGCGACCCGCGCGGGACCGGCACGAGCGCTTTGGTGCGGCTGCGCATCGTCAGCGAAGAAGAGTTCCTGCGGCGCCTGCAAGACCGACTGTCGCGCGCGCGCGGCGATGTGGCCACGCTCGACGACCTGCTGCGTACGCAGACGCTGCGCACCCGCGACCTGCTCGCGGCCCTCGAGATTAGCGGAGAGCTGCCGGGGAGCGCCGAGCTCTTCGCCGCACTCGCCGGCGAGCGCCGCGTGCTCGGCGATGGCGATGCACTCGTACGGGAGTTCGCCGGAACGCTGGAGAGCGTGCTGTACGCGCGCATCGACGACAAGGCGCTCGGGCTGCTCGAGCTGCTCGACTCGGAGCTGGCTCAGGTCGCGAGCAAGAGCTTTCCGCTGCAGAGCTGGAGGCGCTTCGCCGAGGCCGTGCGCACACAAGGCAGTCCGCCGGCAGGCATCGCTTCCCAGCTCTTCGGCTTGTTCGATCTCGCGCTGCGCGCAAGCGCCGACGAGCTCGCGGAAGCCTCGGCCGCGCTCGAGCGTGCCAGTCGCCGCACCGACCTCGCGCAGGTGCACGACGAGCTCGCGCTCGCCAGCGCGCGCGAGGCCAAGGCAGCGGAGCATCTGGGCGCGTTGCTCGATCGACTGGCCGAGTGGGACAATTTCCAGTCCATCCTGACGCTGACGCGCGACATCCTCGGGCGCCAGAAGTCCATCCGCGACAAGACCGCGGAAATGACGGGGAATCGCAGCAAATGAAGCTCTCCACGCCTGCCCCGCGCGCCGCGGCGCTGCTCGCCGCGCTGTGCCTCTTCGCACCGAGTTCGCCGGCAGCGCAAGAACGCGACACGAGCGCGATCCTCGAAGAGCAGGAGCTCCTGCGCCGCCAGTTGCAGCGCCTCAAGCGCACCATGGAGGCGCTGGTGCCTCGACTCGAGAAGGAGGGGCGTCCGCGCGCACTGGAGCTCCTCAAGGACGGGCTGCGCATGCTCGACCAGCGCAGCGACGGCTCGGGGCAGCTGACGCTCGAGGAGCTGATGGACCGCGCGCGACAGGATGTGCAGTCGGGACAGGTCGCGACCTCGATCCAGCGTCAGGAGCAGATCATCGCGAATCTGGAGCGGCTGCTGTCCGTGCTGCTCGACCGCCAGAATGTCGAGCATCTCGAGCGCTCACTCGAGGAGCTCGCGCAAGTGAAGCAGGACCTCGCCGAGCTCACGAGTCAGGAACGCGCGCTGCGTGAGAGGACCGAGCAGCTGCGCGAGGAGAGCCGCAACGAGACGCAGCGCAAACTGGAGGACGAACTAGCGCGCATCGTCGAGGAGCAGCGCCGCCTGCTCGAACGCAACGAACGCGCGGGACGCGAGAGCGGCGCGCTCGCGCTAGAGCAGATCGCGAAGGAGCTCGAGCGCCTGCTCCAGCAGCAGGCGATCGACCGCGCCGTGCTCGAGTCGTGGCAGCCCGGCTCTTCCCAGCGCCTCGAACAGGCGGCGCGCGAGCTCGATGCAGCGCGACGGGACGCTGCGCGCGCAGCGCGTCTGCAACAGGCCGCCGAGGAGCTGCGCCGCGCCGCGGCGCACTCGCGCGCAAGCGCTGCCGAGCGCAAGGCGAGCGAGACATCCGCGAAGCTCGAACAGGCCGCGCAGCGCGAGGAGCGCCAGCAGCGAGCGAGCGGCGACGAGACGGCCGCGCGCACGGCCGGGGCCCTGCGCAAGACATCCGAAGCGCTGCGCGAGGCCGGCGAGGACGCCGACGCCCGCGAGCGCGCGGCGAACGAAGCGCAGGCGCGCGCGGACGAGCTGCAGGCCGAAGCGGCCCGCCAGATGCAGGCGGCGCAGGCCGCGCGCGAAGCGGCGCAGAAGGCGCTCGCCGAGAATGGCGCCTCCGAGACGGCGCAGGTACCCCTCGAGCAATCCGCGCGCAGCGAGCTCGAGCGCGCGCTCGAGGCCGGCAAGGCCGCCGCGAACGAGCAGCAGAGCGAAGCCGCTGCCCGCGCCGCAGAGCAGGCCAATAAGGCCACGGAGCGCGCCGCTGCAGAGCTGCAGCGTGCCGCCGAGGACCAGCGCAAGCTCGGTCCCGCCTTGTCGTCCTCGCAGAACGACTCCGCGCAGAAGGCCGAGCGACTCGCGCGGGGTCTCGAGTCGCTGCCCGCACCCAAGCCCGAAGGCGAGCAGGGCGCGCGCGAGGCGCTCGAGCAGGCGGCGCAGGCGATGCGCGAGGCATCGAGCGCGGCGCGCGGTCAAACTCCCGAGCAGGCGGCCCAGAGCGCCGCGCGCGCGGAGCAGGCGCTCGAGCAGGCCAAGCTGGCCCTCGAGGGTGCGCGCGAGGCGCGCAACGAGGCGGTCGGGTCCAACGCTCAGGCGGCGCGCGACGAGCTCGCTCGCCAGCAGTCCGAGCTGTCGGCAGCCACGGAACAGGCCGCGAGAGAGGCGCCGGCGGGCTCGATGTCGCAGGAGGCGAGCTCACAGGTCGCGAGCGAGATGCAACAGGCGCGCGAGGCCATGCAGCGCGCCGCGGAGCAGATGCAGCAGGGACGCAGCGCTTCCGCAGCGGGGTCGCAGCGCGAGGCGCTCGAGTCGCTCGAGCGCGCGCAGGACGCCTCCGAGCAGGGCGTCCGGCCGCAGACCGAGGAACAGCGTCAGCAGGCCGAGCAGCAGGCGCAGCAGCAGGAGGAGATCCGTCGCCAACTGCTCGAGCTCGCCAAGCGCAACCAAGAGCGTCGCAACGCGAAGCCAACACCGAGCCTCGAGCAGGCGGCCGGGAAGGCGCAGCAAGCCGAGGAGTCGCTCGAGCAGGGCGAGCTCGACCGCGCCGAGCAAGCCGAGGAGCAGGTCGAGCGCGAGATGGAAGAAGCGCGGCGCGAGCTCGAGCAGGAGGAGCAGCAGTACCAGCGTCTACGGCAGGAAGAGCTCTTGTTCCGCATCGCAGAGGAGCTGCAGGCGCTGCTGCAGACCGAGAGCGACGCGCTCGCGCAGGTGCGCGAGATCGATGCCGCGCGCTCTGGCAGCGAGCGGCTTTCGCGCGCGGATCGCCTGCGACTGCGGCGCCTCGGCGCCGATGTCGCTCAGGCGGCCACACGCACCGAGGAAGTCGCGACCGCCATCGCGCAGGAGCACTCGCTCATCTTCGCGCATGTGCTGCGCGAGGTGCGTCAAGATCTCGACCGCGTCGCGCGCGACCTCGACGAGGAAGGCGGCAACGAGACCGGCGCTCGCACGCAGAGCCTGCTCGAGGACGCGATCGAGGCGACCCAGTGGGCCCTCGACGCTCTCAAGGAAGAGCAGCAACGCCGCCAGGACGAGCGCAACCAGCAGCAGCAGCAGCAGCAGGAAGAGAATGGCCAGCAGAAGGACCCGCTGGTGCCCGACGCCGCGGAGCTGAAACTGCTGCGCCAGCTCGAGGTCGACACGCTCTCCGCGATCGACCGCCTGCTCGTCGTCTACCCCGAGCTCGCGCGCGGCGAGGCCGAGCCAGAGGCGCTCGAGGATGTGCTCCGGCTCGCCGAGCGCCACGAGCGCACCACGCGCCTGTTCCAGCAGTTCCGCGCGAAGCTCGGGCTGCCCGCACCCGAGGAGGAGAAGCCGTGAAGCACTGCATCCCGTTCATGCTGGCCTTGTCAGTCTGGCTCGCGCCCGCCGCGCGCGCACAGGAAGAGAGCCCGCTGCTCCCGCCGCAGCTCCGCGCGGATCCGCGCGAGCGCATGAAGGAGCTCTTCGTGCAGATCGAGCGCCGCCTCGGCGAGATCGACCAGCTGCTCTACCGCGCCGGCTCGGGCGAGGTCCCGCTCGAGTCCCAGCGCGAGAGCGGCATCGGCGAGCTGCTGCAGCAATCGCGTTCCAGCGGGCAACGCGTGCTCGACGACATCGACGAGATGCTCAAGCTCGCCCAGCAAATGGGCGGATCGGAGAAGTCCTCGGGCTCGGGCAAGGCCGGCCAACAACAGAGCCAGCAAGGGCAGTCCCCTCAGCAGGGCGCACAGCGACCGCAAGCGCAGGAGCGCACGCCTGAAGCTCCCGGACAGCAGCCGCAGCCCGAGCAGCAAGGGCAGCCGCAGCCGGGCAACGAGCGGGAGCAGGGGGCGGCAGAGCCCCAGCCCGGCGAGTCGAGGCCCGAGGGCGACAGCGCATCGAAGGACCCCGCTCGCAACGCCGCGGGCGATGCGCCGAGCACCTCGCCGAAGGGTCAAGCCGACGGCGCGCGCTCGAACGAGCAATGGGGTGACTTGCCGCCGACGGTGCGCGACCTCTTCCGAACCGAAGGCGGGAGCGACCTGCCGCCGCAGTACCGCGACTGGATCGACGCCTACTACCGCCGCCTGAATCAGGAGCGACGCTAGCTCGATGTTCTCGCACGCTGTGCTGCTCGGACTCGCCGCGTTCGCGCCTGCGTCCGCGCCGATCGAGCGTGCACGCGATGTGCAGGGGCCCGCGCCCGTCGTGCCGCGCGAGCGCCCGCAGGACCCGCTACCGCAGCCGGCGACGCCGAAGAACGACGAGGCCCGCCGCGCCTTCCTGCGTGGGCTCGACTACCTCGCGGCGCAGCAGGCGTCGCACCAAGACGGCTCATTCCCGCGCGCCGGCGGCGCGCAGCACGCGCCCGTAGCTCTCGCCGCGCTCGGCGCGCTGGCCTTCATGGCCGAAGGCTCGACGCCCAGCCGCGGTCGCTACGGACGCGAAGTGGCGCTCGCCGTCGACTACCTGCTCGCCCGGGCCGACGCGCAGACCAGCGGAGCGCCCGGCTACATCGCGGTTTCCGTCGACGACAAGTGGGGCATGCACGCGCACGGGTACGCCGTGCTCGCGCTGTGCAACGCCTTCACGCTCTCTCCGGCCGGCGAACGCGGCAAGCGCATCGCGGCGCTGCTCCCGGACTCGATCGGCGTCATCGAGCGCTCGCAGACCTCCGAAGGTGGCTGGTTCTACTTTCCCACCGCTGGCCTCGAGCACGAGAACTCGGTCACGGTGGTGCAGCTTCAGGCGCTGCGGGCTGCGCGCAACTGCGGCGTGAAGGTGAACGCCAGCGTGGTCTCCAAGGCCGTGGAATACATCCACCGCTGCCAGTCCGAAGATGGCTCGTTCCGCTACGGGCTCGATCAGGCCTCCAAGTCGTCTCTGGCGCTCACGGCGGCGGGCCTCGCCACGCTGCAGAACGCGGGTCGCTACGACGGCGCAGAGGTCGAGCGCGCGGTGCGCGCGATGTGGGCGGAGATCATGGAGCGCGAGCGTGGTGCCGAGCGCGCCGACTCGGGTTTCCCCCACTACGAGCGCCTGTATGTCGCGCTCGCGCTGTGGACGCACTCCGACCGGCGTCTGTTCGAGCGCTGGTTCGAGTTCGAGCGAGCGCATGTGCAGAAAGAGCAGCGCTCCGACGGCTCGTGGCAAGACGCACAGTTCGGCAACTGCCTCGCCACATCCGTGAACTGCCTGTTTCTCTCGATCAACGACGGACTGCTGCCGCTGTTCGAACGCTGATGCCGATGTGCGCTCAAGGGAGCGCGAGTCGTTCCGCAGCGGTGAGATACAGGGCTATCTCGACCTTGGCGAAGCCCTGCGGCGCGAGCGCGAGCACGAGTTCCTCGTGCAACTCCCGAGCGCGCGCGAGCTCCTGCGCCGAAGTCTCGAAGCGGGCGACCTGACCGCGATCGCGCACGCGCACCTGCGCGAAACCGAGCGCCTTCACCGCGGCTTCCGCGGCCTCGATCCGTGCAAGGCGCTCACGCGTCACGGTCGTTCCGATCGGCAGTCTCGATGCGAGGCAAGCTCCAGACGGCTTCTCGGAGACGGCGAGTCCACGCTCGCGGGCGAAGCGCCGCACATCCTCCTTGGTGAAGCCGGACTGCGAGAGCGGAGCGTGCACATGGAACTCGCGCGCTGCGCGCGCACCCGGACGATCGTCGACGAGGTCGTCCACGATCTCTCCGAAGGCGAGATGCGCGAAGCCGCGTTCGCGCGCCCAGCACGCCATCGAGCGAAACAGCGTCGACTTGCAGTAGTAGCAGCGATCTCCGGCATTCGCCCGGTAGCGCGGATCGTCGAGTTCGTCCGTCGCCACGACCACTGGCTCGCAGCCGAGCTGGCGCGCGAAGGCGAGCGCTTGCGCGAGTTCCGCCCGCGCCAGCGAGGGCGAATCCGCTAGCACGGCGACCGCGCCTTCCCCCAGGGCCTCGCGCGCCGCGCACAAGAGCACGCTCGAGTCCACGCCGCCGGAGTACGCGATCGCCACATCCCCCAGCGCGCGCAGGGACGCGAGCAGCCGCGCCTCGCGTTCGCGATACGAGTCGGCGCTCACAGGTAGAGACGGATCTTGTCCACGTAGCCGTCCGCGCTGGCGCGTATCGCCGCGATGTCGGCGTCCGAGAGCGTGCGAACGATCTTGCCCGGCAGACCGACGACGAGCGAGCGCGGCGGCACCACGAAACCCTCCCTCACGACCGCACCGGCCGCGATCAGGGACTCGTCCCCGATCACCGAACCACCGAGCAGGATCGCGCCCATCCCGATCAGGCAGCGGTCGCCGATGCGAGCACCGTGGAGCACGACGCGATGCCCGATCGTGCACTCCGAGCCGATCACATTCGGAACGCCCGTGTCGGCGTGGATCATCGTGAGGTCCTGCACATTCGTGCGGCGACCGATCGTGAGCGGGGCATCGTCGCCGCGCAGCACGCAGCCGAACCACACGCCGACATCTTCGCCCAGGGTGACATCCCCCGCGACGATCGCGTTGGACGCGACGAAAGCGCCGCCCTCGACGGCGCGGAACAGTCCTTGGCGCGGAAAGTGGGTCATGGTTGGGTTCAGCCCTCGAGCATGCGCCGCGCCCAGTCGCTGCCGAGCACGAGCGAGATCGTGATGCCATTGTGCAGCGCGTGCACGAGCCAAGCCGCCGCGATGCGCTGGGTGCGCAGCATGACCATGCCGAGCAACAGCGCGAGCACGAAGATCGGCAGGAAGGCGACGAGGTTCCCATGCATCGCGGCGAACAGCAAGGCCGTGGCGAGCACGCCGAGCCGGTCACCGAGGTTCTGCACCAGCAAGGGCTGCAAGAATCCGCGGAAGAAGAGCTCTTCGCACAGCGGGATCAACGCCACGGCGAGCAGTGCGAAGATCCAGCACTCCGCACCTTGGAGCTCGAGCACGAGCTTGAGCATATCCTGCGGCGGAGCGTCGACGCCGAGCGCCTTCCAGCTCCAAGCCGAGAGCAGCATCGCACCGACGATCGAGGGCAGGCCGAGCCCATAGGCGAGCACGCCCACTCCGAGCGAGCGCACATTGGATCCGCTGCGCAGGCCCAGTGAGGCGATCCCGTCGGGATCGAGTCGCCGCGCGAAGGCCAGACACAAAGCGACGGTGGCGACCTGCAGGCCCGCGCCGAACAGGACCGGTACGAGGCCGTCGGAGCGCTCCACCCCCACGGCTTCGAGCGCCGCGCCGCCCAAGATCGTCAGCGCGAAGTACGTGAAGATCGCGAGGCCCACATGGAAGAAACCCCAGCGCGCGAAGAACACATTGCGATCGGGCACGAGCCGCTGCGCGAGTGCGCGTCCGAGCGGAAACAACGCGATCGACGCGAACACGAGCACGAGCCCGACCACCGCGCCCGCGGTCGTGGGCTCGAACTCCCCAAGCTGTGCCTGCGGCTCCATGGGGCTAGCTAGTTGCGCACACCGATGACACCCTCGAGCGGCGAAGACGCATTGGCGTACAGGCGGCGCTCGATGCGTCCGGCGAGGTGGGCATTGCGTCCGGCGCGACACGCATCGCGCATGGCAGCCGCCATCCGCAGCGGTTCGCGCGCGCCAGCGATCGCGCTGTTGAGGAGCACGCCCGCCACGCCGAGCTCCATCGCCAGCGCGACATCCGACGCCGTGCCGACCCCGGCATCGACGATCACCGGCACGCGCACCAGTTCCATCAGGATCCGGATCGCATGGGGGTTGAGCACGCCGAGCCCTGAGCCGATCGGGGAGCCCGCCGGCATCACGCTGACGGCGCCGAGCTCGGCCAGGTGCACGCCCAGACGCGGATCATCCGAGCAGTACACGAGCACATCGAAGCCCTGTCGGACGAGCTCGCGGGTCGCTTCGAGCGTTCCGACGGGGTCGGGCAGCAGGGTCTTGGGATCTCCGAGCACCTCGAGCTTTACGAGTGGCGTGTCGAGCAGCTCGCGTGCGAGCTCCGCCGTGCGAATCGCCGTCGAGGCATCGAAACACCCCGCCGTGTTCGGCAGGATCACATACTTCGAGCGATCGATGCAGTCGAGCAGCGATGGACCGGCGCTACGATCGAGATTCACGCGCCGCACGGCGACGGTCACGCAGTCCGTGCCGCTCACCTCGAGAGCTTCGCGCGTCTGCTCGAAGCTCCGGTACTTGCCGGTGCCGACGAGCAGCCGCGAGCGCAGCGTCGTGCGCCCGAGCACCAGCGGCTCGTCCCGCTCCCAAGCCTGCCCCGCCATTGCCTAGCCTCCACCCACGAGGGTCACGACCTCCAGCGCGTCATCGGCCGCGAGCACGGTCTGTGCGTGCAGCGCACGCCGCACGATCCGCCCGTTGCGCTCGACCGCGACGAGCTCGGGCCGCAGCCCGAGCTCGAGCACGAGCTGCGCCAGCGTGCAGCCCTCGCGCACCGCGCGCGCGGCTCCGTTGACGCGAATCTCGATCTCCATCGTTCGCCCTCGCGAGCGGGCAGGATAGCGGGCTCCCGCGCGCGCCTCAACCCGCGCTCTGCCACGCGCAGGAACGCGCACTTGAGGTAGATCCACTCCGGCAGCACGAGCAACGCCGCGTGATCGCTCTAGGCCCCGAGCAGCTCCTCGAGGTACACGGCGCGCCCCAAGAGGTGCGCCGCCGGCGACAGCACGGCGAGCAAGAGCTCCGACCTCATGGCGTGGGAACACGAGGCGCTGACCATGTGGCCGCCGGGCTCGACCAGCCGCAGCGCACGCAGGTTGAGCTCGCGATAGCCGCACGGATGGCGAACAAGCCGTCGAAGCAGAACATGTCGAGTATCGCGCGGCCGCGCGCGAGTCTGGCGCCAGGCATGCGATTGGCGCGCTGGTCGAGTTGGTGCCCCGTCTTGTGCCCGTGGAGCAGGTCGACCTCGCACACGAGCCCCTCCTCGTGCACTTCGAGCGACGAAGGCAAGCTGCCACGCAGCATCGCGACGCGCTTCTCGAGTCCTCGAGTCGCCGCACGCTCGCGTCCGAGCGATCGACGATCGCGACCGGCTCGCCCACGAACTCCGCGACGGCACCCGCGAACAGCGACACGAGACGATCGGAGCCCTGCCAGCCGCTCTCGAGAGACCTACACGAGCGCGTGGTGATCGATGACGAGGCCGGGCACGAGGTCGGCATCGCCCGCGGGCAGGCGACAAGCGCCGCGCGGATCGAACAGCCCCATGCGACGCCGCGCGGCGATCGCGCGCGCGTGCTGACGCTTCCAAAACGCAGCATCCGGCTGCTCATCGGCGCGCGAGAAGAGCGGCACGCGGATCTTCGGCTCGGAGCTGTACAGGCTCCAACCCAGCCGCTCCCCCTGCGGCGACTCGATCGCCACGACGCCCCCCGCTCGACCTCGGTCGACACGACATCGTCCGCGAAGATCCACGGAGGACCAACTTCGAGACGGCGCCTGCCGCGCCGCTCAAGCGCACCTACGACACCGTCCTCACTCCTGTTTTCCCTCGCTGGGTCGCACGGCCGGCTTCACCAGCGCTTCAAAGCGCGGGTCGCCCCGCAGCGACTCGAGATCGGGATCGCCCGCGGCCCAAGTGCGCTGGCGCTCGCGCGCGCCCTCTTGCGTGCGCACCTCGGCAAAGTCGCGCGCGAGGTAGTCGAGCGCGAGTTCGCGCTCCCCGAGCAACGCCCAGGTGCAAGCCAAGTTGTAGTAGCCCGCCGGCGTCACGCGCAGCTCCGCGAGCAGAGCGCGCGCTTGCGTCGCTTGACCGGCGCGTGCGCGATAGCAGGCGAGCAGCACCTTCATGAAATCGCTTTGATCGAGCTCGTAAGCGCGCTCGAAGTACTCGAGCGCCTTGGCCGAAGAGCGCAGCTTCACATTGGCGTTGACCGCAAGGCTCGTGAGCATCCCGGCGCGCTGCACGCGCACCAGCCGCGCGCCCGACATGTCATCGCGCTGCTCCACCTCGCGCGCCGCTCCATCGAGTCGCTCGAGCGCGCGCTGGAAGACCAGCTCCGCCTCGGTGCCACGCTCGAGATCCATGAGCGCGCTGCCCTGCGCGGACTCGGCCGCCGCGAGGTAGCGCGCGAGGTCGAGCTCGCCCAGCGTGCCGCGCAGCGCCTCGAAGTCGAGGGCCGCGCGCTCGGCGATGCGCCGCCCCGTCTCCGCGCGACCCTGTTCCAGCGCGCGCTCCGCGTACTGCAGGCCCGCGCGCGACACGCCCCGCTGTCGCAGTAGCGCCGCGTCGCCCTCCTCCGCCTCGCGCTCGAACATGCGCAGCACCTGCGAGCGCAGCACATCGAGATCGAAGAGCCGCGTCGGGTCGCGCGCGATCGCCGCACGATCGAGCCGCTCGGTCTCGCGGTCGATCCACGAAAGCGCCGACTCGCGGCGGGCAGCCTGGATCTCCACGAGCAGCTTCTTGCGCGCAGGATCCGCGAGCGGTTGCGCCAGCCGCGGCTCGAGCTCGGGATACTGCTCGAAGCCGGGCAAACCAGCGCCGCAGGTCGATGCCAAGGCGCGGCAGAAGTCGAGCTCGAGCTCGAGCGCGCGCTTCCCGAGCGCGTCACCGCCGAGGACCAGCGCTGCCGGGCCGAGCGGATGCTGCAAGAGCTCGTCGTGCGAGAGCGACATGTTCCAGGACACGCGCGAGAGCTCGAGCTGGACCTCGAGCAGCGCGAGATCCGCAGCGCGCGCGAGCTCGAGCACCGCGAGCGAGCCCGGACGCGCGCCGGACTGGAGCGCGACGAGCGTGCGCCACAGCGGCACGAGAGCGGAGAGCAACAAGTCGTCCGTGCGCTGCGCGTCGAAGTCGTCGCGATCGTCGCGTCCGCGCAGATCCCAGCGCTCGCGGCGCAACGCGACCAGTGCTTCCTCGGCCTCCGCGAGCGGATCCTGACACTCGGCGCCGCGACCGAGCGCGACCAGCGCGGCGACCGAGAAGAGCTGCGCTCGCGCGCGCAGCGTGCGCGAGAGCGGATCGTTGCTGAGCGGCGAGCGAGCGGCGAGAGCCCGCGCGAGCCCCAGCGCGGTCTCCGCTCCCCCGCTGCGGCCGAGCTCGAGTGCGATGCGCCGCGATGCGAGCGCGCCGTCGTCGAGTCCGCTCGCGGCGAGCGCTCCGAGCAGTGCCGCCGCGCGCGCATGCTCCCCGAGCACCTCGCAGCGCTCGACGAAGCGCTCGAGCGCCACGCCCGCCGCGACGCGGACGCTGGCCTCTGGGTGCCGCGCGGCGAGCAGGAACACGGCGCGGTCGGCAGCAGTGGCGCCGCCGGCGGGTACATCCGCGAGCGCGCCACCGGCGGCGCGCACGATCTCCGCGAGCGCCAGACCTCGCAGCTCCCGCAGCCCGCCACCCGCCGCTTGCGTCGCGAGCTCGCACACGACATCGCGCGCGCGGCCGTGCCCCGCGAGCCGCAACGCCAAAGCGCGCTGCTCGTCTCCGACCGCGGCGCGTACGCAACGCGCGAGCGAGCGAGCCGCGTGGTTGTCATCGATGCGCTCGAGCGCGGTGAGTGCCGCCTCGCGCACCGCGCCCTCGCTCGCGCCTCGCGCCACGCTCTCCAGAGCCGCACAGCGCTCCCCAGCGAGCTCACGCCCCAGCCGCGGAGCGCCCAGCCAGGCGCACAGGTTCTCGCGCACGCACGCATCCGGGTCGTTCAGCAGCGCGATCGCGGGCGCAATCGCATCGGCGTCGCCGACTTGCCGCGCGAGCGCACTGCGCGCGCGACGCGCTTCGAGCGCCTGAGCGCCGAAGTCGGAGGCGAGCGCCGCGAGCGCCGCCCTCGCTCCCGAGCGTGCCAGCTCGGAGAGCACGACATCCGCCTGCGCTCCGCGCGCAGCATCGAGCCGTGCAAGCTCCGCGTGCACATCCTGCGGCGCGAGCACGAGCATCAACCAAGCGAGCGCGCTCATCGAAGCTCGCCCCCGCGCTTGCGCCGCTCGATGCGGCACTCGAGCGCACGCCTCGAGAGCCCGAGTTGCCGCGCCGCGGCAGCGACATTGCCTCGCTGCTCGCGGAGCGCGGCTTGGATGAGCGCGGACTCGAGCGCGTCCAGCGTGAGTCCCTGCGCGAGCGTGCGCTGCGCCAGCTCCTCGGCACGCCCAGCGGTTTCTTCCGACAAGAACTCGAACTCGCTCGCCTCGATCGCTCCGCGCTCCACTCCGCCGAGCGCGAGCACGCGCGCCACGGCGTTCTCGAGCTCGCGCACATTGCCGGGCCAAGGATGCGCGCACAGTCGCTCCGCCGCGGAGTTCGACAGCGTGCGAGGCGATCCGGCGCGCGCGAGCAGCGCGCTCGCGAGCGGCACGATGTCCTCGAGGCGCGCGCGCAGCGGCGGCAGCACGATCTCGAGCACGGCGATGCGCCAGTACAGGTCGCTGCGCAGCGCGCCGGAGTGGACGCTCGCACGCAGGTCGCGCGACGAAGTCGCGATGACGCGCACATCGATCTTGACGGGTCGCTCCGCGCCGAGCGGCTCGACCTCACCTTCCTGCAAGACGCGCAGCAGCTTGCCCTGCAGCTCGAGCGGCAGGTGATCGAGGTCTTCGAGCACGAGCGTGCCGCCGTGGGCCTGACGGAAGCGACCGAGCCGCGCTCGGCCCGCTCCCGTGAACGCTCCCTCCTCGTGCCCGAACAGCTCGGCTTCGATCAGGGTCGGCGCGAGCGCCGCGAGGCTGGTGGCGACGAACGCCCCCCCAGAACGGGGGCCGAGCCGGTGCAAGGCGGCCGCCAGCGCGCTCTTTCCCGAGCCCCCCTCCCCGACCACCACGGCCGGGGCCGAGGACAGGGCGGCCTTGCGCACGAGGGCCTCTAGGGCCCGCACCGGGGGGCTCGAGCCGGAAAGCAGCAGTCCGAGGGGCGGTCCAAAGTCCATTTCGTCCAAGAAGATACGCGACCGGAGGCAGGTCGCGGTTGACGGGAGACGGGTCGAGATCCCAAACTGGTCGCCCTTCGAGCTTCCGACTGGGATCGTCCTGGCGGGGGCGCGCTGCCCTGGTGCGCGGGTTCGCCCGCACTCCGGTCCCAACTCCGAGCTGCGCGGTCCCGCCGCGCGTTCCAGGCCGCACCCCGAACCCCGCCACCACCATGAACAAGGACGACATCCTGCGGTTTGTCGATGTGATCAGCCGCGAGAAGGAGATCGACAAGGAAACGCTGTTCCTCAGCCTCGAGGACGCGCTGGCTATCCCTATCCGCAAGCGCCTCGGCGTCGGCGACGATGTCGTGGTCAAGATCGACCGCAAGACGGGCGAGCTCTCGGTCGAAGACGACGACGGGGTCTACGAGGTCAACTTGGATGACCTCGGCCGTATCACCGCACAGGCGGTGAAGCAGGGCATCAACCAGAAGTTCCGCGAGGCGGAGCGCGACAAGCTCTACGACGAGTACGAGAGCCGTGTCGGGCAGTTGATCAACGGCACCGTCCAACGCTTCGACGGCGAGGACCTCGTGCTCAATTTGGGCCGCACCGAGGCCTACCTGCCGCGCGCCGAGCGCGTGCGCGGCGAGACCTTCCAGCCCGGCGACCGCATCCGCGCCATCGTCACGGAAGTCCGCAAGGACGGCCCGCGCGTGCGCATCGAGGTCAGCCGCACGAGCAGCGACCTCGTCCGCCGCCTGTTCGAGCTCGAAGTGCCCGAAGTCGCCGAGGAAATCATCGAGATCAAGCGCGTGGTCCGCGAGCCGGGCTACCGCACCAAGATGGCCGTCCTGAGCTCCGACCCCAAGATCGACTGCATCGGCGCCTGCGTCGGCGTGCGCGGTGCGCGCATCAAGGCCGTGATCGACGATCTGCGCGGCGAGCGCATCGACATCATCAAGTGGAGCGACTCGCTCGAGATGCTCGTGATGAACGGCCTCAAGCCGGCGGAGATCGACCTCGACAACATCTTCCCCGACACGGACGCGCGCAATGTGGTCGTGATCGTCGACGAAGAGCAGCAGTCGCTCGCCATCGGCAAGCGCGGCCAGAATGTGCGCCTCGCCAGCAAGCTCTGCGGCTGGGACATCGACATCAAGACGCGCGCCGAGTTCGAGGCCGAGCAGCTCGGTGGCCCCGCGGCCGCGGGTCCGACCAGCGAAGCTGTCGGCAACGCGCCTTCGGACGATGACGACGAGGGCCTTCTTTGACCTTGTTCCTACGGGGACTTCCGCTCCCCACCGCCCCATCAGAGCCCCCTAGAGCACCAGATTCAGAGCGTCGCAAGGAAACCGGGTGAGCACGAAAAAGCGCATTCACGAGCTGGCCAAGGAGTACGGGATGACCGGCCCAGACCTGGTCAACAAGCTCAAGGCCCTCGGCGTATCCGACGTGAAGAGCTCTAGCTCGACGCTCGATGACTTCCAGTTGTTGGTGGTCGAAGGCAAACTCTTGGCCAACGGCATCCTCAAGGCCCCGGCTGCGCCCAAGGCCGATGCTCCCGCGGCCAACGCCGGCGAGTCCGTCGGCGGGGTCATCAAGAACGGGGTCATCAAGAAGAAGAAGAAAGTCACTCTCGCCGACATCGGCGGGGAGACCGCTGCGGAACCGGTCGCGCCGACGGCCGACTCGGTGTCCATCCCCGTGATCGATCCGGCGCCCGACGGGCCGGGCCCGGGCCCCGCGCTCAAGCCGGTCGCCGCCGTGCCCGCGCCGGTCGAGGTGGCTCCGGCGGTGATCGAGCCCGCGCCGAGCGCGACCGAAGTGCCGACCAAGGTGCTGCCTTTGGCCTCGGCGCCCGCTACGGCCGTCGAAGCGCCCGCCGCGAGCGCCCCCAACGCCGAGACTCTCTCGGCTTCGAATGTCGCCCAGCCCGGCGAGAACCCCGACCTCGTCCGTCCGGCCGCGCGCCGGCCCGGCAAGGTCGTCGGCTTCGTCGACCTCGCCAAGGTTACGACCACCACCGCGCCCAAGAAGCCCGACTCGCGCCGCTTGCGCTCGATGGACGATGTCACGCCGGACGTGCAGCCCACGCTCGGCCACGACAAGAAGAAGGCGCTCGTGCGCGGCGATGCCGGCAGCCGAGGCCAGATGACGGCCTCCCAGCTGAAGGAGCAGGCCTCGGGCCGCTTCCTGCGCTCCAAGCGCGGCCCCACGCCCGCCGGCGGCCCGGCCCCGCGCTCCCAGCGCGGTCGCCCCACCGACGCCAGCGCCTCGCCGCTCGCAGGCAGCGAGGTCAAGCTCGAGGCACCGGTCACGGTCAAGAAGCTCGCCGAGAGCATGTCGATCAAGACGACGCAACTGCTCGCCAAGGCGATCGAGCAGAACCTCGGCCTGCTCAACATCAACTCGGTTCTCGACGACGACACCGCGGCACTGATCGCGCTCGAGTTCGGCGTCACGCTCACGGTGGCCCACGAGGTCCAGGCGGAGACCGAGCTCGTCAACGCCTTCGTCAAGCAGCGCACCGAGGTCGAGGAATCGGCGCTCATCACCCGCGCGCCGTCGATCGCCATCCTCGGCCATGTCGACCACGGCAAGACGACGCTCATCGACCGCATCCGCAGCTCGAAGATCGCCGAGGGCGAGTCGGGCGGCATCACCCAACACATCGGTGCCTACCAAGTCGCCACCAAGCTCGGGCACACGCTGACGATCCTCGACACTCCTGGGCACGAAGCCTTCACGGCCATGCGCGCCCGCGGTGCCGACGCGGTCGACATCGTGGTGCTCGTGGTCGCGGCCGACGACGGCGTCATGCCGGCGACGGTCGAGGCGCTGAGCCACGCCCGCGCGGCCAAGAAGAAGGTCGTCGTCGCGCTCAACAAGTGTGACAAGCCCGGTGCCAACCCCAAGCGCGTGCGCGAGGAGCTCTCCAAGGAAGGCCTGATCCCCGAGGAGTGGGGCGGCGACACCGCCATGCTCGAGGTCAGCGCCCTGACGGGTCAGAATGTCGACGAGCTGCTCGAGCGCGTGTTCCTCGAGAGCGAAGTGCTCGAGCTCAAGGCGCACGCCAAGGGCCCGGCCTCCGGTCTCGTGCTCGAAGCCGAGGTCGAGAAGGGCCTCGGCCGCGTGGCGCACCTGCTCGTCAAGGACGGCACGCTCAACACCGGCGACGTGATCCTCGCGGGCGAAGGCTTCGGCCGCGTGCGCATGATCCTCGACGACCGCGGCCAGAAGATCGAGTCCGCTGGCCCGTCGATGCCCGTGCAGGTCACCGGCCTCGACGAGCTGCCCTCGGTCGGCGACTCCTTCTATGTGGTCTCCAAGCTCGACCAAGCCCGCGAGGTCGCGGAAGAGCGCCGCAAGAAGAACCGCCAGATGTCGATGGCCGAGCGCAAGCAGGCCACCACGGAGAACATCCTGCAGGCCCTCGCCGATCAGGCGAAGAAGACCATCAATGTCATCCTGCGCGCCGATGTGCAGGGCTCGATGCAGGCTCTCGAGGCCCAGATCAGGGGCCTCACGCACCCCGAGATCGATGTCAAGCTGCTCGCGGCGGGCCTCGGCACCGTCACCGAGAACGACATCAATCTGGCCGCGACCTCGGGCGGCATCGTGCTCGCGTTCCGCGTCAGCACCGACAGCAAGGCGCGCGATGCGGCCGAGCGTCTCAATGTCGAGATCCGTCCCTACGAGGTGATCTACGAGCTGCTCGACGACCTGCGCACGATGATGGAAGGCACGCTCGCACCGGAGATGACCGAGCAGGTCACGGGTCACATCGAGATCCGCGCCCTGTTCAAGTCCTCGAAGTTCGGCACGATCGCGGGCTCCCATGTCATCGACGGGGCGGTCCAGCGCGACAACCGCGTGCGCGTGCTCCGCAAGGGCAAGCTCGTTCACGAGGGCGCCATCGCCGGCTTGCGCCGCGAGAAGGACGATGTGCGCGAAGTCCGCGATGGCTTCGACTGCGGCGTGACGATCAAGGACTTCGACCTGTTCGAGCTCGGCGATGTGATCGAGGGTTTCAAGGTCGTGCCGGTCAAGCGCAAGCTCGGCAAGAGCTAGCGCGCGGCTTCCTCCGCGGGGCGCGCGCGTGCGCGTCCCGCGCCGACCCCACCACGTTCCGCACCCGGATCAGCGTCATGGCGAACCCCCGCACCATCGCCAAGCTCGAGGCCCGCATCCACGAGCGCGCGGCCCACGCCCTCGAGTTCGAGGTCCGCGACCCGCGCAATGTGCTCGTGACGATCACCAAGGTCGAGCTCGCCAACGACCTCGGCCACGCCAAAATCTTCTACTCGGTGCTCGGTGGAAAGTCCGAGCGCAGCAAGGCCGAGCACATGCTGGCCTCGGCCGGCGGCTTCATCCAGCGACAGGTCGCGCGCGTGCTCGACACGCGCAAGGTGCCGCACCTCACATGGCAGTTCGACGACTCGATCGAGCAGGCCCAGAAGCTCGACAGCGCGATCAAGAAGGCACTCGAACGCGACCGCATCATCAACGAGACCGGCAAGCCGCCCGTCGAAGACGACAACGGCAACTGGGAATCCGAGTACGAGCAGATGGCGGAATCAGACGGCGCCGGCGGCGGCCGCGAGGACGCCGAGGACGACGACTAGAGCGCCAGTGCCGCCTCGGATCGCCCGCCGGAGAGCTAGCTCGCGAGGTCCGCGGCGAGCGCGGCGCGCTGCGCGGGCTCGAGCCGGGCCTCGACGACGAGGCCCGGATGGTCGGCACCGATGGCGACCGGCACCCGCCCGCCCACGGGGAATTTGATGTAGTGCACGCTCGAGAGGCGCTCGTCCCCCACTTGGCGCCCGTCGAAGCAGGCGTAGACCTTCGAGCCGTCCTCGAGCCGTGCATAGATGTGTCGCGGCAGTGCGAGCCATTCGCGCAGCTTGATCGCGCGCTCGGCCGGGTCGTCGAGCTCGATCATGAGCGTGCAGCCGAGCTCGCCCGCCCCGCCGAGCAGCTCGTTGTATGTCTCGAGCTCGTGCAGGATGTCGGCCTCGCGCACGATGCGCTCGATACGCACCATCTCCTGCACCTGATAGCGCGCCGTCGCCGTGTTCTCGAACAAGAAGGTCAGCACGCCGCCGACATGCACGCGACGCCGCGCCTTGATCGCGAGCACTTCCGAGCGGATCGCCTCGCGGCGCTCTTCGTAGGTGATGTAGTCGAGAATGGAGGCGCGTTCGACGGGATTCATCGGGGCTCTTTGACTCGCGGTAAATGGACCGACAGAGAGTACCTAAGGCGCGACGACGGCGCTTCAAGCGCGGACATCGAGATGCGCATAGGCCGGTGTGCTCTCGATGCGCGGATCGTCCACGGCCGCCCCGAGCGTGAAGTGGTAGAGGCTCTGGAATGTGTGATCGACCAGCCCGAGAGCGCGATGCACCGGATCGTCGAAAAAGCAGCCGATTCCCGTCGCGCGCAGTCCGAGCGCCTCGGCTTCGAGGTACAGCAGCTGCCCGACGAGGCCGCACTCCCAAAAGAGCCGCCGATAGGCCCACGGGCCGTCTGCCGCGAGCGCAGCCTCGAAATCTGCCAGCATTCCGAAGGCGACGCATCCGTCCGCGGCGATCTCCTGATGGCAGGCGAGCGAGCGCGAGAGCGCACGCGCGTCCCCCGCCTTGAGCCGCAAGAGCGTGAGCCCGGCGGCGTCGACGCGCTCCGCGTCGCACACGACGCGCGCGGACGCTCTCCAGCGCGCCTCGCGCTGCGGATCGCGCAGGCACAGATACAGCCCCGGATCGAGGCCTTCCACGCGGTGCACGAAACACAAAAGGTCCACGCGGGGCGCCGCGGACCACGAGGCGAGCACGATCTCGCCCTCGCGCGGCAATGTGCGCCGCAGGAGCTGCTCGAACGCGTCGCGGGCCATGCCCGTGCGGCCATCGAAGGCCACCGCGCTGCGCCGACCGCGCACAACGCGACGCAACGCGATGGGCTCGTCGCCCGCGCTCCACGCAGGAGCGAGCGCGGGCTGCACCTCGGGTGCAACCGTGCGCGGCTTGCGCGTCGCGGCTTCCACCGCGTCGATCGCAGGCCAGTCCACATGTCCGCTGCTCAGGCAATTAGGTACGCCTGAATGCCGCAGCGAGAGCGACGCGAGAAGATCGGGCGCGGGCGCGCGAGGGAGGACGCCGCGCTGTTGCGTGCGGATCGCCACGAGCACCTCGGGCGCCTCCGCCTCCGGACCTGACTGAAGATCCGTCCCGAGCAGCCGCGCGAGTTCATCGCTGCCAAGCTCATCGAGCACGCGCGCCCGCCACCCCAGTGCGGCCGCAGCGACCGCCAGCGCGCCGATCGCGTGTCCAACATCGTGCTGGCAGTAACGGAACGCGCGCTCGCCGTACTTCCATGCCTCGCGCCAATGAATCGACGCGAGCGCGACGAGAAATGTGTCGCTGCCCAGCCCCGCAGCCAGGCGCTCCCACGCGGAGGATTCGAGTCGCGCGCGCACCTCGAGCGCGTGCTCGTGCGGCGCGTAGTGCGCGAGAAACGCCCCGTGCGCGTCGCAAGCGAGCTCCGGTGCGAGTACATACGCCTCGGTAGGATGCAGATTTCCGCTGGAGGGATTGCAGCGCAGCGTCCAGCGCGCATCGCCGTAGCGCTTGGCGCCGGAGAGCGCGAGCGAGTCGAACAGGAACTGCGAGAGCGTCGCGTGCGACAGCGGAGCCGCTGCCACGCGCCCCGCGCAGAAAGCCTCCTCGTAGAACGGTCGCCCATCGTCCGGCTCGCGCAGTTCGAGCGGCACGAGCTGCGCACCCGCAAAGCGTCGGAACGGATCGGGCTGCGTGTCCCAGTCGAGTTCCGGCGGCCCCGCCGCATAGCGCTGCCAGTCGTGCTTCGAGGCCTCGTGGTAGGCCGCGACCACACGCAGCGGATCAGCAGCGATCTCGCTTGGCGAAGCGGGCTCGCTCCGTTGCCTGCGCCAGAACATCGCCCGCGATCGCTAGCGCTTCGTGTCGATCGCGCGCAGGATCGCCGACATCGCCTCGGCGGCCGCGAGGCACACATCGCCGTCGGGGTCGATGATGAGCTCCTCGAGCGCGGGTCGCGCAGAGGCTGCGCGCGCCTTCATGGCGCCGATGCGCACGCACGCGTCGAGGCGCACCTTCGGATCGGAGTCCTTCAGCTTCGCCACGAGCGCGGAGAGATCCGCGTCCGGCCCGGCAGGCGCAGGCGTCGCTTCCTTCTTCCTGAACATGTCGAAGAGGCCCATGGCGGTCGAAAGACTAAACCGACGCGCCCAAAGATGCGAGCAGCGGGCTGCGCTCGAACGCCAACGGGCGGAAGAACTCGCCGGAACAGCACCCCGAAGCCGCCCCAATCAGGGAGCGGGCGGCCCGCCTTGGGGTGCTCCCACTCGCGCCACGAGGTCTCGGATCGTGTCCGGTGCGAAGCCGGCGTAGTGGTTGTTGGCGTAGACGTAGACATCCTTCGCGCGCGAGAGCAGCTCGCGGATCAGTCCGGCCCAATGGTCGAGGCGCTCCGACTGGTCAAGCACGACGCGATCGAGCGTGTCCGTGAGAGAGTCGATCCGCTTGCGATCTCCTATCAGGCGCGCGTACGTGAAGTCCGCGGTGAGCAGGTCGAAGCGCTCGGCGAGCTCACAGGGATGCGGCATGTAGACGAGGTCGACGAGCACGAGCGCGCAGCCGTGGGACTGCAGCAGTGCGAGCGTCTGCGCGTCGATCCAGCTCTTGTTGCGCAACTCGACGGCGTAACAAAACTGCTTGGGCAGCGTCGCCAGAAACGCGTCGAGTCGCTCGCGGAACACCCCCACGGTGGCGAACGCGCCGCGATTGAAGTACGGGAACTGCATCACCAGCGGTCCGCACTTCTCGCCGAGCAGCGACATCGCCTCGAGAAAACGCTCCAGATCTCGCTGGATGTGCTCGCGCACGAGCACCTTCGCGCCATCGGGCGCAGCCTCGCTGCCGCCGTGCACGATGGAGCGCGGGAACTTGGCGGAAATGACAAAGCCCTCCGGCGTGCGCTCGGCCCAGCCGGAGACGAGGCGCCTATCGGGCACACGGTAGTAGGTGACATCCGCCTCGACCGTGCCGAACTGGGTTGCGTAGAACGGCAGCTGCTCGGCCGGCGCCAGTCCCGACGGATAGAACACGCCGTCCCAGGCCTTCTCGGACCAGCTCGAAGTCCCGAAGTGCAGCGCACCCGCCATCGGATCGACCTTCGACATGTCCCGCGCCGCAGGACACGCTCCTAGAGCTCGTCCTGGCGCTTGGCGCGCACGAAGTTGGTGACCAAGCTGAGCGCGGTGCGGTCGAACACATGCTCCGCCGCCTTGCCGTTCGAGCCCCACCACTTCTCGCCGCTCGTCGCGCGCCACTGCGGCCACGGCATCGCCATCCGGTCGAGAGCGTAGGCCTGACGCTGCTCCGCTTCCTTGAGCCAGTTCGCGTTGACGAGTCCCTGGTTGTTGAAGTGGTTGACCGAATCGCACACCAGGCCGTGGCCCGCGCGGAACCACACGGTCATGTTGCCGACGCCGTACTTGGCCGCGCACTGCGGGCTGTCGACGAGCACCTCGCAGCGCTCGCGATCGAGCACCTCGATCATGTGCGGGCCCTCGAGGTTGTAGTGCGGCTCGACGCCGCCGTCGAACACGCCCGCGAGGTACACGCTGCCGTCGGCGATCGGCTCGGCGCTGACGGTCGCGAGCTCGTTCTCGAGGTGCACGGCCTTGGCCATGCCGGGATAGACCTTCTCGATCGTCTCGCCGAGCGACCAGCACGAGCCGAACAAGTAGCCGCCCGTGCGCACGAACCACGCGATGCACTCGATGTCGTCGGGCAGCACCTCGCCCGTGCAATTCGAGACATACACGCCGAAAGGCTGCAGACCGTCCTCGCGGTGCTTGCCTGCCACCGTCTTGCGCCAAGGCACGCCACCCGCGGACGGCGCGCCCTTGCCCTTGGCATCCAAAGCGGCGGCGACGCCCGTCTCGACGCGCTCGAGCACGCTCTGGATCTGGTCGCCGCGGCTCTCGAGCACGATCACATCGAGATCCTTGAAGACCTCGGCGACCGAGAGCGCGTAGCCGAACTTCTCGCGCCGCGCCTTGAGCTCTTCGGGCGTCCACAGCTTGAGCCGCGCACCGTTCTCGCCCCACCACTTCAGCCAAGCCGCCGAGTCACGCCCGTAGTCCTGCTTGGTGAGCGCCTTCGCGCAGGCCACCGCCGTCAGCGCCACGGCCGCTTCCTTGTCCGCGGTCGCCGCAAGAACCGGCGGCAAGGCCTCGCTCTTCGTCACATGCGAGAGCCCGACGATCGCGGCTCCGCGCAGGCGCCAGTCCGCGCTCTTCGAGAGCGCGATCAAGGGCTCGACCGCGCTCTCCTGCGTCGTCTTGCCGAGCGAGACGGCGGCGCACACGGCCACGGGCCACTCACGATCACCCAGCGCCTTCACGAGCGCCTTCACGGCGAGCTCGCTGCGGCTCCCGCCGAGCGCGACAGCCGCATCCTCGCGCACATTCGCATCGGAGGCGGATCCCAGCACTTCCGTGAACACGCCGAGCACCGCATCGTCCGCCACGGAGCCGCGCAGCTCCTGCAGGGCCACGAGGCGCACGCGGGCGTTCTTGTCCTTCAGAGCGAGGTCGCGTGCCTTCTTCAGCACGGGCTCGAGATCGAGAGTTCCGCCCGCGTGCAGCGCCGCCGCGCGCACATCCGCATCCGCGTGGCTCAGGCCCTTCTCGATCGCGCGCTCCGCCGCGGCCTTGATGTCCGCGACCGGCGCCAGCGCGCGCGCGAGCCGCATGGCGCGCACCGCGACCGGCGGCGGCTGGCCCGAGAGCGTCTCGAGCAGCTTCTCCGCCGCTGCAGCGTCGACGCGCGCGATCGCCGCGACAGCACGCACCAGCCGGCGCTCGACAACATCCACCAGGTCCGCTGCCACGAGGCGTGCCTCGAGGAGCGGCAGGAAGCTCGCGTCGGGCCGCACTTCGACCGCTCCCAGCGCCGCGCACGCGAGCTCGGCGTTCTCGCCGGCGAGGTAGCCCTCGAGCAGCGCGCGCATCTCCTCGAGCGACGCGGCGCCGATCGCGCCCGCTGCCGCGAGGCGCTCGGTTTCCTCCTTCGCCTTCTGGGACTTCTTGAGGTTCTTGGCGACGGGACCCGACTCCGCGCCGCTGCCCTGCGAGGCGACGATCGCGAGTGCAGCCCAGGCGTTCGACGCGTTCTTGCCGGCCGTCTGCTTGGCGAGATCGTCAGTCGCGCGCGCCGCGTCGATCTTGGCGAGCGAGAGCGCCGCCGCGCGCCGCATTCGCATGGCGGGCGCGTCGAGGGCCGTCTTCACGAGCTGCGGCACCGCAGCCTTCGTACCGACCTTGCCGAGCGCCGACGCCGCGCGCTCCACGACCTCCCAGTCCTTGTCGAGCAGGGCCGAGATGAGCGCCTTCTCCGCGCCCTCGCCCCCGCTCGCTTCGAGCGCCTCGACCGCGGCCACGCGTTTCTCGGGCTCCTTGGCCTTGATGTCCTTCAGCGGATCCTGCGCCAGCGCGAGACCTGCGAGAGCGAACGCAGCCAGCGCGACGCGCGCCCGGCGAGCTAGCGCGCCGCGTTCATCGCACGAGCGCGCGCTGTCCCCATGCCCGGCCACCCCTCGACCCGATTCCAGCTGCGCTTGATCCACTTGGCTTCCTTCCCGCGATAAAGGCGGACAGCGACCCTGCGCGTCGAGCTCCCCCGGCTCGAACGCCGCCGCCAGACGCCTCCAAAGTGTGCACGAGCCGCGCATCCCTTGTCGAGCACGCACTGCGGCGAACGCTCTCAGCCCACGCCGTCGTCGGGAGAACGCTCTGCTTCGCGAGCCTAGAAGCGAGCCAGCGTCGCGTTCAGCGAGTCTTCGCTTTCGCCGGACTCGCCGCGATGTGCGGCGCGCGCTCCAGCTGCTTGCCATCCGGCGCCGTCAGCCGCGCACCGAAGAATGCAGGACCGAGCTCGTCTTCCACCAGCACGAGCAACGCGTGATCCCCGCGTGCAAGCCGCAGCGGTACGCTCACGCGCCCGTCGGCCGGACCTTGCACGCGTTGGCTCTGCCCGACGAGCGCGCCGTCGAGGAACACCCTCCAAGGATCCTCGACTTCGAGCCACAACAGCGCGTCGAGCGGCCGATCGAGCTCCCACACCAGTCCCGTCGCGACTGCGGCGAAACCGTGGTCGCACTCGGCACCGAGCACTGCGTCGAGATCGACCCACGCGTCGGGCTTGAAGCTCTGGCGGACCCATGTGCGCTTCGCCACCTTCGCGCCTTCGCGCAGCGCGAGCTTCGCCGGATCGAACGGCAGCTTGAGCAGCGCGTCGTTCTGTCCCTCGCCGCGCCATGGTCCGGCGACGAGCCAGTCGGTGATGCGCGGCAAGTCCCACTGCGGCTCGATCGGCCGCGGTGGCCGCAGCGCATCGATTTCCTTCGCGAGTTCCTCCGGCGTGGTGCCGGCCGGCGCACCCGCGGAAATCGTCGCGCGGCGCAGGAACAGCAGCGCAAAGCAGGTTTCCTGCGTGCCGAGCCACGCGCCATCGTCACCCTGCTCGTCGACCAGCCAGCGCGCGCCCTCCTCGTACCAGTCGTGCTCGCCGAGCTTCGCCCGAGCCGTGAGCCCGCACCAGCGCTCGACCGCCCACAGGTACGGATACTGAGAGGCCGGCGTCCATGCACGGGGCCCGTAGGCGTTCTGACCCGGATGCCAGCGCTCGACCATGAACTCGTCGGCGAGCTCGTGCTGCTTCTGGAACTTGCGGAGCAGGGCCGTGACCGAGCTGCGCCCCTCGCCGAGCTCCTCGAGCACGCGCAGGCCGCCGAGCGAAGCCGCGGTCATGCCGCCCGTGGCCTGTCGGTTGAGTTCGTACTTGAAGCCGCCGTGCTTCTCGTCCTGCAGGCGATAGAGCGCTTTCACCGCGTTCACGAGCGTCGCGTCCGGGATCTCGAGTCCCATTCGGTGCGCCGCCCTCAGGCCCAGCAGTGCGAACTGCGAGTTGCTGGCGTCGGCCCCACCCCATGGATAGGCCCACTCTCCGGCCACTTGTGTCTCGACAAGGAAGTCGAGGCTCGCCTCCGCGTGCTCTCGAAACGCCCGCGGCTCGCCGAGCGCATCGAGCAGCAGCAGCTTCACGCTCGTCGAGTAGGTGCTCTTGAAGTCGGTCGCGAGCACGCGCGCGAGTCCGCGGCGCACGGAATCGTCCGAGCGTCGCACGCCCGATTTCAACAGCGTGAAGGTGCACAGCGCAGTCAGTCCTCCGGGGTGCTCCCCCTCGAATCCGGACCAAGTTCCGTCCTCGAGCTGACATGCCTTGAGCCAGTCCGTGCCCTTGGCGATCGCGCGGTTCACGCGCGTCGACAGCGAAACCTCGGACCGCTCCAGCGGAGCGGCCTCGGGGGCCTGCGCGAGGGCTGCAACGAATGCCAGTACCAGCACGCGCCCGAGCATATCCGCAGGGCGCCCGGGCGCGACGCAGCGGGCTCTGGCGAACGGCGTTTTCCGGCACAGCCGGGCGACGGCGGATGGCGACGACGGCCGGCCGCGGCGCGGCGCCGAGTTGCCCCGAGGGCCAGTTGCTCCCGATCGGAACCGTGCGGATCTGCTCGAAGAGCGTGCCGTCGCGCGCGGCCACGAGCACCTTGCGCTCCACGGTGGTCGGCAGTCCGGACCCGGGGCGACCGCGCGTGCCATGCAGCTCGCCCGGATGCTGGACCGAGAGACACAGCGTCTCGCCGTCGGGGCTGAATGTGACGCCGCACAGCTCGCGCTCCGCGGGGCCGAGCGCGAAACACTGCGAAATGCCGGCGCTCGGACCGCGCGTCGGAACGAAGAACAGCGCGCTGGAGCCGAACACGCCCGCGAAGCGGTCTTGCCCCGGCGCGCTGTCACCCTCGCGCGCCACCGCGCAATTCAGGCCCAGCGACGAGATGTCGGTCAGCACCCACAGGTTGCCATCGGCATCGAAGCACAGGTTGTCGGGATTCGCCAAGCCCGCGCCTCCGTCGGCGAGCTCGCCCGGCGAGCAGAAGGAACTCCAACGCAAGCGCAGCTCGTCGACGCGCTCCACGAGGCGCGAACCCACGAACTTCCACACATGTCCTCCACGCCGGTCGCCGCCGGTGTAGGCGACGAGTGGCGCTCCGACCTCGACGCGCAGCGCGACATTCTCATGCCGCATGCGGCCGAGCTTGCGCAGCCCGCCCGACAACGGATCGGCGTGCACCACCCAGCCGAAGTCGCGCCCGTCCTGGGCCTCCGCGAGGAACGAACCGAAGCCGTTGATCTCGAACGGCTCGGGCAGGCGCGGATCGATGCCGATGAGCTCGAACGCCATGTCGCGCGCGAGTGGCTCACCGGCCGCATCGACGAACTCGGGTGCGTAGTCTTGGTAGTTCTCTTCTCCCGACAGCACCGCCCCCCACATCCTCACGCAACCCGAGCAATTCGAGTGCGTCGCGAACCGCGCCGCGTCGCCGCGCAAGCGCTTGTGCAAGTTCGAGCCGCGCACCACGCCCCAGCGCCCGTCGGCGGAGCGACGGACATGGAGCACGCTGATGCCCATGTCACCGGGCGCGCGCTCGGACAGGGATCGCAACTGCGCGAGCAGGCGCGAATCGCGGGCCGCAGCGGCCCGCTCGAGCTTCTTGCCACTCCATGCCTGACCGTCGAGCGAGGCCCGCAGGGCTCCGTTCTCGTCGCGCGCAACCTCGAGGCGCGGCGCATCGGCGCCGAGACTCTCGCGCAATGCTGCCAGCCACGGCCGGGGCGAGACGGACTCGTGGCTGACCACGAGCAGCGCCTCGCTCTCGGAACCAGCGAGCGGCACAAGACCGAGAAAATCGTTGTTGAAGCCGAACGCAAGCTCGCTGCCCGCGGGGCGAAGCGCCCCCGTACATCGCGAGCAGCTCCCACCCGAACTCCGGCCGAACGACGAGCTCATCGCGCACCTCGAAGCGCGCGAGCCGCTGTGCGTCACTCGCTGCGTCGCCGCCATCGGACCCAACTGGCAGCGGCAGCGGAACACTCGTCCACGAAGGAACGCCACCCGCGCCGACGAAGGACTAGCGCAGCGAAGCGGAACGCGATGTGCAGCCCGAGGTCAACGCCATCCAGCCCGCGCTGGCGCCGAGCCAGGCGAACAGCTCGCGGCGATCCGGTCCGAGGCGCGAAGCGTGCATGCGCTCTGGTGTACGCTTCAGCGCGCTTGCGCGCCCGCGCGCGTTGGTGTCGGATACCATGCCATGGACCGCCGCGAGTCGACCTATGCGTCCACGGTGCTCGAGCTGCTCGACGAGTACTGGATCGACCTGCGCCGCCCGATCGGCGAACGCGAGCGCGCTGCGTTTCAAGCCGCGGGCTTCACTGCCTCCTTCGCGATCCTGAGCGCGTGGCCGCCGCTCGGCGAGCCGCACTTCGTGCAGGCTGGCCGCGCGGCGACCGAGCGACTGCGCGCGGCGCTTCGCGCGCGCGGCGTGCGTACGGTCGATGTGCTTGCGGGATCGCCGGATCGCAACCACCGCGAGCCGAGCCTTGTCTGCGACATCTGCGACGAGACCGCGATCGAGCTCGCACTCGCGTTCGGTCAGGACGCCTACTTCTGGTTCGACGGCTCGCGCATGTCGATCCGCTGGTGCGACGAGTCCCCAGCGACACTCCTTCCGCTCTGAGAGCTCACGACCATGCTTCACCGCGCCCTCCGCATCGCCCTGTTCGTCGTACCTCTCTCCGCGGCCTGGCTCGCGGGCGACGACGACGCCGCTCGAGCGCGCGCGCGGCGCTTCGTGACGAGCCGCACGAGCAAGGTGACCTTGCCCCTGCCCGACGAGCAGGACGCGTTCAGCTTCGTGATCTTCGGCGACCGCACCGGCGGCCCGGCGGACGGCGTGAAGGTGCTCGCTCAAGCCGTCGACGAGACCAATGTGATCCGACCGGATCTCGTGATGACCGTCGGCGATCTCGTGCAGGGCTACAACGACCAGCCGGCGTGGCAGAAACAGGCGGACGAGTACTCGGGGATCATGAACCGCCTCGAAGCCCCGTGGTTTCCGGTGGTCGGCAACCACGACATCTACTGGCGCGGCAAGGGCGCACGGCCGAGCGAGGAACACGAAGCCGACTACGAGGCGCACTTCGGACCGCTGTGGTACGCCTTCCGGCACAAGAGCGCGTGGTTCATCGCGCTCCACTCCGACGAGGCGAATCCGCAGACCGGCGAGCGCAATTTCAACAAGCCCGAGTGCCAGCGCATGAGTGCGGAGCAGCTCGCTTTTCTCGACGATGCGCTCGCGCGCGCGAAAGACGCTGAGCATGTGTTCGTGTTCCTGCACCATCCGCGGTGGCTCGGAAAAAACTACGGCGACGACTGGCAGAATGTGCACTCGAGGCTCGCCGCCGCCGGGAATGTGACGGCGGTCTTCGCGGGCCACATCCATCGCATGCGCTACGACGGAGCGCGCGATGGGATCGAGTACTTCACGCTCGCGACCGTCGGCGGCGACCAGTCCGCGCTCGTTCCGAAGGCGGGGTACTTGCACCAATACCACCTCGTCACCGTGCGCAACGGCGGCATCGCCGTCGCAGCGCTGCCCGTGGGTGCCGCGATCGACGCGCGCTCGATCACGGGCGAGATGAGCGACGACGCCGCAGCCGCCGCGCGCGGGCTGCAGCCGCTCGCGCTGACGCCGCTCGTATTCCGCAACGATCTCGGAGTCGACGGCGAGGCGCGCGTGACGCTGCGCAATCCTGCGCGCAGGGCCGTGGACATCGACTTGGTGCCGCACAGCGAGGACGCGCGCTGGAGTTTCGAGCCCAGTCACCTGCACGCGAAGATCGAAGCCGGTGGCTCGCGGGAGTTCACATTGCGCGTAGCGCGCCCCGCTGCCGCGCTCGATGGCGCGCTGCGCATGCCGCGGCTCGAGGTGCGCGGCGACTGGCTCGGTGCGGATGCGCGCGTCGAGCTGCCCTTGCGCGACGCAGAGCTGCCGCTCGACCTGCGCTCGCTGCCGCTGCCTTCGCGGCCGGATGTCGAGCATGTGCTCGCGCTCGATGGAGACGGCGACGCGCTCAGCGTGCCGCACGCAACGCTGGCCTTGAGCGATGGGCCGCTCACCGTCGAAGGTTGGCTGCGCGCACGCGAGTTCCGGCCGCGTCAGGGCTTCGTCAACAAGACCGAGCAAGGCGAGTTCGGCCTGTTCGTCGACGAGGGCCGGCCGTCGTTCACGGTGTTCCTCGGCAACGACTATGTGTCGGCGCGCTCGGAGAAGACCTTGCTCGAGGCCGGACGCTGGCACCATGTCGCAGGCCAGTTCGACGGCGCGCAGGTGCAGCTATTCGTCGATGGCGCGCTGGTCGCTTCGCGCGCCGGGAAAGGTGCGCGGCGCATCCTCGAGCTGGCGCTGCTCGTCGGAGCCGATGTCAGCAAGGACGGCAGCCCGAACTCGTGCTTCCCCGGCGAGATCGACGAGGTGCGGGTCTCCACGGTGGCTCGCTACAGCGCGGCGACTCCGTTCGAGCCGCTGCGACGCTTCGAGAGCGACTCCGCCACCGCGCTGCTGCTGCACATGGACGCGGACCTCGGTCCGTGGTGCCCCGATGCGAGCTCCGGACGCGTGCATGCCACGCGTCTGGGCGACGCCCGCGTGGGGCGCTGACCTCGAAGGCGCACCGAGAACTTCCTTCCAGCCCCGGGCGGGACACCTCTCGCCGCGCGCGTTTTCAACTGAAATTTGGAGCGCTGTGTTCGAGTGTCCGCGTCCTCCCGCCCGACAAGGATCTCGGGAAGAAGACGGCCACGCCCATAGGGGTGGCCATTGCACATGAGGGTCCTGAGCCCTCGGGAGAAGCGATCATGGCGCATGCGCGCGTTGTTCAGGGGAATTCGAATACCACCGTCACGGAGCGAACGATGAGCGCTCGCTCGTGGCACCACGGCCTGGCGGCTCTCGCACTGGCTCTGGCGTCCGCGTGCTCTTCTGGAGCGGGTGGCTCGGCGGCACCGACGGCCGGCGACGACCCGCAGATGTCGATCTCGGGAGCCACGGCAGGTGCGCAGACCGGCGGTGCGATCGTCGCGACGCTGCAGCTCACGGTGCCATCGCCCTCGAGCTATGTCGTGCGCGGCACCGTCCCGGTTCCCAAGGGGACATTCCCGCGCGCGGACGGAATGATCCCGCTCTCGATCCGTGACATCGATGGCTTCGTGGCACCCACGCAGATGGAGATCGTCTCGCGCTATCCCAATGACGCGGATGGCGCGGATGTCGTGGAGGTGCTCGCTCGCGTGCGTCGGCCCGTGGGCGTCGCCGCCGACACCAAGGTGCGCTACGACGTGGTGGACCATCCGCACGCCGACACCAAGCTGACCACCAAGGCCGAGGTGCTCAACCTGCTCGCCACGCGCGATTGTGTCTCGCTGGTCGCCAAGGATGTGTTCGGCAACGAGTATCGCTTCTATCCGCTCGATGGCGTGCGCTCGGCGCCCGTGGCGAACTCGGTCAAGTCCATGCGCCGCGGTCCGGCCGCGGTCGAGACGCGCACCTACGGCGTGATGAAGCCCGTGGGCGCGGCACTCGGCGCCCCGGCGGGCGCGCTGGCGCACTTCTTCGGCGTGCACGCCTACACCACCGTGTGGTCGGGCGAGGACTTCCTGTCGCTCGACCTGCGCGTGAACAACGGCGCGAGCGGCGCCAACAAGACGACCGGCTTCACCGACGACGACCCGCTCGGCTTGGTGTACTTCCGCTCGCTCGAGCTGCAGGTCCCGGCCGGCTGGTCGATCCTCTCCGACATCTCGGACCCCTACCAAGGTACGCCGCAGACCGTCGGCAATGTGACCCGCCTCGAGCTGATCAAGCCCATGGCCGACGGCACGATGCATGTGATGCCGGCGCAGGCCATGTTCCACCGCCGCCTCGCGCTCGCCCGGCCCACCGGGGTCGCCAGCGCGATCGCTTCGCTCGAAAAGGAGTCTGTCGGCTTCTGCGTGAAGGGCAGCTCACCTGCGGGCGCCGTGCTCTGGTCGTGGTGGAACCCGCAGACGGCGCGCTACTTCCCGCAGCGCCTGCCGCTGCCGGACCTCTCACACTTGGGGCAGAACTCGATCCAAGGCAACATCGTCGGCTACCACAACACCATCCGCGGACACCTGCAGAACGGCACGGCCACCGGCGGCTATCCGTGGAGCTTCCCCAACTTCGGCTGGGCGCACATCTACGGCGTGCAGTACGGCGGCATGACGAGCGGCTCGGAGATCTGGTTCTACGACGGCTTCAAGACCGCCTCGGCGAGTTCTCGCGAGGGCTACCGCAGCTACGAGTTCTCTCACCGCATGTACAGCGAGCGTCAGCCGCAGCTGCTGATGAACTCGGATGGAGAACAGACGCGCGTCGAGCAGTGGATCCTTCAGACCTCGACGCTCACCTACACGCCGATGAACTACTTCCAGCGGCTGACGAACAACTCGAACGACCCGTTCGGCATGAACATCTCGCCCGCATACCAGCGCAACCATGTGGTCGCGAACAACCTCAAGCCGGCCTACGAGACGGACATCGTCACGAGCTCGCCGATCGACTTCCAGCACTACATCCGCTTCCTGCGCTCGCCGATGGTGTTGACCTGGCTCGGCAACGATTCGATCGCCAAGGATGACCTGCGCATGGCCGCGGAGTGCTTCCGCATGTCCTTCAGCGAGCACTTCAACAACTCGAGCGGTTACTCGATCCCCTCCACGCTGCGCGCAAAAATGACGCAGGTCGCCAACCGCCCGCACCGCGGCTTCTCGTTCGGCCGCGGCGAGTCCTGGGGCCTCGTGAGCGCGATCTGCGCCTACTCGATCTCGGACTCGGCCTTCCGCGCGCGCTATCGCCCGTGGTTCGCCACCGCGGCGGACGTGATCGCCAATGGCCAGTCGTCCTGCAACGGCTTCATCCAATCGTGGGCCAACGCGAAGATGCTCGCCGGTCAGTGGCAGGGTCGCCAGTCGATCGAGCAGGCCATCACCGAAAACATGCTCTGGGGCCTCAAGGAGAGCGTGCTCCGCGATGTCGATCCGACGCGCGTCGCGAGCCTAGAGAATGTGATCGTGAAGTCGACCTCGGCCATGATCGGACCGATGGCGTGGAACGGTACGGGCCCGTGGTCGCACCTCGCGGTCGCGCCGCTCAACACCATGCAGCAGCCTTACTGCGGGTCGATCCCCGCAGGCGGTGCCGGCAATGGAAACGACAACTACCAGACCCCGTCCTCCTACGCCTACGGCTACATGCTCACGGGCGACACGACCTTTCTGACCCGCGCCGCGCAGGCGCAGGCGGGCGGCTCGGCGAACCTGCTCACGGCCCTCAAGGGTCAGGGCTACAACAACCTCGAGAACAAGGCCGCTCTCATGAGCGTGCTGCAGTAGCTCGAAGCAGTTGCAAGACGAGCGCGGGGCGGCGAGTCACACGACTCGCCGCCCCGCGCCCTTGTCGTTCCTCGCGCTCTCAGCCGAACTGGATGCCCTGCGCCAACGGCAGCTTGTCGGAGTAGTTGACCGTGTTGGTCTGGCGGCGCATGTAAGCCTTCCAAGAATCGCTGCCGGCTTCGCGGCCGCCGCCGGTCTCCTTCTCGCCACCGAACGCGCCGCCGATCTCGGCCCCGCTCGTCCCGATGTTCACATTGGCGATGCCGCAGTCGGAGCCCGTCGCCGCGATCCAGCGCTCGGCCGAGCGCACATCGCGCGTGAAGACCGCCGACGACAGCCCCTGCGGAACGCCGTTGTTCTTCGCGATCGCGTCGTCGAGATCCTTGACGCGGATGATGTAGAGGATCGGCGCGAAGGTTTCCTCCTGCACGATCGGCCACTCGTTTTCGGCGCGAACGATCGCGGGCCGCACGAAGTTGCCGCCGGCGAGATTGCCAGCGAGCGTGAGCTTCTCGCCGCCGTACAGCACGGTGCCGCCGAGCGCTTTCACCTTGGCGAGCGCGTTCTGCATGTCCGCTACGGCCTCTGGATTCACCAACGGGCCACACAGCGTGCCGTCCGCACACGGATCGCCGATGCGAATACCACCGTAGGCGCGCACGAGACGACGCTCGACCTCGTCGGCGATCTTCTCGTGCACGAGCAAGCGCCGCGTCGTCGTGCAGCGCTGGCCAGCGGTACCGACCGCGCCAAACAGCACGGCGGGCAACGCGAGATCGAGGTCCGCGTCGTCGAGAATCGCGAGCGCATTGTTGCCGCCGAGCTCGAGAATCGTGCGACCGAAGCGCTGGGCGACTTGACCAGCCACCTTGCGGCCCACGGCGGTCGAGCCCGTGAAGCTGACGAGCTGCACGCGCGCGTCTTCCAGCATCGGGGCGCCGACTTCGGACGACGGACCGATCACGAGCGCGGCCAGCGCGCCGAAGCCCTCGGCTTCGAGCACAGGACGGATCACATTCGTGAGGCCGATCGCGCACAACGGCGCGTGCTGCGAAGGCTTCCAGATGCAGGCGTCGCCACAAATGTAGGCGAGCATCGAGTTCCACGACCACACGGCCATGGGGAAGTTGAACGCGGTGATGATTCCGCACACGCCGAGCGGGTGCCACTGCTCGCGCATCGAGTGCCCCGGGCGCTCGGAGTGCATCGAGAGGCCGTAGAGCATGCGCGACTGTCCCACGGCGAACTCCGCCATGTCGATCGCCTCCTGCACCTCGCCCCAGCCTTCCTGCAAGATCTTGCCCATCTCGAGCGAGATCAGGCGACCGAGCGGGTCCTTCTTGGCGCGGATCGCCTCGCCCATCCTGCGCACGAGCTCGCCGCGCTTGGGAGCGGGGACCGCACGCAAGCGCAAGAACGCCTCATGGGCCGCGGCGAGGCAACGGTCGTACTCGACCCGCGAGGCCTGCTTCACGCGTGCAATCACCTCGCCCGTGGCTGGATTGCGGCTCTCCAGCATCGCGCCCGAGCACTCGATCCAGCGGCCGTCGTATGCGCCGGAGTTGGTCCCTTCGATGCCCAGTTCCTTGAGGAAGTTCGTCGTCATGGCTTGGTGGTTGTGGCGCGCGCGACTCGCGCGGCGAAAGAGGATAGCAGCGCCGGTCGCGCCAGGCGAAGGCTCGGCCTTGCGCAGGGCCCGTGCGACCTCCAAAGTGGGTCGAGACATGCGCTGTGCCTTCCTCGCGCCACTCGCACTCCTCGCGCTCGTGCTCGTCACGGCGGCGACGCGGCTCGTGGGCGTCGACTTCCTCGAGCCGCAGTGGACCGAGCAGGACTCGCAGCTCGTGCAGCACTTGCGCCACGAGCGCACGGGCAACGCCGACGAGGAGTCTGGCTACGACGACGCCTACCCGTATGTGCTCCCCTACTTGCTGCGCGCGATGCCGCAGCTCGTCTCCGTGGAAGCCGAGCCCGCGACGCTCGAGCAGCACCTCGCGGTGTGCAAGTCGCTCTTCACCGAGACGCGCATGTTCGTCGCGCTGCTCTCGTGCCTGGCGATTCCACTCGCCTACTTGCTCGCGCGACGCTTCGTCTCCCCGCGCTGGGCACTCTTCGCCAGCGCCCTGTGCGCCGCGAGCCTGCTGACTCATTACTTCAGCCAACAGGCCCGCCCCCACGCAGCAGCGGCGCCGTTCATGCTGCTCGCGGTCGTCGCGGCGCTGCGCCTGCGCGAGCGGCCGACGCTGGCGAACTACACGCTGGCCGGGATCGCGGCCGCACTTGGGCTCGGCGTGCTGCACAACGGCGCGGCCGTGTTGCTCGCGAGCCTCGCTGCGCACTTCCTGCGCGACGGCGAGCGGCGCGCGCGCGATCACTGGAAGCTCCTCGTGCCCGTGGCGCTCGTCTTGCTCGGCGTGCGCCTGTTCTATCCGTTCTTCTTCGCCGACTCAGGCGGGGTGGAAGCCGCGAAGCTCGAGTCGAGCGAGGCCGGCGTCACATTCGGTCGCCATGTCGTCGACTACGAGCAGTTCGACTTCGGCGGCGCGCGTACGATGTTCCTCACGCTCGTCAACTACGAGCCCGGCCTGCTCGCGCTGCTGCTGCTCGCGCTGCTTGCGTGGCTGGGGCGCGCGCGACTCGCGGGCGCGCACGAGCCGCTCTCGCGCGCCGCACTCGCCGTGCTCGCCTACGTCGTGCCCTACTCTCTCGTGCTCGCGAGCTTCCATGACACATTTGATCGCTTCCTGATTTCGCTCGTGCCCTACGCGGCGGTGTTCGCGGCTTGGGGGCTCGAGCGCGTGTCGAGCTCGCCCGCCCTGCCGCGCGCCCTGCGCCACGGCGCGGTCGCGCTCGCCTGCGCCGCGCTGTTCCTGCAAGTGGTGGCGTGCGGCAAGCTCTCTTGGCTGCGCGCACGCGACGACGCCATGGAGCAGGCGAGTGCGTACCTCGCCGCGAACTTCGACCCCGCGACCACGACTCTCATGGTCGCGCCGACGCTCGAGTTGCTCGTCGCGCGTACTGAAGAGAGCCTGTTCAACAAGCGCGGCCAGCGCCGCATCGCGTACTCGCGCTGGGCCAAGTACCAGGCGCACCGCCGCGAGAATCCGCCGCCTCCGCCGCACTGGGATGTGCGCTACTTCGGCGCCTCGACGGAGCTCGGCTTCCGCACGGCGGACTCGATCGCCGAGCGGCCGGACGAGTTCCTCGACGCGCTCGGCCCGGGGATCTATGTGATGAACGCGGGCAAGCTCGCAGGCCACCCCTCCGAACAGGTCTTCCACGACGCGGTTGCGCGCCGCGGAACTCTGCTCTGGCGCCGCGCGCCCCACGCGGAGGGCCCGTGGCGCTCGGTCGGAATCGACTTTCAACCCATGGACACCGCGCCGGATGTCATCTGGCGTGTGCTCGCGGCCGACGCGGTCGGGCCCGCGGTCGAGATCTACCGCGTCCCGGCGCCGTAGGCAGGTGCTCGAGCGCGTGCCGAGCGGCACGCGGTTCGCTATCCTCTTTGCCCCCATGGGCGACAAGATCATCTTCCAGCTTCAGGATCTGAAGAAGTACTACGGGCAGGTCGAAGTGCTCAAGGGCATCACCCTGTCCTTCCTCGACGGGGCCAAGATCGGACTGATCGGCCCCAACGGCGCCGGCAAGTCGACGCTGCTGCGCATCATGGCCGGCGAGGACCGGCAGTTCGAAGGCGTCGCCCAGAAGGTCGGCGACTACTCGATCGGCTACCTGAGCCAGGAGCCGCCGCTCGACGACACGACGGATGTCGCGGGCAACCTCAAGGCCGCAGTGAGGGAATTGCACGACCTCGAGGCGCGCTACAACGAGGTGTGCGCCGACATGGACGGCAAGGAAGAGCTGTTCGCCAAGCTGCAGGAGGAGATGGACCACAAGGATGTGTGGAACCTCGAGAACCGTCTCGAGCAGGCCGCCACGGCCCTCGACCTGCCGCCGATGGACGCGGATGTGAAGAAGCTCTCCGGTGGCGAGCGCCGCCGCGTGGCGCTGTGCAAGCTCCTGCTCGCGCACCCCGACATGCTGCTGCTCGACGAGCCCACCAACCACCTCGACGCGGACTCGGTCGAGTGGCTCGAGCAGCACCTGAAGGAGTATCAGGGCACGGTGATCCTCATCACTCACGACCGCTACTTCCTCGACAATGTGGTCGGCTGGATGCTCGAGGTCGAGCGCGGCCGCGCGATGCCGTACAAGGGCAACTACTCCGACTACCTCGGCGCGAAGCAGAAGATCCTGCAGGAGCGCGCGTCGAAGAACGAGCAGCGCGAGAAGCTGCTCGCCAGGGAGCGCGAGTGGCTCGGTCAGTCGCCCGCCGCGCGCCGCAAGCGCGCCAAGTGGCGCGAGGAGCGCTACAAGCAACTCATGACCGAGCGCGCGGAAGACGCGATCGAGGCCGTCGAGCTGCGCATTCCGCCCGGCCCGCGGCTGGGCGACAAGGTGATCCACTTCAAGGATGTCTCGAAGAGGTTCGGCAGCCGCGTGCTCTTGAACAAGCTCTCCTTCGAGATGCCGCCGGGCTCGATCCTCGGCGTCGTCGGCGCAAACGGCGTCGGCAAGTCGACCATGCTCAAGATCATCATGGGCAAGGAGCAGCCCGACAGCGGCAAGGTCGAGATCGGCTCGACGGTCATGCTGCGCTACCTCGATCAGTCGCGCGCGATCCTCGACGACCAGAAGTCGGTCTACGACAACATCACCGAGGGCAACCCGCAGATCCCCTACGGCGGCAAGATCCTCGACGGCCGCGCCTATGTCGCGCGCTTCAACTTCAAGGGCGAGGACCAGCAGAAGCTCTTGGGCGAGTGCTCGGGCGGCATGCGCAACCGCGTGCTGCTCGCGAAGATGCTGCGCGAGCCGGCCAATGTCATCCTGATGGACGAACCGACCAACGACCTCGACCTCGAGACGCTGCGCGTGCTCGAAGAGGCGATCAGCGAGTACCCGGGCTCCGCCATCGTGGTCAGCCACGACCGCTACTTCCTCAACCGCGTCGCCACGCACATTCTCGCCTTCGAAGGTGAAGTCGAGGAAGGCAAGGGACCGGAGGTCAACTTCTTCGCCGGCGACTTCGAGGCCTACCACGAGTGGCGCGAGGCCGAGCGCAAGCGTCGCGGACTGCGTCCCAAGTCGCGCGCCGGCAAGTACGCCCAGCTCCTGCGCGACTGAGGTCGCGCACGCGAGTCGCGACTGTGGCGGAGCATCCGTTCGACCTCTCGACGGCGGCGCGGCTGGGCGATCCTTGGCTCGCGCCGACCGAGGACCTCGCGCGCGCATTCCACCTGCTTGACCACTATGAGCCGGCGGACGCGACGCAAGAAGACTTCCAGCGACGCATGCTCGCTCTGATCGAGCGGCACCCGCACGACGCGCACCGCCGCACGCTGCTCGAAGGACATCTCACCGCGAGCGCGCTCGTCGTCGACGCGCGCTTCGAGCGCGCGCTGCTCACGCACCACAAGAAGCTCGGCCGCTGGCTGCAGCTTGGCGGCCACTGCGACGGCGACGCGAACCTCGCGCGTGTCGCGCTGCGCGAGGCGACCGAGGAGAGCGGCATCCCCGACCTCGCGGTGCTGCCTGTGCCGATCGACCTCGACATCCACGCGATCCCCGCGCGCGGCGCGGAGCCCGAGCACTTCCACTACGACACGCGCTTCCTCGTGATCGCCCCGCCCGGTGCCATCGAGGTGCTCTCCGACGAGTCCCACGCCCTGCGCTGGCTCGCGAGCCACGAGCTCGGGAGCCTCTCCGCCGACGCCTCGCTCCGCCGCCTCTTCCAGCTCGTATTCGGGGCCTGAAAGCCGGGGACCGCCCCGGAAACTCCCCCCAATTCGCTCCGGCAGCGTAACATGTCACCAAAGTGGCGGATCGAGGCAGGACAGCCTGCGGTCCGCCGCGGCTCCCCACCATGCTCCACCAACGCGCCCTCGTCCTGCTCCTACCCCTCGTCGCGAACTACGCCTCGGCCCAAACGCTGATGGCGTCCCATGCAGGAGGCGCACAGGCGCGCGCCGGCACGTCGATGCTGGCGTGCCCCGACTGGAACGGCGACGGATTCGACGACGTGCTCGTCGGCGAGCCCGGGTTCAACGCTGGTCGCGGTCGCATCGTGTGCTTGTCCGGCGCCTCGCTCGGAAGCACGACGGCGGTTGTGCTGTGGAGCCTCGCGCCGACCTCGACGCAGCTCTCCAGCGACGCCAACTTCGGACGCTCGCTGGCACTGCTTAACGATCGCGACGGAGACAACCGGCCCGAAGTCGTGGTCGGAGCTCCGTACCAAGACGGCCTCCCCGGCACGGACTGCGGCGCGGTGTGCGTGGTGCGCAGCAACACGGGCACGCCCACGCTGCACCGCGTGCGCCTCGGCGACGCGGCCGGAGACCTGTTCGGCTGGGCCGTGTCCGCCCACGACGACCGCAACGCCGACGGCGCGCGCGAGGTGATCGTTGGCGCTCCCTGCGGTGGCAGGTAGACGCTCGCCAACTGCGATCATGTGTATGTCGTGAGCGGCAACGCGCTCTACAACAACCCGTCGCCGCTCGCGCTCTGGACCCACACGAGCATCGCGGCCAACGCGTGGCTCGGCTACACCGTCGCCGGCAACCTACGCTGCAACCTCCGCCGCCGACTGTGTCGCGGGCGCCCCCTCCTATCCGGGCTTCGGCGGAGCCGTCTCCACCGGGCAGGTCTCGCTCTCCAGCGGCCAGAGCTACGCGGAGGTCGGTAACTTTCAGGGCGCCTGCGCGGGCGCGAACTTGGGCATCAGCCTGAGCGCTGGACTCGACTTCAATCTCGACGGCTTCTCGGATGTCTTCGCGGGCGCGCCGGGCACGGACCTGAACGGCACCAACTCCGGGTGCGTGCTCTTGATCGACGGCAAGATCCTCTTCACGGGTTCGCCCGTCGCCCCGATCAACTGGAATGGGCCGAGCGCCAACCTGAACTACGGCAGCGCGGTCGGACTCATCGACGACATCAACAACGACGGGCGCCCCGACATCGCCATCGGCGCGACGGGCTACCAGAATCCTGTCGGCAGCGGCAACGAA